>Ga0070708_100002172_pt1 | contig 15153 bp, 15 predicted proteins | sample KBSK5503metaG_FD_65469 | JGI IMG/M metagenome (GOLD analysis project Ga0070708, IMG submission 65469) | Corn, switchgrass and miscanthus rhizosphere microbial communities from Kellogg Biological Station, Michigan, USA - KBS K5-50-3 metaG | ecosystem: Host-associated > Plants > Roots >...
AGAGGACGTCATGACCGCGCCGCGGGCCGGGGCCGGCGCAGGATCCGGAGGGATTACCTCGCCGGGCTCGGGACCTCGACCGATGCAGCGAATCCACGGAGGGCGCGGGGACGGCTGCGGAGCTTCGGCTTGGCGGCCGCCGCGCGGAGCGAAGCCGTTCGCGGAGAGGCGGTGGTCGGGACTCGGGCGCCGGCCGCCATCATGAGAGCGTCGATCGCGTTCGGATGGAGGAGTCTGCTCGGCCCCTCGATTGGAGCATCGCCCCAGCGAGGTGCGGGGATCGTTCTCGAGCGCTGCATGGCCCAACTCTAGGAGCGGCGCCTGGGGGCGTCATCGGGCCACGGACGGTTCTTTGCCTCCGACTCTGGGAGGAGTCCCGGACATACCGCAGGATGATGACCCAGCCGGTCAGGAGTACGTACGCTGGCGATCCGATGAGGGCTTTCCTCGACCGGCTCTGGCGACCAACGCACGCGGAGGGCCCGGACGCGCCTCTGATCGTGGGGCTGATATTCAACGCACTCCCGATCGTCGCCGGTGTCGGCGTCCTTCTGCAGCGTCACGCGATCGGCTCGCCGGGCCGGGACATGCTCTTCGTTGGGCTCGCGATCCTTCCATGGGTGACGGAGCTGGCGGGCATCACGCTGCCGCGTTTGCTCTTCGGCGCGTTGGTCATCGCCGGGACGGTCGGCTTGATGCTCCGGCCGGTCGTCATCGATATCGCGCCTTTCATGCTCGTGTTCATGGTCGCGCAGATGGCTGCTTTGACGACCGCCGGCCCCAGCGTCTTCTGGCTCGTCGTGGCCATCGGGACCATGGCAGGCATGAACATCGCCGGTCGCTTCAACCAAGCGCTGCCGTGGTACTTCGGACTTGCGCTCTCGTGGGTCGGGGGATTCATGGTCCGGTTCCAGGTGCGGCTCCTCGCCGATCTGCGAGCCGCGCAGAACGATCTCGCCGCGCGCGCGGCGGTCGATGAACGACGCCGCATCGCACGCGAGCTGCACGACGTGATAGCACATTCCATGACCGTGATGATGCTGCACGTCACCGGCGCGCGACGCGCGCTCGATCGGGATCCCCACGACGCTGCAACGGCGCTCGAAGAGGCGGAACGACTCGGCAGACTCAGTCTGCAAGACGTCCGCAGAACGGTCGGCCTCCTCGGCCCGGACGATCCTCGCACCCGGGCTCCCCTGCCGGCGGCGGCAGACGTGGGCGCATTGATCGAGGAGTTCCGCGCCGCGGGAGCCACGATCACATCTCATATCGACGGAGCAGTCGGGACGCTCGAGCCGACCGCGGGCCTCGCGCTCTACCGGATCGTTCAAGAATCGCTGACGAACGCCGCAAAGCATGCGCCGGGACTTCCGGTGGCCGTCACGATCCGCTCGGACCCGGAGTCCACATCTTTGCGCGTTGAGAATCGGTTGCCGAACGGCCAGGCGAGGGGCACGGAACGCGGGCTCGGCCTTTTGGGGATGCAGGAGCGAACGGTTCTCCTCGGCGGAACTTTCTCAGCCGCTGCGCAGGAAGGGCGATGGATCGTGCAAGCGGAACTCCCGAGAACGGACCTTTCGACGTGATCCGGGTGCTGCTCGTCGACGATCAGGAGCTCGTGCGAGCGGGGCTCAGGCGGATCCTGCACCCGGACGAGGGCTTCGACGTTGCCGGCGAGTGCGCGGATGGATCCGAGGTGGCGGGCGCCGTCGATCTGCTCCGGCCCGACGTCGTCGTGATGGACATCCGCATGAAAGGCATGGACGGCGTCGAGGCAACCCGCAGACTCCGTGAAGAAGCAACGTCGCCTCCCGTCCTCGTCCTCACCACGTTTGACGACGACGAATTGCTGTCGGGAGCGTTGCGGGCCGGAGCGTCCGGCTTCCAGCTCAAAGACGCGCCTGCCGAGGACATCATGCGGGCCACGAGAGAGGTCGCGCTCGGAGGATCGTGGCTCGATCCGGCCGTAACGGGACGAGTTCTCGCGACCTATCGCACGGCCGTCGGCACCGGCGGCCGATCGGGCGAGCGAGCGAAAGACCTCACGGCTCGGGAGCTGGAGGTGCTCCGCCTCACGGCGCGCGGCGCGACGAACCGCGAGATCGCCGAACAGCTCTTCATCAGCGAGGTGACGGTGAAGACCCACATCGGGCACATCCTTACGAAGCTCCAGCTTCGCGATCGCGCCGCCGCGATCGTCTTCGCATTCGAGCAGGGTCTCGCGCAGTCGTAGATAGGAACGCCGACCGCGTGGTAGCGTGCGGCCACTCCAACGAGGAGGGACCGCATGCCGGACGCGACGCTCGCGATCACCTGCCCGCTTCCGGGCCTCACCGCGCGCGATTCGCTGGACCTCGTGCAGCGCGCGTCCGGATGGGGGTACCGCGCGGCTTGGGGATCCGAGGTAGATGGGCCGGACGCGTTCACGATCCTCGGCGCGCTCGCGGCGACGACCGACTACGACTTGGGGATCGCGGTGTTGCCCGTCCAGACTCGGACGGCTTTCGTCATCGGGATGTCCGCGGTCTCGCTCGCGCAGCTGTCTCGCGGAAGATTCACGCTCGGGATCGGCGCGTCGTCGGAGGTGCTGGTGTCGCGGTTCGGCGGGCAGCCGTTCGACCGTCCGCTCACGAACGTCCGCGAGGCCGTCGAGGCGCTCCGCCCGCTCCTTCGCGGCGAACGTTCGACGTTCCAGGGAGACTACGTTCGCATCGGGGGGTACAAGACCCCGACGCCGCCGCCGGGTCCGATCCCGCTGTTCCTCGGTTCGCTGAACCCTCGATCGCTTCGCATGGCGGGAGAGCTAGCCGACGGCTTGTGCGTGAACCAGATCGCTCCGAAGCACGTTCCCGCGATGCTGGACGAGGTCCGCGCCGGCGCCAAAGAAGCCGGACGGGAGCTGCCGTCGCCTTTTCCCGTTGTCGCGCGTTTGTTCTGCCTGGTGACCGACGACGCCCCGACCGCACGCCAGATCGTGAAGATGATCTTCGCCCCGTACGTCGCCACCAGCGTCTACAACCGTTTCTACCGCTGGATGGGCTACGAAGAAGAGGCCGAAGCGATCGCTCGGGCCGCCGCGGCGAAGGACAAGGAAGGGATGACGAAGGGCTTCAGCGACCGGATCGCGGAAGACCTTTTCGTGATCGGAACGGCCGATGAGGTCGTCGCGCGGCTTCGCGAGTACGTCGACGCCGGGGTGACAGTTCCGGTGATCGCCCCGATGGCGCCGACCGCCGACGCGGCGGTCGTGACCTTGCAGGCGATCGGCGAACGCTGGGACGGTTAGGGCTTCTTCCCCGTCACGCCTTGGTACAAGATCTGCCCGAGGCTCCGCCGCATGTCCTCCATCCGGATCCCCCAGAACTCGAACCCGTACCGATGCTGTGCGACGTGGGCGAGCATCGATACCAACGTCGCGGCCTGTGCCATCGCATCGATGTCTTTCGGGTGCGAACCGCTCGCGAGCTGATCCTCGATGACCCCACGGAGGCCGACGGTGATCTCGTTGAGGAGATGGGTGCGCGTGTTCTGGAAACGCAGGTCCCCTTCGGCGGTCGCGAGGTCCACGACCCGAAGGATCGCGCGATGCCGCTCCCACAGCCCGAGGAACGAATCGACGATCGCGAGCGCGGTGTCGTATCCGTTCTTCCCGCGCCAGTCCGAACCTCGGATCAACGATGTCAGGTCTTTTCCGTTCGCGGCCATCTCCTCGGCGAGCACCAGGACGGCGCCCTCGACGTCGGCGAAGTACTGATAAAAGGTTGCCGGCGAGCAGCCGGCGCAACGAGCGATGTCCATGACGGTGAGATCCCGGTACGAGGATTTCTCGAGCAGCTCCGTCGTGCACTGGAGCAACTTGTCGCGCGTGGCCCGGCCGCGACGGCCCGGCGTCCGGCCGTCGATGGCGCGAACTTCGGCGGCCCGCTGAGCGCTCACCGGCCCCACGCCCCGACGAGCTCGTCGGTCGTTACGACGGTCGCGAGGAGCGACAACGTGTTGTCGATCATCGCGTTCGCGTAGCCCTCGGGAACACCCGCGACGGCGTCGCGAGGAAGCACGAACCGGTACCCGAAGTTGATCGCGTCCATCACGAAGTTGGTGATGCCGACGTTCACCGACACGCCGACACCGACGATCGTGGTGACACCGAGGTTTCGCAGCACCGGATCGAGGTCGGTGCCCTGCATCGGCCCGACGCCGTGGAGCCGGGACAGCACCACATCGGAGTCCTCCACGCCGATCTCGGGGATCACTTCGACGGCGACGGTGCCCGGCGTGAGCGCGACCGGCGCTTTACGCGCGGCTCCGAAGATCCTCGCGTTGTCGTTCGAACCGAGGCCGTCGGGGCGGCGCATCGCGAGGCAATGGACGACGGGAACGCCGGCAGCGCGGGCCGTCTTGGCGAGCCGTGCGGCGTTCGGGATCATCTGGAGCCGCGCGATCTCCGCGAGCGCGGGGAAAACCGCGTGCTCGCCGAGGACGCCTTTCTGGCACTCCTGCGTAACGAGCGCGCTATGAGCCGGATCGACGAGAGAAACGAGGTCGATCGCCATGGCCGGATTGTATCTGACGGGTCGTCAGATTCGGCCGGGCCGCCGTTACGCCGGGAGACGGATCCTCGGAAGGACCTTGTCTTTGAAGAGGTGGAGCGACTCCCAGCCGAGGTCGGCCGGCATCCCGCAGAGCAACGGATGCAGGACCAGCGCGCCGCCCGGCGACAACTCCTCCGCGAGCGCGACGCATTCATCGGGCGTCACGACCCGATACTTCCCTTCGCGACGAAGCTCGTCGACGTCGGCGGCCTCGGTCAGGACTTCCGCGCGCGTCCCGGCCTGCCAGGAGCGGTAGGTGTCGGCGTCGTACCACGCGTATCGCGAGATCTCCGCCCACGCCTTCTCCGGGTCCTCGCTTACGTGGAGGAAGCCGGGCCCTTTCGGCAGGACGCAGAAGCCGAACTTGAAGCCGACCTTTCTACACTCGTCCTCGTACGCCTCTTTGAGCGCGGGATCGCCGATGCCGGGGAAGAACGGCAAACGCATGCGGGCGGCACGACGCGCAGCCAGGGGACCCGAGCCCCCCGCCATGATCAGCGGGTGCGGTTTCGTTTTCGGCCTGGGGGTGACCTGGATCGTGCGCCCTTGCCATTCGAACGGTTCCCCCGTCCACGCCTTGCGCATCACGTCGAGGTATTCCTCGAGCATGGACGCGCGTTCCTTGTACGGGATGCCGGCCATCTCGAACTCGCCGCGCTTGTAACCGGCGCCGGCGACGAACGAGACCCGTCCGCTGCTGAGCAGGTCGATGACGGCGATCTGCTCCGCGAGGCGCACCGGGTCGTGGAGCGGGAGCAACGCGGCAGCGATCGTGATCGGGATCCTCTTGGTCGCGCCGGCGACCGCAGCCGCCATCGTGAAGGGCGCCGGGAGGTATCCGTCGTCGATGCCGTGGTGTTCGGACAGCGAAACGATGTCGGCGAGGCCGTGTTCGTCGGCCCAGGCGCATTGTTCGAGGCAGATCGGATACATCTCCTCGTGCGACGTTGCCGCCCATGCTGGAGAGCGGAAGTCGTATCGGAGCGCGATCGTGACGGCGGTCATCGGATCCTCTTTCGGCCGGGTGAGCGGAGAGAGCGTACCTGACCGATCGTTCGACGACATACGTCGTCTCACCAAATGGTTCGCACGTCCCTCGAAGCTCGGGCGAACGATCGAATCGCACGATCTCTCGTGATCAACGGGACGGCCAACTCTCGAGCGGTAGCGTAGAGGAAACGGTCGGCAGGATCGCCGGTGAAGGCATCACCCAGCATGCCAGCGCCGGCTGCAGCCGAGGGAGTCAACGGGGCGATGTCGATCCGCTCGCCGGCGACGAAGTCGGCAACCCACTCGAACACCCCTCGATCGAGCACGAGTTTCTTCTTCCGGACGAGGATCGCCACTTCCCAGAAGGACACCGGACTGACCAGCACCCGCGACGCCTGGCCGATCGCTCGAGCCGCGCGCGCCGAGAGAAAACGGCTCCGTCCAAACCACCACAAGATGGCGTGGGTGTCGAGGAGGACCATGGCTTCAGAAGTTTTGCTCGTCCGCGGTCCAGGCCTCACCCGTCGAGTAATAGTCCTCCGGGCGAGGCGCGAGGAGTGTAACGCTACCCATCAAGGACGGGCGACGCCCGCCGTCGTCGAGCGGAACGATCCGGGCGACGGGACGGCCCCGTTTGGTAACGACGAGGGTGATGCGGCCCTCCGCTACCTGGTCGAGGAGAGCGAGGCACTGTGCCTTGAAAGCGCTTGCAGGGACGGAACGCTCGTTCATACGCGACAGCGTACCACCACATGACCACTTCATGTGACCACTTTGCGGCGACCGGGCGGTTGGAACTGCTTTACTTGATCGCGACCGGATTCACGGGACTGCCGAGGCCACGTTCGAAGGCCTCCGGCGAAGCGCTCAGCAGGAACTCGTAAACGTTGTCGTCGGCGCAGTCCGCTGCGAGCGCTTCGAGGTCGAAGTTCTGGCCCTGCGTGAGGCCGATCTCGACGAGGTCGAGGAGGTGCACGGGGAACAGCAGATCCTTCCGCTCCAGAGGCCACACCTCGAATCCGGCGTTGTCGGTCGCCACCGCGGCGATATCTCGTTCTCGAAACCACTGCGCGCATGCCATGCCGGGCCCGGGGATACCCTCGACGATCCCCGAGTAGGAATCCTTCCGGCCTTCGTTCAACCAGAGGATCGATCCGGTGCGAATCAAGATCACGTCGCCGGCCTCGACCCGGACCCCGGTGCGCTTCTCGGCTGCGTCGAGATCCTCCGGCGTGATCGCGTATCCGCCCTGAAGCCGGTCAACCCCCTTCGTGCGCGCCACGTCGAGAAGAACACCACGGCTCACCAGCGTCTTGATGTTCGCGATACCGAGCCGTGACGCACCGCGTTCGTCGACCGAGGAGATCGGGAACCCGTTGTAGAGCCGCCCCGCATACGAGACGTGAGCGAGCGCGTCCCAGTGCGTTGCGCACTGCAGGGGCATAGAGACGGCGTCGTCGGAGGAGCGCATCGCATCGGGATTTTTCGAGATGGCGAGGTTGATGGAGAGCATCTTCCGTTCCGGGTTGCCGGCGCGGCCGGGGATGTTTCCGAGATCGGGCCCGTCCTCGGAAAGGGGCAGCGCCAGCGAGAAGCGCTTTCCGATACGCACGCACGACGCCGCACGACGGACGACCTCGTCGGTGATCAGATTGATCGTGCCGAGCTCGTCTTCGGAGCCCCACCGACCCCAGTTGTTGACCTTCCGCGCGAGCTCTAGGAACTCGTCTGGGAGCGGCATCAGGTGATCGAGCGGGCGGCGTCGGCCGCTTTGCGGAGCTCGGCGAAGGACTCTGGGATCTGGGCGACGATGTCCCAGAGCTTCACGTGCTCGCGACAGCCGATCAGACCGAAGAAGAGCTGATCCATGTAGCTGACGACGGTGATGTTGAGCCCGGCGCCGTCGAATACCGGCCCGAGCGGGTACAGCCCCACGAGCTTCGCGCCGGCGAAGTACAGGGGGAACCGCGGGCCCGGCACGTTCGAGATCACGAGGTTGTGCACGACGGGATGGCGTTCGGCCAGACGAAGTCCCGCGTAGAGCCGCGCGGCGAGCGAGAACGTGATCGGCGCGGCAAGCTCTCCCCACTGGGTCAGCATCCCGGCGCCGATCGCCTTGTGCTCCTCCTTCGCGCCTTTGTTCGCCCGGTTGATGAGGCGCAGCCGCTCGACCGGATCTTCCACGTCTGTGGCGAGCGAAGAGAACATCGCCGACACCCGATTGGACCCGACGACGTTCTGCTCGTCCTCGGTCCGGACCGATATGGGAACGACCGCGATGAGCGAGCGGTCGGGCAGTTCGCCGCGCGCGTCGAGGTAGCGGCGAAGCGCTCCCGCGCAGATCGCGAGCACGACGTCGTTCACGGTGGTTCCGAACGCGTCCTTGATCTCTTTCACCTCGTCGAGCGACAGGTGCGTGAAGGCGGTCTTGCGATGCGGCGTGATCGGGACGTTGAACGACGTCCTCGGCGCGCGGAGCGGCGCCGGCATCCCGAGCCCCTTTCCTCTCTTCGCGAACGCGAGCCCGGTGACGGCGCGCACCGTCGCGGGCACGACGCTCGCCCATTGGAGCGGGCGCCGAGCCTTCGCAAGCAGCCCGCGCGCGATGAGCTCGACGTCGGTGGGCTTGTGGTCGGCGTACCAGTCGTCCTGGGTCTGGGGGCGCTCCGAGCCCTCAGGCGTGAGGTCGAAGAAATGCACCATGAAGTTCGCGCCCGAAACGCCGTCGATCGTGCAGTGGTGCATCTTCGCTACGGCGGCGACGTAGCCGTTCTCGAGCCCTTCGACGACCCACACCTCCCACAGAGGGCGGGCGCGGTCGAGGGGGCGGGAAGCGATGTCGCCGACGAGGTCGGCGAGTTGCTCTTCGGACCCCGGGGAGGGACAGCCTATCCGGCGAACGTGGTAGTCGAGATCGAAGTCCGAATCCTCGATCCAGACGGGATGGTTGAGGTTGAAGGGGGTGGGCGCGAGCTTGCGGCGGAGCGGTTTCGCCAACGGAAGCCGGCCGGCGATCATCGCGCGGACCTTCTCGAAGGAGTAACCGCCGGGCACGGTCGAGGGGTCGAACACGATCGTTGCCACGACATGCATATGCATGTTGGAGGTCTCGAAGTACAAGAAGGAGGCGTCGAGCCCGCTCATCCGTTCCATCTGAGCCTCCCGGCTTCCCTACCACCCAGTTCGACCGCGACCAGAGTGCTTGGCAAACTGACGCCATGTCAAAGGCATTCCTCATCTCGAGCATCGTCTTCGCGCTGCTGACGCTGAACGCGTTGCGGCCGTTCCCCATGGTAACGAGCTTCTTCGCATCCTGGCTGACGATGGAGCTGGCGCCGCACCACCTCTTCGCCAATCTGATCCTGCTCGGCGTATTCGCGGCCGAGGGTGCGATCCACGGGACGGCCGGTGTCGTCGGCCTGGCGCTCGAGGTGATCGTGATCACCGGATTGATCGCGATGATCGTACGGTCGCAGCGGGTCAGAAAGATCTCCGAGCACGCGCTCGTTGAGGGACTCGGTCCGGACTATGGGTCGCGCATCTTGCCGCACCGCGCCGCACGACACGACCTTCGGGTGCCGTGGCGCCAGTTGATCCTTCCGTTCCACATGCACCACCCCGACGTCGAGCGCGTGCGCAACATCCCGTACGGCCCGCACGGCAAGAAGAACTTGCTCGACGTCTACCGGCACAAGCAACACTCGGCGGGCGCGCCGGTGCTGCTGTTCGTGCACGGCGGCGGGTGGACGATCTCGAACAAGGACCAGCAGGGGAAACCGATCATGCTCCACTTCGCCTCGCGCGGGTGGGTGTGCTTCGCACCGAACTATCGACTGTCGCCGCGTTCGACGTGGCCCGACCACCTCGTCGACGTGAAGCAAGCAATCGCATGGATCCGCGAGCACGGTGCCTCCTACGGCGCCGACCCGAGCTTCATCGTGATCACCGGAGGCTCGGCCGGAGGTCACTTGACCGCGATGGCGGCGCTGACGCCGAACGACCCCGAGTACCAGCCGGGATTCGAGACCGCCGATACCGCGCTCCAGGCGGCGGTACCGCACTACGGCGTGTTCGACTTCGTCGACGGGAAGTCGCTCACCGAGTGGGGCACGCGCCGCATGATCGAGCGCGTCGTGATCAAGAAGCCGTTCAAGGCCAACCGGGTGGACTTCGAGAAGGCTTCGCCCGTTTACCGCGTCACCGCCGAGGCGCCGCCGTTCTTCGTCATCCACGGATCGCGCGACTCGCTCGCCCCGGTGTCGGCCGCACGCCGCTTCGTGGCGAAGCTTCGCGCTCTTTCGCCGAACCCGGTCGTCTATTCGGAGATGCCCGGCGCCCAGCACGCCTTCGACGTCTTCCCGTCGATCCGGACCGCACACGTTATCCGTGCCGTCGAGCGTTTCGCGGACTACGTCTACAGCGGATGGCTCTCCCAGAAAGAGCGGCTCGCGGAAGAGAAGGCGTGACGTGGCGTACGACGAGAAGCTCGCAGATCGTGTTCGCGACGGGCTCGCACCCCGCCGGGGCGTGACCGAGCAGAAGATGTTCGGCGGCATCGGATTCATGCTGAACGGCAACATGTGTACCGGGGTTCACGGCAACGACCTGATCGTGAGGCTCGACGGCCCCCACGCCGAAGCTGCGCGCAAAGAGAAGCATGCGGGTGCGATGGTGTTCAGCAACGGCATGGTGCCCAAAGGCTTGGTGCTTGTTGCGCCGGCCGGCGTCAAGACGAAGCCTCAACTCGACGCATGGCTGAAGCGAGCGATCGACTTCGCCGGGTCGCTCCCGCCGAAGACCAAGAAGAAGCCACCGCCTGCCAAGACGAGATCCTCGGCCGGCCGCAAGCGCTGACCGTCTCAGCCACCCTCGAGATCCGAGGGCGTCTTAACGCCGTTCGGATCGTGTTACGCCGAGCCCCATCGCGTCCAGGTCCCACGTCCCCGGCGTCACGCCTCTTTCGCGGAGCAGGTGCTTCATCACGCGCAAGGTCGCGTTCTTCGGCAACTCCGGAACGACCTCCACGTAGCGCGGGATCGCGAAGTACGGCAGCACCTGTTTGAAGAACTCGAAGAGTTCCCGGGGCGCGATCACGTCGTCCGCGGATGCGAGCACGATGCAGGCCTTGATGTCGTCCTCGGTCATCGGGCTCGGGATGCCGTGGACCGCGGCTTCGGCGATTTTCGGATGCGAAGCGATCGCTCGTTCGAGCTCTTGACTCGACACGTTCTCTCCACGGCGCCGCAGGGCGTCCTTCTTCCGGTCGACGAACGTGATGAATCCGTCGGCGTCGGCGCGGCCGTAATCCCCGGTGTGGTGCCAGAGGTTCCGCCACGCCTCGAGCGTCGCCTCGAGCCTTCGCCAGTAGCCGCGGTACATCGCGTTCGGCACCTTCGGGCGGACGACGATCTCCCCTACCTCGCCCGTGGGAACCTCGCGATCGTCGTCGTCGTACAGACGCACGTCGAAGTACGGCGCCGGGCGGCCGATCGACCCGAGGTTCCGCTCTTCCGACAGACGCGCGTAGGTGATCGCGCCGCACTCGGTCTGCCCGTAGAGCTGGGACAACACGATCGCGCCGAACCGGGACAGAAACTGCTCTTGCTGCTCGGGCGTGAACGGGATCATCAGAGCGACTCGGAGCCGGTGCGCACGATCGTTGTCGCTCGGTGGGGTTCCGAGCATTGCCATCCCCATGGCCCCGACGCCGGTGAACACGCTCGCCCCGGTCTCGATGAATCGGTCGAGCAGCCGGGTCACCGAGAAGACCGGATCGACCCACGCGGTGAGGTGATGAACGAGCGCCCCCATCACGATCCCTTGCGCCCAGGCGTGGAACAGCGGCAGCGCGGTGAACAGGACATCGTCGGTCCGGTACTCGAGCATCTCAGAGGAAACCCGCGCGCCGTTCATGTACCAGCCGTGCGGCAGCATGCAGCCTTTCGGCATACCGGTCGTGCCGGAGGTGTACAGGATCGACATGAGGTCCGAAGGATCGAGCTTCGGCGCGGGCGTCGCCGCGCTCGAGGTGCGGAGCCGATCGTATGAAGTCATTTCGACCGGCGCCTCGCCCTGCGGCTCATCCAGCGCCACGATCCGTTTGAGGTGAGGAAGCAGATGCAGCATCTCCGCCCCCGACTCAAAGCCGGGCCCGTCCACGACGAGCGTCTGCGCCTCAGAATCCTCGAGCTGATAGCGCAAGAACTCGCCCTTCAGGAACACGTTCAGCGGAACCATTACCGCGCCGGCCTTCGCGCAGGCGAAGAAGAGCTCGAGCATCTCGATCCGGTTCGACGAGATCACCGCCACGCGGTCGCCGGGAGCGACGCCGTGCTCGGCGAGGCCGGCCGCCACGCGATCCGTGCGGTCGTCGATCTCGGCGTAGGTGAACGAGAGGTCGGCGCAGCCGAGATAGGGCTTGTCGGGGTGCATCGCCGCGCGCTCGCGGAGGAGCTCGGGGATGACCAAAGCCCCGGTCGAGCCGTCGGTTCGGGGGGCCGGGCTCACGCGCGGCAGTCTAGTGCAGGGATTGCGCCCGGTAGCGTGACTGGCGTTGAATCGTGGGAGCCGTATACGAACGCGGGGACGAGGAGGATGCGATGTTCAAGTCCATCTTGGTTGGGGTCGACGGATCGCCGACCGCGAGCGAGGCCTTGCGCCGGGCCGCACGCCTCGCCGAATCCACCGGCGCGGAACTCCACATCGTCTGTGCGTACCACGGAGCGACGCTCGTGAACGTCGATCCCATCGGGGCCGCGGCCATCGGTGCGGTCGATGTGGGAGATGCGCTCAGGAAGGCGGCGGAGGAACTGCTGGACGGCTCTTCGAAACGGCTCGGCGCCGATGGGGTTCGGGTGCACACCCACGCAGTCGAAGGCGAACCGTCGGACGTCTTGATCGACTTGGCCGACGGCCTCGACTGCGACCTCATCGTCGTCGGGAACCGGGGCATGCGCGGCGGGAAGCGGCTCCTCCTCGGCAGCGTTCCGAATCGCGTCGCGCATCATGCCAACCGAGACGTGCTGATCGTTCACACCGCCTAACGGATCAGGGGATCGCGACCGCCTTCGCGATCGCGGCGTCGATGACGGGGCGCATCGCGACGCCGACGAGCTCGATGTGGACGCCGAGCGTCGGGCCCGAGTCGAGGTAGACGGCGAAGGGCGAGTCTCCCGCCGGCGTGGACCAATCGACGCCGATCCCGGCCCTCGCGGCCCGGCTCAGCGCTCCGGCCATGTCCTCGACCCAGTAACCGAGGTGATAGATCCCCTCGCCGCGCTCGTCGAGGAAGGTCTGCGCGGAGAACGCGCCGCCGGTCGGCTGGACGAGCTCGACGATCAGTCCACCGGTCCGCGCGAACGCGCTCCGGATGCCGGTGAGCGTCTCGGTGCCTCGATAAATCGCCGGCACCTCCGCTTCGAGCGTGCCCCAACCGGCCAGCCCGAGCGTCTCGCCGAGCCTCGCCATCGCGCCGTCGAGATCCCAAACCGCGATGCCGATGTGGTACGGATCGCCGAGGCCGAGAGCATTTTCGAAAGCGCCGGTCATCCGAGCGATGCTATACGATTTCCGAAATCTGACGGACCGTCAGAAACGAGGACCGAACCGTGCCGAGCCGCCGCTCTCCGACCGCGCCGGGCCGCCGTGATGTGAGCGGCCGCTCACTCGAACTGCGCGACGTCGACCTCGAACGGCTGCTGCACCCGAAGGTGATCGCGGTGGTCGGCGCGTCGGATTCCGCCGGGTCCCAGAGCGCGCTCAACTGGAGCATGATCCGCGGGTGGTCCGAGCCGCTCGGCCGCCGGGTGATCCCGGTGAATCCGAACCGCGAGACCTGCGACGGCGAGCGTTGCTACCCCTCGCTCGCCGAGGTGCCCGACGAGGTCGACGTGGCGATAGTGCTGACCGCCGACGCGGCCGGCGCGCTGCGATCCGCGGTCGACGCCGGGATCCCGTTCGTCGTGATCTTCACCGCGGGGTTCGCGGAGACGGGCGCCGAAGGCGCAGCGAAGCAGCGGGAGCTCGAGGAGCTGATCGCGACGTCGGGCGTTCATGTGCTGGGACCGAACACGCCGATCAACATGTTCCAGCCGTTCCGCGAGGACCTGCCGGGGCGGAGGATCGCGCTGATCACGCAGTCGGGGCACCAGGGGCGGCCGATCTACCAAGCGCAATCGAACGGGATCGCGCTGGCGGGATGGGCGCCGACCGGGAACGAGTCGGACCTCGAGTCCGCCGACTTCATCCGCGCGTTCGCGGACCGAGCCGACGTCGGTGCGATCGCGGGCTATATCGAGGGCTTCAAGGACGGGCGTACGTTCATGCTCGCCGCGGATCACGCGGCGCAGCAGGGCGTGCCGATCGTGATGATCAAGGTCGGGCGCTCGGACCTCGGGCGTTCGTGGGCGCAGTCGCACTCGGGGCATCTCGCGGGATCGGACGTTGTGACGGACGCCGTCTTCCGGCAGTTCGGCGTGACGCGCGTCGACGGACTCGACGAACTGGCAGACGTTTCGGCGATGTTCGCTCGGTCGGCGGCGCCGGAGGGTGACGGGGTCGCGATCTATTCGATCTCCGGTGGGACGTGCTCGCACATGGCGGACTGGGCGGCATCGGCCGGGCTGCGGGTGCCGGAGCTGACCGCAGCAACACAGAAGAAGCTCCGCGAGTGGATCCCCGGCTTCCTGCGCGTCTCGAACCCGATCGACTCCGGGGGGATCGCGACGGGCGACGAGCGCGGCCCGAAGATCCTCGAGGCGATCCTCGCGGATGAGAACGTGTCGGTGTTGATCGCGCCCATCGCCGGGTCGTTCTCGCCGATCTCCGACAAGCTGGCGCGAGACTTGGTCGACGTCGGGAGCCGTTCGAAGAAACCGGTGTGCGTGATCTGGGGCTCCCCCACCGCGGACGAAGAGGGCTACCGCGAGGTTTTACTGAAATCGCAGCTCCCGATATTCCGCTCTGCACGGAACTGCCTCACCGCAGTCAAGACGTGGCTGGAATACCATTCCTTCCGAGAGCGGTATCGATCCCCCTTCGAGAAGGTTCCCGCCAGACCGCTGAAGACCGCAACCACGGCGCGGGCTTTTCTGACACCCGGCTCCCCGATGTCGGAGACGCGCTCGAAAGACGTCCTTCGCGCGTACGGGATCCCCGTCACGCTCGACGCGCTGGTGAACTATTCCGCCGAGGCCGGGCGCGCCGCGAGCAGGATCGGGTTCCCGGTCGTGATGAAGGCCGCAGGCCCGACGCTGCTGCACAAATCCGATCGCGGTCTGGTTCGGATCGGGATCGCAACCGAGCGCGAAGCCCGCGAGGCATACTCGGAGCTGATGGACGCCGCGCCGGAGGCTGAGGGCGCCCTCGTGTGCGAGCAACTCTCCGGCGGCGTGGAGACGGTGGTCGGCGTCGTACAGGACGAGCTGTTCGGCCCGGCGGTGATGTTCGGCCTCGGGGGCATCGCGGTGGAAGTCTTCCGCGACGTAACCTTCCGGGTCCCACCCTTCGGTCGCGACGAAGCCCGGCGCATGATCGAAGAGATCCGGAGTGTTTCACTCCTGAAAGGCCCGCG
>Ga0070708_100002173_pt1 | contig 15146 bp, 8 predicted proteins | sample KBSK5503metaG_FD_65469 | JGI IMG/M metagenome (GOLD analysis project Ga0070708, IMG submission 65469) | Corn, switchgrass and miscanthus rhizosphere microbial communities from Kellogg Biological Station, Michigan, USA - KBS K5-50-3 metaG | ecosystem: Host-associated > Plants > Roots >...
CTGCAGTCCCATCAGTATCTTGTCCGGGGTGATCGGCAGCTCGCGCACCCGGACGCCGGAGGCGTTGAAGACCGCGTTGGCCACCGCCCCGACCGTCGGAATCAGCGCAGGTTCGCCCACGCCAATCACCGCCTGGCGCGTGTCGGCGTCATCGATGAGCGCCACTATCTCCGGGATTTCGAGCGTGCCCGGGAGCTTGTAGTCGTTGAAGCTCGGGTTGACCATCACCCCGAGCCGCTCGTCCATCACCCGACCCTCCCACAGCGCCATGCCGAGCGACTGGATGATGCCGCCGTTGAGCTGGCTCTCGATCGCCAGCCGGTTGAGCGGCAGGCCGACGTCCTGGACGTGAACGATCTTGATCGGCCGCACGTGGCCCGTCTCGATGTCCACCTCCACCTCGGCGAAGGTCGCCCCGTGCACGCCGTTGTCGGAGAGGCCCGGCTTCCACTCGCCGTGCGCGGAGATGCCGGTGGCGGGCAGGGCGGCGCAGGCCTGTTTCCAGCGAAGCGACTTTCCGCCGGCCGTGACCTCGCCGCCGCGAAAGGAGACCTCCTCGGGCTTCGCCTGGAGCACCTGGGCGAGCTTGGACGCCATCTCCACCCGAGCGTTCACCGCCGCGTCCTTCACCGCCGGGGAAAGCGAGGCGGCGGTGGTGGAGCCGCCCGACCCGTTGGCCGCGCCGAGCTTCGAGTTTCCGATGTGCTCACGGACATCCGCGATTTTGAGCCCCAGCTCCTCGGCGACGATCGCCCGGGTGTAGGTTCGAGTGCCGGTCCCCAGATCCTGGGTTCCGACCGAGACATTGACCGCCCCATCGCGTGCGATCGTCACCGTCACCTTGCACTGCGGCCGACCCCCTCCGCCCCAGGTGCCGACGCCGCAGCCGATCCCGCGCTTCAGCGGACCGGCGCCCTCGCCGGGCACCTTGTTGCGGCGATCCCAGCCGATCTCCTTCGCCCCGCGGTCCAGCTGGCGATGGTAGGCCGCGTCCTTCAAGTTCTTCTTCCGGAACTGGACCGGATCCATTCCGATCTTGTAGGCGAGCTCGTCCATCAAGGACTCGATCGCGAATGAAGCCTGCGGGTGGCCGGGGGCACGCATCGCCCGGGAAGAATCGACGTTGGTGTGGAGCGAGTACACCTCGCGGTACGAGCTGACCGCGCTGTAGACGTAGGGCTGGCCGGCCTGAGAGCCCGCGCCGATCCCTCCGAGCCGGTACTGCCGCGCCTGGACCGCGACCAGCGTCCCGTCCTTCGCCACCCCCGCCTTGAGCTTCTGCCACGATCCGGACCGATTTCCCGCGGTGACGAATTCATCGTGCCGGGCGAGCATCATCTTCACCGGGGCCTTGGCCTGGCGCGACAGCTCGCAGCCCAGCTTGCCTTCCATCCCGATTCCCCACTTCGCGCCGAACCCACCGCCCATGTGCTCGACGATCGCGGTAATCCGGCTCTCATCCAGGTCGAGGGCTTTGGCGGCATCCGGTGGAATGGTGAATGTGCCCTGAGTCGAGGCGTAGACGGTGGCGGCGTCGCGGCCGCGATAGTCGACGACGATCCCGTGCGTCTCCAGGCAGGTATGGTGGATCGTCTGGGTTCGATACTCGGCCTCGACGATCGCATCGCATTGCTTGAGGGCAGCCTCCACCTTGTCCAGCTCCCCCTTCTTCTCCTTCTCCTCGAGGTTGCCCTCGCCGAGGACCTTCGGCGCGTCCGGCTTGATCGCTGCATCGGCGGTCACCGCGTGGGGCAGGACTTCGAAGTCTGCCCGCAGCGCGTGGATGGCGTCGTCGGCAATCTCGGGGGAGATCGCGGCGACCGCGGCGATCGGCTCGCCCTCATAGCGGACTTCATGCGGGGGCAACTCGGGTTGCTTGCCGCGCGCCGCCTTGGCGCTCGCGTCCGCTCCGGCCGCCTTGTCCGGCCGCTCCCTGGCCCTCAGCCCCTGGACCGTCGCGATCGCGTGCACTCCCGGGATCCGCCGGGCGGCGCTGTCGTCGATCTTCTTCACCCGCGCGTGCGCATGAGGGGAACGCAGGATCCGGCCGTACAACATCCCCGGCAGCCGGACGTCGTACGAGTAGACCGCCGCGCCGCTGACCTTCACCGGACCATCCACCCGCGTCAAACGGTGGTTGAGGAGGGTGTGCTGGTCGTTGGGTCCCCAGGCCGGTCCCCCCGTGTCATCGACCTCGATTTCGACCATCGTCTCGATGCCGTTGACGACCTTCGGAACCCTGATCTTCTTCTTCTTGGGAGCGGTGTCCGCCATGGCTAGGTCCCTTTCACCGCGTTCTCGATGGTTTGCATCCAGGCATGCTGCGTACCCTTCGCAGCCATCGCCGCCTCGAAGATCTTCGGGTAGGTGCCACAGCGACAGAAGTTGCCCTGACAGGCAGCCCGGACCTGATCCACCGTGGCATTCGGGTTCGCGTTCAGGCAGGCGGTGACGCTCATCACGAAGCCTGGAGTGCAGAACCCGCACATCAGGGCATCCTTTTCGACGAATGCCTGCTGCACCACGCTCAGCTTGTCCGCCGACCCGAGCCCCTCGACGGTGGTGATCTTTTTCGTCGAGGCATCGAGGGCGAGCACCAGACACGAGTAGACCGGTTTGCCGTCCAGAAGGACAGTGCAGGCGCCGCAAGTGCCGTGATCGCAGACCAGCTTTGGCCCGCTGACCGCCGGCTCCAGATGGTCGCGCATGGCGCTGAGCAACGTGGTGCGTGACTCCACCGTCGCCTGGCGCTTCTGCCCGTTGATCTCGAGCGCTATTTTCAGCTTGGCGCCCGCTGGAACCGCGTTGGGATTTGCCGCCTCCGCCAGGCCTTCGCCCGGGAGGGCGAGCTTGTCCACCAGGGCGGCGCCGGCGCCAACCGCACCAACTCCTTTCAAAAACCGCCTACGGCCGGGGTTGCGCAAGCTGGGGTTGCCTTTTCCGCGATCCTTGTCATCCGCCATGGAATCTCCGGTCGATGAGGTGAGCTGGGCTGCCGCGAAGGGGCCGACCTTTACGCGTTTTCATTCCAATTTCAATCGCCACGCTCATCCAAGTATTCTCTGGCCGGTGCGGCTCGACGACGTCATTGCAGACCGTTTTCGGCTCGACAGTGAAGAAGGTGCCGGCGGCATGGGACGGATCTACCGCGGGCGCGATCTGCAGACCGGCCTTCCCGTCGCGGTCAAGGTTCTCCAGCTCAGGTCGGGTATCGAGGTCGACCGCTTCTCCCGCGAGGCCGCCCTTCTCGCCCAGGTTTCTCATCCGGGAATCGTGCGATATCTGGCGCACGGCAACACCGAGGATGGGCAGTATCTGGTGATGGAGTGGATCGACGGGGAGACCTTGAAGAACCGCCTCGTCCGTCAAGGATTGACGATCGTCGAAAGCGTGCAGACCGCCCAGCAGATCGCGGAAGCGTTAAGCGAAATCCACACCCGGGGAATCATCCACCGCGACATCAAACCCAGCAATCTGATGTTCGTGGGCGGGACGGTGGACCGGCTGAAGATCCTCGACTTCGGGATCGCCCGGCGCAGCGACGACCTGATCGGGTTGACGCACACCGGTTTCATGGTCGGCTCTCCGGGATACATGGCGCCGGAGCAGGCGCGCGGAGATCGCTCGGCCCTCGACCACCGGGCGGACCTCTTCGCGCTCGGGTGCGTTCTGTACGAATGCTTGACCGGAAGGCCGCCTTTTTTCGGCGACCCGGTGGCGGTTCGCGCGAAGATCCTCCTCTCCGATCCGCCGCTCGTCCGCGGCCTCAACGCCGACGTCTCTCCCGAACTCGCGGCCCTGGTCGAGCAGCTGCTGTCGAAAGATCAGGGCCGGCGACCCCTGGACGCGGCGCAGCTCGCCGATCAGCTGGCCGCGCTTCGGGAAGTCCCCGGCGAGCGGCGCAAGGAAGGATCGGAGAACCCCGAAGCCGGCGTGACGGTCGCGCTCCGGCCACCCAAGTGGACGACTTCAGACCCGGCTCCGCAGGGCGTGTTCACCTTTCTTCTTGCCGCCGGGGCTGACTCGCCGGAGGCCGCGCAGACGCTGGCGCAGCCCGACCTGGTCTCGATGGTGGCGGCCTACGGCGGACGGGTGGAGAGCGTGGACGGCAAGTGGTGCCTGATCCTCTTCGCGGGCCCGCAGGACCCAGGCCTGCTGGCGGCCCAGGCGGCGCGCTGCGCCCTTCAGATCCGCGCCCTCCTTCCCACTTCGCCGATGACCCTGGTAACCGAGCGTTCCACCGCGGGGCTGAGCACGTTGATCGACAGGGCAATCACCGCGGTAACCAGCGAATCGGTGGCCTCTCTGTTCTCGGAGACGCTGCCGTCCCCGGCGCAGGGGGACGGCATCCGACTCGATGAGGCCGTGGCGGGATTGTTGACCCCCGCTTTCCGGGTTCTGCGCGGAGGCGGAACCGCCTATCTGCGCAGCCAAGGGGCGGCCGACCGCCACCCGGGCTGATCTGCTACATCGGTGGAATCCACCGGCAGACGGGGGACGTCGGGTGTGCTAAGCATAGCTGGTTGAGCTCAATAACAAAGCTTGTAATTCAGGTCGTTTGCCTGCTCTTTTTGGCGTTCGGAGTCGGTCTGATCGCCTACTCCCGGCGGACGGATTCGCTGGAGCGCCGAGCGGCGGCGTTGCCCGATTCGGCCGCGCCAAGCGCGCCGTCGACCGCGCCCAAACACCTTTCTGAGTCAGGCTTTCTGGGCGTCGTACTGGCCACCCAGACCGTCGAAGTCGCGCCGAGGATCAACGGCCGCGTTGAAACGGTGCATGTCCGGATGGGGGAGCGGGTGGATGCCAATGCGCTGATCGCCAGTCTGGACACCGCCCTCATCCGACACGATCTCAACATGGGCGAGGCCAAGCTCCGGGTCGCGGGCGCCGACCAGTCGAAGGCCAAGACGGAGCTCACCCAGGCCAAGGATGAGTTGGACGCGCTGGTCCCCCTGAAGAACTCCGGGCACATCTCGGCGCGGGAGCTCGCGTCGGCGCAGTACAAGCACGACTCCGCCCTTGCCAGCTTCGACGCGGCGCGGGCCAGGGTCAACGAAGCGGAAGCCCAGGTGCAGCAGCTCAAACAAACCCTGGCGGATGCCCAGATCCGCGCGCCATTTCGCGGAGTGATCTCCGATCGCTATGTCGATCCGGGCGCCATGGTAGGCCCCTCGAATCCGATCGTGCGCCTGGTGAGCGCGGACAATCTTCGCGTCCGGTTTGCCGTTCCCGAAGAGACCGCCGGCGCGATCGCGCTGGGACAGGCGATCGAGGCGCAGGTCGCCGCGCTCAACGAGCCGCTCAGCGGCGTGGTGGAGAACATCGCGCCGGAGGTCGACATCGCCTCGGGGTTCGTCTACGCCGAGGGGAGGATCGAGTCTTCCTCGATCGCCGGCCTGAAGAAACCGGTGCCCTCCGGCTCGGTCGCGCGGGTATCGATCATCGGGCCCACTCACACGGGGGCCCATTAAGCGGACGGAGGTGGACGTTTGTCAGAATCGGCGTCCGATTTATTCCGGAAGGAAGCGCTCGACTACCACCAGGGCAGCTCGGAGATCGCCGGCAGTGTGCTTCAGATTTCGCCCGTCTGGCTGACCTATGCGTACTGGGTCCTGATCGCCGTCGCCGTCGGGGGAGGTCTTTTCTCGATGCTGGCGAAGATCAACGAATACGCCAGCGGCCCGGCGGTGGTCCGCGTCCAGGGCCGCACCGATCTGACCGCCAAATCCCCGGGAACCGTCGCGTCGGTCGAGGTTCTGCCCGGCCAGCGCGTCTACCCGGGCATGGTCCTGGCCCGGATGTACACCGCCCAGGAAGCGGGTGAGCTGGACCGCCTCAACAAAGAGTTCGAGCTTCAGCTGCTCAAGACGATGCGCGATCCGGGGGACAGGCTGGCTCGCCAGGCCATGAGCGGCTTGCGCGCGCAACGCGACCTTGCCCAGGAGCGGTTGGAGGAGAGGATCGTGCGAGCGCCCCATGCCGGGATAGTGAGCGACGTGCGGATCCGTCCGGGACAGGCCCTCACCCTGGGCGAGACGGTGCTGACGCTTTTTGGCGAGCAAACAAAATTCAACCTCGTCGCGATGTTGCCGGGCCGCTACCGGCCGATGCTCAAGCCAGGAATGGCGGTTCGACTGGAGCTCGCCGGCTTCAAGTACGTCTACCAGAACTTCACCATCGAGTCGGTGGGCAACGAGGTCGTGGGACCTTCCGAGATCCGGCGATTCCTCGGTCAGGAGCTGGCGGACACGGTGAGCCTGAAAGAGCCGGTGGTGCTGGTCACCGCGCGAATGCCCACGGGCACCTTCGTCGCCGAGGGCAAGACATTCAGCTATTACGAGGGCATGCAAGGGGACGCCGACGCGCGAGTCCGCGCCGAGAGCGTCTTGTTGACACTGGTCCCGGGCCTGAAGGCACTCTTCAACGATGGCGGCTAACGAATCCGACGGCGCATCGAGCCTGTTCGCTCGGTTTCCTGCGCTGCTCCAGCTCGGGAACAAGGGACCGGGGCGCACCGTCCCCTATGTCCCGCAGCTCACCCAGAGCGAGTGCGGGATGGCCTGCCTGGCGATGGTGCTGGGCTACTACGGCAAGCAGGTCCGGATCGAGGAGCTCAGGCAGCTACACACGGCCGATCGCAGCGGGATGACGGCGCAAGACATCCTCAACATCGGGCGCTATTACGGTCTGCGGGGGCGCGGGGTCTCGATCGAGATCGAGGAGCTGGAGCTGCTCGATCGGGGAACGATCCTCCACTGGAATTTCGATCACTTCGTGGTCTTCGACAAGCTGGAGAAGAAGGCCGTGCAGATCGTCGACCCGGGCGCGGGGAGGCGACGCGTGCCGATGGAGCAGTTTCGGCGCTCCTTCACCGGGGTGGCTCTGCTCCTCGAGCCGAGCGATGACTTCGTTCCCTCCACCGCGCTGGAGAAGCGGACCTGGTGGTACGTCAGGCAGCTTTTGGGACAGGTCCGTCTGTGGTCGCGCATATTGATGACCTCCTTGCTGTTGCAGCTCTTCCTGCTCGCGGTGCCCCTCCTCACCGGGGCCATCGTGGACCGCATCGTTCCGCGCTCCGACTATCACCTGCTGCTGGTGGTGGGCGGCGGAATGCTCTCGCTGGTGGTCTTCCAGTTCCTCTCCAACCTGGTCCGCGCGCACCTTCTGCTGGACCTGCGGACGCGATTCGACATCCGGATGACGCTGGGGTTCGTCGATCACCTGCTCGAGTTGCCGTATGCGTTTTTCCAGAACCGGGCGGTGGGGGATTTGATGACCCGGCTCAACAGCACCAACGCGATCCGGCAGCTGCTCACCTCCGGGGCACTCTCCGCACTGGTCGATGGCACCTTCGTCACGCTGTATTTGATCCTCCTTCTCGTCGCCAGCCCGCTGATGGGGCTGGTGGTCCTCGGGCTGGCGGTGGTCCAGGTGACCGTCTTCCTCTTCAGCCGCCGGCGCCGCCGCGAGCTGATGGCGCAGGAGCTCGAGACGACGACCCGTTCGGGCTCGTACACCGTCCAGATCCTCGCCGGGATCGAGACGCTCAAGGCGATGGGGAGGGAGGACCGGGCGGTGCAGCACTGGTCCAACCTGTTCGTCGACAACCTCAACGCGTCCCTCGGGCGGGGCCAGTTGGGAGCGCTGGTCGACGCCTTGACCGGCGCGCTGCGGCTGGCTTCCCCGCTGATCGTCCTCTGCCTTGGCGCGCTGCAAGTCCTGTCCGGCGAGCTGAGCCTGGGAACGATGCTCGCGCTCAACGCGCTGGCGGCGGGGTTCTTCTCGCCGCTGTCGAACCTGGTCTCCACCGCGGGCGAGCTGCAGCTGGTCGAGAACTATGCCGAGCGGCTGGACGACGTCTTCAACACCGCGCCCGAGCAGGACAGGACCAAGGTAAGGCAGGCGGAGCGGCTACAGGGTCGAATCGAGCTCGACCACGTCAGCTTCCGCTACGGCTCCTTGAACCCGTTCGTCGTTCAAGACGTCTCCCTCACCATCGAGCCCGGGCAGTTCGTCGCGCTGGTCGGGAGGTCGGGATCCGGCAAGTCCACCCTGGCCAGCCTCCTCGCCGGCCTCTACCTGCCCGCTTCGGGAAGAATCCTCTATGACGGAATCGACATGACCGAGCTCGACTTGCGCTCGATCCGTCAGCGCCTCGGGATCGTGACCCAGCGACCCTACCTGTTCAACCAGTCGATCCGGCAAAACATCGCCGCCGCGGATCCGTCGGTGGGCTTCGCCAGCATCGTCGAGGCGGCCAAGCGCGCCTGCGTCCACGACGAGATTCTGGAGATGCCGCTGGGGTATTCGACCATCTTGCAAGAAGGCGGCGGCTCGGTCTCCGGCGGACAGCGCCAGCGGATCGCCCTGGCCCGCGCGCTGGTGACCAATCCGGCGATCCTGCTCCTCGACGAGGCGACCAGCTCGCTGGACGCGGTCACCGAGAAGGCGGTCCAGGCGGAGCTGGCCAGGCTCAAGTGCACCCGGATCGTCATCGCGCACCGGCTCAGCACCATCTTCGAGGCCGACCTTCTCCTCGTGCTCGATCAAGGAAGGATCGTCGAGCGGGGGACCCACCGGGAGTTGCTCGCGAACGGCGGGGCGTACGAGAAGCTCGTCTCCGCCCAATTGCAGAAGGCGACCGGGGCATGAACCCCGAGCCGGAGATGAGCTCCAGCAGCGGGGACTCCTCCGGGCGAGTGGGAGGATTGATTGGACGGGAGCTGGGCGAGTTCGTCCTTCGCGAGAAGCTGGGCGAAGGCGGATTCGGCACCGTCTTTCGGGCCGAGCAGCCGGCCTTGGCTCGGGAAGCGGTGGTGAAGGTCCTTCAGCCCCGGGCCAGGGTCGGGGAGGATTCGATCCAGCGATTCATGCGGGAGGTACGGCTGGCCTCCACGCTCGATCATCCCTACGCGGCGCACATCTACGCTTTCGGGGCCGAGCCGGACGGGCTTCTCTGGATTGCGATGGAGCTGGTCCGCGGCACGCCGCTGAGCAAGCTTCTCAAAACACAGGGGCCGCTGCCCCTGGCGCGCTTCGTTCCGCTCTTCGATCGAATCTGCGAGGTGGTCCAGACCGCGCACGAACAGGGCATTGTACACCGCGATCTCAAGCCGGCGAACGTGATGGTCCTTTCGCGCGCCGGGCGGCTGCTTCCCAAGCTGCTCGATTTTGGAGTCGCCAAGCTGCGGGAGCACTCGCTCAGTGAAAGCGCCCCGCGGCCGGAGCTGGCAGTGGCCGCCTTCGGCGGTGGCCGCAAGGGCGATGCGCGCGAGCAGATCTCCGGTAAACTGCTGCGCGCCGCCTCCGCCGACATCACCCACTTCGGCCGGTTCATCGGCTCGCCGCACTACATGGCGCCGGAGCAGTGGGTGAATCCCACCGCGGCGGACCAGCGCAGCGATCTCTACGCCCTGGGCGTGCTCTGCTTCGAGGCGCTCACCGGTCGCCATCCGTTCGAGGGCGACACGGTTCTCGAGATCGCTCGCGCTCACGCCCAGGCTCCGGTGCCGGCGCCCGGGCCGGACCTGCCGGAGGCCATCCACGCCTTCCTGCGCCGGGCGATGGCGAAGAAGAGCGCCGAGCGTTACGAGACCGCGCTCGATCTCGCCAGCGCTTTCCGCGCGGCGGCGGGCGTGATCGACGACCGGGCGGCGGTTCCCCAGCTGGACGAGGCAGTCCGCGCCACGTTGATCGCGCTCGGCCCGCAGCCACTCGCTGAATCGGTGTCCGCGCTCGAGGCGTCGCGCACCGTCGGCCAGGCGCTGGAAGCCGCGGCGCAGGTTTTCCGCGCCGTGGCGCGATACCTCGGCCTGATCGCCCTGGCCTGCCGGACCAAGGTGGGAGCGGGAGCGCCTGCCGACAGCGCGACGACCCTCGAGCTTCTGGCCCAGTTGCGCAGGCGCGGCCTGACCGACGCCGAGTGGGTCAACCTCGGCCGCGAGCTTTGCCGCCCATTCGCCCGGCTGCGCGAGGCCTATCCGGTCCCCGAGCTGGTCGCCTTTTTCGTCGAAGGGGAGCCTGACGACGCCCTGAGCACCAGGCTCTTCCAGGCCAACGGACATTCCGAGGCGGCCGGCGACGGTCCTGATAGCGCCAGGGAGAGGCTCGAACGCGAGCTGTCCCGCCTCTCCCAGCTGCTGCGCGCGGTCTCGTTCCTTTTCGAGTACTCCCTGGTCGTTGCCAGGCCGGATCGCAGCGAGCTGTGGATGGGAGTTCGCCGGCCGCGGCGAAACTCTCGACCCTTGCCGAGCTCCGGCCTGACCGAGGGTCAAGCCTTCCTCATCGACGGCGAAGGAGCGCCGGTGGTGACGCTCTGGCCGCTCGTTCAGCCGATCGCACCGACGCCCGGCGCCCCGGAGGAGGTGTTCCTCCTGGAGGGAAACAGCCGACTGGGGGCGAAGTTGGTCTCCATCCCCCTCGGGTTCGAGCGCCACGACGACGCGGTCTGGCAATGGTTTGGGGACAGGCTGCTCGACGTCTCCGGCGAGACCATCAGGGCCCACGCCGAGCAGGACGCACCCTACCTCGGCTTGTCTTCCTTCACCGCGGACGACGCCAAGAACTTCTTCGGCCGCGAGCGGGAGGCGGAGGCATTTGCCAACCGGCTCCGCGTCCAACCGCTGCTGGCGGTGGTGGGCCCCTCCGGCGCCGGAAAGAGCTCCTTCGTGCAAGCCGGCGTCGTCCCGCTGCTGCCCCCCGGTTGGCGCACGCTCACCTTTCGCCCCGGCACCACCCCGCTCGCCACCCTCTGTGCGCGCCTGACCCAGGAGGGTCTGGCGGCCGCCGGGCTCAAGGAGCGATTGGCGCGCAAACCGGCGCTGCTGGGCGAGACCTTGCGCGGCTGGGCGGGCGAGATCGGCGCAACGGTGATGCTGATCGTCGATCAGTTCGAAGAGCTGCTGACCCTTTGCCCGGATCCTTCGGAGCGAAACGCATTTGCCGAGGCGCTGGTCGAGGCGTCGCGATCCGCCGACGACCGCGTCCGGGTCGTGTTGACGCTGCGCGACGACTTCTTGATTCGCGCACAGCAGTTGCCCGCGCTGCGCGAACACCTGGCGCAGGGGCTGCAGCTGGTGGCCACGCCGGCGCACGACGACCTGGTTCGCATCTTGATCAATCCCGGCCGCCAGGCCGGTTACGAATTCGAGGATTCGAAGCTGCCCGAGGAAATGGTTCGCGAAGTGGCGGAGCAACCGGGGGCGCTCGCGCTGCTGTCCTTTACCGCGAGCAAGCTGTGGGAGCTGCGCGATCGGCATTTCCGCCATCTGTCGCGCCGGGCCTATCAGTCGCTCGGCGGCGTTGGTGGGGCGCTCGCCCAGCACGCCGAATCGATCCTCGCCCAGATGGCGCCCGGGGAGCGGTCGTTGGTGAGGGAGGCGTTCCGCCACCTGGTCACCGCGGATCGGACCCGGGCCGTCCTCAGCCGCCGGGAGATGCAGCAGGTGCTCGGCGGGGGGCAAAGCGCGGAGACGGTCCTCGAGCGGCTGATCGGAGCCCGCCTGCTCACCGCGTCCGAAGGCGAAGGAAGCGAGGACCGGATCGAGGTCATCCACGAAGCGCTGCTGACCTCCTGGCCCAGGCTGGTGGAATGGCAACAGGAGGATGCCGAGAACGCGCGGATGCGGCACCAGCTGCGCGCGGCGGCGCGCCAGTGGGACGAGCGCGGCCGCGGCAAGGGCCTGCTCTGGCGCAAGGAAGCGCTGATCGAGTACCGGCTCTGGCGCTCGCGCTACCCCGGGCGGCTGACCGAGACCGAGGAGGCCTTCGCCCGGGCGAGCGTGGCCGATGAAGCGCGCGGCCGTCGGACGCGTCAGGCGGGAGTGGTGGTGGCTTTCGCCGCGCTGGTGGTGGGTCTGGCGGTGCTCTTTCGGGCGAACAGGATTGCCGAAGAGAACGCGCGGATCGCCAAGAGCCGCCTCGCCACGAGCTACGAAGAACAGGGACGGCAGCTCCTCCTCTCCGGGGATCCGCTGAGGGGAATCGTCTACCTCGACAAGGCGGTCGGGGAAGGCGAAATGAACCCGGCATTGCGCTACATGCTCGGACGGGCCACCCGCGCGCTCGACGCCGAGGTCGCCTCGCTGCGGCACTCGGACTACGTGCGCGAGGCCCACTTCAGCCCGGATGGAAAGAAAGTTGTCACCGCGAGCTTCGACAAGACGGCGAAGCTGTGGGACGCGGCGACCGGCGCCCTCCTAGCAACAATGAAACACGAGGCGAGGGTTTTTTCGGCGCGTTTCAACGCCGACGGGACGCGGATCGTCACCGCCGGCGCCGGCGGGGCGGTGATGGTCTGGGACGGCGCCACCGGCGCGCCGATCGGTTCACTCGATGCCGGGCCGCCGTCTTCGGTGGTCCTCGCGCCCCGGTTCGCCGAGGTCCATGCCGACTTCAGCCCGGATGGACGGTTGATTGCGACCGCCCGCGGAAACGCGGCAAAGATCTGGGATGCACAGCGACTGGAGTTGCTCGCCACGCTGGACGAGCACTCCAAGCCGATTCTCGGTTTGGCCTTCCACCCGGGTGGAAAGTATCTGTTCACCGGCGCGATGGACGGGACGCTGAAGAAGTGGGACGTGCGCGGGCGCCTCCTCTTTTCCTTCGATGCCCACCTCGGCACGGACGAGCAGCACATGCTGCTGTCCGCCTTGAGTCTGTCCGCAGATGGCAAGCGAATCGCCACCGTCAATTGGGAAGGAATCGGGCAGGTGCGGAATGCGCAAACCGGTGACCTGATCTCTACCCTCCGCGGCTCGGAAGTCCTTCTCTACGCGGTGAGGCTCAGTCCAGATGGGAAAACGGTCGCGACCGCGGGCGATGAGCGCGTCGCCAAAATCTGGAACGCCGACACGGGTCAGTTGGTTCGTTCCCTGGAAGGTCACACCTCCGCGCTGCGGAGCGTTGCCTTCAGCGGCGAAGGCGGTGCCCTTCTCACCGCAAGCAGCGATGGCACCGCCAAACTCTGGAGCCTGTCGACGGACGTCGCGCGAATGAGCCTGGTCGGCCATCTCGACAACGTATCGACGGCCGAGTTTTCGCCCGACGGAGTCCATCTCCTCACCGCGAGCTCCGACGGCACTGCCAGGCTGTGGGACAACCGCAAGAGCTTTCGGGTCCTCAGCGTCTCCGATCCGGATTACATCGTCTCTGCCGACTGGGGCTCAGACGAACGTCGGATTCTCACCGTCACCCGCGATGGCATGATCCGACAGCGAGACGCACTCGATGGTCGCGTTCTGATCGAGCTGGAAACAGGCGAAAACGAGGTCAAAAACGGCGTGGCGAGCGCCGATGAAACACGGGTCGTGCTGGCAACGCAACAAGAGACGAAGTTGTTCGATTTTCCAACCGGGAAGATGATTGCGGTTCTACGCGGTCATACCGGGCGAGTTCTGGCGGTTCGGTTCAGCCCGGATGGCCATGCGTTCGCCACCGGCAGCGCAGATCATACGATCAGACTCTGGAGCTCTCGCGACGGTCAGCTGCTGAAGACATTCGAGGGCCATTCGGCTGACATCATGGCAGTCGCGTTCGACGTCGATGGAAAGCGCATCGTGAGCGGTGGAGAGGACAAGAAGCTATACGTTTGGGATGTCTCGAACGGCTCTCGGCTCCTCGAGATTTCTGATTTCAAAAGCACTGTGTATGACGTCGCGTTCAGTCGAGATGGAACCAAAATCGCCACCGCCAGCCGCGACAAGCGCTTGATGATCTGGAGCTCCAGAGACGGCCGGCCTCTGGTCACGATCCATGAGGCAAAATTCTCGAACATCAATCACCTCCAATTCAGCCCCGATGGCAACCTCCTTCTCACCGGGGATGTCGCCGGAGCGGCGGCGGTTTGGGATACCCGTTCGGGGCGCCTGCTGAGCAGCGATCTGCTCCAGGCGGGAGCTGTTTTGACTTCTGCGTTCAGCCTCGATGGGCGGCGAGTGCTTTCGCTCAACGACAGGGAGCTGGTGATCTGGGCGCTGGACTCGGATCGTCGCACCCCTGAGGCGATCTCCGCTTTCGTCCGATGCCGTGTCCCATTCCGGCTCGAATCAGAAAAACTGGTCGACCGGGTGATCGATCGCTCGAGCTGCGACCGATAGAGAAGAAGCGCACGGATGGTACAAGCATTGGACGCCCCGTGCGCGTCTTGCGCAAATCGCGGCATATCGCCCAGGTGCGCACCACGGTAAAGCGCTGAATTCAGCTCGATAGAGAGTGGTCCCTCGTTTGCTCCCAGCCGAGCAGGAGGCAGACCAAACCATGAAGAAGAAGCTTACCCTCAAGCTCACCCTCAAGAAGGAAGCGCTCAAGAACCTCACTCCGGCGGAGCTCGGTCACGTCGCTGGAGGAACAGGCAACGCCGTGCCGGAAACGATACTGACCGCGCAGTGCAACTCGCGCTGAGCTTCGATAGCACCTTTGAATACGGTGTAGTCAATTCGCTCCACATCTGATTACGTTGTGGTCAAACTGATGGCATGTTTCAATACGTTGTAGCCAATAGGTATGATCTGGCAGCCTTGTAATTTCTTACCCCAGGCGTACAGTGCGCCGAGTTGATTTCCTCGCGAGGTTGCCTGGTGATGAAGAAAAAGCTCCACCTTTCGAAGGAAAGACTCCGGACGCTTTCACACAATCAGTTGTTGCAGGTCGCCGGCGGCACTGCCACCAATGACCGCGGTGGGACGCTCAACAATGTGTCCGACCACTGCAACGCCCTCGCGGTCTAGCGCAAGGCTGGGCCAACCCAATATCGCGGAGCGGTATTCAACAGGATGTTCGGGTCAGTTTTCCGGCCAGTTGCGACAATTGTTCGCTGTGGGCGCACGGCGCCACTGAAGCTGCCGAGCTTCACGCTCACCGCGCCTTGAAACACAAACACCCGCTGGCCTATCGTGTTCAGGTGCGGCGGAACCTCAAACTCACAGCTGATATCGCTGCCGTTCGCTTACCCCTGGACAAAAAAGAGGCATGACCGGTCGGCTCTGTCTGCTCGTGGTCGGGGAGCAGCAATTCGCGACTCACTGGCTTCCCGAGAGTGGAAGGGTGACGCTCGGCCGCGCCGAGTCTTGCGAGATCCGGATCAACGAGCCGTCCATCGCGCTTGAGCACGCGGTTCTGCAGATCGGTACCGAGCTCACCATCGAGGA
>Ga0070708_100002175_pt1 | contig 15134 bp, 13 predicted proteins | sample KBSK5503metaG_FD_65469 | JGI IMG/M metagenome (GOLD analysis project Ga0070708, IMG submission 65469) | Corn, switchgrass and miscanthus rhizosphere microbial communities from Kellogg Biological Station, Michigan, USA - KBS K5-50-3 metaG | ecosystem: Host-associated > Plants > Roots >...
GCCGACTTGAGCGCCTGCTCGTCGACCCCCAACGCGGCGAGTTTCGTCGAAAGACGCCCCATCGCGTCCTCGGCGCTCGAAGCACGACTCGAGTTGTCCGTCGAGAGTCTCCTGGAGTCAGGCGGGACCATGACTGCCAACGCCCGCAAGACTATGTCGTAGGTGAGGTGCGCACGAAGTCCGCGAGACGGTTGCAAGCAGGAGTTCCGTGCTTGAGAGCGAAGGAATTCAACCAGGGTGCATGAGCACATAGAGTTGAGCCGTTCCCGCCCACGCCCGAGACGGTCGGGCTTCGCTGCCGCCTTCGCGTGCGCGGTGCTCCTCGTCTCGGTGTTGCCGGGCACGGCGTCCGCGCCCGGCTCGGGGAAGCTGTCCGACGCGTCCTCGGTGGTGCGGTGGACGGGCACTGGGCGGGGCCCCGGATACCAACCGCCGGCGTACACGCCGCAGACCTGCGCACTCGCGGCGAAGGCCCACGTGTGTGACGTGTTCGCTCTCGACGTCCAGCTGCCGGCCGGGACGTTCACGAAACCCGGCGACGGCGTGTTCGTGGACGTCCGATGGGCGACCGACTTCGATCAATGGAACCTCTTCGCATACGCGCCCGACGGGTCACTCGCCGGCAGCGGGTTCGACCTCGACTCCAACGCCCAAGCGATCTTGCTTCGCCATCCGCCGAACGGCGTCTACAAGCTCGTCGTGGTGCCGTTCTACATGGATTCGATCATGGCTTACCGAGGCGAGGCGCGCGTCTTCCTCGACGACACGCAGCGTCACACGACACCGACGTTGCTTCTTCCGCAGCTCCAGACCATGCCGGCCTACGACTTCCACGTCGCGTGCTCGTCGCCCGACCCCACTTCGACGAACACCAACGGCGGGTGCGTCGACGTGCCTCCGGTTCCTTCGAACCCGACGGGATGGCGCTGGGGCGGCGGGTACGGGAGCTCGTGCTACCTCGACGAGACGCTGCACCCGGCGTTGGCGGCCCCGATCCATGCGGTGCAACACGCGCGTCGGTGCTTGCGTTTCTCCAACGACATCCATAACGTCGGGGTGGGGCCGCTCCGGCTCCGGTTGTCGCTGAAGGACGCGATCGAAGGGATGGAGCACGGTCCCTGCGAGATGAGTCAAGTCATCGACTCCAGTTCCGGTGCGGACCTGGTGCGTCCCGCCGGGCCGTGCATCTTCCATCGCGCGCACGGTCACTTCCATTACCAAGGGTTCGCGAGCTACGCGCTCTACGCCGCGCCCTCGGCCGACGCGATCACGCCCCCGAACCTGGATGGCCGGCCCTTGGTGCGGGGCGCGAAAGTCGGATACTGCCTCATCGACGTCGACTTCTTCGGTAACACGACCGACACCTCGACGATCTGGCCGCGCACGAACTCGTTCCCGAACTGCAATGTACCGACGCAAGGTTCCGTTTCGACGAGCTCGTTCCAGGAGATGGGGATCTCTCGCGGGTGGGGCGACATCTACACGTGGGATCTCCCGGGGCAGTTCATCGACATCACCGGGATCCCGGACGGGACCTACGACCTGATGTCGGTCGCGAACCCACTCTGCCAGCTGGCCGAGGCGGCGCCCGGCAAGGAGATGTCCGTCACCCGGGTCACGCTGCACGGCGCCGACGTGCATGTCGTCGGCTCGTTCGGACCCTACGCCGTGCGCGGCTGTGTGCCGCCGAGGGGATGATGACCATGCCCAAGATCGCTCGCGCCGTCGCTCTCGTCCTGGCTCTCGCGGCCGTGCCGTGGAGAGCCGGAGCAGCTGCGCCGGTGTTCCGTGCGGGCGCGGCGATCGGCGATATGACGCCGCCGGCATTCGATTCGTCTCACCACACGCCGAGCATCGATCCCCCTGGGATGACCGGCGCGCGGGCGTGGGACTTCACCGAGCCCTACCTGGACCAGAACGGCAACGGCATGTGGGATCCTGGCGAGCCGTACGCGGATCTGAACCACAACCTCCGCTACGACGGGATCTACCTCGCCGGCGGCGGGCGGGATCCGCTCCCGCCGACCAGGGTCGCCGACCCGATCACCGCTCGCGCGTTCGTCGTCGACGACGGGTCGAAGCGCGTCGCCGTCGAAGTCCTCGACGTCATCGGCATGTTCTCCGACGACATGGACAAGATCCGCGCTCAGGTTCGCAAAGCGTTGGGCTCGAATGCACCGGCCGAGATGTTCATCTCGTCGACGCACGACGAGTCTGCGCCGGACGTAATCGGATTGTGGGGGACCGGCCTGACCTCGCTCGGCTCCGGGATCGGGAACGCCGGGGTGAGCGACTACTGGATGTCTTTCGCGATCAAGCGTGCGGCGCAGGCGATCATCGCCGCTACCCGCAACCTGAAGCCGGCCAGCCTCCGCTTCGCGGAGACCACGCAGCCCGACGACTTCTTGACGTGCTGGTCGAGCTACCCATATGTCCGCGCGTCCAAGATCCCGATCATGCAGGCGGTCGCGACCTCGAGTGGGGCGCCGATCTTCACGCTCATGAACTACGGGATCCACGCGGAGTCATTGTCGTTCAACGGCGGGACGCCGGAGCTCCAAGCCGAGAAGTACTGGCTGTCGGCCGACTGGCCGTATTGGGCCCGGCGCGCTCTCGAGACGCGCTACGGCGGCGTCGGCATCCAGATGGCCGGGCCCGTCGGGAGCGTCGAAACGCCGAAGGTCTTCCCCTCCGGAACGGTCTCGGCGAGGCCCACCGGCCAGAACGACCCCGGCCATCCCGCCGGGTGCCGGACGATCTTCTCCACGACCGGCACGCCCGTTGCGCTCGGCTACTTCGATGAGACGAGGGCCGTCGGCGAAGGCGTCGCCGCGCGGGTGATCGCCGCGCTCGATTCTTCGGCCGAGTCATCGATCTCGACGCAGGTCTCCTTCGCTCGCCGGGCGTTCTTCGTCCCGCTGACGAACGCGTTGTTCGTCGCCGCCGGCTTCGGCCAGGTATTCCCGCGGCGCCCCTTCTATGTGGCCGGCGTCGAGCTTCCTCAGCTCTCGCAGCTTGTCGCACAACCGATCGGAACCTTGTTGTCGCTTCATCCTCCGGGCCCCAATGCCGGCGCGCTCGAAGTACGAACCGAGATGGTCGCGTATCGAATCGGCGACGCTCAGTTCATCAGCACCCCGGGCGAGGAGTTCCCGATCGGATACGTGCGCGGTTTCCAGGGCCCCGACGACATGCCGTACCCGAAGGACCAGATGACCGCCTGGGTCACGGCGCGCATGACCGGCCGCTATCGATTCATCGAAGGCCTCGGGGAAGACATGATTGGATACCTTTTCCCGAAAGCGAATTCGGTCGGGGTGCCCGGGGATCGACCGGTCCAGGAGGCGCAGACGGCGATCGCCGGGGGCGACCCGACGGGCGACACCGACCGTTTCGGATGCGGACACTCGGACGATTCCGAAGCGACGAGCGGGAAGTCCGGTAACGTCGTCTCCGCCACGGCCATCTCGCTGCTCGGTTCCGGCGTCGCGGGGGACCGGATCCTCAAGGGCCGGTGGGTGTGGCCGGACGGGTCGCTCCACCGCGACCCGCTCGGCGACGGCACACTCGGGTGCGACGTTGCGACGAGGAGCTTCGCACCGGCGCCCGGAGCGCCGATCGCCGTGTCCGTGCTGGACGGTAGCGCCATGCGAAGGCTCACGATCCCGGGAGACGCGGTCGCATTCATCGACTACAACGGGATGTCGCAGGGGCTCATCCCGACCGTCGATACACGCGGTGTCCTGCTGGCGAACGGGTCTCGCGTCTACGTCGACGTGTACCCTTCGTTCCCCGGCAGCTGAGCCTCAGGAGCCGCGGCGCCCTGATTCGATCGTGGACGGTGCAAGGCCGACGGCGAGCAGGGCGAGGATGTTGAAGATGAACCCCAGCAGGAACCACGTCAGCCCTCGCCGTCCTTTCTCCTCGGCCACCCATCCGGTGAACGCTCCGGCGACCGAGCAGGCGAAGATCAAGAACAAGAAGATCAGAATCCCCTCGCCGTTGTCGCTGTTGACCTGGACGTTCACCTGCGCGAGCACACCCATCGCGTCTCCCTTCGTCGACCAGTTCCCGTAGGCTAAGGCTGATGGCGAAAGCAGAGCGAGATCTCGAAGTCATCGACAACCAAGAAGCGAGCCGTTACGAGCTCTTCGACGGCGAGCAACGACTCGGTTTCGCCGACTACAAGTTTGTCCCCGGGCGCATCCTGTTCACCTACATCGAGGTCGATCCCGTCCTCCAAGGCCATGGGCTCGGCAGCATCTTGACGGAGGCTGCGCTCGAGGATTGCCGGGACCGCGGCCTCCAGGTCACGGCGAGCTGCCCGTTCATAATTGATTACCTTCGAGATCATCCGGAATACGACGACATCGCGCCACGAGCGTAGATGCCTTCGTTCGGACTGCGGAGACGAGAGGTCTAGGCGACGACTCGCTTTCGGAACCCGGCGATCCCCTGCCAAAGCAGGAGCGTCGTGATTGCAAGAAGCACCGGGTAGATGAAGTAGAGATGCATGTGCGGTGAACGGGTGAGCGCGGCCCGGAAGCCCTCGGTCACGTACACGAGCGGGTTGATCAGCACGAGCGTCTGAAGCCACGGGAACCCTGCAGCCTTGACGTGGTTCAGTGCCGTCCACGCGTAATAGGTGCCTCCCAGGAACGTCATCGGCAGCACGATGAAACCGAACATCGCCGGGATGTTGCGCGGCTCAACGCGAGTTCCCAGCACGAGGCCGAAACTCGCGCACATCACACACGTCAGCGGAAGCAGCGTGACGAGGAGGGGCCAGTGGATCGCGAGGTCGGCGCGAACGCCTTTGGCGTGCACGACCGCGGCTATGGGGAACACGATCGCGGCAGCGATCAGACCCTGAACGGCCCCGGCGGCGACTTTGCCCATGGCGACGAGCCACACCGGCATCGGCGCGAGGACCCGGTCTTCGATCTCCTTGGTGTAGCCGAATTCGGTCGACATCGGCAGCGCGACCGCCTGGATGCCTTGGAACATGATCGAGATCCCGATCACGCCGGCGACGAGGACGCTCGCGAAGGCCGATTCTCCCGCCGCTCCTCCCCGGCTGCCGACACCCTGACCGATGATGGGGAAGACGTAGAGGAACACGAACACGAGCAGGAAGGGTTGGATCAACGTGCGCCCGATGAACTCGCCGAGGTTCTTCCTGAGCACCGCGAGGTCGCGCAGCAATAGCGCGGCGAAGGCCTCGCGGCTCGCTTCGGCCGCGGAGCGACCGCGCCTCGGGCCCTGGTACCTACCGAGCAGCGCCGTTTCGGGCGAGGCGGCCATCAGTCGCGCAGCTCCTTCCCGGTCAGGTTGATGAAGACGGTCTCGAGCGTCGGCTCGGCGACGGAGAGATCGCGGAGCGGGTAGCCGCCTCGCTCGGCGGCGCTGACGATGGGCGGAAGCACGCTCGAAGCGCCCTTGACGTGAACGCGGATCGTGCCGTCCACCTGCTGGCTCTGGGTGACGCCCGAGACCTCGCGACGCAGCAACGCGGCCAGCGCCTCCAGGTCGCCGTCCGCGTGCACCGTGATGATCGTGTCCGCGCCGACAGAGGCCTTGAGCCCCGCCGGGGTGTCGAGCGCGAGGATGCGACCATGGTCCATGATCGCGAGCCGGTCGCAGAGTTGATCGGCCTCTTCCATGTTGTGGGTCGTGAGGAGGATCGTCTGCCCGGCCTTGTGCAGTTCGCCGAGGATCCCCCATAACGCGATACGGCTCTGAGGATCGAGGCCAGCGGTCGGCTCGTCGAGGAAGAGGATGTCGGGTCGGTGCAGAATCGACCGCGCGACCATCAGCCGTTGCGCCATCCCGCCCGAGAGGGCGAACACAGATGCCTTGCCCCACTTTGAGAGCTGGAAGAGCTGCAAGAGATCGTCGGCCGCGCGTTTCGCGTCTTTGGAGGGCATGCCGAAGAAGCGACCGTGGTGGTAGAGGTTCTCCCAAACGTTGAGCGCCCGGTCGAGCGTGTTCTGTTGGGTGACGACCCCGATGACCTGTTTCGCGAGCGCAGGATGTGCGACGACGTCGACACCGCCTACGAACGCCTCCCCGGAGGTCGGCAGTACGCGGGTGGTCAGCATGCCGACCGTCGTCGTCTTCCCGGCTCCGTTCGGGCCGAGGAGCCCGAAGATCTCGCCCTCGCCGACGCTGAGAACCAGGGCGTCCACGGCTTTGAAGTCGGTCCCCGGATAGACCTTGGTGAGGTCGACGGTACGGATCACATCCGTCCCGCGCGTTTGCGGTGAAGGCATCCCAGAAATTAGAACACAAACCGTGGATATCGGCGTTTCGCTTCCAACCGTCGGGCCGATCGCCGAGCGCGAGTTCGTGCTCGACGTCGCGCGCGCGGCCGATCGCGCAGGGCTACATTCAGTTTGGGGGACCGATCACGTTGTATTTCCGAAAGAGCGGAAGACGCCGTACCCGTACCAGCGCTCGACGACCGAGGTTTTGTTCTCTCGCGGCGTAGACTGGCTCGATCCCGTCGCGACCCTCGGCGTAGTCGCCGGCGCGACCGAGCGCGTGATGATCGGCACAGCCGTGCTCGTGCTGCCCTACCGGAGTCCCGTCGTCCTCGCGAACGAGTTGTCGACGCTCGATCGGCTGAGCGAGGGCCGGATCATCCTCGGCGTCGGCGCCGGATGGATGAACGAAGAGTTCTCCGCGGTCGGTGTTCCGCCGGAAGAGCGAGGCGCTCGCACCGACGAGTACATCCGCGTGCTCAAGACGCTCTGGTCGTCGAAGGGATACGTCAGCTTCGGCGGACGCTTCGTGCAGCTCGACGACGTTACGCTCGCCGCGAAGCCGCACCGGCCCGGCGGTCCGCCGATCTACGTCGGCGGCAACTCGGGCCCGGCGCTGCGGCGCGCGGGCGCGCTCGGCGACGGTTGGCTCGGGATGGAGATCTTCGTCGATGAGATCGCCGACGCGCGCTCATCGCTCGACAAGGCCGCGGCCGATGCCGGCCGGGATCCGTCGGCGGTGGCGATGGCGGTGCGCCGTGGCGTTCTCCCGCCGTTCGAGGTGTCGAACTTGCTGCCGGAGCGCCGCGCTATCAAGGGTTCGGCGCGCGAGGTCGCCGACGAACTTCTTGCCTACCAGGACGAGGGCGTTTCGCTCGCCGTTCTGGATCTCGCGATGTTCCCTGCCGAGGCGATCGCCGCGATCGATTGGCTTGCGAGCGAGGTTCTGCCGTTGCTCGCCTAGGCACGAAAGGCATCAGCTGCCGAGCGAAGGGCTCTCGCCTCCGGGCCCGGGCCCCGAGCCGTCGCTCGAGGACGGAGAGGCATCTCCTCCCCCCAATCCGTCTGGAGCGGTCCCCGGATCGCGACTGGAGGATCCGTCGCCGATCTCCGGGACCGGCGTGGCGCCGTCCCTTTGGGAGGTGTCGCCGCCGGACTCGGGGGATCCGGTTTGGCGCACCTCGCCCGTCGGCTCACGCTCGCCTGCGCCGTTGCGCTCCTCGGTGCCGGGGGAGGACGAGTCCGAGGAGGGACGGGGCGTGCGAACACTGTGATGCCGGGCCGGCCTCGGCGCATGTCCGGACTGAACCTCGTGTGCGGCGAGGACGCCGACGGGAACCGCTGCGACCGCCGCGGCGATGAGCGCGACGACGAAGCGCCGGGCCCGGCGGCGCGCGGGCGTTGCCGCGAGCGCCCGCGCGAGGGCGCCCGCGCGGTCCGGTGGCGCAGGCACTCGCCCGGCGACCCTGATCGCTTCGAAGAGCTCTTCGTCGTTCACGAGGGTCCTTCTGAGAGCGCGAAGCGGAGGTGGGCAAGAGCACGATGCTGCGCGATGCGAACGGCTCCGGCTCGCTTGCCAAGCCGGAGCGCCGTCTCGGCGACGTCGAGGTCCTCCATGAAGCGAAGCTCGACCACCTCCCGCTCCGTGGGCGGAAGTTGAGCGATCACCTCTCGGAGTCTCGTGGACTCGATCACGCCGTCGCTGTGGTCGGGAGCCGGTCGGTCCCGCAGCTCTTCCGTTTGTCGCCGCGCGTTCGCACGGAGGTGATCGACGGTGCGGCGGCGAGCGATCGTGTACAGCCACGCTTCGAAGGGAACTCCTTGCCAGCGGAACCGGTGGATCGAAGCGAAAGCGTCCGCGAAGGTCTCCGCCGCGACGTCCTGCCCCGCGTCGCGATCGCCGAGGCGGCGGGCGGCGAACCGGTAGATCTCGTTGTGGAACCGGTGGAACAACATCGAGTACGCCTCCTGATCACCCGAGCGCGCGCGCGAGACAAGGTCGCGAGTCGCTATCCCTCCTATCGTTCCTCGCGCGGCCCGCGTTACCCGATCACGGCCGAATACGGTCGGGACGGATGGTTCTGTCCCGTCGAGGAAGTTCCCCATGTCCTCAATCATCGGGTGGTTGCTCGCGACTCCTCGGTGGATCGCACGCTCATGTATACGCGGGAAGCGCGCACTCGGTTGAGGCGCGCTTCCCGATGAGTTGCAGAGAGTCTGTCTAATCGTGGGAGTCGCCGGAACCTGTGCTGCCGCTGTGGTCTCCGGAATCGTTGCTCTGGTCTTGCGAGTCGCTGCCGTTTTGGTCACCTTCGGTCGATTCGACCTGCGGACCGGACTGGTTCTCGCCTTGATCGCCGCTCTCGACGTCGCCCTGATCGTCGTTGTCGTTCTGCTCGTTATCGACCTCGGACGTTTCCGTCGGCTCAGGAGTTTCCGATGCCTTCACTTCCGGCGTTTCGGTGGGTTCCGGGCTCTCAGTACCTTTTACCTCCGGAGTGTCGGTGGGTTCCGGGCTCTCCGTCGCACCGACGGTGTCCGATGCCGGAGAGACTGAAGGTGTGCTCGCGCGAACCGCACCCACCAGGGCCCGCGTCCCGAGGCTGCCGCCAACCGCCAGAGCAGCGATGGCGAACCCCACCGCGATCCTGCGGCCGAAGAGTCTCTTGAGAGGACCGAGGTTCATGCCGCCTCCTTGTGTCTAGCTGGACGTTACCAATCGTTCCTCGTATGAGATCGGCAACCGCCGGTCCCCCGTTACGCCGGGCCCGGCGACATTTTCAACGTCACCAAACGCGGGGATGAAAGGTGCGGCATTCGAGACGGTAAGATGGCCCGCTGTTACGGAGGCGTCGCCTAGTCTGGTCTATGGCGCGGGATTGCTAATCCCGTTGGGGGCGCAAGCTCCCTCGAGCGTTCGAATCGCTCCGCCTCCGCCGAAAGGTTCCGGCGTTCCGGATTCGTCAGTCCGGCACGCCGGGCTAGAATTACCGTCATGCGCCCGTAGCTCAGCTGGATTAGAGCGTCTGACTACGGATCAGAAGGTCGGGGGTTCGACTCCCTCCGGGCGCACCGAGCCGAGATGTCGATCAGGCCGCGGAGCGCGCGATCGTCCAGGGGATCTGCTGGGGCGTCGTTCCCGGATCACCGTCGCCCCACGACAACCAGGTTTGCGTGCGCGCGACCGCGCCGACCGGCGGCACCGAGTAGTCGCACACCCCGGCGGGGAACGTCGCTTTGAGCGCGTTCCAGTCGGCGTCCTTCATCGCCGGATAGCTCGTGCGAGCAGCGTCCGTGAGCGGTTTCAGCGTGCACTTCATCACGTCCTCGGAGAGTGGCCCGCCCGCGGCTTGGCGCGGGCTCGTCGCTCGCAGGATGCCGCCGGTGCAGGTGTCCGGCGGCCCGGCGATCAACAGCCGGCATTGGTCGGCGGCGGTCGACGGGCGCGAGCGCACGACGGCCCGGGCGCGCGACACCTCCGGATGCGCCGCCATGTACCGATCCAGCGCGTCGAGCCATTCGTCGGCGACGTCGATGGTGCGCGACGGCAGAGGGGCGAGCTCGAAGATCGCCTGGTTCGCGTGCGAGCGGTAGGTCGCGTCGAGACGCGCGCGCGCCTGCCACGGGCGCTCCTGGTCGTGCACGTCGAGGCCGGGCGTGTCGTCTAGGAAGGGGACGGCCTGGTCGATGATCGGGACCTGGTCCAGCGCGCCGCGCCCGGTGAGCTGTCCGGCCGCGTAGGCGATCTGCGCGACGCGCGGATCCATCGCGGTCCGCGCGGCGATCTCGGCGCCGTTGGCGTCGATGCCGCCGATTCCGCGGTTGAGGCTGATGAACTCCTTCGGCGATATAAGCCGGTCGCGTAAGGCTTGCAAGCCGTATTGCACGCCGGTGTTGTCGTATGGAAAGTTCCCAGCCCCGGTGGAAGGATCGACGCCCCAGACGTTCCGCTGCTCATCTTGAAGGGAGCATCGGACCCTCGGATCGGTTACGTACGCCTCCCCGTCGGTACCCACTTCGTCGCAGGTCGGCCGCAAGAGGTGGAAGAACGAGGCATCCCAGTCCGCGCACACCTCTGCGGTCGCGTAGCCCGTGACGGCCCGCTGCTTGACCGGATCCCAGGTTGCCGAAACGGGGGCGTTGAGCCCGAACGGACCGAACGATGGCGTCTTGATGGTCGCGACAGGATGGAACGTGCGCTCGAGGAGGTGGCAGTCGGCCATCGTCTGCATCACGGTCGCGAGGTCGGGGAAGGAAACGATCATCGTCGAGGCGTCGAGCAAGCCGGGATAGTTGTTGTCCAGGAGGTATTGTTGGATCGCTCCGCCCGAGCCGCCCATGCCGATGGCGTGCTCGATCACGCCGTAGTCGTCCACGATGTGTTCCTTGACCATCATCGCGGTTTCGGCGCTCAGGAGCGGGTTGCAGTCGTACACCGTCGTCGTGAGCGAGGACAGCACGACCATGTAGCCTGCGCCGATGCGATCCGGGAGGAATCCGGCCGAGGCCGAGAACGCGTACTGGTCGGTGAACGCGTTCTGGAAGCTGAGCTGATCGCCGAGCACGTCTCGCTCGTGCAGGATCCCCTGGTGATGACCGCGCCCGCAGTACTCGCCGAACACGTACACGAGGCGCCGGTTCCACTCTGCCGGCGTAAAGGGCTTCCTTCCGCGCGCGTGCTGGTCGTCGAGGACGGCGATGTGGGTGATCGAACGGTTGATGACCCCGGATTCCACGCGCACGACGAACGGAACCTTCCGTCCGGCGTTCCTCGTCGTCGCCGTATCGCGCGGATACGGAGCTGACGGATCTTTGAGGAGACTGAACTGTTGTGTGATAGCGCTGCGGTAGTACCAGTGATACGTGATCGGGACCGCGCATGTGGCGGGATCGGTCGGCGCGGCCATGCCCGATTGGGCGGTCTCGCACACGAAAGGCTCCTGCTGCCGGCCGGAGATCACCGGGCCGCTGATCGGATGATCCTGGATCGTCAGCGTGGCGGTTCGCGTCCCGTACATGGACCCGCTGGCGTTCGCCACCACATCGTTGGGGCCGACGACGAGGCCGGAGACGACGCCTTGCGCGGTCGATGCCGTGCGCGCGAACGCTCGGGTCACGTCGATCACGCCGAGCCGAACCGTGAGGACGTCATCCGATGCGAGCCCGCGAACCTCAACGCGTACGCGATCCCCGGTGATGAGGGACGGCGGCGACGACAGGGTGGTCAGCTCGATCTGACCGGGCTGCAAGCCGGCAGCGAGTTTGGTGAACGGGTCTGCCGCCACGCCGTTCGCTGGTAACGGCGCGCCCGGATACGGCGGCGGATCGGAGATCCCCGTCGCGACCGACGCACGCCCGCCCGACGGGACGACCATCGCGACCGCGCAGACCAGCGACACCCACATGCGGCGACGGGGACGACGACCGGCCTTCATGACTCCTTCCGTCCGCACTGATGACGATTGGTAGGGAGGATTCGACGCCGGCCGTCGCGGCCCTTCCGATGCGGGCTGACTGCCTCTCGATGTCGCTCAGCGCCTGATTGGGCCGCACTGCGTTGACGCCTGTGGTTTCGGACCAGCGCCCTCGGGATCCCGCACTGCGTTGCCGGGCTGATAACTACGGATCAGAAGTTCGGGGGTTCGAATCTCTCCGGGCGCACAAACGGACCGCTTGTCGTCGCCTTCCGAAGTTTATTCGGTTGGAAGCGCGCCGGGCGGAACAGGTCGCCCTCGTGACTGGCGCGACACGAGAGGCTTGTTCAGGTCGAGAGCAGCTCGAACGAGAGATGCTCTCTCAGGAATCGAGACCCGCCGGTCGCAGCTCCGGCGGGCCGAAGTACTCGACGACGCGGCCCGGCGCGCCGAGTGCCAGACAGTACGCCGGGATGGGCTTGCTAACGACCGTATGCGCGCCAATGATTGCTCCCCTGCCGATGTTATTGATGATCGTGCATTTCGACATCACGATCGCGTTGTCTTCGATCGTGATGGGCCGGAAGTCGTAGCCCTGATCGAGCAGGTGCTTCGTGGGATCCCGGAACAAGTGGTTGCCGTCGGCGATCATGACCGACTGACCGAAAACACACCGAGTCCCGATAACGATGGACGTCGACGCTTGGATCAGCGCCTCGGCCGTGAAGATGCTTCCATCGCCGATTTCGACACGGCCGTCACCGGAGATCTCGCAGCGAAAGTTCCGGCGGAAATCGACGCCGGATCCCACGATGAACGTGCCGCGATCGGGGATGTAGAGGGTGAAACCGCGGCCCAACCGGACAGGTCCGCGGAACTCGACCGTGCAGTGAGGATGGGTTAACCGGATGGACAGCTGCCGCACATCGGAGGCGAGTTTCCCGCCGGTGCGGTATCGCAGATGCCAGGGGAGTTTCCGCCAGTTGCGAGGCATATTGTGGTCGGTGACCTCTATACAGTTGACCGCAGCCCGATCATTTGGGCAGTGAGAGGACGGGACAGTCCACGAGTGTTGGGTCGTCGCCGCGTGAACGAATTGGCGTTCGGCACTCTTCCCCCTACTCAGAGCGCGAATTCGAGTTTCTATGCCCAGACGGTCCGACATTGGGAGTAGGCCGAGTTGAGTCCTCGAACTTGCTTCCTATACGCCGCTCTGTTCAGCGAACGTAAGGTCGCGGTAAATAGCTTCGTTGCTGCGATTGAGCGGTTCGGCAAGATCGGTGCACAACTCGTACTCATGAATCAGACCGCCGAGAGCGTGGCGACGTCCTGGGGCGGAAAACGCGCGGTTACCCAACGCTGGCCACTTCCTCCTACTGCGAACTACGGATCAGAAGGTCGGGGTTCGAATCCCAACCAGACCCCATTGCGATGTCTCAGGGCATCGTGGACGCTGTGTCAGGGCCTCGTGGACACTTTGGTTCGGGAATCGTAGCGGTTTTCGGTTTTCTTGGGCCGAGCCGTCGTCCTTTTGGCGAGTATCGCCGTCCGGTTGGCTGGTAGTCCTTGGTGGGGTCCATGTTCAGTGTTCGGAGGAGCTCGCCGTCCGTGGACAGGATGCGGATGTGCAGGCCGGCGACGAGGATGATCGCCCGCTTTCCTGTGTGTTCTCGGCTCACGCCGATGTGATGCAGTCGCGATTTGTGGCGGAGGGTGATCTCGCCGCGAGAGTCGACGATGTCACGCCGGACGCGGGTGTCGCGCGAGACCGTGATCTTGGGGCCTTGAGGCCGCGCCTTGTCGCGCGCGTCGAACGCGGCTCTGGGGGTGGTGCGGTCGCGGGCGCGATGGGGTCGGATGGTGTTGTAGTAGGCGACGAAGCGATCGATCTGCGCCTGGAGCGTGGTGATGTTGCCGGCTGGTGGCTGTTTGGCGAGGAAGATTTTCAGGGTCTGGGGGAAGCGTTCGACTTTGCCGCAGGTCTGGGGATGGTAGGGCCGGGAGTGTTTGAACGTGATCCCTAGGGCGAGGAGTTCCTGCTCTAAGGCCGCGCGTCCGCCGCGGTGCGCGGCGGTGTAGACGCAGCCGTTGTCGGTGAGCAGCGCGGCGGGGAATCCCCAGGCTTTCGCGGCTTCGTGGAAGACGCGGAGCACGGCGGGGGCTGTGGTCACGCGCACCACCTTGGAAGCCACGACGAGGCGCGAGTAGTCGTCGATGAAGTTGACGATCTCAACTTGGGTTTGGTCTTTGAGTCGCCAGTGGGTGACGTCGGACTGCCAGCACTCGTTCGGCAAGCTGGCTTCGAAGCGGATCCAGCTCGAGCGCGGCGGTTCTGCGGCTGCGCAGTGATGAAGCCGCGACGCCGCAGCACCCGCCAGATCGTGGAGATCGAAGGCGGGTTCTCGCCGGCGACACTCAGGTGATAGTGGATCGTGTGAGCGCCCGCGTCGAAGCCCTGGTCGGTGAGCTGTTTGCGAAGCCGCACGATCCGGTCTTCGACCTCGGGTGGGGTGCGGCCCGGGATCCGGTGGGCGGCTTTGGAGTGTGGCTGGAGCGCCGCGTAGCCGCCCTGCCGGTAGCGGCTCAGGACCTTGCCGACCCAGCTCTTGGAGACGCCGTGCGCCTCGGCGACCTCCCGGTAGCTGCGCTTTTGGAGCACGACCGCCTCGACCACGTAGCGCGCCAGGTCCATAGACGCCGTAGGAGGTCTCCACGATGCCCCACACATCAGTCGGAGCCGCGTCCACAATGGTGTGAAACCAGATACCTCCGGGCGCACGAAGCCCTGAGGCGGAGCTCCCTTTACAACGCCGCGCCAGCCGCGTTCAACTCGAGTCGGGGTGAAGGCTCTCACATACGTGATCGACCTCTGCCCGCTCAATCGACAGACCTCGGCTTCACACCGCACACTCGATGAACATCGACGAACGCAACCAACACGGGAGGAAGATCGGAAGATCCAAGGAACTTTCCCCCTCCGCGAACGACCCCGAGACGTTCGTGCTGACCGGTTCGATCCTCAACGCGGGAAACTAGAACCAGTTTGGAGCTTCCCTGAGGAAACCTATTGACGTGCTCCCCATGCCGGCGTTGACACCTGCGTAGTTGGGTCCCTACTACTCCGACGCAGACAGCGACCGCGGACCCGAAGGCGTCGGTATTACTGTCGCCGAGTAAGGTTTCGGCGCCGGCGCGCATACGATCCCCTACCACACAAGTCGAGTCGGCGTACGCCAACGTGTTCTTCAGTCTGAGGCCCATCGGAGCGGGTCGTCTCATACCACGCCGCGGTACGTGCCGCATGCTTGCTTCCGTCCGAGTGATACCATCGGCCCTCGTCTCCTCGCACTCAATGTGAGCCAGGGAAGGCCATGCGCAAGGCCCGGATTCCGATACATCCCTCCGTTCGTTTCGGAGTGGGTGGAGTGATCGTCGCTGCGTTGCTCGCCTTCGCGAT
>Ga0070708_100002176_pt1 | contig 15132 bp, 10 predicted proteins | sample KBSK5503metaG_FD_65469 | JGI IMG/M metagenome (GOLD analysis project Ga0070708, IMG submission 65469) | Corn, switchgrass and miscanthus rhizosphere microbial communities from Kellogg Biological Station, Michigan, USA - KBS K5-50-3 metaG | ecosystem: Host-associated > Plants > Roots >...
CGACTGGCGCGGACCGACGATCGACCCGCCTGGCTGACCTCTCAGCCTGCAGGCCGCATACTTACCGGCCCGGCCTGCGGCCGGATTCGTGTGACCGCTCCCGAAAGGACCTCATCCTGTGACCTTCTCCGAGACCGACGCGACCGCCACCAGCCCCGCCGCGGCGAACCGCGTCAAGCGCCAGCTGGCGGAGCAGGCGATCGCCCAGGCCGCCGGCGGCCTGTGGTCTGACGCCGCCGACACCAACCGGAAGCTGCTCGAGATGGGGCCCGAAGCGGATGCCGAGAACCGCCTCGCCAAGGCCCTCTGGGAGCTCGGCGAGCTCGGGAATGCGCGCGAGCACTACCAGGCCGCACTCGCGATCGACCCGACGAACCGGATCGCCGAGCGCAACATCGACCGCCTCCGGACGCTGCTCGTGGCCGCGGGCGAGAAGACCGTGCCGGCGCAGGATGGCAGCAAGGCGCCCGTCCGCATCTTCGTCGAGGAGACCGGCAAGACCGGCTTCGCCCACCTGCTGGAGCTTCCCGACGCCAGGAAGCTCGCCCAGGTCAACCCGGGCGACACCGTCGAGCTGAAGCCCGAGGGCAATCGCCTGATCGCGATGAGCAACGGTATGCGCATCGGCGTGGTCGAGCCGCGGGTCGCTGCCCGCCTCCTCAAGCTGCTCGCCGATGGCAACAAGTACCTCGCCGGCGTGACGTCGCTCGGCGCGCAGGACGTCCGGATCATCATCCGCGAGATCTACCAGGACCCGCGCAACTACGGCAAGGTGTCGTTCCCGACCGCCGCCAAGTCGACCGACCTCCGGCCGTACACCAAGGGCACGCTCCTGCGCGAGGATGAGGAGCTCGAGGAGGATCTCGAGGACGACGTCGAGGACGAGGAGATCACGGACCTCGAGAGCGTCATCCCGCCGGAGGACACCACCGAGGAAGCCTTCGTCGAGGAGGTCGAGGAGCCCGAGGAGCAGTAACCCCTACTGCTCGGCGGCCGCGCGGACGCTCCGCGCGTCGCTCGTGAGCGTCTCGGCCATGGACTCGAGGATCGCGGCGACTGACGCCTCCGTGCCCGCCGGGGCGACCGGGAACAGCCGCGCCTCGAGGCGCCCCCAGGTGGAGAACAGGTCGCGCACGATCCGTGCCGGCTCGGTGGGGGAGGAGCCGAGCCAGTCGAGCGTCTTGTCGACCTGGACCGTGTGCTCACGGATGTGCGAGGCCCAGCGCCCGATCCGGAAATCGATATCGACCGGCACGCCCGCCCACGTCGCCGGCGCAAGGAGCGCGGTCTCGTCGAGGTCCGCGTAGCGCAGCGCCCACTCGTCGAGGACAGCGTCGAGCCGGGCCCGGATCTCGGTGACCGTTCCGGACCCCTCGGCATCCTCCCCGGGCAGGTCCGCCATCGAGGCAGCCTCGGCATCGTCGGTCACCCGAGCCGGCCGGGCATCGCCGAGCGGCTGCCGGAGCCACCAGCGCGTGAACCAGCCATATGAGCGCTGCCCGTCGATGATGTGCGCGAGGGTCTGGCGGACCGTCCACTCGCCGTCGCGCGCGACGCGGTCAAGCACGGCGCCGTCGAGCGCTGCAAGGCGGCCCTGGAGCGCCCATCGGGGGATCGTCGCGGCTGCAATGCGAATGGCAGCCGGTGGACGAGCAGGGGCTCCGGCGAGCGCGGCCTCGAGCTCGGCGTCTGCCGCTTCGATCGTCTCGGCAGCGCGGTAGATGCCGTAGCGCACCCCGTCGCCATGGTCGTGGCCGTTCCAGAGCCACTGCTTCGTCAGCGCCGAGTCCGGGATGGAGAGGTAGTCCGCGCCGGCGGCAGCCACCGCCGCCCGTGCGCGCCGCAGCGTCGCATGCACCTCGGGCGCCTCCGAAGCGCCGACTGCCGGCGGCAGGGTGAGCAAGGCCGGGGTCGCGGAGCGTTCGATGGTCGTCATCGATCGAGCGTAGCCGCCGAATCCGTCTGCCACAATCGGCCCCGATGGTCGGGAGGCTGCTCCTCTCGCGCGCGGAACCGGGGTTCACCCTGCCTGCCTACGAGCGGATCGCCCAGGCGCCCCCGCCGGATCTCGTCCACGCTCGCCTCGAGGCCAACTCGGCGCCGGGTGACGTGATCGCCGACCTGCACGGGCGCGGCGGGTGGGTCGCCCGGGCCGCGATCGATCGCCAGCGGCGCGGGTTCAGCCTCGAGACAGGCCCGCTGACCCGGCTGCTCGCCGAGGTCGTCCTCCGGCCGCCGGACCTGCGCCACCTCGACGCGGCCTTCTCGGCCCTCGGGGCGTCGCCGCATGGTGACTCGAGCCTCCGCCTGTCGATCACCGACCTGTTCGCGACCAAGTGCGCGACCTGCGGCCGAACCCTCCCTGTCGACGAGCTCGAGTGGCACGACGCGGCGCCGGTGCGCGTGCATTACCGCTGCCAGCTGTGTCGCGACCAGCAGAACCGGCCGGAGCATCAGGCGGTTGAGCCGACACCCGCCGACGTGGAGCGCGCGACCCGCGATGTCGGCGCGGACGAGGTCCGCGCGCGCCTCCGAGATCGCTTCCCGGTGCCCGATGGTGGCGACGCCCTGGTCGAGACGATCCTCCGGCTCCACACGGACCGCCAGCTCGTCGGGCTCGCGGCGATTCTCGCCCGCGTGGAAGGCGAGCTGCGCGCGGCGCCGATCGAGTCCGCCCTCCGCCTCGCCTTCCTGCACGCGGTCCTGCCGGCGAGCCGGCTCGGCCTAGGCGGCGCACGCATGCCCACGATGCGCATCGCCGGCGGCACGGTGAAGACCCCGATCCCTGAGCGCTGGCGTGAGCGCAACCCGTGGCTCGCCTTCGAGGACGGCTACCGCCAGGTCCGCGGCTTCGTCCAGCGCGTCGAGAGCGGCTCGCTCGGGGCCATCGAGGCGAGACTCGGCACGGACCTGCGGAGCCTCGTCGAGGGCGCAAACAACGCGATCGTCCGGGTCATGACGCCGGGCGCGCTCGATCGCCTCGCCGGGGAGGCGCGCGACGGCGGGCATGGGCCCGGCGGAGATGGTGGTGGGCACGCGAGTCCGCGGATTCGCCTCGTCCTCGGCCAGCCACCGCCCAGATTCAGCCAGGAGCGGCTGGGGCTGGCGTACCACGGCACGGCCTGGGCGCTCGGGCGCGAGGCGGCGGCACTGCTCCCGCTGGAGCCGCTGCTGGGCCCGGCAATCCGCGCGCCATGGTCGTGGCAGGCGGCGGCGCTGCGGCGCTCGCTGGAGGCGGTCGCCCCGAACCTGACAGGCGACGCGCGAGTGATCCTGCTGCTCGACCACGGTGGGCCGGACGCCCTCGTGGCGGCAGTGCTCGGCGGCGTCGGTGCGGGCTACCGGCTCGTCGAGGCGCGCCTGTCCGATCCGGACGACGAGGTCGGCGGCGTGGTGGAGCTCGTGCCGCCGGGCGGCGTGCTGCCGCCCGGCCCTCGCACGCGGAGCAACCGCCCGCTCGAGGCGACGGGCGGCCGTGGCGATCCCGAGCTCGTGCCCGGCCCTGGCCTGTTCGACCCGCCGGAGCACATCGAGGCGCGACCGTTCTCCGCCCGCGAGGCGGCAGCGACAGTGCTCGACACGGCCGTGGAGGTGCTCCGCGCACGAGGCGAGCCGGCGCGCTACGAGCGGCTCTTCGGCGAGATCCTCGTCGGCCTCGAGCGAACCGGGCAGCTGCGCCGCCTCCTCGCGACCGACGCAGTCGACGAGGAGAGCGAACCACAGCCCGACGAGGGCCCTGCCTTCGAACCGGGCCCGGGGATGCTCGGCGCCGTCAGCGAAGCGGTCGAAGCCGGCGCGGGCAACGCAGCCAGGCCATTCACGAGGACCCGCACCTTCACCCGGCCCGTGCCCTCGCGCGACCCCGTGGAGCGCGTGATCGCCCTCGTCGCCGACGAGCTCCGGCGGGCGGACCAGCGCCGCGTCGAGGAGATCGAGCCGGGGCGATGGTGGCTCGGCGAGCGCGCGGATCGCGAGGCCGCCTCGATCCCCCTCGCGGATCGCGTCGAGTGGGCGGTCTACAGCCTCCTCTCGACGGCCGGCCCGATCGCGGAAACAGCGTTCTTCGAGCGCGTCGCCGCCCTCTTCCCGGGACACGACATGCCGGACGAGACCCTCGTCCGTGCGTGCCTGGCGAGCTACCGCAGTCCCGCCTCCACGCCGAGCCGCCTGGTGACGGGCGACGACCTCAAGCGCCGGACCGCGGAGCACACCGAGCTCCTCGCACACCTCGCCAACGGCGGCCACCGGCTCGGGATGCGCGTCTGGCTGGGCAAGCGCGACCAGGCACGACAGATCGGCGATCGGACGCTTCGCGACTTCCTCGATCCGCACCGGGAGCGCGAGCCGTGGTTCCCGACGCTGGCGCCCGTCCCGAAGGAGGACGGCGAGGCGGTCGACTGCATCTGGTACCAGCGCGGCGGCTCGGCCTTGCTGTTCGAGGTGGAGTGGACGGCGATGCTCGGCGATGTGCTGCTCCGCCGGCATGCCCGGATCCCCGCCGACGAGAAGATCGTGCGCTTCCTCGTCCTCGCCCCGGAGCGGCGCGAGCTGGCGCGCCACAAGCTGGAGTCGTCGCCGATCCTCCGCGCGGCGATGGACGCCGCGAGCTGGCACGTCGTGCTGTGGCCGCACCTGCTCGCCTGGCTCGAGCGAGAGCCGCTCGAGCTTCAGGCCCTGGAGCCGTATCTCGGGCTGGACCCAGCGGTCGAACGGCGGGCAGAGCAGCTCGGGCTGTTCGAGCTGCCGAAGGCGGTACCCTAGCCGGCCTGACGACCCGCCCCACCATTCCGGAGGCGACCGCGTGCCCGAGCCAAGCGCCCTCGACCAGCTGGCCGATGGCTTCTGGGAACGATTTCTTGAGCTCAGCCCGATCAGCGCCACGATCAACGGCGACACACGCTACGACGATCGGCTGCCCGATCCCGGCCCGAAGGGTCGCTCCGAGCGCCGGCAGTTTGCCGGGGACATGCGCGATGCTGCGCTCGCCATCCCGGAGGACGGCCTGTCCGTCGAGGACCGGATCACCCGCGACGTCCTGCGCGTGATCGGCGAGATCTTCCTGGTCCAGGACGACCAGCGCATCGACACCCTGCAGGTCGTGGACCAGATGGGCGGCCCCCAGACGATGCTGCCCCAGCTGTGCCAGTTCCAGGCGGCTGACACCCCCGAGCGGCTCGAGCTGTTCCTGGCCCGCCTGCACGCCTACCCGGCGTACATGGCCGCCAACCGTGAGCTCCTCCGCGAGGCGCTGGCGAGCGGCCTGACGGCCCCGCGCGTCGTCGCGGAGCGGACGATCGCCCAGCTCGAGCGGATGCTCGCTACGCCGATCGACGAGGCCGTCGTGCCCTCGCTCGTCAACGTGGCACGCGACGAGGACCGCGAGGCGATTCGCGCCGTCGTGCGCGATGAGGTCTACCCGGCGGACGCTGCGTTCCTCGAGGCGCTCCGTGGCGAGTACCTCGCCGCCTCGCGCCCGGCGAACGGGATCTGGTCGGCGCCGAATGGCGAGGCCCTCTACCGCACCCAGGTCCTGCGCTGGACGACCCTCGACCTCGATCCGCGCGAGGTCCACCAGGTCGGGCTCGACGAGCTCGAGACGATCGAGACCGAGCGGCGGGGCATCGCCCGGGCGGCGGGCTTCGGCGACGACACCGCCGCGTACCGTGCCTCGCTGGCGGCCGATCCCGCGAACCAGCCGGCGTCGCGCGACACCTTGATTGCGCGGGCGGAGGAGGACATCGAGCGCGCGGTCGCCGCCGCGCCGGCGATGTTCCGGCGCATCCCGCGCTCGGCATGCCGGGTCATCCCGGTGGAGGAGTACAAGGAGCGCGACGCGCCGTTCGCCTACTACTACCCGCCCTCGGCGGACACGACCCGGCCCGGGACCTACTACGTCAACACCTTCGACCTGCCCTCGCGGACCTACTCGCGCCTCGCGTCCACGACCTACCACGAGGCCACGCCAGGCCACCACTTCCAGATCTCGCTCGAGAGCGAGAACACCGGGCTTAACCGGTTCCGGCGCTTCGCCGCACGCTACGCCGGCGGCGCCTATGTCGAGGGCTGGGGCCTGTACGCGGAGCGCCTGGCCGACGAGATGGGGCTGTACCGCAACGATGCGGAGCGCTTCGGGATGCTGGACGCGCAGGCGTGGCGCGCGGCGCGGCTCGTCGTCGATACGGCCCTGCACGCGCTGCGCTGGACGCGCCAGCAGTCGATCGACTTCCTCCTGTCCGCCGGCCTCCACGAAACCGACGCGGTCATCGAGACCGATCGGTACATCGCCTGGCCCGGCCAGGCCCTGACCTACAAGACCGGGCAGCGCGAGATCGAACGCCTGCGGCGCGAGATCAGCGCCCGCGACGGCGCGAGCTTCGACCTTCGGGAGTTCCACGACCAGCTCCTCGGACACGGCTCCATGCCCCTCGCGACCCTCGCCCGTGAGCTTCCGAACTGGGTGGCGCAGCCCGTCTGAATCCACGCAATTCGCACGGATTCGGCGATCTCGCTGCGAATCTCGCCGGTTCGCCTTTGACGGCCCGCGGGGGCCCGTGGCACGATTCAGCCTGCCCACGTCCCCAGTGCGCGCCGTTCCGGCGCGAAAGAGGTCCCGTGTCGAACCCTGCGCCGACGCTCCGCCGAAGCCGCCAGATGGAGCTCTACCGGCGTGCCCAGCAGACCATGCCCGGCGGCACCGACTCGAACTTCCGCGCCTGGGGCGACGACACCGTGTACATCGATCGCGGCCAGGGCGGCCGGGTCTGGGATATCGACGCGAACGAGTACATCGACCTGCGCATGGGCTACGGTCCGGTGATCCTGGGCCACGGCGACCCGCGCGTCGACGACCATGTCAACGAGCGGATGCGCAGGGGCGTGAGCTTCTCGCTGACCTCCGAGGACGAGGTCGAGGCGATGGAGCTGATCAAGCAGATGACCGGGTGGGTCGGCAAGGCGCGCATGACGGTGTCCGGCACCGAGGCGACGATGCACGCCATGCGCGTCGCCCGTGCCTATACCGGGCGCACCAAGATCGTGAAGTTCGAGGGCCAGTACCACGGCGTCCACGACTACGCCCTGATCTCGGTCACGCCGAACGACATGGCCGAGCTCGGCGACGAGGACAACCCTGTCGCGCTGGCGTGGGGCCGGGGCATCCCCGAGGCGGTCTCGAAGACCATGATCCCCGCGCGCTTCAACCACATGGACGTGCTGCGCCGGATCTTCGAGCGTGACGGGGACGACATCGCCGCCGTCATCGTGGAGCCCATCCTGGGCAATGCCCAGGCGATCCTGCCGCGCGCGGGCTTCCACGAGGAGATGCGCGCATTGACACGAGAGTTCGGGGCGCTGCTGATCTTCGACGAGGTCAAGACCGGCTTCCGAATCGCCAAGGGCGGCGCGGCGGAGTACTTCGGCGTCACGCCGGACATCGCCACGTACGCCAAGGCGATCGGCAATGGCTATCCCGCCGCCGTCTTCGCGGGGACCGACGAAGTCATGTCCGTCCTGCCCGACAAGGTCAGCCACGGCGGCACGTACGCGGGCAACCGCGTCGCTGCCGCGGCAGCAGTGGCGACGCTCCGGATCCTGCGCGACACGGATGCCCTCGCGACCATCCACCAGGTGGGCCGGTCCGTCCAAGCGGGCCTCAGCGAGGTGATCTCGGAGCGCGGCCTGCCGTACGTCTTCACCGGCCATCCGTCGATGTTCGGGATCATGTTCACGGAGCAGGCCCCGACGGAGTACCGCGACTGGGCGAACTCGGACCACGACCTGTACGACGCTGTGGCACTCGGCATGCACGCCCGCGGCGCGATGCCCGAGCCCGACTCTCGGGAGCCGTGGTTCTTCTGCGAGGCACACGCTCACGAGGACATCGTCGACCGGGTGGTCTCGATCTTCGCCGACTCGCTCGACGCCGCCCTCGAGGCACGTACCCGCGGCGAGCTGCATGAGGTCGAGAGCGCCCAATGGCAGATGAGCGGGAGCACACCCACCGGCGCGTGATGGCCATCGGGTAGGCTCGGGCCATGCCCGATCTCGGTTCCCCGCCCTGGTCGACCCTCGCGGAGATTCTCCGGAGTCACGCGGTCTCCATCGCGCTGATCGTCGCGGTGGCGATCGTTCTGGTGCGCGCCTCGCGGCTGTTCGTGCACGGCATCTTCAAAGCCCTGCTCGATCGCGAGGCGACCGAGGGGACCGCGCAGGAGCTCTCCGCGGTCGAGCTCACCAAGCGGATGGACACGCTCGACGGGCTTGCCGGCAACGTCATCCGGTTCTTCATCATCGTGATCGCCGGGCTCATGGTCCTGCGCTCGTTCGACCTCGACATCGGCCCCGCCATCGCGGGGCTCGGGGTAGTCGGCGTCGCCGTCGGGTTCGGGGCGCAGCATCTCGTGCGCGACTACCTCAACGGCGCGCTGATCCTCATCGAGAACCAGTTCAGCAAGGGCGACGTGATCCGCGTCGCCGGCGTGTCCGGCACGGTCGAAGACTTCAGCCTGCGGCGGACCACGCTGCGCGACCTCGATGGCGTCGTCCACACCGTGCCCAACGGCGAGATCCTGGTCGCGAGCAACCTCACCCGGGTGTGGGCGCGCATCAACCAGGACGTCGTCGTGGCCTACGGCACGGACATCGACGAAGCGACGGCGGTCGTCGACGAAGTGGGCAAGGGCATGGCCGCCGACCCGGCCTGGAAGCGCCGCGTCCTCGAGGCGCCGAGCGTCGATCGCGTCGCCGCCCTGGGCGAATACGGTGTGACGCTCAAGATCCTCGGCACCGTCCGCGCCCCGGACCAGTGGGCCGCCGCCGGCGAGCTGCGCAAGCGCCTGCTCGCTGCGTTCAAGGAGCACGGCATCGAGATCCCGCGGCCGCAGCGCGTCGTGCTCGCGCGCGAGCCGGGCGGGCTCCCGCCGCCGGACGAAGCCATGGCCGAGGGCGGCGTGGGCGACGGCCCGGGAGGCGAGTAGGACTCCGCGCAGCCGGCCTCCGGGCTCCGAGACGTTGGCCCCGGGCGTGATCACGCCGCCGGACCCGCACTGGTAGGATCGGCCGTCCAACCGACTCGGAGGCTGCCCGTGGCCGTCGAACAGCCCGCATCGCCCACTGCGCCCACGACGGGGACCGCGCCGGAGATCGAGAACCTGCTCCGGGAGATTCGGACGTTCCCGCCGGCCCCCGCGTTCAGTGCGCGGGCCAACGCGAAGGCGGACCTGTACCTCGAGGCCGAGACGGACTTCGAGGCGTTCTGGGAGAAGCTCGCCCGCGAGCGCATCAGCTGGTTCAAGCCGTTCGAGCGGACCCTCGAGTGGAACCTGCCCTTCGCCCGCTGGTTCGTCGGTGGCGAGCTGAACATCAGCTACAACTGCGTGGACCGGCATGTGGAGAACGGCCTTGGCAGCAAGGTCGCGTATCACTGGATCGGCGAGCCCGGCGATACCCGCACGATCACCTACGCCGACCTCCATCGCGAGGTCCAGAAGGCGGCGAACGCGCTCCTGCGCCTGGGCGTGACCAAGGGCGACCGGGTCGCCATCTACATGCCCATGATCCCCGAGCTGCCGATCGCGATGCTCGCCTGCGCCCGGATCGGCGCGCCGCACACGGTCGTGTTCGGCGGCTTCTCCGCCGAGGCGCTTGCCGGCCGCATCAACGACGCCGAGGCGAAGGTCGTCATCACCGCCGACGGCGGCTGGCGGCGGGGCAAGCCTGCCGAGCTCAAGCCGGCGGTCGACCAGGCGCTCGAGTCGACGCCATCGGTCCAGGCCGTGCTCGTCGTCCGGCGCCTCGGCGACGCCGCTCCGAACACGACCATGGTCGAGGACCGCGACCACTGGTGGCACGACATCGTCGACGCCCAGCTCGCCGACTGCCCGCCGGAGCCGCTCGACAGCGAGCACATGCTCTACCTGCTGTACACCTCAGGCACGACCGCCAAGCCCAAGGGGATCATGCACACGACGGCCGGCTACCTCCTCGGGACGAGCTACAGCCACGAGATGATCTTCGACGTCAAGCCCGACGACGTGTACTGGTGCGCGGCGGACGTCGGCTGGGTGACGGGCCACAGCTACATCGTCTACGGGCCGCTCGCCAACGCGACCACGGGCGTGATGTACGAGGGCACGCCGGATACTCCCGCCTGGGACCGCTGGTGGCAGATCATCGAGGAGTACAAGGTCTCGATCCTGTACTGCGCCCCGACGGCCATCCGGGCGTTCATGAAGCAGGGCGAGGAGTTTCCCGCCAGGCACGACCTGTCATCGCTGCGCGTGCTGGGCTCGGTCGGCGAGCCGATCAACCCGGAGGCCTGGCTCTGGTACAACGAGCACATCGGCGGGGGGAAGGCCCCGATCGTCGATACCTGGTGGCAGACCGAGACCGGCCAGATCCTGATCACCCCGCTGCCCGGCGTCACCACGACCAAGCCCGGCAGTGCCACCTTCCCGTTCCCGGGCATCAAGGCCGACGTCGTCGACGCCAATGGCGACTCGGTGCCACTTGGCGGTGGGGGATACCTCGTGCTGCAGCGGCCGTGGCCGGCCATGCTCCGGGGGATCTACGGCGACCCAGAACGCTACAAGGCCACGTACTGGAGCCGCTTCCCGGGCATGTACTTCGCCGGCGACGGCGCAAAGCGTGACGAGGACGGCTATTTCTGGCTGCTCGGCCGGGTCGATGACGTCATGAACGTCTCGGGCCACCGTCTGTCGACCACCGAGATCGAAAGCGCCCTCGTGTCCCATCCCGCGGTCGCCGAGGCGGCGGTCGTCGGCGGGCCGGACCCGGTCACCGGCGAGGCGATCATCGCCTTCGTCATCCTGCGGCTGGGCAACGAGCCCACCCCCGAGCTCGGCAAGGAGCTGCGCGACCACGTCGCCACGAAGATCAGCCCGATCGCCAAGCCCAAGTCGCTGATGTTCACCCCGGACCTGCCCAAGACCCGCTCCGGCAAGATCATGCGCCGGCTCCTGCGCGACATCGCCCAGGGCCGTGCACTCGGGGATACGACGACACTTGCCGACGCCACGGTCGTCGAGACGATCCGGGAGAACTCGGGCAAGAGCGAGGAATAGCGAACCGCCCGCCGGAATGGCGGGCGGTGTCGAGGATCAGATCGCCGGGCGCCTACGCCTCGACGATGGCCTTTCGGCCGAAGAGGCCCTTGAGCATCGACCCGACGTCGCGCCGGACCGGCTGCGGCGAGCTGGAGTAGGCCGCGACGAGCCGGTTCGCGAGGTGCTCGAAGTCCTGCGTCGCCTGGTGCTTCGGGAACTTGTCGACCAGCGTCATCCCCGAGTTGGCCGAGTGCACGAAGTGCAGGCCCGCGGACCGGATGTGCGCGACTGCCGGCAGGCCGACCGTCGACTCCATGTCCGCCACGGCGACGCCGCTGTTGGCGCGGTTGATGACCATCGCCAGTCGATCGCGCACGCCGACCTCGACCGCGACCTCCTTGAGCTGGATCGCCGCCCGCATCGCGGGCAGGTCCGGCGTCACGGGGACGATGATCCGATCGGCGATCGAGAAGACCGCGAGGTTGACCTCGCTGTACGAGGGGTGCATGTCGACGACGATCGCGTCGACGGCGTGGCGGGCCTCGTTGATGGCGTCGGCGACGCGCTCGGGCTTGAGATGCGGATGGTTGAGCGGGTTGGTCGACAGGGCAACGACGCGGATCCCGGAGCTATGGACCGTCGCCAGGTCGAGCAGCGGCTCGTGCGGATAGCCGGCGTCCTCGTCGATCCAGCTGTCGGCCGCGGACCGGCCGTTGGCCAGGCCGAGCGACAGCCCGACATGCCCGGTGACGGTGTCTGCGTCCAGGAGCAGCACGTTCATGTGCTTCCGGATCTGCAGGACGGCGGCGAGGTTTGTCGCGATCGTGGTCTTGCCCACGCCACCCTTCGGGTTGAACACCGCGAACACCGGGGCCGCCGGCGTCCATGGAGCGTCTACGTGGCCGCCTGACAGGACCGAGTCGCTGCTGCTCTCCGTCGGGACCTGGGCCCGGATGGCCATGGCCTCGACGCGCCAGCGGATGGCGTCGACGCTGAGCGGCCGAAGCACGATCTCGTCCGTGTCCGTCATGCCTGCGCCCGCGAGGCCATCGAGCTCTTCCTCGCTCGCGAGGAACATCACCGAGAAGTGACCGGCGCGGCCGACGCGCGCCGACGCCACCCACGCGACCGCCGCCTCCGGATCCCCGGCGACGTCGATCACGGCGATGAGGGTCGAGACACCCGGCGAGAACGCCTCAACGATCGACGCGCCGGGAGCGAGCGGGACGGTGTTGTAGCCAGAGTCGCTGAGCAGCGCGTCGAGCTCGGATCGCTCCGGCTCGGCGAGCGCGATGGCGATGGTGGGCCGAACGGTATCGCCGTACGTGCCGGACATCAGAGTGCCGGCTCGTGCGCGGCCACGCTCAGGCGGTCGCTCGTCACCTCGGTCACGCGCGCGGAGAAGGCCGTGAGGTCGGAGATCATGGCCTGGAGGTCCGCGTCAGGGCTATGGACGACCGTGAAGATGAACACGCCGGGCTCGCCGGACGAGACGCTCACCGAGCGAACACCGGCCAGCTGGCCGAGCGCGCCCTTGAACGCCGAGATGCCGGCGACGCTTGTCAGCCCGCTGACAAACAGGCGGGTATTGGCGACCCCGGCGGCCTCGAAGTCGGTCACCCGGGCGGCGGTTCGCCGCGCGGTCTCGAGCACCGTTGCGGGCCACTCCTCAGTGGTGTTGAGATCGAGCCCCTCGGTCGCCGCGGCTTCTGCCTCTGCGGCGTCAGCGGCTCCCAGGCCGGTGGTCGTCTCCGCCTCGGAGTCGGCACTGGCTTCCGGGTCAGTCAGGTCGGCGGGCACGGGCTCACCCCAGGCGACGTCGTCCCAGGCGCTGCCGGTGTCAGTGACATCCTCGTCCGGCTCGGCCAGCGGCTCGAGCTCGGCGCTCAGGTCCGGCGCCTCCGGTGCCCTCTCGGCGAGCGACGCCAGGCGAGCCGGATCGTTCTCCGCGAGCAGCTGTTCGAAGAAGCTGTCCATGCTCGCTTCGTACGCCTCGACCCGCGTCTGGACCTGCTCCACGAGGTGCTCGACGTTCGCGGCGTGCCGGTCGTTTTCGGTGATCGCCTCAGTGCGTCGAGCCTCGATGCGCTGCTCGGTCTCCTGGCGAATGCGAGCCATCTCGCCCTTCGACCAGTCGCGGATGCCGGCGATGTCCTCGTCGACGCGCTTGCGCAGCGCGGCCGCCTGTTCGGTCGCCTCGGTCCGAATGGTCTCGACGCGCCCAGTGGCTTCGGCCTGGAGCTGGGCGGTGGTCTCGGCGCGACTCGCGTGCGCCGCTTCGCGCATGGCCTTGATCAGCCCGGCGACGAGCGGGTTGGCGCGGGGGGCCCGGGCCTCGCTCCCGACCTGGATCGGGGGCAGCGCGGGGGCCGGTGTCGTCTCCGTGTCCGCCGAGGCCTCCTCGTCGGGCGTCGCTTCTCCCTCGGGGACGTACGCCAGGCGGTCATCCGTCGTGGGCCAGGCGTCGAGATCCGCCACCGGGGGCGCAGCCTCCGCGGGCTCGGTCGTGGCGGTGTCGGTGTCGATCATGGCGGCCTCGGCAGTCGTCTCGGGCACATCGGACGCTTCCGGCGAGACGTCCGTTGACGCATCTGGCGTCGGTGCATCGGCGAAATGGAATGGACCCTCGCCGAGGTCGCCGCCCACCCCGTCCTCGATCTGGTCGGGCGTTGTCTGCGCGACGGCGTCGGCCTCGAGCGTCGCCGCCGTGGCTCCGTCTTCGGAGTCGCGTTCGGCTGCCCACGGGAGGCGGAAGCCACGTTTCTGCTGGCTCGACATCGCTCGGCGTTTCCCTCGGGGCGTGGTAGCCCGGCTCATTCCGGTGCCGGACGTATGGGATCGTCGTGGTGTAGTCGCTTGCGGGGTAGTGCACCGGTGGTACCTCGGATGGTCGGCGGAGGTACGGGGTGGTCCGGAACGGATCGCCGAGCGGCTGTTCGGCGATCGGGGTTTACCCTTTGGTCATGCTCGAACAGGCCGGCGCACCCACGCTCGCTCCGAGTCCCTCGTCAGCGACCTTCGACGGGGTGCCGGGCCGGCTCGACCGGCGCGGCAGGGCGCTGCGCGACCTGCGGATCTCGATCACCGACCGGTGCAACTTCCGATGCCCGTACTGCATGCCCGGCGAGGTCTTCGGGCGCGATTACCAATTCCTGCCCCGCGACGAGATCCTGCGCTACGAGGAGATCCACCGGCTGGCAGCGGTGTTCGTCGGCCTGGGCGTGCACAAGCTGCGGATCACGGGCGGCGAGCCGACGGTCCGGCGGGGCCTGCCCGAGCTCGTGGCCATGCTCGCCCCGCTCCGGACGCCCGAGGGCCAGCCGGTCGACCTGGCGATGACGACGAATGGCTCCGCCCTGCGTCATCTGGCGCGGCCGCTCGCCGAGGCGGGCCTGCGGCGGGTGACGGTCTCGCTCGACTCCCTCGACGACGAGGTCTTCCGGCGGATGAACGGCGTCGACTTCCCGCTCGCGAAGGTGCTCGACGGCATCGACGCCGCGGTCGAGGTGGGCTTCGCCCCGGTGAAGATCAACGTCGTCCTCAAGCGCGGCGAGAACGACGGTGGCGTCCTGGCGCTTGCGCGCTGGGCGCGCGACGCCGGCCACATCCTGCGGTTCATCGAGTACATGGATGTCGGGACGACGAACGGCTGGCGCCTCGACGACGTGGTCCCTGCAGCGGAGGTGGTCGAGACGATCGGCCGGGAATGGCCACTCGAGCCGCTCGACGCGGGCTACCGCGGCGAGGTCGCTGGGCGCTGGCGATATGTCGACGGGCAGGGCGAGGTCGGGGTCATCGCCTCGGTGACCCAGCCGTTCTGCGGCGACTGCACGCGGGCGCGCCTCTCGGCCGAGGGGAACCTTTACACATGCCTGTTCAGTGCCGTGGGCCACGACCTCCGGGCGCCGCTCCGCAGCGGCGCGACCGACGACGAGCTGGCCGACCTCGTTGCCGGGATCTGGGCCGGCCGCGACGACCGCTACTCGGAGCGCCGCGCCGCCGCCACCGAACGCCTCCCCAAGATCGAGATGTTCGCCCTCGGCGGGTAGCGCACGCCTGATGCGGGCGG
>Ga0070708_100002178_pt1 | contig 15127 bp, 10 predicted proteins | sample KBSK5503metaG_FD_65469 | JGI IMG/M metagenome (GOLD analysis project Ga0070708, IMG submission 65469) | Corn, switchgrass and miscanthus rhizosphere microbial communities from Kellogg Biological Station, Michigan, USA - KBS K5-50-3 metaG | ecosystem: Host-associated > Plants > Roots >...
CACCTGGTAGCCGTTGAGCGCGACGTTCTCCAGCAGCAGGCCAAAGGTGTCGGCGGCCGGCTCCAGAGCCATGACCTCGGCGCCGCACTCGGCCGCCCAGATCGTGTATGCGCCCACGTTGGCCCCCACGTCGAGGAAGAGCCCGCCGCTGCGCAACGCCTGCCGCCAAACATGCATCTCGGGCAGGTCGGGCGGGTTGGCGTACATGACCTTCGAGGCACCGGTGCGGTGCAGGTCGACCCAGATCAGGGAACGCTCGCCGAGCCTGGCGATCGCCCGGCGGCGTAGCAGCCGCGCCCGGAACTGATAACCGGCCAGTCGGAGCAACGCCCGGGGCCGGTGGCCGGCGTTGGACGGGTGCTCCCAAACGAATCTGACTACCGCCCTGGCCGTGGCCAGCCGACCGGTCCTGCGGCCAGCGGTCAGCCGCTCCGCCGTCATGATGCCCGCGCCCGGTCGGCGGCCTGGAGGGTGGCGCGCATGCTGGCCAGCATCGCTTCGGCAGGCATGGCCGGGCCGCCCGTCAGCGCCTGGCGGAACGCGGCGGCGTGGGCGCGATGGCCCTTGTCCTGGCGGCCACTCCAGAGCGTGCGGCCGTTGACCAGGACCGACCGGAAGTCCTCGATGATGAACTGGCGCGATCCGGCCAGCACCTCGATCCGTTCCTTGCCCGCAACGGGCGGAGTGCTGCCGTAGGCGATCGACGCGACCGAGCCGTCCGCGAACCGCAGTGCTACCGCGATGCCGTCGCTCCCCCGGGTCTCGTCCCCGCTCAGGACGCCCGCCGCGTCTTCGATGTCCGCGCCCACCAGCGCCTGCGCGAGGTCGACGAAGTGGCAGACCTCGCCGAGCAGGCGACCGCCCTGGCGCCGGTCGCGATACCAGTGGCCTTCAGGGACCTGGCCCGCGGCGATCCGGTAGACCACCAGCTTCGGCGCCGGTTCTTCCGCCAGTGCCCGCTGCGCGGCCCGGACGGCAGGCGCCCAGCGCCGGTTGAAGCCCAGCGTGAGCTGGCGCCCGGATTCCCGCCAGGCCTTCTCGACCTCGTCGAGGCCGTCGCAGGTCAGCGCCAGCGGCTTCTCGCACCACACGTCCCGCCCGGCGGACAGCGCCCGGCTGGCGAGTTCGGCGTGCACGTCATGCGGGGTGGCGATCACGACCACGCTGACATCCGGGTCGTCGATGACCGCGGCGGCGCCGGAGACCGCCTTCTCGAACCCGTGCCGCTCTGCGGCCCGCCGGGCGGAGACGCCGCTGGCCGTGGCCACGGCCACGAGGCGCTCGAAGCCGGCGCCCCGGAAGGCGGGCATCAGCGTCCCGGTGGAAAAGGCGCCTGCTCCGATCCAGCCCACTCCAGGCTGGGTCCGGTCAGCCGGGCCGGACCTGAGGCAGATCGGCCGGTCCGGCCCTGCCGCGGCCGGATAGATGAGGCGGATCGCCAGGCAGGGCTCGGCCCGCTCTTCCAAGAGCCGGTAGGCGGCGTCCGCACTGCCGATGCCGAACGAGTGGGTGACGAGCTCGGACACCCCGAGCCGACCCGAGGCGAGCAGGTCGAGTACGGCTTCCTGGTTCCTGCCCTCGGTCCATCGCACCTGCCCGGCCGGGTAGTCGACCCCCCAGGCCTCGTAGGACGGCTCATAGCGGCCGGGCCCGTAGGAGCGGGCGAACAGCAGCGAGATCTCCCGCTCGTAGTACGGCGTCCGGCGTGGCGCCATGCCCACGTCACCCACCATCACCACGGTCGCCCGGTCCCGGCAGAGCGCGGGCGCTCGCGACATCGGCTGAGGCGACGGGCCGGCCGCACACACCAGCACGGTGTCCGCCCCTCGTCCCCGGGACCAGCTGAGGACCTGGTCGGTGGTCGCGTCGCCGGACTCGTCGAGGGCCAGGACGCCCGCGTCGCCAGCGGCCTTCCTGGCGAACCCGTCGGGGTCGATCCCGGCCACGTCGCAGCCCGAGGCCATGGCCAGCCGCGCCGCGAGCTGGCCGAGCAGCCCGAGGCCGAGCACCACGACCTTGGCGCCCGGTCCGACCCCGGACAGGCGCAGCGCGTGCAGCGGGATGGACGCGAGCGTGGCGAACGCCGCGTCCTCCGCGGTCACGCCGTCCGGCGCGACCGCGCACAGCAGGCCGGGCACGGCCTGGAACTCGGCGTGACAGGCGCAGCCGGCGCCGCCCGTCGCCACAAGCTGGCCCGGCCTGATCCCGTCGACGGCGGCGCCGACCTCGACGACCACCCCGGCCGCGGAGTAGCCCAGCGGAATGTCGGCGGCGAGCCGTCCGCGGACCGCCCGCGCCGCAGCCGGGATCCCCTCGGCCTGCGCCTTGCGGACGACCTGGCGGACCAGGTCCGGCCGGGCGCGTGCCTTGGCGAGCAGACTCGATCGGGCGAGCGCGGTGACGGCCCGTTCGGTACCCGGGGAAATCACCGAGGCCACGGTGCGGACCAGCACCTCGGCCGGCCCGATCACCGGCCGGGGAACCTCGAGCACCTCGACCGGCCCGCCGCTGGCCGACTGCACGACCTGTTTCATGCTGTCCTCTCCTCGTCCGCACGATCCCAGACAGTGGTCACCCAGGCCGGCAGCGGCGCGTCCATCCGGCAGGTCAGGGCGGGCGCCTCGGCGGTGCTGCCGAACCCCCTGGCGACCTGCCCGGTCCCCGCCGCCAGCCGTACCGGGCCGGAGGCCTCGACGGCTACCCGGAAGGCTCCGGCCAGCCCGGTAACCAGCGCCGCTCCGTCGGCGACCAGCACCGCCGAGCCCGCCGACAGCTGCCAGCGGATGACGATCTCGTGCCGGCCCCGCCCGGTGACCAGGTCCTCGACCCGTAGCCCGCCTTCGGTGAGCGACCAGCGGCGGCGATGGAGCGGGCGGCCGGGCAGCCGCCGGAATCCGTCGTGCACCGCCTCACAGGCGAGGCCGCAGGAGTCGGCGCGGACGGCCAGGCCGCTGACCCGGGCCCGCCGCCCGGCCCGGAACACGCCCCACACCTCGGTCGAATCCGCCCCGTCCACCTGCACGGTGCTGTGCGCGGCGGTGGACCGCTCGTGGCGGCGGGCCGGCCCGGGCTCATAGGTCGACGTGCCGGTGTCGACCAGCAGCGGCACCTTGTCCACGTGCACCAGGCAGCCGAACGTGTCGGCGTGCGCGTGGGCCGGCAACGACCGCGGGCACGGCGGGCCGACGTCGGCGAGCAGGTGCCAGCCGCCGGCCGCGGCCCGCACCAGCCCGGTTTCCGGGAGCACGAGCAGGGCACCATCCGGGGCCGGTCCCGGTCGCAGCGCGGCGAGCAGCTCCCGGCCGACCGGGTATCCGTCGTTGAGCAGCGGGACCTCGCCGTCGGGGGTGAGCACCGCGCCCAGCCAGCGCCGCATCCGGTCGATGGCCGCGGGCAGCTCGCCGCCCGGATCCCGTCCCGCGGCCCGCAGCAGGTCCGCCACGTCGATCAGGTCGGCGAGCACCTGGCAGTGATAGGCGGGCGCCCGCTCGTAGTGCCCGCCATCAGCCAGCACCTGCCTGGCCACCTGCCCGGCCAGCCGGTGCAGCGCGAGCCGCAGCAGCCGGTCGTCGGCGAAGAAGACGGCCAGCCCGGCCAGCGCCTTGAGCCCCTTGATCAGGTGGTTGCCGCCGACGTCGTACTCCAGGTGGCGGCGCAGGTATCCCGCGTGCGTCGCCAGCCCGGCGGTGAATTCCCGCTCGATGTCGCTGCCGGCCACGAGTACCCGGTGCAGGCCGCACCAGGACCAGGCGCGCAGCGCGGCGGGGTACGGGTGCCAGGCATCGCCGCGGCCGAATAGGGCTGACGCCTGCCAGGACCGCCACAGCAGGGCGAACAGGGACCGGGCGGCGAGCCGGTCCTGGTCCGCGGCCAGCCCCCACGCCCAGTCCCAGTAATGCAGGTGAAAACGCCAGAGCCGCGGCGCGTCGGGATGCTCCCAGCCGAGCTCGCGGGCCAGTCCGAGCAGCCTGATCTTGCCCGCCATCAGGTCAGCCAGGCATGGCCAGCGGCCGGGGGTCCGCGCGTCCACCGGCCAGAACCCGGCAGGCCAGCCGGCCGCGACCGCCGGGTCCGGGCCGGCCAGGACCCGGCGTCCCGCCTCAGGGAACCGGCGCAGGCCGGCCTGCTGAACGCGCAGCCGCGCCCGGTGGGCCAGCTGGCCCGGCCGCAGGCGCATCACGGTGCGGCCGAGCAGGGCCAGATCAGCCGGGGTCATGCCGCGAGCCTCAGCATGCGGGCCTCTTCGCTGATGCCGTCGGTGAACGGGCGCGGGGCGTAGCCGAGGTCGCGGATCGCGTCATCGATGCCGAACGCCTTGTCCTCACCCAGCCTCAGCAGTTGCTCCGGCCGGATCCGGGGATGGCGGCTGAGCAGTTCATAGCCGCGCGCCAGCGTCACCAGCGGCGCGAGCGGCACGGGCACCAGCCGGGTCCGGCTGCCAACCGCGCGGGCGCAGATCCGCAGCAGGTCCGCGAACGGGAGCGGCTCAGGCCCGGCCACGTTGTACAGCGAGCCGATCGCCGCGGGCCGGTGCAGCGCGGCCACGACGGCGGCGGCGACGTCGGCTACGTGAACCGGCTGGTGCAGGCGCGCGCCGGTGGCCGGCACCGGCAGCACTGGCGCCCGGCCCAGCAGCCGCAGCAGCCGGGACACGTTCCGGTCGCCGGCGGCGCCGTAGATCATCGTCGGCCGCAGGATCGTCCAGTCCAGTCCGCAGCCGCGGATCTGCTGCTCCGCGGCCAGCCGGACCTGCCTGGTCGGCGGGTGCAGGGTCGTCGTCACCGCGGTGGTCGACACGAAGACGGCCCGCCGGATTCCGGCCTCCTCGGCGGCGGCGACGATACCGGGGCCATGACCATGGCCCAGTGACGCCAGGCACACCACGGCCTCGCACCGGGCTGCGGCGAACGCCTCGTCGAGACCGCGCGCGTCGTCGAGGTCACCGGAGAGCGCGAGCGCGCCGCGGGCCATCACCGTGCGGGCGGCTGCCGGGCTCCGCGCCAGCGCCACGACCTGGTGCCCACGGCTGGCCGCCTCGCGGAGCACGTAGCCGCCGGTAAAGCCGCTGCCGCCGACGACGAGGAGCCTCATCGCCGTCCGCCGGGCGCGTCGAGCAGCTTGCGGTACAGCCGGGCCAGTGTGTCGCGGTCGAAGTACTCCTCGACGTAACAGCGGCCCTGCCGTGCCATCGCGCGCCGGCGCTGCGGGTCGGCGGCGAGCGCCCGGATCGCCTCGGCCAGGGCCTCGCTGTCCGCCGGCGGCACCACCCAGGCACCTGCCTCCCGCAGGATCTGCGCGGCCTCGCCGGCCACCGCGGCCACGACGGGCTTTCCCGCCGCGAGGTACTCGAACATCTTCGACGGGATGAACGCCGAGAACAGCGGCACGTCGCGCAGCGGGACCACGCAGATGTCGGCCGCGGCCAGCAGCGCCGGGACCTGCTCGTGCGGGACGCCGGGGCGCAGGGTGACCGTGCGCAGCCCGAGTGCGGCGACCCGGTCCCGCAGCCGCCGCTTGTCCGCGCCCTCGCCGACGAACGCGAACCGGACCGGCTCCCCGGTGAGCTGGGCGGCGGCGTCAGCCACTGACGTGAGCCCCTGGGAGATGCCGTGTGTCCCGGCGTAGAGCACCAGGCAGTCGCCGGGGCGGGCGCCGAGCCTGGCGCGCAGGTCCGGGTCCGCCGCGGCACCGGGATCAAACTCGGCCGGGCAGACGCCGTTGCGGATCGTGTGCACCTTGCCGGCCGGCACGCCACGCTGGATCAGGTTGGCACGGAACCCGTCGCTCACCACGATCACGGTGTCGGCCGCCGCGTAGGCGGCGAGTTCCAGCCGTTCCAGCAGGCGGATCACCCGGCGGCTGGTCAGCACGCCGAGTTCGGTGAAGATGGCCGGCCACAGGTCACGCACCTCCACCACCAGCCGCGCGCGCTTGAGCCGGGCGAGCAGCCACCCGGCGCCGATGGCGAAGAAGGTGGGCGAGGACACCACGACCACGTCGGCGGGCCCGCTGGCCCGCCCGCCGAGCACCACGCTGGTGATCATGAAGGTCAGATGGCCGATGGTCTTACGGGCCAATCCCTCGTTCGGAGTGGCGTACAGCCATGTACGTATCACCCGGTAGCCGTCGCGCTGCTCACGGCGCCAGATCGCGCCGCGGTACTCGGGCGGCACCACCCCGGTCGGGTGGTTCGGCATGGCGGTGAGAACCGTGACGTCGTCGCCGCCCGCGGCCCAGGCGGCGGCCAGGGCGGACAGCCGGGCCTGCGGGGCCCCGGTCTCCGGCGGGAAATAGTGGGTCACGATGAGGATCCGCATCGTCAGGACACCCCCGCTCGGGCGGCACGGCGGGCGAGCAGCGCCGGTGATCGCAGGTACGTCAGGGCGACGCCGATGCCGGCCAGGTCCGCGGCGGCCCGCAAGGCCGGATCACCGGCCAGGCTGGCCGCCCCCAGTAGGCTGAGCAGCACCGTCGTCGCCGCGGCCATCACCGTGACCCGCTGGTGCGACCAGCCGGCGTCGCACCACTGCTGGTAGGTATGGGTGCGGTGCGGCTCCAGCCAGCGCTCGCCGGCCCGGATGCGCCGCTGCAGCGTCCAGGCGGTGTCGGCGAGGTAGAGCGCGAGCGGACCCAGCGCCGCCTCGGCGGGGATTCCGTGGATGACGGCGTAAGCGGCCAGGGTGGCCAGCGCCGCCCCGAGCGTGTAGCTGCCCGCATCCCCCAGGAACACCCGGGCCTGGCCGGCGTTCCACGGCAGGAAGGCCAGCGCGCTGGCGGCGACCGCGGCGCCGGCCGGGACCATGAACCCGTCGTGCTGCCACCACCCCAGGCCGGCGTAGACGACCCCGGCGATGAGGGCGTGCGCCCCGGAAATCCCGTTGACGCCGTCCATGAAGTTGAAGGCGTTCACGAACCCGGTGATCCAGGTCATGCCGAGCACGGCCAGCAAGAGGACCGTGGCCATCGGCTCCGCCAGGCCGCTGACGAGCACGATGGCGACCATGGCACCGCTGGCCGCCTGCCAGATCAGCCGTCGGCCGGGCGGCAGCCCGTGCAGGTCTTCGGCCCACCCGAGCAGCCCGAAGGCGGCCACGGCAAAGCCGAAGACCGCCGCGTTGGCCCCCCACATCAGCCCCGACGCGACCAGCAACCCGGCGGCGACCGGGATACCGCCGCCGCGTGGCGTCGGGATGGTGTGAGAAGACCGGCCGCAGGGCACGTCGATAATGGCCGCGCGGCGCAATAGCGGAACCGTCACGGCTTCCGCCGCGACGACCACCCCGCCGCAAGCGGCCACCGCGAGCAATTTTGTAAATTCCCCCGACATGAGACTGCCGATCCCCCCGACACGATCCCTTCAATAGCCCGGAGACTTGCTAATTTCTCCGTCAATTAGCGCGAATTGCGATCCTGGGCTTTGCTGCTCCCGTTCGGGTGTCCGCCCGGTGCCATCGACGCCGTCCCCGCGTGGCTGGGCTTGTAGTCATATTGATAGGGCTTGTACGTATATGAGTACCCATAATTGCGCCCGGTCTGCCTGGTCACCTTGTTGAGCACGATGCCCAGGATCGTGGCGCCGACCTGGTCCAGCTTCTCTACGGCGCGGTGCAGGTCTCCCCGCCGGGTCTGCCCCGCCGCCGCCAGCATCAGCGTGGCGTCCGCGTGCTGGGACAAGATCGCGGCGTCGGTGACGGGCAGCACCGGCGGGCTGTCGATGAGCACGAGGTCGAAGTCGTCCCGCAGCCGCGTGAAGATCTCCCGGGCGGAGGCGGTGTTGAGCAGTTCGGCGGGATTCGGCGGGACCGGCCCGGCCGGGAGCAGGCTTAGCCGGTCGAAGCCGGGCACGGGCAGTACCGCGTCCTCCAGCGTCCGCTGGCCGGTCAGGACGGACGTCAGGCCCACCCGCTCGTCCAACTCGAAGAACTCCCCGATCCGGGGCCGGCGCAGGTCGCACGAGACGAGCACCACCCGCTCGCCGGCTTGTGCGAAGACGACCCCCAGGTTGGCCAGGGTAGAAGTCTTGCCGTCGCCGACACCCGGGCTGGTCACCACCAGGCTGCGCAGTTGCCGCTCCTGCCGGGTGAACTGGAGTGAGGTCCGCAGCGACCGGTACGACTCCGCCGCCGGAGAGGTCGGCTCGGTCACCGACACCACGAACGGCTTCTGCCGTCGCGCGGAGGTCACCACCGGAGTCATGGCCAGCACCAGGCCGCCTCCGGCGCGCTCGGCCGCCTCCTTGGAGGTCAGCCGGTCATCGAGGCTGTCACGCAGGAAGGCGGCGGCGAGGCCGAGCGCGAGCCCGGCCGCCAGGCCAAGCAGGGCGTCCTGGACGGGCCGGGGCGAACTCGGCGAGACCGGGGTCTGCGCGGGCGTGACCAGGACCACGTCGCCTGTGTCGACGGCCCCGCTGACCTGCATCTGGGCCAGCTGTTCCTTCAGCACCGCCTGCTGATTGAGCAGCGCTGACGCCGCGGGTGAGCTCGTGTCGCCGTGGTAGGAACGGAGTTGCTCGGCGAGCGAGGAGATCTGCGAGCGCAACTGCGCCTCGGCGTTCGCCAGGCTGCGGCCCGCCACCCCCTGGCGGTACTGGACAAAGGCCGTCGCGTAAAGGTTCGCGACCAAGGACGCCTGGGCCGGCACCTCGCTGGTGGCGGTGATGGCTATCACGTTCGTCTGGCCCACCTGCGACGCGGACACCGCTGGCGTGCTGTTCAGCCGGCCGCGCACAGCTTGCTGGACCGGTGCGCTGGTGATCAGCTGCAACTCGGTCTGCACGTCCGTCTGGGTGACCGGCTGCTGCGTGCCGCCAAGCAAATTCGCACTGACGGACGGCTGTACCAGCAGCTGCGCGGTGGCTGAGTACTGTTTGTGCGCGGTAAGCGAGAACGCCAGGCTGGCCGCCAGGCCGAGGACGGCTGTCGAGCCAACCCACCATTTTCGGTGGTGCAGAATATGGAGGTACGCGCGAAATGTCGGCTCGTTGCCGAATTCGGTCATCATGACTTTCTCTCTGATTTGCAGGTAGCTGCCGCCAGCACCCCGAAGGCGCTAGGACCGGAAATCGCCAGTAGGCGCCCCCGCCGCCCGGCATGTGCTGTGAGAAATGAGTGTACGTCAAGCATAGCTGAGATAAAATTGATGCCCGCACCCGCTACGGTGCCCAGTCGCGGAAAGTTCCGCGGAACGACATGAAAAGCGGACGAAAAGCAATTTTCGGTAATATCCAGATGAACGACGAAGATGACATCGCACGTACTCCGGCGGCCCGAGCGCAGCGGGACACCCCGGCCGAGGCCGGCATTCTCGTGCTGTGCACGGCGAACGTATGCCGGTCCGCGATGGCGGCCCCGCTGCTCGCCCGGCGGCTGGCCGCGCTCGGCGTGACGACGCCGGTTCGCTCGGCCGGGATGATCCGCCGCGGAGACCCGCCGCACCCGGAAGTCGTCTCGGTCATGGCCTCGTACGGGATCGAGACCGGCTCGCACCGCAGCCACGTCGCCTCCGCCGCGGACGTGGCCCCGGCCACCCTCGTGCTCGCGATGTCCAGGGAAAATCTCCGCTATGCCGTGACCGCTGCACCCGGGGCATGGCCGCGTACGTTCACGCTCAAGGAACTCATCCGTCGCGGCGAGCGGATCGGGCCGCGACCCCCGGGCGAGCCGTTCGCCCGCTGGCTGTCGCGTGCCCATGAGGGACGCGAGCGCGTCTCGCTGCTTGGTGATTCCGCCGAGGACGACGTGGCCGACCCGGCCGGCGGACCGCTGCGCGCCTACGCGGAGACCGCCCGCCTGCTGGAGCGGCTGGTGACGAGGCTGGCGGAGCTTGGCTGGGCGCATGCTGGACCGGGCCGGTAAACGCTGGGCCGAACGCGAGGGCGGCGAGTCGGCCAGCCCGACGCCGGCTTTCAGGGCATCGAAAGCGCCGACCTGGTCTTGGAGCGGCACGGTGGTGGCGCCGTCGCCAGAGTGGCCGCACGCGTACCTGGCCAGGGCCCGACGCAGCGAGCGCGCATCGGCGTCGGGATCTAGCGCGGTGACCTCCTCGGGGTTCAGCGGCGGCACCGGGAGCTGGGAGATCAGCGGATGGCAGGGCCGCTGGTCGGTCTCTTCGGGCCCGAGCCTGTCCTCAGTTAGCTTCTCGCCGGGCCGCAGCCCGGTGAACACGATGTCCACGTCTCGGCCGGCGCTGGCGCCCAGCCTCCGCGCCATGTCGGCGATCCGCACGGGTTCGCCCATATCGAGCACGAGGACCTCCCCGCCCCGGCCGATCGCGGTCGCCTGCAGCACGAGATGGACTGCCTCCTCGGCAAGCATGAAATAGCGGCGGACGTCGGGGTGGGTCACGGTGACCGGGCCACCCCCGGCTACCTGCGCGGACAGAGCGGTGAGCACCGATCCGCGGCTGCCGAGCACGTTGCCGAAGCGCACGCTCAGGTACGCGGCGCCGGTCTTGGCGGCCGTGTGCGCGGTGAGGCGCTCCGAGATCCGCTTGGAGTAGCCGAGCACGCTGACCGGGCTCGCGGCCTTGTCGGTAGAGATGTTGACGAACGACCGAACGCCGTTGTCGGCCGCGGCCTCCAGCACGGTTACGGTTCCCCAGACGTTGCTCTTGAGCGCCTCGGCCGGGTAACTCTCCAGCAGCGGCAGGTGCTTGAGCGCCGCGGCGTGGAACACGACGTCGGGCCGGAACTTCCCGAACACCTCCCTGACCCGGCGCTGGTCCCGAATGTCGGCCAGCACGGTATCCCCGGAATCGAGCAGGGCCCGCCCGCTCAGCGCGAGCTGAACTGCGTGCAGGGCCGACTCGTCCCGGTCCAGCATGATCAGCTCAGCCGGCCCGAGCCGGTGCAACTGGCGGCAGAGCTCGGCGCCGATGGAACCGCCGGCACCGGTCACCAGGACGCGCTGGCCCGCGATGCGCTCGCGTACCGAGGCCACGTCGGTCGCCGCCGCCGGGCGGCCAAGCAGGTCGCCGATGCGGGGATCACGCACGCCTTCGATCCGCGCCCCGCCGGTGAGGAGCTCCCTGACTGACGGGATCACCTTCGGAACGAGCCCGCAGCGCTCGGCCGCCTCGGTAAGGTCGTGGATGACCCGGCCGCTACGCCCGGCGATCGCGATGACCAGGACCCTGGCGCCGGTGCTCGCGGCGGCTTCCGCTATCTGGCCGCGGCCACCGAGCACAGGGACGCCGTCGATCCGCAGCCGCCTCTTAGCCGGGTCGTCGTCCAGGATCGCCACCGGCCGGTAGGCCGCGCCGGACTGTGTGGCCAGCCGGTGGATCAGCTGGGCCCCCGCGTCCCCCGCCCCGAAGACGATGATCTTGGTGGCCGTCGGGGCCGGCGGCCGGGCCCGCAACCTGGCCGCGAAGACCGCATACCGGGCGCCGAGCATCGCTACCACGGCGAACGCCGCGCCGCTCAGGACAGTCCCGGGCAGTGCCCGCTGCCCCGCTACCAGCGCCGGACCGGTGATCGCCAGGCAGCATGTCGTCAGGAGACCCGCCAGCGCCACCGCCGTCACCTCGTCGCGGCTTCCTCGCAGGTGCCGACCGCGGTATAGCCCCGCGACGAAGCCGCATCCGGCCGCCATCGCGCAAATTCCCGCCGCCGCGAAGCACAGAGCGGCCGTCGTCGTATGAGCCTCGGTCAGGTCGCTGGTGGCCCTAGCCGCCATCAGCAGGCCGACGGCCCACGCCGCGGCGTCGTATCCGGCCTCTGTGACCAGCTTCACCCCTCGATGCTTGCTCACACCCCGCACCAGCTGCCCGCAGATCCTGCCGGGCGCCACCCCGTCGCTCACGCGATTCCCCGTTCTAGCCGGCACCAGAATGCCCGGCCTCTTGCTTTCACCCCTGTCGTTTGCGAACATTACCCTGTGCATGCGCAAGATAACATAGTGTTAATGCGGGCTGATCGCTGACGGCACGGCAGAATTCGCTGCGTCATCCCCCCACGCAGCGACCAGGGCCAGGAGGTTACATTCTGCCCGGACAGGAATCCGGGCCGCCAACTCGCGCTCTCTGAGACCGCTCATACCAAGGGGGACAAATGCCGAAAACGATAAAAGACAACGATCCGGCCGCCGAACGGGAGGCCCTGGTTACCGCATCGGTGCCGCGCAGCGCCCCCGTCCGGGGATGGCGACGTGCGCGGCGCATCGCGATCCGGTCCACGGTGGCGCTGATCGCTGTGGCGGTCGTCGCCGCGCTGGGGCTGTACGCGCTGGCGAATCACCTGGAAAGCAACATCCGGCGCATACCGGTCACGCTGGCCGCGGCCCCCCAGGACAGCAAGCGCCTGACCGTGCTCATCACATCGACCGAGGTGGGGCCCACCGGGCAGTCAGGCCAGGCCAGCACCGGTACCGGAATGATCATGCTGCTGCACCTGAACGCCGACGGGCAGACCGGCGGTGTGGTTTCGATCCCACCAGGAACGGTCGTGCCCGTTCCTGGCCACGGCATGACAGCCCTCCAGAACGCGACCATCGACGGAGGGCCCTCGCTGCTGGTGCGGACGGTGACTCAGCTCACCGGCGTGCCGATCAACCACTTCGCCCGGGTCGACTTCAACCAAACGGTGAAGCTCGCCGATACCGTCGGGGGAGTTGACGTCACGATACCGAAGGCCTTCACGGCCTACGGCCACAGGTTCACCGCGGGGGTCAATCATCTCAGCGGTCTCACCGCGGTGTACTACGCGCGCGATCCCGCAATTTCCGAGCAGGACCGCATACTGCGCCAGCAGAACCTGCTCCGCGCCGCGGTCAACAAGATCGTCCATATGCGTCTGCTCAGTAACCCGCTGACGACGATCAACATCCTGAACGCGCTCACCAGTGCGCTCACCGTGGACAGCAACTTCAGCAACTCCGACCTGATCTCGCTGGCGTCGGGCCTCAAGAACGTCACCAGCAACAACGGTACGTTCGTCACCGCGCCCACGACGGTCGTCAACGGCCAGGAGGTGCTGAACAGCACCGTTAGCGATCAGCTGTGGTCCGCGGTCGGCAGCGACTCGATCGCCGCCTTCGCCGGGCAGCACCCGTCGACAGTGACGCCTACCACGGTGCCCTAACGCGGATTTGCACGTAGGTGGCTGCAGATGACAGCCAGATTATCGCAACAGGAGGAGGCGGAGTGGTTCGCCGCACCCGTTCAGGTGAACCACCGCCGTTGCTCGCGGGGCCCGGTCAAGCCAGTGCGGTGCCTATGATGCCGACGCGGTAGTGACCCAGGCGCTGACTGTCTTGTTGAAGGCGGCCAGCTTCGGCAAGGCCACGCGGACGTCGAGGTACGCAGTGGCGTAGTGGCCGCCGAGAGCTTCGCGGCCGGCCTGCGCCAGTTCGGTCATCCCCGCCCGGTATCCGGCGGCGTCCACCGGAGGCAGATGGCGGCTGGCGGTGGTGGCGTCCGCCACGAGTCGTCGCGCGTCGGCGGTGAACGTGTCGTCGTGGTCCCGCAGCGCGTCGGTAATGATCAGCTGGCTGAGATCGTTAGCCACGTGCTGGTACTGCCGGTAGCCACCACTGACCCACCACTGGTGGAATGAGGCCTGCCCAGCACTTGTGACCAGGCGTGCCTGCTCGGCCCGCGGTGGCGCCTCACGCGCCGCGACGGCCTGTCCGCTGTTTCCGCGCGGTGAACCGGACACGTGCACTCCCGCGCCGGAGCAGCCGGCCACCGCGGTAACCGCCAGTCCGGCGGCCACCAGCCATATCCCTCGTCCCATCGCCTCAGTTCCCCCTCTGACCAGGTGCGCCAGCGCGCCCGCCATCTCTCAGGGGGCCCTGGCACCCGGATCGTGGGCACCGCTGGCTTTTGCCGTGCTCCCTAAACTCGCGCAGGCAGGTGGCAACCCAGTTGGCGATCAAGGTGCAGCCTGGTTGCGGCGGACGGCATGTCCAGCATGGTTAGACTGACCGGGTGCGCGTCCCGGTCCAGGAGTCCTTGCTGGATGTTTGCGAGGAACCGGCTCTTGGCGCGCTCGCGGGCTCGGTGCGGCGGACGCCGCTGGCGCACGGCGCCTGGGTGGACCTGCGTCCCGGGTGGCTGGCCGGGTCCGGGGCGGTGTTCGCGCGGCTGGCCGGCACGGTGCCCTGGCGCGCCGAGAAGCGGCATATGTACGACAAGGTGGTCGCGGTCCCCCGACTGCTCCGCTTCTACGGCGAGGGCGCGCCGCTGCCCGACCCGGTGCTGACCGCCGCGCGCGAGGCGCTGAACGCGTACTACGGGCCTGAGCTCGGCGAGCCGTTCCGCACCGCGGGTCTGTGCCTGTACCGGGACGGGCGGGACAGCGTCGCCTGGCACGGCGACACGATCGGGCGCGGCCGGACCGAGGACACCATGGTCGCGATCGTGTCGCTGGGCACGCCGCGGCCGCTGCTGCTCCGCCCGCGGGTGAAGGGGGATGGGCCAGGGGGGACGGGGGGCGGGAGCCCCCCGTGCGCAGGAGAGGTGGGTGGGGGAGCGTCGCTGCGGTTCGAGGTCGGCCACGGCGACCTGCTGGTCATGGGCGGCAGCTGCCAGCGCACCTGGGAGCACGCCGTCCCGAAGACGGCCCGGGCCGTCGGGCCGCGGATCAGCGTGCAGTTCCGGCCCCGCGGCGTTCGCTGAACCGCTGCATCACGGAACCGCTGGGGAACCGCAGGGTCCCGTCCCGTCCGGAAGAACCGGGACCCTGCGGCCTTGCCAGGGGCGACCCTCCCCCGAACCGCAGGTCTCCCATGGGATTGGATATGGGGCCCTGCGGCGCTTTAAGGTCATGGTAAGAGCCTGACCTGAAGCTACCCAGCCGTACGACGCGCCCAGGTCATGGCACCTCCCCGGGGGTGACGGCCGACGGGTGCTCAGCGCCCCGGCCGCTGCGAGGAGAATCCCCCGCTCCCCAGATCGGCTGCCTACTCTATGTAATCATTACCTTGCTTAGAGTAATGTACTTGACCGGTGGAGGCAAGGGCAAGTGGCCCAGCGCTCCCCGCGAGCCCGTGTACCGGGTTTACCGGTGCCGCCCTCGCGTTCGGTGATGATCGCGCACGACGGGGCCATCGACCAGATCGGAATCGATGTTCAGCCTTATCCCGCCGATCTTTACCCAGTGCGGACCCGAGTACTGCTTGGACCGCTC
>Ga0070708_100002179_pt1 | contig 15125 bp, 10 predicted proteins | sample KBSK5503metaG_FD_65469 | JGI IMG/M metagenome (GOLD analysis project Ga0070708, IMG submission 65469) | Corn, switchgrass and miscanthus rhizosphere microbial communities from Kellogg Biological Station, Michigan, USA - KBS K5-50-3 metaG | ecosystem: Host-associated > Plants > Roots >...
GATGCGCGGGCATGACCCGTAGCGCGCCCGGGCCGGTGGGCGTCACGCGGGCCTTCCTCAACCCGACATGGCTCGGCTCCCCGCCGACCGATTTCACGCAGACCGTCGCCGTGAACGGCGGTCAGACGGTGTACGTCTCGGCCCAGACGGCGTGGGACCCCAACCGGAACGCGGTCGTCGCGGCGGGAGACTTTCGCGCGCAGACCGAGCGCGCGTTCGATCGTCTGAAGGTCGCCGTCGAGGCCGCCAACGCCTCCCTGGCCGACGTCGTGAAGCTGACCATCTACGTGAAGGACTATCGGCCCGAGCACCTCGACGTGCTGCGCGACGTGATCAGCCGCAACTTCTCCCGCAACGCCGTGCCCGCGCGCACGGTCATCGGCGTGCCTGCGCTGGAGCGGGACGGGCTCCTGATCGCGGTCGACGCCGTCGCCGTCAACGACATCCCCGCCCGCTGACGCTGTACCGGCGGCGTCAGCCGGTGACGCTGCCCTCGGAGGCCGAAGACACGAGCCGCGCGTACTTCGCCATCACGCCCGACGCATACCGCGGCTTCGGCCGCTTCATCGTCTTCAGCCGCCGCTTGATCTCTGCCGCCGACAGCTCGACGTCGAGCCGCCGCCGGGTGACGTCGATCACAATCGTGTCGCCGTCCTTCACCGCCGCGATGGGGCCGCCGTCGGCCGCCTCGGGAGCGACGTGGCCCACCATGAACCCGTGGGTGGCGCCGGAGAAGCGGCCGTCGGTCATCAGCGCGACGGAGCCGCCGAGCCCCGCCCCCTGGAGCGCGCCCGTGACGTGCAGCATCTCGCGCATGCCGGGACCGCCCTTGGGCCCCTCCCAGCGGATGACGATGAGATCGCCCGCCTTGATCTTGCCGCGCTTGACCGCGATGAACGCGTCCTCCTCGCGGTTGAAGACGCGAGCGCGCCCGCGGAAGACCGGTTGCTCGTGGCCCGCCAGCTTCGCCACGCACCCGTCGGGGGCGAGGTTGCCGCGCAGGATGGCGAGCCCACCGTGCGCCGCGATCGGGTTCGACAGCGGCCGGATCACCTTCTGGCCGGACGCCTCCTGCGTGGCCCGTGCCTCCTCGCCGATCGTGCGACCCGTCACCGTGATCTCGTCGGCATAGAGCAGCTTGGCGTCGATCAGCCGCTTGGCCACCACGCCCATGCCGCCGGCCTCGTACATCTCCGGCGCCGTGTAGTTGCCCCACGGCTTCATGTCGGCCAGCAGCGGGGTCTTGCGTGAGATGCGATCGAACTCGTCGATGTCGAGCTTCACGCCCGCTTCCTTGGCCACGGCGAGCAGATGCAGCACCGCGTTGGTGGATCCGCCCGTGGCCATGACGCCGGCGATGGCGTTGTGCAGCGACTTCCTCGTGATGATCCGGCGGGGCCGCACGCCCTCGCGCAGCACCTTCATCACGAGCCGGCCCGTCTCGAACGCCACCTCCGGCTTGCGCGGATCGACGGCGGGGACGCCGTTGTAGCCCATCGGCGAGACGCCGAGCATCTCGAACGCGGTGGCCATGGTGTTCGCGGTGAACTGGCCGCCGCAGGCGCCCGCGCCGGGGCAGGCCAGGCCCTCGATCGTGTTCAGCTCCTTCGCGTCGATCTTGCCCGCATTGAACGCGCCGATGGCCTCGAAGACGTCTTGGACGGTCAGCCGCTTGCCCTTGTACTCGCCGTACGCGATCGAGCCGCCGTAGAGCATCACGCTCGGCACGTTGATGCGCGCCATGGCCATCACCATGGCCGGGATGGTCTTGTCGCAGCCGGAGATCGCCACGAAGGCGTCGAGCAGATGCCCGCGCACCACCAGCTCCACGGAGTCGGCGATCGTCTCGCGGCTGACCAGCGAAGCCTTCATGCCCTCGGTGCCCATGGCGATGCCGTCGGTGACGGAGATCGTGTTGAACTCGATCGGCGTCCCGCCCGCCGCGCGGATGCCCTCCTTCACCTTCTCGGCCATCTTCTGGTGGTTCCAGTTGCACGGAGTGATCTCGATCCAGCAGTGGGCCACACCGACGAGGGGTTTGCCGAGATCGTCGTCGGTGAAGCCGATGGCCTTGAAGTACGAGCGCGCGGCCGCCCGATCGGGGCCGTCAAGGAGCACGTGACTCTGGTGGCGTGGATCGAAGGACATCGTGAGCCTCCTGAGGGGTCGAGCCGTTGAAGTATACTACCGTTCGCCGTCATGAGTCGTCGTCTGCCCGTCGGCAAGCTGCGCGCGGACACGCTCCGCGCCGTCTTCGACAAGCTGGTGCCGCGGGACCCGCGGGTCATCGTCGGCCCACGGGTGGGCGAGGACGCCGCGGTGATCGACCTCGGCGATCGCTACCTGGTGGCCACCGCCGATCCCATCACGTTCGCGACCGACGACGTCGCCTGGTATGCCCTGCACGTCAACGCCAACGACATCGCCGTGCGCGGCGCGCGGCCCCGCTGGTTCCTGGCCACGCTGCTCCTGCCGCCGGCGACCACGACGGACGCGTCGGTGGAGGCGCTGTTCGGCCAGCTCAGGGAGGCCTGCGACGATCTCGAGGTCACGCTCGTCGGCGGCCACACCGAGATCACCCATGGGCTCGAGCGCCCCGTGGTGGCGGGCACGATGCTCGGCGAGGTCGACAAGAATCATCTGGTGACGACCGGCGGCGCCCAGATCGGCGACGCCGTGATCATGACCAAGGGCGTTCCGCTCGAAGGCGCGGCCATCATCGCGCGCGAGCGCGAGACGGAGCTGCGCGCGCGCGGCGTCCCGGCGGCGACGATCCGTCGCGCCAAGGGATTTCTGCGCTCGCCCGGGCTCAGCGTCCTCCCAGAGGCGGAGATCGCGTGCGAGCTGGCCACCGTGCACTCCATGCACGATCCGACGGAGGGCGGCATCGCCACCGCGCTGGCCGAGCTCGCCGAGGCCGCGGGCGTGGGGCTGCGCATCGACGCCGATCGCATCGTCCGCCTGCCCGAGGGCGTCGAGCTGTGCCGGGCCTTCGGGCTCGATCCCCTCGGCACCATCGCGTCGGGCGCGCTGCTGCTCACGCTGGCTCCGGCGGAGGCGGGCGTCGTCGTTCACGCGCTCGCCCGCGAGGGCATCGACTGTCACTACATCGGCCAGGTGGTCCCGCCCGCGCAGGGCGTGATGCTGGTGGAGGGCGCGGCCGAGCGGCCGATGCCGGTCTTTCCCCAGGACGAGATCACCCGCCTCTTCACGGGAGGGTAGCGGAGTGCCCGACGTCGGATACTCGCATCGTCCGCTCGCGCTCGGTCGCGAGGGCATGGTGGCCTCGGCGCATCCGCTGGCCACGCTGGCCGGCGTCGAGGTACTGAAGGCCGGCGGCACCGCCGCGGATGCCGCGGTGGCGGCCAACGCGGTCCTCGCCGTCACCCAGCCCCACATGTGCGGCGTCGGAGGCGACCTGTTCTGTCTCTACTACGACGCCGAGGAACGTCGCGTGCATTTCCTGAACGGCGCCGGCCGCTCCGGCTCGCGGGCGGGGCTCGAGGAGCTCGCGCGGCGCGGGATGCGTCGCTTGCCCGTCGTCGGCCCCGAGACGGTGAGCGTCCCCGGCTGCGTGCGCGGCTGGACGATGCTGCTCGAGCGCTTCGGCACCCGTCCGCTCGGCGATTTGCTGCAGCCGGCCATCCGGGTCGCCGGCGACGGCTTCCCGTGCACCTCGCTGCTGAGCCAGTACATCGCGGAGTATCGCGCGGTCACGTCAGACCCGGAGTGGCATCGCGTGTATGCGCCCGGCGGCCGTCCGCCCGCGCTGGGCGAGCTCTTCGTCCAGCCGGATCTGGCGTGCTCGCTCCGCGATCTCGCGTCGGGCGGGCCGGACGTGTTCTACGGCGGACGGGTCGGCCGCGCCATCGCGCAGCGGCTGGAGGCGGCGGGCTTCGTGACCGCCGACGATCTCGCCGCCCACACGGGCGAATGGGGCGAGCCGCTCACCGGCACGTATCGCGGCACGACGATCTACGAGACGCCGCCGCCCACGCAGGGGCTCACCACGCTGATGACGCTGAACCTGCTCGAAGGCTTTCCCCTCGAGCGCTACCGCGTCCACTCGGTCGAGCATCTGCACCTGCTGATCGAGATGACGAAGCTCGCGTACGCCGATCGCGATCGCTGGATCGCCGATCCCCACGCGGCGCGCCTGCCCGTCGCCGGCCTCCTCGACAAGGCGTACGCGGCCCGCCGGCGCGCGGCCTTCGATCGGCGCAAGGCGCAGTCGTACGCCTTCGGCGACCCCGAAGGCGACACCACCGGCTTCGTCGTCGTCGACGGCCGCGGCAACATCGCCAGCGTCATCGAGAGCCTGTTCAACGTGTTCGGCTCGGGCGTCGTCGTGCCGGGCACCGGCGTCGTGCTCCAGAACCGCGGTCGCCACTTCGAGCTGGAGCCCGGGCATCCCAACGTCTTCGCGCCGCGCAAGCGCCCGTTCCACACGCTCATCGCGGCCATCGCGACGCGAGACGAGCGCCCGCTCTTCGGGTTCGCGACCATGGGCGGCAACGGCCAGGCGATGTTCCACACCCAGGTGCTGACCAACCTGATCGACTACGGCATGGACATGCAGGAGGCGATCGAGCGCCCGCGCTTCCTCATCGGCGCCTTCCTGCCCGACGACCCCGCGGACGTGATCTGGGTCGAGTCGCGTGTCGGCGCGCCCGTGCTGCGCGCGCTCGCCCGCATGGGGCATCAGATCAAGGCCGCGCCCGAGCTCTTCGTCAAGGAAGGCCACGCCCACGGCATCGCGCTGCGCGACGGCACGCTGATGGGCGGCGCCGACCCGCGTGGCGACGGTGTGGCGCTCGGCTTCTGAGATGCGTCGATGGCTCGCCGCCGGCTCGCTCATCGTGGCGCTCGTGGCCGGCGCCGGGTCCGTGGCTGCCGAGCAGTGGGGCGGCATCGAGCCCGGCGAGAGCACGATGACCAGCGTCCGCCGTCTGCGTGGCGAGCCGACCCGCAAGGCCACCCAGAAGGTCGACGGCTACGACACTGCGGAGTGGATCTACGAGGAAGGCAAGGCGCCGCCCGGCATCCGCCGGCTGACCGTCGACTTCGGCCTGATGACACCCGGCGGGTACAAGGCGGAGCTGGTGCGCTCGCTCAAGCTCGAGCCCAAGCCGGGCGCCTTCGACCGCGACTGGATCGTCACCGGCTGGGGACCGCCGGCCGGTGTGGGCAGGGACGGCGAAACGGACTTCTTCTTCTACAAGGAAGGCCTGTTCGTCTACTTCGACAAGGACGGCATCCGGGTGGCGTCGCTGGTCTTCACGCCGCCCCAGCTGCCTCCCGACCAAGCCGCGCCGCCGCGCTGAGCAAACCACGCTTCGGGATCGCGATCCAGTCCGGGCGGTTGTTCGCCTCGTAGACGATCTCGTAGGCGGCCTTCTCGAGCTCGAAGACGGCGACGACCGACCGGAAGGCCACGTCCGATTCCGGGAGGAACGACGCCGTGCCGGCGGCGGCGTGATAGCCCTCGACGAACGCTTGCCCGGCCCGGGCGTTCCAGTCTTCCGGGACCACGGCGCCGGTCGGCGCGGAGGCCGCGGCATAGTCGAGCGATCGCAGCAGCCCGGCCACGTCACGCAGCGCCACGTGCTTGCGCCGGCGCTCGTCGAGCGGCCGCAGCGGCTCGCCCTCGAAGTCGATGATCATCCAGTCGCGGGCGCTCTGGCGATAGAGCGTCTGACCGAGATGGAAGTCGCCGTGGTGACGGATCTTCTGTCGGCCCACGATCGGCGCCAGACCGCGTCGCACGCTGCCGGAATCGACCGTCACGGCGTCGCTGCCGAGCGCGGCGCGCGCCGCACCGAGCTGGGCGATGATGGCATCGACCCAGCTGGCGACGTCGGCCGCGCCGATCGGCTCGGGCGCGAACGCGGGCTCCGCCGGGTCGGAGGCGAGCGCGCGATGCAGCTCGCCGATCCGCTGGCCGAGCCGTCGCAGCGCCGGCACCGCCGCGACCGCGCGGGCGGGATCGGCGAGCTGCTCGAGGATCCACTGCCAGCCGTCGCGGCCGTCGGCGACGAGCTCCTGGGCCACGGCCAGCGTCGTCGTGGCCGTGCGGCGTTCGCGATACTCGACGTGTCCGGCCAGGCGCGGCGTGTGACGGAACGACGTGCGCTCGGTGAGAAACCGGGTGATCTCCGCGTCGGGGTTCACGCCCTGGGCGAGCTTGCGGAAATGCTTGACCACGAGCGTGTCGGCGAGGACGACCGAGGTGTTGCTCTGCTCGCCGCCGAGCCGCCGGACCCCGAGCGGCGTGGGCACGCCATCCCGCCACGGCAGCGCGGCGGCCGGCACGCCGGCCATGTCGCCGCGGTCGCCCGCGATCGTCGCGCCCTGGGCGAGCAGCGACATGAGCGCGTGGCAAAACGCCGCGTCGCCGAGGGCGTCACGGATCTCTTCGCCGGCGAGAAGCGGTATCGCGTAGCGGTCGCGACGGCCGTCGTCCAGCTCGAGGTCGACGAGCAGGACGGAGCCCGGACCGAGCCGCACGGCGTCCACGACCGCGAGCCCGCGGATGCGACGGGTCTTGGCCGCGAACCACCGCTGCCCGGCGATCCACGCGGCCAGCGCGTCGGGACGGGGCAGTGAGTCGTCGCGGGTCACGGCTCAGATCGCCGTCGCCTCGATCCCGTACCGCCGCGGGGCGCGGACGGCGGGATCGAGCCGGAACCAGTAGAAGCCGTGGGGACCGAGGCTCAGGAAGTACGGCGCCTCGCCGACCGGGGGAAAGCGCGTCTCGCCGAGCAGCTCGAACGGCACGGCGCCCCGATGGCGCGCGAGATCGAGCTCGACGGGCTGGGAATGCTCCGAGAGGTTCGCGACCACCAGGATGCGCTCGTCGCCGTGCTCGCGCAGGAAGGCGAGCACCGCGGTGTTGCGCGGACGCAGGAACTCGATGGTGCCGCGCCCGAAGGCCGACGACCGCTTCCGCGTGGCGATGAGCCGCCGCATGGTGTTGAGCAGCGACGACGGCGTCGCGCGCTGGGCGGCGACGTTCACGGCCTGGTAGCCGTACACCGGATCGGTGATGACGGGCAGGTAGAGCCGACTCTCGTCGGCCGTCGAGAAGCCGGCGTTGCGGTCGCGTGACCACTGCATGGGCGTGCGCACGCCGTTGCGGTCGCCGAGGTAGATGTTGTCGCCCATCCCGATCTCGTCGCCGTAGTAGATGATCGGGCTGCCGGGCAGCGTCAGCAGCAGGCCGTTCAGCAGCTCGATCCGTCGCCGGTCGTTCTCGAGGAGCGGCGCGAGCCGGCGGCGGATGCCCAGGTTCAGCTTCATGTGCGGGTCGGATGCGTACGCGTAGTACATGTAGTCCCGCTCTTCGTTGGTCACCATCTCGAGCGTCAGCTCGTCGTGGTTCCGCAGGAACAGGCACCACTGGCACGAGGGCGGGATCGGCGGCGTGTGGGTGAAGATGTCGAGGATGGGCAGGCGGTCCTCGCGCCGCACGGCCATGTACAGCCGCGGCATCAGGGGGAAGTGGAAGGCCATGTGGAACTCGTCGCCGTTGCCGAAGTAGGGCCGCACGTCCTCCGGCCACTGGTTGGCCTCGGCCAGCAGCACGCGATCGCCCCCGTACTCGTGGTCGATCACGGCCCGGAACTCCTTGCAGAGCACGTGCGTATCGGGCAGGTTCTCGCAGCTCGTCCCCTCGCGCTCGACGAGATACGGCACGGCGTCGCAGCGGAAGCCGTCGAGTCCGCGATCGAGCCAGAAGCGCATCACGTCGAGCATCGCCTTGCGCACGGCGGGGCTGTCGTAGTTGAGATCGGGCTGATGGCTGAAGAATCGGTGCCAGTAGAACTGGCGGCGCACGGGATCGAGCGTCCAGTTCGATTTCTCGGAGTCGATGAAGATGATCCGCGCGTCCTGGTAGCGCCGGTCGGTGTCGCTCCACACGTAGTAATCGCCGGTGGGCGAGGCGGGATCGGCGCGCGAGGCCTGGAACCACGGATGCTGATCGGAGGTGTGATTCATCACCAGATCGGTGATGACCCGGAGCCCGCGCGCGTGCGCGGCGTCGAGGAACCTCTGGAAGTCCTCCACGGTGCCGTAGGAGGGGTGGATGCCATAGAAGTCGGCGATGTCGTAGCCGTCGTCCTTCAGCGGCGACGGGTACATGGGCAGAATCCACAGACAGTCGACACCGAGGTCCTTCACGTAATCGAGATTCGCGGTCAGCCCGGCGAAATCGCCGATGCCGTTGCCGTCGGCATCGGCGAAGGCCTTGACGTGGACTTCGTAGAAGACGGCGTCCTTGTACCAGTCGCGCGTCATCGCTCGAGGTGGAAGATCTGCGCCGGGGCGACCTGGGGATCGAGGTCGACGTAGCCGCGGGGGCCGCGCCACTCGTAGACCGCGTCGGTCAGGAGCTCGCGCATCCGGTAGGGCGCGTCGGGCGCGATGCCGAGCTCGTCGATCGGCACGTCGACCAGCGTGGCATGATGGCCGAACGGATCGAGGTTGGCCGCCACGAAGACCACGTCGTCCTGCTCGGGGGTCATCTTGCCGTACCAGAGGATGTTGCCGTCGTCGGCCCCGAAGAATCGCAGGTTCGTGTAGAGCTGGAGCGCGCGGTGCTCGCGTCGCGCCCGGTTCACGCGGCCGATGAGCTCGCCGAGATTGCCGGGCGCGTTCCAGTCCCGCGGCTTGATCTCGTACTTCTCCGACGCGAGGTACTCCTCCGAGCCCGGCGCGAAGGGCGTGTTCTCCCCGAGCTCGTAGCCGCTGTAGATGCCGTAGAGCGAGGACAGCGTGGCCGCCAGCACGAACCGTATCTGAAACGCGGGGCGGCCGCCGCGCTGCAGCGTCTCGTGCAGGATGTCCGGCGTGTTCGGCCAGAGATGACCGCGGAAGTACTCGGCCACCGGCGGCCGCGTGATCTCCTGGAAGTACTCGATCAGCTCCGCCTTGCCGTTGCGCCAGGTGAAGTAGGTGTAGGACTGGGTGAAGCCCGCCTTGGCCAGGACCTGCATCATCTTCGGACGCGTGAAGGCCTCGGCCAGGAAGACGACGTCGGGGAATCGCTCCTGGACCGCGCGGATGAGCCACTCCCAGAACTCGACGGGCTTCGTGTGGGGGTTGTCCACCCGGAACGTGCGCACGCCGTGGCCGATCCAGAACTCGATGACCCTCCGCATCTCCTCCCACAGCGGACGCGGGTCGGCGCCGTAGAAATTCAGCGGGTAGACGTCCTGGTACTTCTTCGGCGGGTTCTCCGCGTACTTGATGGTGCCGTCGGGACGGTGGAAGAACCAGTCCGGATGCTCGCGAACCCACGGATGGTCCGGCGAGCACTGGATGGCGAAGTCGAGCGCGACCTCGAGCCCGAGCTCGCGCGCCCGCTCCACGAATCGGTCGAAGTCCTCCAGCGTGCCGAGCTCGGGATGGACGGCGGTGTGCCCGCCCTCCTCGCCGCCGATCGCCCACGGGCTGCCGGGATCGCCGGGACCGGCGGTGAGCGTGTTGTTGCGGCCCTTGCGGTAGGCGCGGCCGATCGGATGGATGGGCGGCAGGTAGACGACGTCGAACCCCATCCCGGCGGCGCGCTGCAGCTGCCGCTCCGCGTCCTTGAAGGTGCCGTGAGCCCCGCCGTCGCCGGTGGAGCGCGGGAAGAACTCGTACCACGCCGCGAAGCGCGCGCGCTCGCGATCGGCCACGACCTCGAACTGTCGGTCGCACCACGTGGCGTCGCCGCGGTCGAGCGAGGCGTCCATGAGCGCGGTCAGGCGGTCCTCGCCCGCCGCGCGCACGGCGTCGACGGGATCGGCACCGCGCAGACGACTCGCGTACGCGCGGAGCGCGTCGGCGTCGGCGCGACCCCGCGCGCTGCGCGCCACGCGCGCGGCCGCCGCCTCGACGAGCTCGGCGCCTTCGAGCAGCTCGCTGGCGACGTCCTGACCCGCGGCCACGCGCTTGTCGAGGTCCGCGTACCAGGATCGGAAGGGATGCGGCAGGGCCTCGACGGTGAAGACGTACCGCGCGTTGGCCTCGACGACGAAGCGGCCCGCCCACCGGTCGTTGTCGACGAGCTGCATCGGGCTCTCGCGCCACGCTCGGTCGGCGGCGCGCCGATACCGCACGAAGGCGACGATGACGTCGTGGCCCTCCTTGAAGATGTCCGCCGTGACCTCCACCGTGTCACCGACCACGCGCTTCACGGGATACCGGCCGCCGTCGACGCTCGGCTCGACGTGCTCGACGACGACGGTCCGCCGCATCTGCGCCGGATCGGGCAGATCACGGCGGGGGACGAGCCCCCGGCCGACCGCTTTCTTCTTCACCGCCATCGGTCCACCAGGTAGGGCTTCTGTCGTTCGAAGGCGGCGCCGACGGCGTCGACGTAGGCCTCGGTCGCGACGGCGTTGCGGGTGCGCGTGGCGAGGACGAAGGCGGCGGTGCGGCCGAGGTAGAGCGGGACGAGCGACCGCAGCAGGTGATCGCGGTGCACCACGCCGTAATGATGGCCGAGAGCGAAGTCGTAGACGACGCGAGCCCACAGGTCGTCAGGGAACCGGAAGCTGAGCGGGTCGGGCACGTCGAGCGTCAGCACGTCGCCGAGGGTCTCCGCGGCGAGGATGTGCTCCCAGATCGGCGTCAGATCACGCAGGCCCAACCGGAACGCCTCGATCATCCGGTCGACGTCGACATCGATGGGATCGATGGAGGCCGGCGGCACCTCGCCGACGCCGGGCACGGGCTCGCTGCCGCGGACCTCCAGCCAGAGATCCTCGTGGCGGTCCATGACGGTGAACACCGAGCCGAGCGTCTCCGCGACCATCGCCGGCAGATCCATCGTACGCGTGGCCGAGTGGATGCGATAGGGACCGAGCAGCGACTCCCACACCGTGAACCCGTCGGCGATGGCGGTGCCGAGGATCCAGACGTCGGTCACGTCGCGGCCGGTCCAGTTCCAGCGGGGATGGACCAGGAGGTGCTCGATGAGCCGCGCGGAGAGCGCCTGCTGGCCGCCGAGCGGCTGATGCAGCCGGCGCCCGTAGAGCGCGCGGACGAGCGGGGACAGGAGCAATCGGGTGATGGTGCCGTCGTAGCGGTGGCGCGTGTAGGTCGCTGCCACCCAGTCCGCGCGCTCGTCGCGGATCGGCCGGGCCAGACGCTCCGGCCACTCGTCCGTGATGGTGACGACGTCTGCCTCGAGGAGCACGAGGACGCGCGCCCCCAGGCGATGGCTGACGCCCAGGATCGAGCGCAGCGCCTCGCCGCGACCGGGCACGCCGTGGAACGGTACCTCCGTCCGCTCGCGCGGCGGCGCTTCCGAGTGGACGAGCACGGTGGGCAAGCCCAGCCGCGCGAGCGCGTCGGGGGTGCCGTCCCCCGAGCCGGCGTCCGCATTGACGAGAGCCACGGGCACGCCGCGGAAGTGCTTGTCGACGGCCGCCCGCGTGGCCTCCCCGACGTTGGCGATGGTCGTCGCGTTGTTGTAGGTGGGCACGCCGATGACGATCTCGCACGGCCCGATCCGCGCGATCTGGGCGTCGACATCTTGTGGCAGGTCGTGGACGGCGCTCACCTCTCACGGCCGTCGGTGACGTGGATCAGGAGGGCGAGGTATTCGGTGAGATGGCGGGTGGTGAGGAACGATCGGCGGGCGTGCTCGCGGCCGGCCGCGCCCATGCGCGCGATCAGCTCCGGGTTGTTGAGCAGATGGCGGATGCGGAATGCCGCGCCCTCGACGGAGCGCACGGTGTAGCCGGTGACGTCGTAGACGATCTGCTGCGGCAGCCCGCCCGCGAACCCGCCGATGACGGGCTTGCCCTTCCACATCGCCTCGGCGGCGCCCAGGCCGAACCCCTCGCGCAGCGATTTCTGGAGCACGATCGTGGCCGCCCGCTGGAGCGCGTTGATCTGTAGATGGGCGTCGGGCGGGAGCTCCAGCACGACGATGTCCTCGTCGCGCTGCGCGGCCTCGCGGAGGTCACTCAGGACGTCGAGGCTCTCGCGGTCGTCGCCGGCGCTGCCGGCCAGCACGAGCCGCACCGGATGGCTCTTCTTCACGAGTCGGTAGGCGTTCACCACGCCGAGGGGATCGCGGTCGCGCGTGAAGGGCCCGATCTGCACGAGCAGCGGCTTGCCGAGCGGAACGCCGAGCGTGCCGACGATCGTCGTGATCTCGCGGGGTGTGAGCTCGCGGTTCTTGTCGGAGAGCGGATCGATCGAGGGATGGATCACGTAGAGCGGAATGCCGATGCGCCGGATGAAGCGCGGCAGCGAGAACACGGCCCCATCGTACTGCCTGAGCAGCGTCCGAAAGAACGACCACGCGCGACGGCGCGCCCGCGAGCAGTCGAAGTCACACCGCCACACCCAGCGTCCGACGCTCGGACGGTCGGCGATGAGGGACGCCGGCTGCACGTCGTGGACGAGCACGAGATCAGCCTCCAGCCGGAGCTTCTTGGCGTTGATCCGGTTCATCTCGCGGTAGTGCTCGAGGGCCTCGTCGGTGAGGAGCCGCTCGGTGCCCTCGAGCGCCTGCTGGAGCGCGCGCGCGGTCGCGTAGAACACGGGGTCGCCGCCGGTGATCTCCCAGCCGGCGTCGACGCCGAGATCGGCGAGGATCGGGACCAGCGTGCGCAGCATCTCGGCCGCGCCGCCGCCGAAACGCCCGCCGCTCAGGTGCAGGAAGCGCCGTCCTTGGACACGCTCCGCGAGCTTCAGGATCACGTCCACGGTTCCCGGCGGCGCGACCTGCCGGTAGTCGTCGATCTTGATCATGTCACCACTCGTCTCGCCGCGGAGGCCGCGGCTCACCTCGCACCGCCACGATCACGACTCCAGCACCTCGTCGACGAGGCTCAGGATCTTGGCGCGCACGCGCTCGAGGCTCGTCATGTAGGTGTCGATGCGCCCGATGCGCTCCGCGAGCTCGGGCATGCCGAGCGAGATGCGGAGCCACTCGGCGAAGTCGCCGGAGTGCCGGCCGAGCCGGGTGCGGGCCTCGACCATGTGGAAGTAGATGGCGCTCGCCTCGGCGCCGGCCAGCCCGGCGCGGAACTCGGCGAGGCTGCGCGCCGTCGCGCCCAGCGGGACCTCGACGACGTGCGACTCCTGGAAGTAGAAGGGCTCACCGAACTCCACGCGCGGCACCGAGCTGAGCGTCGCCAGGTGATCGCGGATGATGCTGACCAGCTCCTCGCGCAGGTCCTCGAGGCTCGCGAACTCGAACGGATCGACGAGGGCCAACCGCTCGGCGAGGGCCTGGTCGCGGACCTCGAGGGCGACCCACCGCGCGAAGTCGTTGCCGTACGCCATGGTCACCGGCCGGTGCCGGAGGAAGTAGCCGTGCGTGTGATAGAAGATCGAGCCGGCCGGAACTTCCTCGATCCGGTCCATCAGCTCCCGCTCGTCGAGCGCGGTCTTGTCGAGCGCCTGCCGCAGCTCGACGCAGCCGAAGAACACGAACGGATCGGTGGCCATGCGCGTGCGCGCGTCGACGGGGCCCACGGCGGTCACGCGGCCGCCTCCGCCGGCGCCAGCCCGAGCGCACTCGCCAGCGGCTGGAGCGGGACCCGATCGTCGGGATGCCGCTGCCAGAGCCCGAACACCTCGTTCTGCGCGGCCCAGCGGCCGAAATGGATGCCGACGCGCGCGGCGCCCTCCATCAGCTCGAGCGCGGCCGCCACCGACTCCGCGGACACCTCGTCATCCACGCGGCGCAGGGCGCGGTGGACGGCCTGGCGCATCGGCGGCTCGGCGAACGCGAGGTCGAGGGTGAGCCCGAGCGCGCGCGCCTCGTCGGCGAGCTCGAAGACGCGCGGCGAGATCGTGCCCTGCGTTGACAGCACGGGGAGCTCGAGCCCGATGCGCTCCTCGAGCACGTGCCGCCCCGTCAGCCGCAGCACCTCGGGAATCGGCGCGTCGACCTCGCGCAGGTAGTGGACGAGCTGCCGGCTCTCCTCCCAGATACGTCGATATGCCTCCTCGTGGCGCACGAGCAGAGCGCGAATGACGCGGCCGAGGACCCGCCGCCGCTCGTCGAGAAAGAGGTGACGCAGCGAGAAGGACTCGCGCGGGAAATGCTCGTCGAGCCCGCGCACCATGTCGGCCATGCTGTGGCGCTCGTAGCGTCGCAGGAGGTCGGTCTTCATCCGGTGGTACGCGACGTCGTCATAGGGGCCCACGCCGCACGAGACGTCGTGGCCGCCGAAGTGTACGACCGCGTACACGGCCTCGCCGCTCTCGGCGGTCGTCTCGAAGGTCACCCGCACGTGCCCGATGCGGACGTGGGTATCGCCGTACGCCTCGGCCGTCTCGTCCCGACGCTCCACGCGGTAGGCATAGACGCGGGTGTCGTCGTCGCGCGCCTCCACGAGGCCGGTGATCGCGTAGTGGGCGACGACGCGGTCGCGGCCCACGACGGCGGGCCGGACGAGCTGGCGGTAGACGTCGCCGCCGTCGGGGAAGCGGTCGTCGCCGGGCGCGGCGGACAGCCGCCGGATGAGCTCGCTCTCGAGGGCGCCGCCGCCCAGCTGGCGGAAGTAGCGGAGGGCGAGGGCCGCGTACTTGAGGTTCTGCACGGGCTCGAGGCCGGCCAGGTCGTCGAAGAACCAGCCACACGAGGTGTACATCAGCAGGCGGTGGCGCTGCATCTCCAGGAGCCGCGCGATCTCGAGCCGCCCGGCGTCGTCGAGCGGCACGCGCGCGTGGCCGTCGAGCCAGGCCGCGAGCCGCTCGGGGGTGCGGTCGAGGATGACGTCGACGTAGCCGTCGCGCGCCGCCCACGCGTCCTTCAGCCAGCCGCCGGCCCGCGACTCGAAGAGCACGTCGATCTCGTCCCGGAGCCAGTCGAGCGCGCCGCGCAGCGGGGCGCGCCACCGCCGGTGCCGGCGCTGATCGATGCCGCAGCCGCAGTCGGCGCGCCAGCGCTCGACCCCGTGGCCGCAGCTCCACGAGGTCTCCTCGCGGATCTCGACCTCGTGCGTCGGTGGATGCTCGGCGAGGAAGGCGCCGTAATTGGTGAGCTCCGCGCTGCCCTCCGCCTCGATCTGAGCGATCGCCGCGGCCAGCGCCATCTCGCCGAACTTGTGATGGTGGCCGTACGATTCGCCGTCGGTCGCGCAGTGGACGAGCTGCGGCCATTCGCGCCC
>Ga0070708_100002180_pt1 | contig 15120 bp, 15 predicted proteins | sample KBSK5503metaG_FD_65469 | JGI IMG/M metagenome (GOLD analysis project Ga0070708, IMG submission 65469) | Corn, switchgrass and miscanthus rhizosphere microbial communities from Kellogg Biological Station, Michigan, USA - KBS K5-50-3 metaG | ecosystem: Host-associated > Plants > Roots >...
GGCGCTGCGGGAGCGGAACTGGATCAAGCACGAGGAGTTCCCGTTCACCACCGTGGCCGGCCTGACCTACGACTCGGGCAACTACGAGGCGGCCACGGCCAGGGCCAAGGAGCTGTTCGACTACGACGGGCTCCGCGCAGAGCAGGCGCGGCGCCGGGCCAGCAACGACCCGGTACAGCTGGGCATCGGCATCTCGACCTTCACCGAGATGTGCGGGCTGGCCCCGTCCCGGGTGGTCGGCTCGCTGGCCTTCGGCGCCGGCGGCTGGGAGTACGCGTCGATCCGGATGCTGCCCACCGGCAAGGTCGAGGTCGTGACCGGGTCCAGCGCGCACGGCCAGGGCCACGAGACGGCGTGGAGCCAGATCGTCGCCGACCAGCTCGGCGTGCCGTTCGAGGACATCAGGGTGCTGCACGGCGACACCCAGGTCGCGCCCCGCGGGCTGGACACCTACGGGTCGCGATCCCTGGCGGTGGGCGGCCTGGCCCTGGTCACGGCGTGCGACAAGGTGGTCGAGAAGGCCAAGGTGATCGCGGCCGGACTGCTCGAGGCCTCGGCCGACGACCTGGAGTGGACGCCGGGGCGCTTCTCGGTCCGCGGCGACCCGGACAAGGGCGTCACAATCGCCGAGGTCGCGCTGGCCACCTTCCTCGCGCACAACACGCCTGAGGGCGTCGAGCCGAGCATCGACGCCGACGCCACCTACGACCCGGACAACTTCTCCTTCCCGCACGGCACCCACCTGTGCGCGACCGAGGTCGACACCGAGACCGGCTTCGTCAAGATCCGCTCGTACGTGGCCGTGGACGACGTCGGCGTCGTGGTCAACCCGCTCATCGTCGAGGGCCAGGTGCACGGCGGCCTGGCTCAGGGCATCGCGCAGGCCCTGTACGAGGAGGCGGTCTACGACGACGACGGCAACCTGGTCACCTCCACCCTGGCGGACTACCTGGTCCCGTCGGCGGCCGACCTGCCGTCGTATGTCACCGACCGGACCGAGAGCCGGGCGGCTAACCGGCTGGGCGTCAAGGGCGTCGGCGAGGCGGGCACGATCGCCTCGACTCCCGCGGTGGTCAACGCGATCGTCGACGCCCTGCGTCCGCTGGGCATCGACGATGTCGAGATGCCCTGCACACCCGAACGGGTCTGGCGGGCGATCCAGAACGCACAGCAGACCGGAGGCGAGGCATGATCCCGGCGAAGTTCGACTACGTCCGTCCCGGCACCCTAGACGAGGCGGTCAGCGCCCTGGCCGGCGGCGGGGACGACGCCAAGGTCATCGCGGGCGGGCAGAGCCTGCTCCCGCTGCTGCGGCTGCGGCTGGCCTACCCGGAACTGCTCGTCGACGTGGGCGGCCTGGCCGAGCTGACCGGCGTGACCGACGCGGGGGACGCGCTGGTGATCGGCGCGCGGACCACGCACTACCAGATCGTCCACGACCCCCTGGTGGCCGAACACTGCGGGCTGCTGGCGCAGGCCGCCGGCACGGTGGCCGACCCGGCGGTCCGGCACCGGGGCACGCTGGGCGGCTCGCTGGTGCACGCCGACCCGGCCGGTGACCTGCCCGCGGTCGCGCTGGCGCTGGACGCCACCATGGTCGCCCGCGGCCCCGGCGGCGAGCGCGAGATCCCCGCGGCGGACTTCTTCGTCGACTACCTGACCTCCAGCCTGGAGCCCGACGAGATCCTCACCGCGGTCCGGGTGCCCAAGCTCGGACCCGGGTGGGGCTACCGCTACGAGAAGTTCCACCGCACCGCCCAGGCCTGGGCGATAGTCGGCGTGGCCGCGCTTGTCCGGCGGTCCAACGGGGCCGTCGCCGAAGCCAGGATCGGGCTCACCAACATGGGCCCCACGCCGGTACGGGCGAGCGCTGCGGAAGGCGCCGCGGCCGGAGCCGACGCCGGCAGGGACGCGCTGCGGGCCGCGGCCGCCCACGCGGACGAGGGCACCAACCCGCCGGGCGACCTGCACGGAGCACCCGACTACCGGCGGCACCTGGCCCGGGTGCTGACCGGGCGGGCGCTCGCCGCGGCGGCGGGCGTCTGACCCGGGACCATGGCTGATCCCGCGGACCAGAGACTGTCGCTGGCCGAGTGGCTGGTGCTGTGCCTGGTCCGCGAGCAGCCGACCTACGGTCTCGTCCTGGTCGGCCTGCTGGCCCGCGACGGAAGCCTGGGTCAGGTCTGGTCGGTGCCCAAGGCCGTGGTGTACCGCGCCCTGCAGCGGCTGGAGGCGCTCGGCCTGATCACGACGGTGGGGGAGCAGCGGACCGGCCACGGGCCGGTCCGCTCGCTCCACGCGGCGACCCCGGCCGGGCACGCGGCCGCCTGCACGTGGCTCAGCACGCCGGTCGAACACGCCAGGGACGTGCGGTCCGAGCTCCTGGTCAAGCTCGCGCTGCTCGACCGGAGCGGGATCGACTCCCGCGACCTGCTGCAGGCGCAGCTGGCCCGGCTGCTCCCCGTCGCGGCCGCCCTCGACGACCGCCTGCGCGCCACCACCGGGTTCGAGCACACGCTGGTCCTGTGGCGGCACGAGGCGATGGCCGCGACCATGCGGTTCCTGGAGACCCTGGCCGCCCGGAACAAGGTCGAGGCGGGCACAGACAGCTAATTTTTGTCCCGAACGGGCCGGGTGTCACGCCCGGGCGCCGCCTCGCGTCAGCCGCCGCGGGCCGGCCGCGAGGAGGCGAGCGACGCGAAAACGACCGTGGAACTGAGGTAATGGCCGGTGGCGTAGTCGAATGCGCCGCCGCAGGTTATCAGGCGCAGGGCGGCGAAGTCGGTGGCGCCGTAAATGGCTTTCGCGGGGAATCCGGATTTGGCGTACTCGCGCACGCCCGTCACCCGGAAAATAGCCGTGATCCCGTCGGCGAGGGTCACCTCGACGGCGTCTCCCGGGCGCAGCGCCCCGAGCCGGAAGAAGACGGCGGGCCCCTGCTTGCTGTCGACGTGGCCTTCGATGACCGACGACCCGATCTGGCCGGGCGTCGCCGAGTACTTGTACCAGGCCGCCACGCCGGAACTCGTCTCGATCGAGGGCACCTGGATGGTGCCGTCGGAGTTGAGTCCCAGGTGCAGCAGCCGGGAATCGACGCCGATCGACGGGATATTCACCGAGAGCGGGAGCGACCGGGACAGCGAAGGTCCCCGGGCCGCCGGCCCGGTCACCCCCGCCACCGACGACGCGGGCTGCGGCGCGTGCACCTGGGCGCCGAGCGCCACGCCCAGGGCGACGGTCCCGGCCCCGATGAGCAGGACCCCTGCGATTCCCGCCAGCCGGGCGCGCAGGCCCGGCGCGGGGACAGCAGGCGGCGGAGCGTAGCCCGCCTGCGGCCAGGAGACGACGACGCGGAACCCGGCTATACGCCGCCACGCCGCGTCCGGCAATGCCGATGTCCTTCCTCGAAGGTGTTCTACACCGTTAGGTTAATATCCCGGCGGTGAACAGGCCATTGCACGCCTGCGCCGGCTTCGGCCCGCTTTTATGGCGGTCGGCGTTTTCCCATCCGATTCCGGTTTCTTACGCCGGGACCGGGAAACACAATCGTCATCTGCCCGGCGCGCGAGGAGGGTCCATGAAGGTGCGCGGAACGACCGCGAGGACGGCGCTTGGCGTGAAGCTGACCGCCCTCTGCTGGGGCGCGCTGGCCCTCACCGCCCCGGTGGCCGTCTCGGCGTGCACCTCGGGCTCCTCGACGCCGAGCGTCCCCACGTTCACGGCGTCCGTCACCAACTCGCCCACGGCGACCGGTTCGGCCACGGCGCCCGCTTCCTCCGGCCGCACGCCCTCCTCCGGCGGCAGCACCCGCGGCAGCACCGGCAGCAGCACCGGCACCTCCGGCAGCACGCCCGGCGTGACCTCGAGTTCCCCGGCGCCCAAGCGAACCACCGCCACCGTGACGAGGGCCGCCACCGCCCCGGCCACCGCCCCGGCTACCTCGTCGGCCAGCCGGATCCCGAGCGCCGCCCCGGGCACCGGCGGCGGGGGCACCGCGGGCCTGCAGGACGGCCTGCTCTTCGTGGCCGGCGCGGCGGCGATCCTGGCCGGGGCCGGGAGCATCCTCTACCGCAGGCGCCTCACCAGAAACCGCTGACACCCGGTGGCGGGGCTCTGGGCGCCCCAGCGCCGGGCGCTGACCACCGGCCTGGTCCTGACGATCACGTTCGTCGCGTCCGAGGCGCTGGCCGTGGTGACGGTGATGCCGGTGGTCACCAGGGACCTCGGCGGGCTGCGCCTGTACGGCTGGGTGTTCAGCGGGTTCATGCTGGGCAGCGTGGTCGGCATCGTGGCGGCCGGCCGGGAAACCGACCGGCGCGGCCCCGCGGTTCCGTTCGTGGCCGGGGTGGCGCTGTTCGGCGTCGGCCTGGTCATCGCGGGCCTGGCGCCCTCGATGTGGGTGCTGGTGGCGGGCAGGGTGCTGCAGGGCACCGGCGCGGGGGCGGTGCCCTCGGTGGCCTACGCGACGATCGGCCGCAGCCTGCCCGAGGAACTGAGGGCCAGAATGATGGCGGTCCTGTCCACCGCGTGGGTCGCGCCCGGGCTGGCCGGGCCCGCGGTCAGCGCCGAGGTGGCACGCCTGTTCGGGTGGCGCTGGGTGTTCCTGGGCCTGCTGCCGATCGTCGCGGTGGCCGGCTTGATCGCGGTGCCCGCCCTGATCCGTATCGGTCCGCCCGCCGAGTCCGCGGCGCGGGAGCACCGGCTGACCGACGGCCTGCGCACCGCCGCCGGAGCGACCATGCTCCTGGCCGGGCTGACCCTCGCGTCCGGCTCGATCCCGGCCGGCCTCGCGCTGATCGCCGCCGGCGGCCTCGCCGGGCTGCCCGCGCTGCGCCGGCTGGTCCCGCCGGGCACCCTGACCGGGCGGCCGGGGCTGCCCGCCACGATCGCCAGCCGGGGCCTGCTGACGTTCGCGTTCTTCGGCGCCGACGCCTACGTGACCCTGGCGGTGACGGCGGTCCGCCATCACAGCCCGGTGCTGGCCGGCGTCGCCGTTACGGGCTCCACCGTGGCCTGGACGGCCGGCGCCTGGGTCCAGGCCCGGCTCAGTGACACCTGGGAGGCACGCCGCCTGGTGCGCATCGGGCTGCTGATCATCCTGGCCGGCCTCGCCGGCCTGGTACTGGTGCTGGTGCCGTCCGTGCCGGTGGCCGAGGGCCTGGCGGCCTGGACCGTCGCGGGCCTGGGCATGGGGCTGGCGTACGCGCCGCTGTCGCTGCTGATGCTGCGCGAGGCGCTGCCCGGCCAGGAGGGGCAGGCCTCGGCGTCACTGAACCTGACCGACGTCCTCGGCACCGCGATCGGCATCGGCGTGGGCGGGGCGGCCGTGGCGGCGGCCGCGGGCAGCGACCTTCGCCTGGGCATCGCCGCCGCGTTCGCCGCCTCGGCGGCGGTGGCCGTGACTGCGCTGGCCTTCACCCGCCGGCTTCCGCCGGGGACGAGTTCGGCGCGGCCCTAGGCGGGCAGTGTTCCTTACCCGGCGGCGGCGGTGAAGACGGGCAGGTAACCGAGTATCTGGCCGTTGGCGTTGGGGTGGTAGGAGGAGCTGAGCGCGAAGATGTCCACCGAGTTCAGCCAGCTGCCGGAGTCGCATATCTCGTGCGTGGCGAACTGGTGGCGGACGTCGGCGAAGGTGACGCCGCCGACCCTTCCCGCGGCCGTGCTCAGGACGCCGTCGAGCTCGTCGGCGCCCCCGTTGAGCGCGGTCCTGTCCCTGGTGCTCAGCCCGATGCAGGTGCTCGACCGGGACAGGTCGTACAGCTCGGGGTAGCCCAGCAGGACGATCTTCGCCGCGGGCGCGCGTGACCTGATGGTCTGCAGGGTGTTGACGAGCAGGCCGAGCAGCGGGCCGTTGATGATGGCCTCGGCCTTGGAGACGGCATTCAGGCACAAGCTGGTCAACCCGAGCACGCAGGTCTCCATGACGCCGGAGAAGCCCGCGTCGTTACCGCCGATGGTCAGGCTGACCAGCGTGGTGCTCGGGCTCAGCGCCGACACCTGGCTGCCGGTGACGTCGGCCGTCGTCGCGCCCGCGCAGGCCACGGAGACGAACGAGGCGGGGGCGTGCGCGCCGGCCCACTGCTCCGGGTACGCCCTGGTGCTGCGGTCGCAGCTGCCGCTGGCGGAGATATAGCTCCCGGCGCCGAGCCCTGAGCTGTACGAATCACCGAGCGCGACGTACTGGACCGTGGAGGCGGCGCCGGCGGGCGATGCGGCCAGGATAAGGCCGGCCGAGGAGATAACAATCGCGGTGCTGTAAATGGCGCGGGAAATACGCAACGTTTCACCCCATAGGGACCTGGAAGGGCAGCGAAAAAAGCGCGCGCACTCTCCTTGTACCACGCGCCATGGAGGAGATCAATAAGCTGATTGGCGGCTTTATTGGCCGGTACTGGCCTGCGGTCGCCAAGATGTCCTGATTAAGGCTTATGGGCGATAGGCCGCATTACGGCGGATTGGACCGCGTTATCCGGGCGCTCTGGGCGATGTTCCCGGCCGCGGGGCCGGAACATCGGCCCGGCGCCGCTTGTTCTTGGGTCATGATCGAGGGCCGGTTTGCCGAGTTGATTGCCGGGCAGCGACAGGGAGTCCTGGTCACCCTCAGGAAAGACGGGTGGCCTCAGCTGTCCAACGTGAACTATGGGTGGTACCCGGAGGAGCAGACCATCAGGGTCTCCACCACCGATGACCGCGCCAAGACGGGCAACATGCGCCGCGACCCGCGGGTCAGCTTCCACGTCACCAGCGGCGACTTCTGGTCCTACGTCGTGGTCGACGGGCGCGCCGAGCTGTCGGCGGTGGCCAGGGACACCCGCGACGCGACCGTCGAGGAACTGGTCGACCTGTACCGGACGGTGCAGGGCGAGCACCCGGACTGGGACGACTTCCGGGCGGCGATGGTCCGCGACCGGCGCCTGGTCGTCCGGCTGCGGGCCGAGCGGGCCTACGGGATGGTTCACCGCGGCTAACGAAACGCAAGGGGCGGTTGCGCCGGGCAAAACCTGGCTTCCGCCTCGTTGACGGGAGACGTTATGTGTACCAATGGACCTTTGCTGTCCCGCGTAAGCTGGGACGATGCTGGCTGACTCGTTCGGGCGGATCGCCACCGACCTGCGCGTATCGCTCACCGACCGGTGCAACCTGAGGTGCGCGTACTGCATGCCGCCCGAAGGGCTCGACTGGCTCCCCGCTGCCGAGCAGCTGACCGACGACGAGGTGGTGCGCCTGATCCGGGTCGGGGTCGAACGGCTCGGCATCCGTGAGGTCAGGTTCACCGGCGGCGAGCCGCTGCTGCGGCGCGGGCTGGCCGGCATCATCGCCCGCACGGCGCAGCTGCGCCCGCGCCCGGAGATCTCGCTGACCACCAACGCCATCGGCCTGGCGCGCAGCGCCGCGTCGCTGCGCGCGGCCGGGCTCGACCGGATCAACGTGTCGCTGGACACGCTGCGCCCTGAGACGTTCCGCAAGCTCGCGCGCCGCGACCGGCTGCCGGACGTGCTCGAGGGCCTGGCCGGCGCGGCCGCGGCCGGGCTCAGCCCGGTCAAGGTCAACGCCGTGCTCATGCGGGACCTCAACGACGACGAGGCGGTGCCGTTGCTCAGGTTCTGCCTCGACCACGGCTACCAGCTCAGGTTCATCGAGCAGATGCCGCTGGACGCCCAGCACGGCTGGAAGCGGACCGAGATGGTCACGGCGGAGGAGATCCTCGCCGCGCTCGGCCGCGAGTTCACCCTCACCCCCGACGACCCGCGGCAGCGCGGGTCGGCGCCGGCGGAGGCGTTCCTGGTCGACGGCGGCCCGGCCCGAGTCGGAGTCATCGCCTCGGTCACCCGGCCATTCTGCGGGACCTGCGACCGGGTCCGGCTGACCGCGGACGGCCAGGTGCGGAACTGCCTGTTCGCCCGGACCGAGAGCGACCTGCGCGGGCCGTTGCGCGCCGGGGCGAGCGACGACGAACTGGCGCAGGCGTGGCGGCGGGCCGTCGCGATCAAGCTCCCCGGCCACGGCATCAACGATCCGTCATTCCTGCAGCCTGACCGCCCGATGTCCGCCATCGGCGGATAGCGCCGCCCGTCGCTTTGCCGATTGCTGTACGTAAACGTCATGGCGGCCATTCAGCGGCCGCGAGGCAATTGCCCTGAGCGGCATGTATGAAATAGCCCGCTAAATCCGGGAACAGGGCCGCGGCGGACAACTGGTAACATTACGGTGAACTGAACACGCACGGGAGCTCGGGCTGACCGGGCTGAGAGGGTGGCTCCGCGTGCGCCACCGACCGTCTGAACCTGTCCGGGTAATGCCGGCGTAGGGAGGCTGCCATGGCGCCGACCACCACAGAACCCGCTGAAGACACCTTCGTCACCGTTCCCGGCGACCGCAGGTCCGAGGTCGCGCGCACGCTGGCCGAGCCGGTGCCACAGGCGCTGAGCCTGCTGGACCAGTTCGGGCTCTGGGGCAACCTGGGGGTCAGCCTGCTGGGCTTCACCGGGGCGATCTTCGTGCTGCAGCCGGGCGGCGCGGGCACCCCGGAGCTCTCCCTGGGCGCCGCGCTGACCGCGATCGTCGTGGGCACCCTGCTCGGTACGCTGCCGGTCGCGCTGGCCGGGCTGCCGGGCACGCAGACCGGCGCGCCGGCCATGGTGCTGCTGCGCGGGCTGTTCGGCGCCCGGCTGTCGTACCTGCCGACCGTGCTGAACATCCTGCAGTGCGTGGGCTGGGGCGTGTTCGAGCTGGTTACCATCGCGACCGCCGCGCACACGGTGGCGCCCACCCTGCCGAAGACGGGTTATGTGCTCATCGCCGGGTTCGCCACGGCCTTGCTCACGATCAGGCCACTCGGAGCCATCAGGGTACTGCGCAAATACGCGACCGGCGCCGTGATCGTGGTCATGATCTACCTGTTCGTCCAGCTCATCCGCCACCCGCTGCCGGGGTTCACGCACGGCACCTGGTCCGGGTACTGGGCGGCGACCGACACCGTGGTCGCGGTCGCCGTCTCGTGGGCCCCGCTTGTCGCCGACTACACCAGGCACTCCCGCAGCCAGCGGGCCGCCTTCGCCGGAGCGCTGGCCGGCTACAGCGTCACCCAGGTGCTGTGCTACGTCATCGGGTTGCTCGCGCTGGTCACCGTGGCGCGCGGCAACCCTGGCCACATCTACGGCGCGTTCATCGCGCTGCCCGTCGGCTCGTTCGGCTTCGCCATCCTGGCCGCGCGCGAACTCGACCAGTCGTTCGCCGACGTCTACTCCACCGCGGTGTCGATCCAGAACCTGCGCCCGTTGTGGGACCGCCGGGGGCTGGCCGGCGCGATCGCCGCGGTGAGCACGGCGGGCGCGCTGTGGCTGAACATCACCGACTACGAGAACTTCCTGGTCCTGATCGGCTCGGTGTTCGTGCCGATGTCGGCGGTCCTGCTCGCGGACTACTTCGTCGTGTCCCGCCGGCACTGGGACCTGTCGGCGACCGCCCGCTCGCGCTGGCTGATGCTGCTGCCCTGGGCCGCGGGCTTCGTCACCTACCAGCTCATCAACCCCGGGTACGTGTCCTGGTGGGCTTCGGCGTGGACGTCGTTCGGGCATGACATCGGCTTCACCCCGGCCGGCTGGATGTCGGCCTCGATCCTGTCTTTCGCCGTCGCCGCGGTCGTCACCCTGCTGACGGGTTTGCGGCTCCGCTGGCGTACACGTTGACACCGGGCCCGCACGCCGTCCACGGCATGGGCCGTGAGCTGGCCGAACCCGACTGGCCGCCGCTGACGGACGACGAACTGCACGGCGCACTCGGCCGCGGCGACCCCGGCGGCCTGGGCCGCAGGCCCGTGGTGACCTGGCGCAGCCCGCGGCCGATGTCGGCCGCCGCGCTGGTCAGGCTCGGCGACGCGACCCTGTTCGTCAAGCGCCATCACCTCAGCGTCCGGAATCCCGCCCAGCTCGCGGCCGAACACGCCTTCGCCGATCACCTGGCCGCGCGCGGGCTGCCCGTCCCGGCCGTGCTGCGGCTGGCCGGCGGCTCGTCCGTGCTGCGGCGCGGCGACTTCTGCTACGAGGCTCACCAGGTCGCGGACGGCCTCGACCTGTACCGCGACGCGGTCAGCTGGTCGCCCTACGCCAGCCGGGGCCACGCCTACGCGGCCGGCGCGATGCTGGCGCGGCTGCACCTGGCCGCGGCGGACTTCGGGCGGCCCGCCCGGCCGCCCGCGGTCCTGATGAACTCCGGCGAGATCATCACCGCGGCCGACCCGGCCGCCGCCGCGGACCGGATCGTGGCCGCCCGCCCCGCCCTGGCCGGCTACCTGGCCGGCCGGCGCTGGCCGTCGGACTTCGCGGACGTCCTGGCTCCGCTGATTCACCGGGCCGCGCCGCTGCTGGCGGCGCTGCCCGCGCAGTGGGCGCACGGCGACTGGCACCCGTCCAACCTCACCTGGACCTCCGCCGCGCCGGACGCGCGGGTGACCGGCATCTTCGACCTCGGGCTGGCGAACCGGACGTCCGCCGTGCACGACCTGGCCCTGGCGCTCGAGCGCGCCGTGGTGAGCTGGCTCGACCTGCCGGAGACCGGCACGGCCACCGCCGACCTCGCCGCGGCGGCGTTCCTGCTGGACGGGTACCAGACGGTACGGCCGCTCAGCCAGGCCGAGACCGCCGCGCTGCCCCTGCTCCTGCCCGTCGTCCACGTCGAGTACGCGCTGTCCGAGGCGGACTACTACACCGGCGTGGCGGTCTCGCCGGCCAACGCCGACCTGGCCTACGAATACCTGATCGGGCACGCCCGGTGGTTCGGCCAGCCGCCGGGCGCGGCCCTGCTCGGCTTCCTGGCCGGGCACCTGCGCAGCTAGCCGGGGCCATCGCCCGGGCGGTAGGCCGGGCCGTGCTCGTCGTCGCAGTGCTGCTGCTCCAGGCTGACCTGGATCAGCCCGGAGGCGGCGGGCAGGCCGGCGTGGTCGACCTGGAGGGTGGCGTGGGTGATTCCGTACTTATGGGTCAGGTAGTCCTCCAGGTCGACGCGGACCGCGTGGCAGTCCTCGCCCGGCGCGACGAGCACGTGCGCCGAGGCCGCGGGCATGCCCGAGGTGATCTCCCAGATGTGCAGGTCATGGACCTCGGTGACGTGGGGCCGGGCCGCCATGGCCGCGCCGACCGCCGCCGGGTCGAGCCCGGCCGGCGCCGCCTCGAGGAAGATCCGCCCGGACTCCCTGATCAGCCCGGCGCCCGCGTACACCATCAGCGCCACCACGACCAGGGTGGCGATCGCGTCGGCCCGGGCGAACCCGGTCAGCAAGATGACCAGCCCGGCCACCGCGGTCGCCGCGAACGCGTACAGGTCGGTGACGATGTGCTGGAACGCCCCGGCCAGGTTGAGGCTCCGCGGCGCGCCGTGCCGGTCAGCAGCTGGGCCGCCCGCCCGCGCGATCAGCAAGGTGGCGGCCACGTTGACCGCCACGCCGGCCAGCGCGACGCCGAGCACGGTGCCGCCGGTCACCGCGGGCGGCGTCACCAGGTGCCGGATCGCGGTGTAGCCGAGCCAGGCCGCGAGCAGGACCAGCGTGATCCCGTTGGCCTGCGCGGACATGATCTCGGTGCGCTTGAGGCCGTAGGTGTACCCGCCGGCCGGGGGCCGGGCTGCCAGCCGCGCGGTGACCAGCACGAGCGCGATCGACGCGGCGTCGGTCAGCATGTGCGCGGCGTCGGAGATCAGCGCGAGGGAGTGCGCGGCCACGCCCGCGACGACCTCCCCGGCCATGAAGGCGAGGATCAGCGCCAGGGCACCGTACAGCCACCTGGCGTCCGCACCCGAGGCCGGGCCGTGCACGTGCCGCCCGGTCTCTCGCGTAGTTCCCGCCACCATTCGACGATATCTCGGCTGACCCTAGGCTAGTCCTCATGAGCACCATGGATCAGTGGACGGCCGCGGTCTGCGCGGATCTCGGGCTCGACCCGAACTCCGTCGACCTCAGGGCCGTGCTCGACCTGACTCGCGACGTCGCCCAGGGCGTGGCCAGGCCCGCCGCGCCGCTCACCGCCTACCTGGTCGGCGTGGCGGTCGGCCGCGGCCTGACGCTGCCGGACGCCGCCAGGCGCGTCTCGGCGCTCGCGGCCGGCTGGGGCGGGCCGGAGACGCGAGAGACCTAGCCGATGTGCACGCACGTGGGCTGCATCATGAGCGAGGTCGCCAACGGCACCATCGACTGCCCGTGCCACGGCAGCGAGTTCACGGTCACCACCGGCGCGGTGGTGACCGGCCCGGCCCCGGCCCCGCTGCCGAAGAAGCAGATCAAGATCGTGGACGGCAAGGTCGTCCTGCTCTGACGCGGCCCCGCCCGTGCCTAGGATGGCGGGTGTGGGCTCGCTGATGCTGCTGGACACCGCGTCGTTGTACTTCCGCGCGTTCTTCGGGGTGCCGGAGACCGTCCGGGCGCCGGACGGCACCCCGGTCAACGCCGTGCGCGGGCTGCTGGACATGATCACCCGGCTGGTCCGGACCCAGCCGCCCGCCGGGCTGGTCGCCTGCTGGGACGCGGACTGGCGGCCGGCCTTCCGCGTCGCGGCGATCCCGTCCTACAAGGCCCACCGGCTCTCCGCCGACGGCACCGAGGAGACGCCCCCGGCACTGGCCGCCCAGGTGCCGGTGATCGAGGAGGTGCTGCGGGCGGCCGGGCTGGCGATCGCCGGGGCGCCCGGGTTCGAGGCGGACGACGTGATGGCCACGCTCGCGGCCCGGTCGGCCGGGCCGGTGGACGTGGTCACCGGCGACCGTGACCTGTTCCAGCTCGTCGACGACGCGCGCGGCGTGCGGGTCCTGTACACGCTGCGCGGGCTGATGAACCTGGACGTGATCGACGAGGCGGCGGTGACCGCCAAGTACGACATCCCGGGCCGGGCCTACGCCGACTTCGCGGCGCTGCGCGGCGACCCGAGCGACGGGCTGCCCGGGGTGCCCGGCGTGGGGGAGAAGACTGCCGCCGCGCTGATCAGGACGTTCGGCAGCATCGACGGGATCGCCGCCGCGCTGGACGCGGGCCACGGCGGGTTTCCCCGCGGCAGCAGGGACAAGCTCGAGAAGGCCAGGGACTACCTCGAGGTCGCCCTGTCGGTGGTCAAGGTCGTCGACGACGCCCCGCTGCCCGAGGTCGACGGGTCGCTGCCGGTGACGCTCGCCGACGCCGGGCGGCTCACCGAGCTCGGCGAGCGGTGGGGGCTCGGGTCGTCGCTGACCCGGTTCGTCACCGCGGTGTCGCAGGCCTAGGCTCTACCTCGTGACGACGGACGAACTGTTTCCCGCGGACCGGCTCGAGCACGTGCGTCAGGCGGTCGGCGCGGCCGCGCTCGATGCCGTGCTGCTGACCCCCGGGCCGGACCTGAGGTACGTCATCGGCTACGACGCCAAGCAGCTCGAGCGGCTGACCTGCCTGGCGGTCCCGGCACAGGGTGACCCGGCCCTGTTCGTGCCGCGCCTGGAGCTGGCCGCGGCGCAGGCCTCCCCGGCCGGGGCGTTCGGCCTGGAGATGGTCCCCTGGGAGGAGACGGCCGACCCGTTCGCGCTGGTCGCGGCCAGGCTCGGGGGTGTTTCCTCGGTCGGTCTCTCCGACCGGATGTGGGCCCTTTCCGTGCTGAAGTTCCGCGACGCGCTGCCCGGCGTGCGGCTGGCCCTGGCCGGCGCCGCGCTGCGGACGCTGCGGATCAGGAAGACCCCGGCCGAGGTCGCGGCGCTCCGCGAGGCCGGCGCCGCCATCGACCGCGTGCACGCGCGCGTCCCAGGCTGGCTGCGGCCCGGGCTGACCGAACGGGCCGTCGGCTCGGTGATCGCCGAGGCGATCCTCGCCGAGGGGCACGCCACGGTGGACTTCGTGATCGTCGGCTCGGGGCCGAACGCCGCGAGCCCGCACCACGAGGTTTCGGACCGCGTGCTGGCCCCCGGCGACGTCGTGGTGGTCGACATCGGCGGCACGATGCCCTCCGGGTACTGCTCGGACAGCACCAGGACGTACAGCCTGGGCGAGCCGCCCGCCGAGTTCACCACCTACTACGAGGTCCTGCAGGACGCCCAGGAGGCGGCGTGCGCGGCGGTGCGGCCCGGCGTGACCGCGGAATCGGTGGACGCGGCCGCCCGCGAGCCGATCACCAGGGCCGGCTTCGGCGAGGCGTTCTTCCACCGGACCGGCCACGGCATCGGTCTCGAGGCGCACGAGGACCCGTACATCGTGGCCGGCAACGGCGAGCCGCTGGCGCCGGGCATGGCCTTCTCGGTAGAGCCGGGGATCTACCCGGGACCGCACGGCGCCAGGATCGAGGACATCGTCGTCTGCACCGAGGACGGGTACGAGCGGCTCAACCACACGCCGCGCGAGCTCGTGATCGTCGGCTGAGGCCTCAGCGCTCCGGCGACCCGCCCGGCGGGCCAGGGGGATCGGTACGGCCCTGGTTCTCGGCCAGGAAGCGCTCGAACTGGGCGGCCAGCTCGTCGGCGGTGGGCATGGACTCGCCGTCGGCCAGCAGCCCGACCGCCGCGTCGGCTTGCTGGCTCTCGGCCGCGGTGTCGTACTGCTGCTCCAGCGCGCGGACCAGCTCCGCGACCTCCGCCGACTCCTCGACCTGCCGCTCGATCGCCTCGTTGGTGCGGTCGGCCGCCTCGCGGAGCTCGGCGTCGGGCAGGTCGAGCCCGGTCGAGGTGGTCACCGAGCCGAGCAGGGCCAGCGCGGCTGGGGGATACACGGCCTGGGCCAGGTAGTGCGGCACCTGCACGGCGAAGCCGAGCGCGTCCCGGCCCGCCTCCCCGAAGCGCAGCTCGAGCAGGGCGGGCGCGCTGCCGGGCACCTGGATCCGGCTCGGCAGCCGCTGGTGCCCGGCCAGCAGCTCGTCGCGGGTGGCGTGCGCGATAACCCCGAGCGGCCGGGTGTGCGGCATCCCGGCCGGGATGCCGAGGAAGCTGATCGCGGGACCGGTGTCCAGCCGGGTCGCGATCCCCAGCATCGCCCTAATGAACAGGTCCCACTCGTGGTCGGGTTCGGGCCCCGTCAGCAGCAGGAACGGGCGGTCGCCCTGGTCGTGCAGCAGGTGCAGGGCCAGCTCGGGCGGCTCGTAGCTCTCCCAGCGGCTGTTGTCGTAGGTCATCAGCGGCCGCCGT
>Ga0070708_100002181_pt1 | contig 15120 bp, 13 predicted proteins | sample KBSK5503metaG_FD_65469 | JGI IMG/M metagenome (GOLD analysis project Ga0070708, IMG submission 65469) | Corn, switchgrass and miscanthus rhizosphere microbial communities from Kellogg Biological Station, Michigan, USA - KBS K5-50-3 metaG | ecosystem: Host-associated > Plants > Roots >...
CACAACCAGCTGGCGATTTTTCCGGCGAGATTCGCATTACCGAACAGGGAGAAGTGCTCAATTGGAAGTATTCCGATCCCGTACTCGCGGAATGGAACCTGGAAATCATGATTGCCGCCTGTCTGGAGGCGCTGACTCATCCCGGTGGCTTGTCCGCCGACGCAGACAAACCCTGGGCAAGCATCATGGAACAGATGTCGGCGCAGGCGTTTGATTTCTACCGGCAAAACATCGCGGAGAACGCAGATGTTCTCGCGTACTTCGAGCAAGCTACTCCGGTGAACGAACTGGAGCATGCGCAGATTGGCTCGCGTCCAACCCGCCGTTCCGAGAGCCGGCGCTTGGAAGACTTGCGCGCCATCCCCTGGGTATTTGGCTGGATGCAGAGCCGCCACGCGCTTCCCGCCTGGTTCGGCGTCGGATACGCACTGGAGCGCTTCGCCTCGCAGGGGAAAGAACAAGGACAACATTTGCGAGACATGCTGGCGCAATTCCCGCTGTTCTCCGACCTCATCCGGAATGTTGAGCTGGCAATGGCGAAGGCGGATCTGGCCATCGCCCAGCTTTATGCATCACTGGTGCGAGATGAAGCGCTGCGTGAGCGCGTGTGGGGAATGATCGCTGAGGAATTCGAGCGCACGCGGCGCATGTTGCTCGTCATTAAGCAGCAGGAAAAACTCCTGGAAAACAATGCGGTGCTATCGCGTTCGATACGACTGCGAAATCCCTATGTTGATCCGATGAGCCTGATTCAGGTGGATCTGTTGCGCAGAAAACAACTCGGGGATAACACGGAAGATTTGAACTATGCACTTGGGGCCACGATCAATGGCATCGCAGCCGGACTGCACAACACGGGTTAGACCACCACGTAGAGAAAAATATTCCGCTTCTCTGTTTCTAAGGTTTTCTTCTTAGAATCCTTTACAAAAGTCTTACACGGAAGTACACATCGACTAACGATTTTGGTTGATTCCAAGTAGAAGCCTGCCTACTCTCATTCGGAGTTCCCTACCATAAACGCTGGAGAAGTTAAGAAAATGAAACTGTATTTCCTCCCCTTTTTGCTTAGTGCCGCATTGGCACCTACCGTAGTCGCCCAAAGCACTAGTCCCTATTACAAGAAATTCTGGAACCTCCAGTCCTCGTCAGGATGGAGCGGTTATGCCCTGCTGTCCCCTAGCTGGTCGATCTGCACGTCCTGTTCACCCACGGGTTCGAACGTGAACTGGTCGCGTGTTCCCGGCATAACATCGCCATCTGTCAGCGGCAGTTCAACCCATCATGCGATCGGCGGCACACACCCTTATTCCGACATTTTGTGGAACAACCACCTCGTCGGAAATTTCTCGTCGCAGGGGCTGCCCGATTTAAGCAATACCCTGGTTCCCAAACTCCACAATTTCGTTTACGACGTCTATTTCTACGCGAAAAATATCTCGTATTCTCAAGCTCTGGAATTCGACATCAACCAATTTACCGGCGGCCAGTCTTTCATTTGGGGTCATGAATGCCGGATCGCCGGGGGACACGAGTGGGACATTTATAGCAACGTCTACCATAAGTGGGTGCCGACTGGAGTCTCTTGCTGGCCAAAAAACAACGCCTGGAACCACCTCATCATCCAGGTGCAGCGGACGTCGGGCGGCAAGTTGCTGTACCAGTCGATCACGCTGAATGGGAAGGTGGCGACTCTGAACATCTCCAAGTATCCCACGTCCTCCAGTTGGCATGGAGTAACGATCAACTATCAGCAGGATGGGAACAGCTCCATGAATTACTACTCCATATGGCTCGACAAGCTGAATTTCAGCTACTGGTAAAGAAAGTAGCACTCTAATCAAGAGACAAAAAAGAAGCGCCTTGCTGGAGTAAGGCGCTTTTTTATATGAGCTGTTGGGAAGCTCAAATTTGGTAAAATCGACATTATCATCGTGGGCAGTCTCCGTGAATCAGGTCGAGACTGTAGAAGCATTAAGACCTGCTTGTACATTGCGTCCGGTTTCTCGGTCGCAATATCAGGAGCCGAAAATGCCGATTTTCGAATACATTTGCAAAGAATGCGACCATCAATTCGAAGCTCTGGTTTTCGGGAATAAGAAGACCTCCTGCCCCAAGTGCAGCAGCAAGAATCTGGTTCAACAGCTTTCGGTCTTTGCGGTTTCTGCCCGAAGTGCGCCCACTTCCAACCTGCCCTCGGGAGCGTGTGGCACCTGCGGGGATCCCCGCGGTCCGGGTGCATGCTCCATGCCCGATTTAGACTAATCATAAAATTCGCCTCATCCTAAGTCGCTGAATACGAGGCGTTTTGCTTCAGCACTCCGGTACCCTCGACGAGATAACTCGGGTAAGTTTCCAGAAGCTCTCTCCTCCCGCACAATTGTGAAAGCTTGCAGCATCGGGGGAGGAACCATGGATCGTCGCCAGAGTCCACGCGTGGAAGTGCAGTTGCCAGTACAGGTCTGGGGGCTTGATGCGTACGGCCAGCCCTTCACCGACGCGGCTGTGGTCACTAACATGAGCACAGGCGGCTTGGTGTTGCAGGGGATTCGGCGGCGAATTCGTTCCGGGGAACTGCTGGACGTCCGCATCGGTGACGAGAGAGCGCAGTTTCGCGTCGTATGGGCTGGGGCTACCGGAACCCGGCGAGCGGGTGAACTCGGAATGGAGAGAGTTTCCGCCCACACTTTTCTGATGGATTCAGTGCTGGTCCATTGTTCGCAAGCTGCTGCCGCCTGTTAAGTGGGCTTGAGATCAACTTCTCGCGCGGCTTCCGGTTCCCTGCGTACGTCTCATTTAGCAGCTTCTGCCAGAATTAAGATTTGCGCCTGACCCTCACTTCCTACTATTCTGCTCGGACACTTGTTACTCAATCCAGGAGGCGAGTTAATGCGGATGCATTGGACCATGCTGATCGTTGCTGTGGTGATGGCCTCGCTGACGGCAGCGCAGGAGCCGCGATCCCTGCATCTGATGCCTTGGCCGGCGAATGTGAAGACTGCCCCTGGCAACGGGGAATTGGTCATCGAAACATCGTTTTCAGTGGCTCTCCCCAGCAACGCGGACGCACGCCTACGCAAGACAGTCGCGATTTTTCTGAATGACTTGCGGCGGCATACCGGAATGCTGCCGCTGAATTTCAGCATAGTGGACCATTCCGAGAACGCGAAGCTCCGCGTCAGCGTTGATCACGCAAGCAAGGAAGTACAGGAACTTGGCGAGGATGAATCCTACACTCTGGAAGTAACTCCATCGGGTGCCGAACTGAGCGCGCCCACTACGCTGGGTGCGATGCGTGGCCTGCAGACATTTCTTCAACTAGTCGAGATCACACCACAAGGATTTGCCGTACCCACTGTTGTAGTTCAGGACAAACCACGATTTGCATGGCGCGGGTTGATGATCGACTCCGGCCGCCACTTTACGTCCGTGGATGTGATCAAACGAAACCTCGACGGCATGGCTGCCGTGAAGATGAACGTTTTTCACTGGCATCTTTCGGAGAACCAAGGCTTTCGTATGGAGAGCAAGCGATTTCCCAAACTGCACGAAATGGGATCGGATGGCTTGTATTACCGGCAGGATGAAATACGCGAGATCATCGCGTATGCGCGCGACCGCGGAATTCGTGTGGTGCCGGAATTCGATATGCCGGGGCATAGTACGGCGTGGTTTGTGGGATATCCAGATTTAGCCAGCGCGCCAGGCCCTTATTCGATCGAGCGCAAATGGGGAGTGTTCGATCCCGCGATGGATCCGACGCGCGAGAGCACTTACAAATTTCTGGACGAGTTTATTGGAGAAATGGCCAAGCTGTTTCCCGACCAGTTCTTTCATATCGGCGGCGATGAAGTAAATGGCAAACAGTGGGATGCTAATCCCAAGATCCAGCAGTTCATGCATGCTCATGGATTCAAGAGCAACGCGGACCTGCAGGCTTATTTCAATACAAGAGTGCAGAAGATCGTGGCCAAACACGGCAAGACGATGGACGGATGGGACGAAATTCTTCGCCCTGATCTGCCAAAGAGCATCGTGATTCAGTCGTGGCGCGGCCAAAAGTCATTAGCAGACGCTGCACAGCAGGGTTATCGCGGATTGCTTTCGCACGGGTACTATCTGGATCTGATGACTACCGCCTCGTCGCACTATGGTGTGGATCCATTCGCTGATGACGCAGCGAATCTCTCCGATGCGGAAAAGGAGAAAATCCTCGGCGGCGAGGCGTGCATGTGGGCAGAGTACGTTTCTGCGGAAAATATTGATTCAAGAATCTGGCCACGCGCGGCTGCCATCGCCGAACGGCTGTGGTCGCCACAAACTATTACGGATGTGGACTCGATGTATCAGCGGCTGGATAAGATCAGCGAATGGCTCGATGCTTATGGCCTGATGCACAACGCAAATTACGATCGCATGTTGCGGCGGATGGCAGGCTTGCATTCCGAAGACATCTCGGCTCTACGAACATTGGCGGATGCTGTCGAGCCGGTAAAAGGATATGCGCGCGCGCGTCTGGCCATATCAGAGCCGACTGCGGCAACGCCGCTGAATCGCGTGATTGACGCGGCCCGGCCGGAAAGCGCAACGGCGAGGCGATTCTCGGTGCTCGTCGATGCATTTGTTTCCGGACAAATCCGGCCTGGCATGGAACTACAGATTCGAGCCATGCTGACAGAGTGGAGAAATAACCCAGAAAAGCTTCGCCCATTGACGGAAAAATCCCCGCTGGTGCAGGAAGTTGCGCCGATCTCGCATAACTTGGGAGCCATGGGAGCAGCAGGGCTGCAAGCATTGGAGTATTTGGACCACGGAGAAAAAGCACCTGAGGACTGGAAGACCCAGCAACTCGCATTGGCGGAGGAAGCGATTCAGCCCAAGGCACAATTACTGCTGATGATCGCTCCTCCTGTGAAGAAGTTGATTCAGGCGAGCGCGGGAGACAAACCAACGGACTTACCGATTCCGCAAAGTGCCGTGGAGTAGCACGCCGGGGAAAACTCGCCGATCGCGTGCAGATCGGGAAGGGCACGGCTTTCGGCCGTGCCGAGTAGCCGGCCTTGGTTGGATTGGCGGCACGACCGGAAGTCGTGCCCTTCCCAATCCCTGACACATTTCGGATTTCTCCGTGTTGCCCATGCATATTTTGCCGAAAGATCTCTGGTCAGAACTCCTGCTAAACTTTTGGTTTGAGCCGCTCCATCGCAATTCAGATAGAAGGTCTCTGCCGTCACTACCAGATGGGGAGCGCGACCATTCGCGCAGTTGACGGCATCTCCCTGGAAATATCAAGTGGAGAATTCGTAGCGCTGCTCGGCCCTTCCGGGTCCGGAAAGTCGTCCCTGCTGAACCTGATCGCCGGCCTGGATTCTCCGACATCCGGAAACATTATCACTGCGGGCAACAAGCTCGCCGGACTCTCGCGTGAGGAGCTTGCCAAATACCGCCGCCACACGGTTGGGATGGTTTTCCAGTCTTTCAACCTCGTCCCGGCGATGACCGTATTTGAGAATGTGGAACTCCCGCTGCGTTTTGCTGAAGTGGAACGCTCCAAACGTCGGGAGCTGGTGACGAATGCGCTGGAGCGCGTGGGGCTTTCCGACCGCATTCGGCATCGGCCGGTTGAGCTTTCCGGCGGCGAACAGCAGCGGGTTGCCCTGGCCCGGGCATTGATCAATCAGCCCAGAATTTTGCTCGCGGATGAGCCCACAGGCAATTTGGATAGCCGTACTGGAACCGAGGTCATGGAACTGATTCGCGGCTTGAACGAATCGTTGCATATGACGGTTGTGCTGGTCACACATGAGCGCGATCTTGCTGAGAAATACGGCGACCGGCTGGTCTTTCTTGCTGACGGCCAAATAGTGGCCGATCAGCCGAGCACGACTAGGGCGATGGCACGAGGTGATTCTTGAAGCTCTACGATTCCGTTGAACTTGCAGCCCGCAATCTGCGGGAATCGGTGCTGCGAAATTCGCTGACCACACTCGGCATTGCGGTCGGAGTCGCGTCGCTGGTGGCGATGCTCTCGCTCGGAATCGGCTTGCAGCAGTTGGCCTCGCGCCGGCTGCAGAAGTCTGGGCTGTTTGACACAGTTGTGGTCACTTCCCGGCGCGATCTCCGCAGCTTCAATCGCGAGCAGGAAGAAAATGGCCCGGCTCCGGCGGAGAGCCCGGATCTGGATGAAGGCGCGCGTCGCCAGATTGAGAATTTGCCGGGCGTGGTCGAGGCTTATCCCGACTTGCGCTTTATTACCGAATTGCGCTTCGAAGACAAACCGCACCTGACAATGGTGTCCGGCCTTCCCTTCTCCGCCAAGGACAGCGATGGATTTGAAGGCATGCAGGGGAAATTCTTCTCGTCGGATGAAGCCCATGAAGTGGTGGTGCAGAAAAGCTTCGCCGCGGAACTGATCGGGAAAACGGTCCGCGTCCCAGACGAGATCAGGGTTGGCGAAGTCGCAATGCCTTTGCTCGGTAAACAACTGGTCATGCGCTACTCCGAACGTGAGTCCGCCAGCGGCCGCCAGGATTCCTCGTCGTATTCAGTGATCTCGCGTGAGGTGCCACTCACCATAGTTGGCGTGACCGACCTCGATCCGGACGCCATGCGAGGGGCAGCCCGCGCCCGCTTATTTATTCCCGAGAAGCTGCTCGAAGGAATGCATGCCATGCAGGCATACGATACGCGCAGTTCGACACGCGCGGCATCGAGTGGGTCAACTTACAGCACCGTCGTTGCACGAGTAAGTGGCGCGGGTAAAGTGGATTCGGTTGAGCAGGCCATCAAGAAGCTGGGCTTCAATACATTTTCGATTCTGGACGCCACCAAGAGCCTGCGCCGGTTTTTCGCCATTCTCGATCTTTTTCTTGGAATCTTTGGAAGCCTGGCTCTGACGGTTGCATCCATCGGGATCATCAATACTTTGGTGATGGCGATTCTTGAGCGGCGCCGCGAAATTGGAATCATGAAGGCCGTCGGCGCGAGCGATGCGGACGTGCGTGGCCTGTTCTTCGCCGAGGCCGGGGCTATGGGGCTTATGGGGGGAATGTTTGGTGTAGCTCTGGGATGGATCATTGGGCGAGTCATTAATTTCGGCACCAACATCTATCTCGCACGCCAAGGATTTTCGCCTGAGCACATTTGGTCTGTCCCTTTTTGGCTGGTCGGAGGCGCGCTGGGATTTGCGTTCCTGGTCAGCCTGGTTTCCGGGCTTTATCCCGCATCCAGAGCGGCTAAGCTCGATCCGGTACAGGCGCTGAGGTATGAGTAACTCGACTCCTCTGTGGACCTCTGTGTCCTCTGTGGTTGAAAAGATCTTTGCCACAGAGGACACAGAGGTCCACAGAGATCCACAGAGGGATGAGAGCCAACGCATGGGAAAATTTACATGTCTTGTTTTGCCCCTCTTTTCCCTTGTCTCTTCCTTTGCCTTGGCCCAGGGCCGGATTGATTGCAGCACCTTCCAGAGCAACATCCTGCACCGCGGCGTTCATTATTGCGTGATGCTCCCGCCTGGCTACGAGAAAGAATCCGGCAAGAAATATCCCGTCCTGTATTTTCTGCACGGGCTGGGCGAGAACGAGCAAACACTTTTGCGGAGTGGCGGTTGGGGACTGATCGAAGATCTCCGGCAGCAGCACAAGATCGGAGATTTCCTGATGGTCGCGCCCGAGGGGCGAGGCAGTTTCTTCATAAATTCGGCTGACGGGCACGATCGTTACAGCGATTTTTTTCTCTCCGAGTTCCTGCCGTACATAGAAACGCACTTCCACGTGGTTCGCGACCGGAAAGCAAGAGGCGTGACCGGTCTTTCCATGGGCGGTTATGGCGCGTTGCGACTTGCCTTTGCGCATCCCGAGCTTTTTGCCTCCGTGAGCGCGCAGAGCCCAGCCCTCATCACAGAATCGCCGCGCGAAGTGAACGCCGACCTTCGTGATGCCGGGCCCCTTTCCAACTTGCTGGGCCAGGTTTTTGGCAATCCGATCAATGTTCCGCACTGGCAACAGAACAATCCCTTTGACTTGGCGCGGAAGAACCAGACACAGATCAAGACCGAAGCCATTTACGTGAACTGCGGGCAGCAAGACGAATACGGCTTTGCACCCGGGGCAGCGCAAATGCACAAGCAACTGCTAACAGAAGGAGTTCGGCACGAGTTTCATCTCTATCCGGGCGGCCACAGCGCTGACTATTTTCTTTCGCACTTGGGCGAGACCATCGAATTCCACTGGCACGCTTTCGCGAAGTCTCAGGAGGGGGCTACTAATGCTCAACAGTAGTAAGATCGGGATCTTGCGCGCTACAGCCTCTAACTTAGAGCTAGCCCGGGAGGCCATCGCTGAAGTGACCTTAGCGACATCGCACAACAGTCTCCCGCTCGACGAGGTCGCTCTAGCTGAATTTCTTGCGAACCCTGAGCATTATCTCGTACTGGCAATTGAGCAAGAGAGAGTTGTGGGCAGTCTGTATGGCTATGCATTACGGCATCCCTATCGGCGTGAACCCCAGTTTTTTCTCTACGGAATTGACGTACGCCCAGAATATCGGAGTCGGAAAATCGGGTCGGCTCTACTGGATCAATTCATTAGGGAAGCTAGGCTGGCGGGCGCTTTTGAGGTTTGGGTTCTTACAAACAGAACCAATGAAGCAGCAATGGCCATGTACGCGCACTCTGGCCTAAAATCGTCGAGTACGGACGACACAATGTTGAGTTTGAATCTGTGCTAATTCATCTTCGTGGTTTCTACCTGCTCTCTTTTGACGGTGAAATAGCTTTCGGGGGCTGAATGCGCAAAGCGCTTCTACATTTGAAGAAATCCGATCCGGTAATGTGGGGCATCATCGAGCGGGTGGGCCCATTCAAAATGCAATTCGGCGAGCCCAAGTTTCATAGCCTGGCGGAAGCAATCGTCTACCAGCAGCTCAATGGCAAGGCTGCTGTGACTATCTTCAAGCGGTTCGCAGCGCTCGCGGGAGACCCCTTGACGCCCGAGGGTATCTTGAAACTCACGCCTGAGCAGATGCGGTCAGCCGGCCTCTCCAAACAGAAATCGTCTTACTTGCTTGATATGGCGGAGCGCGTGCACCGCGGCGAACTGGACTTCTCGCGCCTGCCCGAAATGTCGGATGCTGCGGTCATCGAGCACCTTACGCAGGTGAAGGGCGTGGGCGTCTGGACGGCGCACATGTTCCTGATGTTCACCTTGCGTCGTCCGAATGTTCTGCCCACAGGAGATTTTGGGGTGCGCATGGCGATGTACAAGCACTATCTCGACAAGCGCGCGGCAAAGAACGGACAACCAAGACCGACCGCTCAAAAGAAGAAGTCAAAGGCCAAGCCGCGGAAGATCAAATTGCCAAACCCGGAGCAGATGGAGAAGATCGCCAAACGCTGGGAGCCATACCGAAGCGTCGCCTGCTGGTATCTGTGGCAGAGCCTGGACATCAAAACCATGTAACGCGAAACATCTTAGGGCGACCCTGTGTTCCTCTGTGCCCTCTGTGGTTAAATACTCTCGATGCCTGAACAGAAAATTCGCGTGCTGGTGGCGAAACCTGGCCTTGATGGCCATGACCGCGGAGCCAAGGTGATTGCACGGGCTCTTCGTGATGCCGGCATGGAGGTCATCTATACCGGACTGCGTCAGACGCCGGAGATGATCGTGAATGCCGCCCTGCAAGAAGATGTTCACGTCATCGGCCTCTCGATTCTCTCGGGCGCGCATAACGCCATTGTCCCGCGCGTGATGGACCTGCTGCGCCAGAACAAGATGGACGACGTTCTGGTGATTATTGGCGGGATCATTCCCGACCAGGACATCGACGCGCTCAAGAAACTGGGCGTTGCTGCCGTGTTTCAACCGGGCACGGCAATGGACAATATTATCCAGTTTATTCGGTCTACGGTTCAGTCTCGCGGTGTGACTGCGGGCGATTGATGGACGATCTCCCTGTCGATACCGCCCGTCTTCGGGAAGATCTTGCACGCATGGTCGGACCTGCGCCCTGGTACTGGAAGACCTTCCCGCCGCTGATTTCCGCTGCCGGGCAGCGATTCGTCTGGACTTATCATGGCGAAAACGGCCCGCTTGCGTATCTGGTTTCGCTTGCCCTGGAGCGGGAGCCCGACAAACCGCGTTTGGCTCTGAACACCTATGCGCGACCGTTCTTGGTTCCGCCGGCGCATCTAGGAGTCTGGTGCCCAGAAGGGCCGAACATACGGCTTACCTGTTTCGATCCCGACCAGCTCAAAACTTTTGACTTTGCGGAAATTGCCGGATGGTTCAAGCAATCGGCCGAGCGTATCTATGCTGCGACGGCGCCCATTGCGGATCTCGAAGTTCCGGCTTCACTTCCTCCGGGAGTGAACAAGATCGAGGTGCCAGCCGCGTTGCAAACTGCAGAAGAACTGATTGTGCCGACAAGTTACCCGGCGCCAAGTAACGATGATCCAGCTTTTGCCATGTACGTTTTCTATCTCCGGGATGGATTGGTGGAGGTGCTGCCGCAGCGTTGGTTTACCGCCAGTCAGTATGAAGTCGGAAAGCAATGGATCACCCGGGCGGCGAGGAACAAGGAATCGCAACGGATTTTTGGCGAGTGCTTCGGCTCTGGAAGTTTTCTCCTGCAAGAAGATGGAATACGACTTGAGCGCTGGCTCGACAAATGATGTCTGGACGTGGCAGAAATTCACAAACACCCTACGTTTGCGCCCTTCTGCTCCCCTGAGTTAACGTAGCAGTCGCGAATCATGGCCTCGGAAACGGCAATCCATTCGATCCTAACTACTCGTATTGATCCCACCTCATCGGGTTTCGAGGCCAACATGCGTTTTATGGCCGACCTGGTTTCGGCCATCCGCAATGAAGAGGAACAGATCCGCGAGGGCGGCGGGCCGAAGGCCATTGAAAACCAGCACAGCAAAGGACGCCTGACCGCGCGCGAGCGCATTCAGCGGCTGGCCGACCCGGGGACTTTTTTCGAGCTCGGAATCTACGCTGCGAATCGCATGTACGAAGAGTGGGGTGGTGCGCCGGCGGCTGGGGTAATTACCGGGCTGGCGCGCATCGAAACCCGGCTGGTTATGATCATCGCGAATGACGCCACGGTGAAGGCGGGGGCTTTCTTCCCGATGACTTCCAAGAAAGTCATCCGTGCGCAGAATATCGCCGTGGATAACCGCATCCCGACGATCTATTTAGTCGATTCGGCTGGCATCTTTCTTCCTCTGCAGGAAGATGTGTTTCCCGACACTGACGACTTTGGCCGCGTTTTCCGCAACAACGCGGTAATGTCGGCGATGGGCATTCCACAGATCGCTGCCATCATGGGGATGTGCGTGGCCGGCGGCGGATATCTTCCAGTGATGTGTGATCACGTTCTCATGACCGATGGCAGCGGACTTTTTTTAGCAGGCCCGGCCCTGGTGCAGGCGGCCATTGGACAGAAGATTTCCGCCGAAGAGCTTGGCGGCGCCGCCATGCATTCCGCGATCAGCGGGACGGTGGATTTCCACGAGCCAAACGATGAAGCTTGCCTGGCGCGCATCCGCTCCATCATCGAAAAATGGGGGTACCGTCGGCAATCGCCATGGGAGCGTAAGAAGCCGGTGCCTCCGGCGCTGGCGGCGGAAGAAATTTACGGAATCTACGACTCGTCTCCGGCTCGCCCTTACGACATCAAAGAAGTCATCGCACGGATTGTCGATGCCAGCAAATTTGACGAATACAAGTCGGAATATGGGAAAACTATCGTCTGCGGATACGCGCGAGTCGGCGGTTTTGCTGTGGGCATCGTTGCCAACCAGAAGCTGCATGCACAAGCCACTGACCATGAGGGCCACAAGCGAGTGGAATTTGGCGGGGTCATTTACACCGAATCGGCTGAAAAGGCCGCGCGATTCATCATGGACTGCAATCAGAATCTAGTGCCGCTGATTTTCCTCCACGATGTGAACGGATTCATGGTCGGGCGCGATGCGGAATGGAGCGGAATCATCAAGGCGGGCGCCAAGATGGTGAACGCGGTATCGAATTCCATTGTGCCGAAGATCACTGTGATTCTGGGCGGATCGTTTGGCGCCGGGCACTATGCCATGTGTGGCAAGGCCTATGATCCCCGATTTATGTTTTCCTGGCCGACGGCTAAGTACGCGGTTATGAGCGGCGATTCGGCGGCGGGCACGCTGGTCGAAATCAAGATTCGGCAACTCGAGCGGGGCGGACAACAGTTGAGTGAAGAAGAGAAAAAAGAGCTCTACGAGTCCACTAAGCGTACTTACGACGAGCAGACTGATCCCAGATACGGCGCAGCTCGGCTCTGGATCGATAAAATTATTGATCCGATGGAAACCCGGGACGCCATCACCATGGCGCTAGAGGCGGCAGCGCTGAATCCTGACGTACCAGAATTCAAAGTAGGCGTGTTGCAAACCTGAATTGGGAGATCTCCCGTCTCGGCAGCATACTTCTGTCACATCCTCCGGTTACCGTCTACAGCTTGCCTGGGATTGTCACCGTCCCTGCCCTGTGCTAGCTTAGGTAGCAACTCACGCCTTCAGTACCCACAAAAGCGCGCCTTTTTGTGTGGCCGCAAGCAGAGCGTGTCGGATAGGTGGTGCCATGAAAGATATAGTTCCAGCCGTGCCAGCTGAGCGTCACGTTGAAAAAGAAGCCTTCGCCAATCGTAAGCTCATTCGTCCGTTGCTGAACCACTCCATCCATTCTGGCCCGAACCTGGGTGGTCCAAGCATGGGAGAGCGACGGGAGCGGCCCGAACGTGCGCCAGATCGCTCGAACGGAGCGCGAAAGGCTCCGCCACCTGATCAGACCAACGCTGAGAATTTCTATTATCAGAAGCAGATGCAGTCGAAGACGCCGATGGTTATCGTCCTCTCCGACGGCGAAGAGATTCACGGCGTGATCGAGTGGTATGACCGGGTGTGCATCAAGGTAAACCGCGTGGCCGCGCCCAACCTGGTGATCTACAAGCCTTCAATCAAGTACTTGTATAAGGAAGCCGAGGGAAGCAAGTGACTCCGGCCATTGGTCGTAAGCCCTTTCTGCCATACGCAAACTCAGTTTTTGCGGCTGTTGGGCCCACCGCACCTCTTACATTCTGCGAACTGTGCCTGACGGATTTCTGCTTCTCAGCCGCCCTTTGAGCTAGAAAATCGTTAAAGTCCGGAGAATTCGCTTGACGAGACGTAACTCATAGAGCAATATCTTTCGAATCTAGAGTTGCTCGATCTTCCCCTCAGTCAACTCTGTGCTTTCAGGAATTAGAAGGAATATGAACCAGGCTCGCCCCCAGGTGTGGGCAGGAGTGTAGGTGATGGGTACGCGTCTCCCTCGCAGTATTTGTCTCTCATTGCTGTTTTCGTTCTTCGCGGCGGTAAGCACTGCTCAGCAGGTGCCCCCCCAGCCGCTGATTACTCAGCCAGTGATGGAGAACCAGGTCACAACGCTGACGGGCAATACGCATCCTTTGGCGCAACCGCAGTTTGACATCGGCGCCGCTCCGCCTGACCTACCCATGCAGCGGATGCTACTGGTGCTCAAGCGCAGCCCGCAGCAGGACTTTGCGTTGCGTAAGCTCCTTGATGACCAGCAGGACAAAGCCTCTCCGAATTATCACAAGTGGCTGACGCCCGACGAGTTTGGCGTCGAGTTCGGCCCCTCTGATCAAGACATTCAGGTTGTCACCGGATGGCTACAATCCCACGGTTTCCAAGTGAATCGGGTCTCACATGGAAGAACTGTGATCGAGTTTTCCGGCGCCGAAGCGCAGGTGGAAGAAGCGCTGCACACCTCCATCCACAAATATCTGGTGAATGGTGAAGAGCACTGGGCCAATGCCAGCGATCCGCAAATACCGGCGGCAGTGGCGCCTGCGGTTGCGGGGGTGTGGAGTTTGCACGACTTTCGCAAGCAACCGAAAATTAAGTTGTCCAATCAACGCTTCCCGATTCCGCAAGCGGGAGCATCCCCATTGATCACCTCCGGGGGGCAGCATGCCTTGATGCCTGGAGACTACGCAACGATTTACAACATTAATCCGCTTTACACGTCCAATATCAAGGGGCAAGGGACGAGTATCGCAGTCGTGGCGAGGTCAAACTTCAACACCTCGGATGTCTACGATTTCCATAACGTGGCCGGAGTACCTGGTGTTAATCTGAACATCGTTAATGACGGGCCTGCCCCCGGAATTGTCAATCAGAACGAGGAAGCGGAGGCGTTGCTGGACGCGACCTGGTCCAGTTCCATAGCTCCGTCGGCTCAACTGAATTTCGTGGTTTCTGCTTCCACGAATACCAGCGACGGCGTTGATCTTTCCGAGTTGTACATCATTGACAACAATGCAGGCGATGTAATGACCGAGAGTTTCGGCACGTGTGAGGGATTTACATCGCAATCTGAAGCTCAGGCGATTTCTGCACTTGCGGAGCAAGCGGCGGCGCAGGGAATAACTTATCTAGTTTCGTCGGGAGATTCTGGCGCTGAAGGGTGCGATGATCCGAATCGCCCGTCATCAAACGGCGATCCTCCATCAGTGAATATTCTCGCCTCTTCCCCATTTGATGTTGCTGTGGGCGGCACCATCTTGAACGAGAACGGAAATAATTCCAAGTATTGGAACACGACAAACAATCCAACGACTCTCGCATCCGCCAAGGCTTATATCCCGGAGAACGTGTGGAATGAGAGCTGCTCGACCTGCGGATTGTGGGCCGGAGGCGGTGGTGCCAGCATTTTCTTTCCCAAGCCTACGTGGCAATCCGGCGTGCAGGGAATCCCGAGCGACGGTGCTCGCGATCTGCCGGACGTTTCTTTGACAGCCGCAATCCACGATCCTTATCTTCTCTGCTTTGAGGGGTCTTGTGGGCAGGGATTTCTCATAGGAATCGGTGGAACTTCGGCTTCCGCTCCCTCCTTTGCAGGCATCATGTCGCTTGTAGTACAGCAATACAGGAGGCAGGGACAGGCGAATTACGTTCTCTACAAACTGGCCGCGGCCGAGACCCTGTCGCAGTGCAATGGTTCGAATACCAACACCGCACCCGCTTCCACATGCGTGTTCAATGACACAACCAAAGGCAACAACGCGGTTCCAGGA
>Ga0070708_100002182_pt1 | contig 15120 bp, 9 predicted proteins | sample KBSK5503metaG_FD_65469 | JGI IMG/M metagenome (GOLD analysis project Ga0070708, IMG submission 65469) | Corn, switchgrass and miscanthus rhizosphere microbial communities from Kellogg Biological Station, Michigan, USA - KBS K5-50-3 metaG | ecosystem: Host-associated > Plants > Roots >...
ATGTCAAAAGCCACCACGCCGCCCATCGACCATCCGAGCAGGTAATAAGGGTCGTGCGGCCTGAATTCCCGGAGCACGTCGACATATTCCGCGGACAGGTCCTCCACTGACGTGGCTGGACGCCGGTTGTCGTCGAATCCTGGTGCTTCGAACCCGTAGACCGGTTGCTCCGCGTCCAGCGACCGGGCAAATCCGGTATAGCAGTACGCGGAACCCGAGATGGGGTGAACGCAATAAAGCGGTGCCCTGTTGCCCTTGGCCCTGATCGGGACGAGCGTTTCGAATTCACCCACGGTTCACCTGCTCGCGCTGGCGGTCATGCCTTCGATCGCCGTCGATATGGCGCTCACCGTCGAGCTGCCATACAGCAGCCGGATATTCACTTTGACGCCGAAAGCCTTGTTGATACGGCTGACCACCCGCATGGCCTGGAGCGAGTTTCCGCCGAGCTCGAAGAAGTTCTCGTCCGCGCCCACGCGCGGCACCGACAGCACCTCGGCGAAGATCTCAGCGACGCAGGCCTCGGTCGGGGTCCGGGCGACAACGAACTCGGGCTCGTTGCCGTCCATGTCGGGCTCCGGCAGTGCCGCGCGGTTGATCTTCCTGGCTGCGGTCAGCGGGAACGCCTCGAGCAGCGCCCATGCGGTGGGCACCATGTACTCGGGTAGCTGCTCGACGAGATGACGGCGCAGGTCGGCCACTGCTGGCGCTTGGTCACCCTCGGTCGTGAAGTACCCCACCAGCCGCTTTTCTCCGTGCTGGTCGGGGCGCAGGAGCACCGCGGCCATGCGGACCTGCGGGTGCGTCAGCAGGGCAGACTCGATCTCACCCAGTTCGATGCGCAAACCGCGCAGCTTCACCTGGTGGTCAATGCGGCCGAGGAACTCCAATTCGTAGTCCGGCGTCCAGCGTACAAGATCACCGCTGCGATAGACCCGGCCGCGCGGGCGGAATGGATCCGCGACGAATTTCTCCGCGGTCAGCTCCGGCTGGTTCAGGTAACCACGGGCAAGACCCTCGTCGCCGCCAATAAGCAGCTCGCCGGCAATCCCCTTGGGCACCAGGTTTCCCCATCGGTCCACGACGTACACGAGGCGATTCTGCTCGGGATGGCCGATGGGCGGAGGTGTCTGCCATTCGACGTGCTCACACTCATACTCGGTGCAGGCCACGGCGGCCTCGGTAGGGCCGTACAAGTCCACGAACCTGCGCCCGGGCAGGTTCCACTTGTTAACCATTTCGGCCGGAACGGCGTCGGCTCCGCTCATGATGTACCGCAGGTGCGGATAAGGCTCCGCCTCGACAACCGACAGTATCGCCGGGGTCAGGCCGGCGTAGGTCACCCGCTGGTCGCGCATCAGCTTGGCGATTCCCTCCGGAGACAGCGCGTCCTCCGGGGAGAGCAGGACCAGGGTCGCCCCGGCCGTCAAAGCGGTGAAGATCTCGCCCATGGACATGTCGAACGTGAGCGCGGGGAGCTGCAGCAGGCGGTCATCGGAGGTGAAGCCGAACGTTCGCCGGTACGCCTCCGTGAAACAGGTGAGCGCGCGATGCTCGATCAGCACTCCCTTGGGCTGGCCCGTTGAGCCCGACGTGTACAAGACGTACGCCAGCGAGTCGCGGGTCGCCCACTGCGGGAGATGCTCTTCGGCTGACCCGGAATCGGGCGTGGCCTGGAGCTTGGGTTCGGGCGCGGCCTGGGTGGCATCCCAGTCGGCGTCCAGCAGCACCGTGGCCCAGCCGCGGGACGTCGGCAGGCCGTCAGCCAGCGCCGACCGGGTGATGACCAGCGGCGTTGCGGTATCCCGCAGGATGTAGTCCAGGCGCTTCGCCGGATGCGCTGGGTCGATGACGGTGAAGGCAGCGCCCGACTTCAGCACTCCCAGCATGGCGACGAGTGTGTCCAGGTCGCGGTCCATGGCGATGGCGACGATCTGTTCGTGCTGCACGCCGAGGGATCGCAGATAGCGGGCGACTAGGTCGGCACACCGGTTCAGCTCGCCGTAGGTCAGTTCCTTCCCCCGGCAGACCGCGGCCACAGCGCCCGGGTCGGCGTTGGCTACCTTCGCGACGCTGACGTGAATCGGATCGCGGGTTTGCTCCGCCTCGTCCCCGCGGCCCGCAGCCAGCAGTTCTTCCCGCTCCGCAGCCGAGGTGAGCGGCACCTGGGAAAGCCGCAATGAGGGATCTGCCACCACGGCCTCGAGCACCCGCATCGCGTGCTTGACCAGCGCCTCGATGCGCCAGCGGTCGAAGAGGTCGGTCGAGTACTCTATGTCACACCGCAAGCTGTCGGCAGACTCGAAGAAGTTGATGGCCATGTCGAACCGGGACTCCTCGGACGCCACGGGGATCGTCTCGGCCACGATGCCGGGGAGGTCGAAGTTTGCCCCCGAGGTACTGTCCCCCAGCACTTGCACGGCGACCTGGAACAGCGGATTCCGGCTCGGGTCGCGAATGGGCTGTATGCGCTCGACCACCTTCTCGAATGGGACTTCTTGATGGTCGTATATGTCCAGGTTCACGTCGGCGATCCGGTCGACCAGATCCGCGAAAGCGGGGTCGCCGGACAGGTCCGTACGTAGCACGGCCATGTTCACGAAGAGCCCGACCGTGTTTTCCAGTTCTGGCTCCGTGCGGCCGAGCAGGGATATGCCGAGTGGCACATCATGCTGATCTGTGTACCGGGCGAAAACCATGTTCAACGCGGAAATCAGCACCATGAACACGGACGCGCCTCGCTCGTACGCCAGCTTCCGCACGTCCTGAAGCAGCCAGGACGGAAAGTCCATGCTGAGGGAATCGCCGCGATAGCTTGGATTCGCCGGGCGCAGCCGGTCCGCCGGGAGTTCCAGCGTGGCAAGACCCTTAAGCTGCTCGTCCCAGTATTGGAGCTCCTGTTCCAGCGCCTCCCCCCGCAGCCGCTGCCGCTGCGACGCGACGAAGTCCGCGTACCGCACGGGCTCGACCGGGAATGCCGGCTCCCGTCCGTGGAGCAACGCGCCGTATATCGTGGCCAGCTCGCGGTTTAGTACCCCCGCTGACCAGCCATCGGTCACGATATGATGAAAATTTAGCGACAGCGCGTGATCGTCTTCAGCCAGTCGGCAGAGCCGGAAACGGTACAATGGCCCCAGCTCGAGGTCGAAAGGAGTCGCGGCATCGGCTGCCAGGGTCCGCTCAAGGGCGTGCTCGCGTTCATCGGGCTCAAGCCCGGTGAAGTCAGAAACGGCCAGCTCGACGTCTCGCGCGGGCGCGATCACTTGAAACGGGACACCGTCCATCGCGCCGAAGGTGGCGCGAAGCGCCTCATGGCGTCCGACCAGCCGGGTGAGGCTGCGCCGGAGGATGTCGATATCAAGCGCGCCGCGTAGCCGGTACGACACGCCGATGTTATATATGGTTTGGTCCGGCGATAGCTGGTCGAGAAACCACAACTGTTCCTGGCCGAAGGAAAGTGGCAGGCGCGACAGGCCGGAAGTGTATTCCGTCATTTCCTGTTCTTGTACTCTCATTTTTGTGCCGTCGATTCTTGGGAGAGCCCAGCCTCAGGTGAACCGGATATCGTTCTCTTAGCATGAGTGGATGAGCCGATTACGGCGCCGATCCGCCGCAGGCCCTCGGCCAACTCATCGGGCTTACGGGCGAAACAGAGACGGAATCCACCGTATGTGCCGAATGTTTCCGCTGGCATCACCAGAACTCCGGTCTGGAGTACCCGTCGGCAGAATGACATCGACGGCTCGCCGGTGGTCAGCCAAAGCCAGCCGAACGGGGTGCCTTCTGGCGGCGCGAGCCGCACGGCATGCGCATTGTGCACGGCCCATTCCCGCAGCTTGCCGAGCCCTGAACTCGTCAGCCGACGGTATTGATCAAGATAGAACTCCCGCCTGGACAGGACGTCGCAGGCCAGAGCTTCGCACAGAACGGAATTCGAGATCGAGGTCAGGTGCTTGCGCTCCACGCAGGCCGCCACGAGATCCGCGGGTCCGTACATCCATCCAATTCGCAGTCCGGGAAAGCCGTACACCTTGGACAGGCTGGATACCGAGGTGATCCGTCCGCCACGCACGGCCGCCGATCTCGACAGGTCGAGCGAGTACTCTTCGTCGAGCACCAGGTGAGCATCGGTTGACGCCGCTAGGTCGGCCAGCGCCCTCAGCTCACGTTCACCGATCAGACGCCCTGTCGGGTTGCCCGGCGTGTTGACGACGATCAGCTTGAGGCCGGATCCGATCACTTCGGCCACTGCGTCCACATTGATGGCGAAATCTGGGCCGAGGTCGATGACGTCGACCCGGCAGCCCAGTTGGGCGGGAACGACCCAGGACTGCTGCCATCCGGGGCGAAAGGTGATGACCTGGTCGCCGGGCCGCAGCAACGTGCGGTACAGCAGGTACAGCGCCTCCTGCGAGCCGTGGGTAACGGCAACCGAGTCCGCGTGACCGCCGTACATGTCTGCGATCAGGCCGCGCAGATGTTGTGCCCCGCGATCGGATCCGTAGCCCAGCTCGATGTCGGTGGGAACCTCGAGCTGCCGCAGCGTCCCACACTGCACATGGCTGTCGCCGAGGTCGATGTCGTAGCGACCGGCGGCGTCCTCGAATACCCAGCGACGCATGGGATAGTCGCTGTCCTGGCCGGGGTCGGCTGTCACGCCCGAGGCGGCGGTCATGGTATCTCTCCTTGCTGAGGGGGCGCCGTGACGCGGGCCGGCCGCAGGCCGAGCTGACGGCGGAACTCGGGCGCGAGCTGACCGGTCGCGATCTGTTGCGCGGGACCGGTCATGGTGACCGTGCCGTCCGCGGCGATGCCGATCTCGATGACGCCTCCGGGCATCCTGACCTCGACCGCGTCGCCGGTAAGGCCGAGGGCTCTTGCGGCGCTCGCAGCGGCGCAACTGCTACTGCCGGAGGCGAGGGTGTAACCAGCGCCTCGCTCCCAGATCTCGATCTTGATCGTCTGGCTGTCGATCACTTGCAGGAACTGCACGTTCGAGCCGTGCGGGAAGCGGGGATGCCGGGCTATTACCGGTCCGAGCTCATGGGCCAGCTCAGCTGATATCTCGTCCAGCGGCACGACCGTGTGCGGGTTGCCGATGTTGACACATGTAACGGTCAGTTGCCGACCGCCGGCTTCCAGCGGCTGTGCGATCACAGGTCCGCGCATGCCGAGCACGGGAATGTCCGCGGCATCGAACAGCGGCCTGCCCATGTCCACCCGGACGATGCCTGCGGCAAAGTCGCGAACCTGCACAGGCGCGTCCCCGGCAAGCGTGTGAATGACAAACTCGTCGTCTTTGACATAATGGCCCGCAAGGTAGAGCGCGAACATTCGGATCCCGTTTCCGCTCTTCTCGCACTCGCTACCGTCGGAATTGAAGATCCGAAGCTCGGCCGCACGCCCTTTTTCTACCGGGCCGATCGGTCCAAAGAGAACCCCGTCACCACCCACCCCGAAGTGCCGGTCGCACATCAGCCGCACGGCCTGCGGGGTGGGCGAGAAGTCGAGGCGATGAGGATCGATGACAATGTAGTCGTTGCCCAGGGCCTGGTACTTAGCGAAGTCGTTGATGGCACTACCTCCCGCCAGTTGATGGCGGGCGCCAAGCGCCCGCCATTGTAAGCCAGCTACGCCGTGGTCTACGCCGTGCCGTGGTCGGCCAACGCCGCCGCGTCATGGTCGTCGCCGTACCACTTTTCCTTCCAGCGAGAGAAGGCCGCGATAACGATGTCGCGATGCCCTGGCTCACCATCCGCGGAGACCAGATCGGTGACGTCGTGCGCGAGCGCCCGATCGTCCAGTAGCACGGCTTGCCCGGCGTCCAGGGTTCCGGCCCAGAAGGGCGCCGGTGCACCCGGCCGCCACAACCGGGTCTGCGCGCCGACGACGTTATTGCGCCGCAAGATCGCGATCATGACGTACTCGTGCCCGTCCTGATGCACCCCCTCCGGCGTCAGCGGACCGGGTTTGCCGCTGACGGCGCGCGTGCGATTCTGGTGTACGTTGATTTGCCACTCGTCCGAGCGATCGAGCGCGAATTCGTCGGCCGCGGCCCTGATGATTGGCGTAAAGTCGACCTTTACCGGCTGGTAGGTGCGGCGGATGCCACCGCCAACGGGGTTGAACTCCTTGAAGGCCGTATAGTCCCGGTGCGGCAAGAGCTCGAAAATCCATCCGTCGCTCTCCTGCCAGGACAGCTTGTACTGAGAGAAGCGCTTGAAGCGGGTCCCATTGCCCATGAACTCGTCCATAGGGCAGTCGTCGTAGCTGTCGAGAATCTCTTGTGAAACAGGCGGAAGTTCGTAGATACAAAAACCTTTAACGTTGACAGGCATGCTAAGCCCTTTCCTGTGAGTTGATAATTTGCGGTCTCGTAGGTTCTTTCGCTGAACTAACTCGCATGCGCCTCCGGCAGCCGTTCGTCGAGATACCGTGCTGATGAGTTCAGCCGCAAGAGGGTGCCGCGAGCGATACCGCGCCGCATGGTTTCCGAGCTCGCCGCGGGAACGACGACATTGTGGAACCAGCCCGCCGCGTGCTGCGAGTCAACCGTGATGTGCAGTCGATGGTAGACAATTCCTATATCCGGAAGCCCGAGACGATTCCAGGCGTGAACTACTTGCACGAAACGATCCGGGACCAGCCATTCGGTCATGCCGAGAAAGCCGACCGCCTCCGGGTAAAGGTGGCGGTAGCGGCAGAGCAGCACGGCGAGATTGCCAGACAGCAGGGCATTTGCCGTGAGCCCCCGCTCAAGCTCCTCGTCCGTGATGTCGAAGACCTCGAAGATCTTATTGAACAGATACGTGTGTACCTGGTCAGAATTTCCATTGCCCATCTCGTCCCAGAAGTTCGCGGCGATCTCCATCTTGGCGTCGCCGTTGCTCCCGACCTGCATCATGGCGAGCAGGTCGTCGAAGCGGCCGTCCACCACTGACTCCTGGATCACGTAGGCCCGCACGTCCTCACGCGTGGCGTGGTTGCGGATGAAGTCCATGTAGTAGGGATGCTTGAAGACCCGGTGCTCCCGGGCCAGGCCCTTCAGCCAGGAGAGATACGCTTTGCCCTGCGTAGGAGCTGCGTCAAGCAGACCGGGCTCGACCCAGCGGTCCTCGGCGGCTAGGGTCGCGTTCTCCAGCAGTCGCGTGATCTCGTGGATGACGACGGATCCCTCGGCGGTCGGAGCCTCCGGGATACTCAGGACGAGCCTGTACATCCGGTACAGCAGGAGCTGCTGGCAGTGGAATGCTTCTAGGTCTCCGGCCAGCGACCGATCGTTCATCGCACGAACCATCGCCAGTATGCGATTCCGTTCTTCCCCCGAAAACGCTCGATCGACCTCGTCGGCTGGCTTCCTTAGCCATGCAGAGATCTCCTCCACAGCCGTAGGTAGATCGGCCGTGACAGCGGTCTTTTTGACAGTATTCTCTAGAACAGGCACAGCAAACTCCATGTGAAACCAATTGATATCTCTTGCCTAACCAGCGCCTGGATGGCATTTCGCAAGCACGTCGCCATAGGACGGCTTTGGCTGGTCTACACGCACCCCCGTGCGGGTCACCTAACCCCCCCGTTGACCCTTCTCTGATAGAGGGCGGCCACCGACCGCCCCGTTCGCTTGCCCCCTACAGAGGGCCTACCCGCCACCCTGATACACCGCAACTTCATCCAATTGGCTCCGACCGCTAGGCCGTCCCGAGCTTGGTCGCCAGCTGGGCCCGGGAGGTGACCTCGAGCTTGGGGAAGATGCGGTACAGGTGGGAGCCGATGGTGCGATGCGACAGGTACAGCCGTTCCCCGATCTCCCGGTTGGACAGGCCCTCGGCGGCGAGCCTGGCGATCTGCAGCTCCTGCGCGGACAGTACATGCTGCGCGCTGGGCTCCTGGGCCTGGATCCGCTCACCGGCCGCCCGCAGCTCGGATCGCGCTTGCTCGGCCCAGCTGCAGGCGCCGATCAGGTCGAAGGTGATCTGGGCCGAGCGCAGCGGCGGCCGCGCCTGCGTGACCCGCCGCTGGCGGCGCAGCCACCGGCCGTAGGCGAGCTCCAGCCTGGCGCGCAGCCAGGGCCAGCGGATCAGGTCGGCCCGCAGTGCCTTGGTGAACAGGTCCTCGGCCTCGCCGTCGTCGGCCAGGACCGCCCTGGCGTAGGAAAGCTGCCTGTGCAGGGTGGGGGCCGGGGTGGTGGCCGCCTCGGCCTCCAGGCCCGCGATGACGTCCCGTGCTTCCCTGACCCGCCCGGCGTGTACCGCCGCCTCGGCCAGGAACATCACGCCGTGATACCGGTCAGCCAGGTGGAAGGACGGGTCGGCCGGATCGAATAGCCGCCCCAGCGCCTCGTAGGCTTCCGTGTGCTGGCCCTGGCTGATCAGGCCGAACCCGCGGATGAGCTGCACGCAACACAGCAGGCTGTTCAGGCGGCGGCTACCCGCTGCGCTCTCAACCTCGTTGGCCATGGACTGCGCCTGCTCGTTGTCGCCGCGCAGCGCGACGATCATGGCGTGCAGGGAGAGCGAGCCGGTGTCAATAAGCGGCTGCCCGATCTCGTGTGCCAGCCGCCTTGCCTCCTCGGCGCAGGACACCGCCCGGTCCCAGTCCCCAAGCTCGAGGTTGTCGAGCACCTGCATGCTCAGCACCTGGGACAGCAGCCCGAGCCTGCCCTGCTGGCGCAGTTTCGTTTCGGCGCGGCTGAGGAAGTCCGCGGCCCGCACCGTATCGCCTATCGCGTGTGCGGCCTGGCCGAGCAGCCAGAGCGCACCGGGATCGGCGACGGTCTCCAGCACCACGGCGTCCAGGATCTCGGTGACCTCCTGGCCCTGCCGCACCGGATCGGCGACGGCCAGGACCGAGGCGTAGCGGGGGTCGTCCGCGGCGTCCTCGATCAGGTGCGCCACCTCGGTGACCCGGGCCCGGGCCGCGGGTCCGGTGTCAGCCCACCAGCAGCGCAGCGCGGCGCCTCGCAGCAGGTTGAGCGCCAGGCCGGACTCTGCGGCGCCGATCGCCTCCAGGGCGATGTCGCACAGCGCGAGCACCCGGTCCGCGTCGCCGGGCACGCCGTCGTTGAAGATCTCCCTCAGCCACGCCATCCTGGCCTGATCCAGGCGCGACAGGCTGGTCCGGGCCGCCCGGGTGAGCAGCTGGTCGACCAGGTCGGCCCGGCCCAGGCCGAAGGCGTGCTCGGCGGCCAGCAGCAGGCGGCGGCCGCGCCTGGCCGAGTCCGTGGTCAGCTGCGCCGACCGTTCCAGCGCCCAGATGGCCTCGGTGGTCGAGCCGCGGCGCAACGAGATCACGTGCGCGGCCTCCAGCTGGTCGGCCACCTGGTCGTCCTGGCCGCTGATGGACTGGGCCCGGTGCCAGGTGCGGCGGTAGGGCTCGCCGGCCAGGACCTCCGCCAGCGCGGCGTGGGCCGCGTACCGGCGGGTGACCGTCTCCGCCTGCAGCACACCCGAGCGCACCAGCGGATGGCGGAAATGCACGTGCAGGTCGTCGAACCGGAGCAGCCCGGCGGCTATCGCGGCCTCCAGGGCGGCCACGGTCACCGGCTGTCCGGCCAGCGCCGAGGCGCCCGCCAGGATCTCCGGCAGGTCATCGGCGTTGTCCACCGCGGCGACCAGGACGGCGTCCCGGGTCAGCGGCGGCAGGCCGGCGATCCGGGCGGCGAAGGCGCGCTCCAGGCGCGCAGTCAGCGGGAGGGCCTGCAGGGGGGCCTCCAGCCCGGCGCCGGCGGCCGCGCGGATGGCCAGCGGGAGCTCGACCAGGGCGAGCGGGTTGCCGGCCGCCTCCCGCAAGATCCGCTCGGTGTCCGCGTAGCTCAGGCCGGCGGCGTGCCCGGCCAGGACGTCACGCGCGGACGTCTCGTCCAGCCCGCGCAGGTCCAGTTCGGGCAGGCCCGCGGCGGCGAAGGCGATGTCATGGCCCTTGCGCACGATGCCGATCAGCACGACGGGATCGCCGCTGACCCGGCGGGCCAGGAACGTGACCACGTCCTGGGTCGGCGGGTCCAGCCATTGCACGTCGTCGATGACCATGAGCACCGGGCGCTCGGCGGCCGCGTCGGCTAGCAGGTTCAGCGTCGCGAGGGCGATCATGAAGGGTTCGGGCGTCGGCCCTTCGCTGGTGCCGAAGGCGGTGGACAGCGCCTCCCGCTGCCTGGCGGCCAGCCGGCCCGCCTCGCTCAGCACCGGCCGCAGCAGATGGTGGAGGCCCGCGAACGGCAGGTGAGCCTCGGCCTCGATGCCGGTGGTCGCTAGCACCTGGTGGCCGGCCGCCCGGCCGTGGTCCGCCGCGGCCCGCAGCAACGAGGATTTCCCGACACCCGGATCACCGAGCACGACGACCGCGGCGCCGCCATCGGTGACCTGGTCGATGAGGCCGGTGAGAACCCTTAGTTCCTGATCCCTCCCGATCAGGCCCTGCGCGGCCATCTCAAAGGCCGACGGGAGGAATCTGGTGATTGCCCGACGAGGGCTGCCCGGCGAGGGCGGCGGTTAGTTCTGCCCGGGCCCGGTCGGCCCAGACCGTGGCCCCGATGCGGTCGAAGGCGGCCAGGGCCGAACCCAGAGGCCCCACGGACGCGGCGTCGCGCCGCTGGCGCCGGAGCCAGCTCCCGTAGGCCAGCTCGGCGCGGGCCTTCGCCCAGGGCCAGCTGGTCAGATCCTGGCTCATCAGCTCAGCATAGAGCGCTGGCGCAGTTGCGTCATCGGCCAGGACCGCGCGGGCGTAGCGGAGATGGACGTGCAGCATCGGCGACGGGGCCGAGGCGGCGACCTCCTCGAGCCCGGCGATCACCCGGCGGGCGTCGTCCCGCTCGCCGGCCTCGATAGCCGCGTCGGCGAGGAACATCACGCCGCCGAATCGTTCCCGCTGGTGGAAGCTCGGGTCGGACGGGTCGAAGAGCCGCCGCAGCTGCGGGTAGGCGGCGTCGTGCCGGCCCGCGTTGGACAGCGCGGCTCCCCGGGCGAGCTGGACGCAGGACAGCAGGTCGTTGAGGCGCTGCCGGCCGGCTACCATCTCCACCTCCGCGGCGTAGGTGAACGCCTGGTCGGTATGGCCGCGGAAGGCGTTGTCCATCGCGGCGCAGACGAGCGTGCCGGTCCGCCAGATCGGCTGGCCGGTTTCCCGGGCCAGCCGTTCGCCTTCCGCCGCGGCCGCCGATGCGCGGTCCCAGTCACCGAGCTCGAGCCGGTCGATGACCTGCATGCTCAGCACGTGTGACAGCAGCCCGAGCCGGCCCTGCTCGCGGAGCAACGCCTCCGCCCGGCCCAGGAAGTCCACGCTGCGCACGGTATCGCCGATCGCATGGGCGGCCATGCCGAGCAGGCGCAGCGCATCCCCATCGGTGATCTCGTCCAGGGCGAACCGCGACAGCAGGCCCGTGACCGTGGCGCACTGCAGCACCGGCTCGGCGACCGCGAGCGCCGCGACATGGCGCGAGTCCCCGGTGGCATCGGTGAGCTCCCGGGTGACCTCGACCACCCGGCCGCGCGCGGCCGGGCCGGTGTCCGCCCACCAGCACCGCAGCGCGGCGCCGAGCAGCAGGTTCAGCGCGAGATCCCGGTCGCCGGCCTGCACCGACTGGCGGGCGATCGCGCACAGCTCCAGGACCCGGGTTGCGTCCCCGGGGACGCCGTCGTTGAAGATCTCCCGCAGCCACTGCATGCGGGCGTAGTCCAGCTCGGACAGATCCAGCCGGGCCGCCGCCGTGACGAGCTGGCTGACCAGGTCGGCCCGGCCCAGCCCGAACGCGTGCTCGGCCGCCACCAGCAGCCGGTGGCCACGTCGGGCCGAGGCGCTGGTCAGCTGCGCCGAGCGCTGCAGGGCGGCGATCGCGGACATGACCGCGCCGCGGCCGAGCACGACCGGCACGCATCCCTCGAGCTCATCGGCGATCTGGTCGTCCGGCCCGACGATGGACTGCGCGCGATGCCAGGTGCGGCGGTAGGGCTCATCGGCCAGCACATCCGCCAGCGCCGCATGAGCCGCCTGGCGGCGGGTCAGCGTCTCGGACTGCAATACCCCGGAACGCACCAGCGGATGCCGGAAATGCAAACGGCCATCGTGGATGTTGAGCAGCCCCACATCGCTGGCCGGGCCGAACACGTCAGCGGCGACCGGTGACCCGCTGAACTCGGCTGCGCCGGCCAGGATCTCGCCTAGCTCGTTCACGGGGTCGACCGCCGCGACGAGCACGCCGTCACGGGTGGCCGGCGGCAGTTCCGCGAACCGCCCGGCGAACGCGCGCTCCAGGCGCGCGGACAGGGTGGGCTGCTGCCAGTCGGCCGGAGGTGGCGTGGAACCGGCCCACGTGGCCGGAAGCTCGAGCAGGGCCAGCGGATTGCCCTGCGCCTGCTGGCGGATCCGGAGCCGGTCGGCCGGCTTGAGCACACCGGCATTGAGCCGCAGGATGTCGTCCGCCGCCGACTCCTCCACACCATAGACGACAAGTTCGGGCAGCCCGGCGGCCAGGAAGGACCCGGGATGGCCGGTCCGCACCACCCCGACGACGACGATCGGGTGCAGCCCGGCCCGGCGTGCGATGAACGTCAGGACTTCCTGGCTCTGCTGGTCGAGCCACTGCACGTCGTCGACCAGGACCGCGACCGGCTGCTTGGCTGCCACGGCTGCCAGCAGGTTCACCGCGGCCAGCGCGATCTGGAACAGCTCCGGAGTCGGCCCTTCGGCCAGGCCGAACGCTGACCGCAGCGCGGTAGCGTATGACGGCGGCAGTTCCGACGTCGACCGCAGCACCGGGCGTACGATCTGGTGCAGCCCGGCGAACGGCAGCTGCGCCTCTGATTCCACGCCGACGGCGGACAGCACGCGGAACCCGGCGGCACGCGCCGCGTCCTGGGTCGCGCCGAGCAGCGCGGACTTGCCGATGCCGGGGTCCCCGATGACCACGAGGGCCTGCCCGGACTTCTCGCCCCGGCCGATCAGCTCGGTCAGCGCCCGGACCTCCCGGTCCCGGCCGATCAGCGCGGGAGCCGTGCCCGCTGTCATGACTGATTCATCTCCGCTCCGCTCCGTCTACCTGGACGGCTTTTCAGGGTCGGAACCCGCTGCGCTAATGGCTCAGGCCGCCTGGCAGGCGCCGGGTACACTGCTCGGACCCGGCGCGGCGGCACGTATGAGCTCGGCCCGAGCATGGCCGAACGTGCCAGTGACTTCCGCCCGCGCCCAGCGCATCCGCATGACCGCGGTCTCCGGGTCCTCGCCGTACGCCTGCGCGACCCGGGCCGCGCAGCCTCGTGCGCCGAAGGCCCGGATGGCCGCGGCGATCGCCTGACGGACCTGTGCCGCGCTGGGCTCGTCGGAACGCTGCAGCGCCGACGCGAACAGCGCGTCGGCCCGGGCGGTGCCGATGCTGAGGTGGTACGTCGCTGACCGCATCGTGGGCCTCCTTGACATTTCCGCGTCGCTAGTCGCCGAAGAATGATTCCATTGCGGTGTCGACGAGCACTTGCTGGAGCTGGCGGGGCAGGTCGCCGTTCCAGGCCAGGCCCGCCGTGGCGGTCAGCGGATGCGCCTGGATGCCGGCCGGGGCCATGTCGTAGATGTCGGTCGCCCGGTCCGGCCCGGCCAGCGCGGACCCGGCCCTGATCCGGCGGCGAGGACCGGTCAGTACCGCGGTGGGGCGGCTCCCGGTCGCGGCGAAGGCCAGGGTCATCGGCAGCGAGTTCCGGAACGGCGGGTCGATGAACTCAAGGCCCGGATGGCTAGCCCGCAGGATTTCCAGCCAGGCATCGTAGGTCCCGGCGCTGACGCGCCGCGGCCCGTGCACGATGTCCATCCGGGCCAGTTCCTCCAGGCCGATGACCCCGGCGGACGCCGCCGGGTGCGCGCAGGGTATCCACACCATCGGTTCGAAGTCCCCCAGGTTCATCACCTCCAACGCGGCGGGAAAACCATCGCCCGCCGGGTTCAGCCAGCCCAGGCCCGCATCGGCCCGCCGCTGGCGGATCGCGGCGAACTCCGCGTCCAGCGGCGTCTCCAGCCACGCCACGTCGACGCCGGCCCCGGCGGCGGCCGACCGCAGCCGCGAGACGGTCTCGACCGTCAGCGTCTCCGGCAGGTACGGCGGCACCACGAAGCGCAGGCGTGGCCGCCCGATCCCCGCCGCCTGCCGGGTCCGGCACACGCCGTGATCGACCAGCGACAAGACGGTCCGGGATTCCTCCAGCAGCACCATGCCCGCCTCGGTTAGCCGCACCCCCTCGCGAAGGCGCCGCAGCAACGGCGTGCCCACCATCTCCTCCAGCCGCCGGATCTGCTGGCTCAGCGTCGGCTGCGCGATATACATCTGCTCCGCGGCGTGCGTGAACGTGCCGGCGTCCGCCACGGCCACGAAGTAGCGCAAGTGCCGCAACTCGACACCCTGCGGCGTCGCACCGCCAGAACCGGACAGCAGGAGGGATCCGGCAGGGGCCTGCTTGATCTCGGTCACCTTTGTCACCTCACTCGCGGGCGACTAACCTGCAGTCCGCCAGGCCAGCGCCGCGTTCTCTCCTGCGGTCTCACACTCCGACCGGATGTTGGACCGCGCCTATGGGTGTACCGTAGGTCGGCCCGCAGCCCAGCAGCTTGCGTCAACCGACTGAACCGACGACGTTCTGGGCCGTGCCACAAGACCTGCTTTCTTCCTGGCAGAAGCGTCGTCTGGACTGACAGAGGGCGGCCTGGTTACCGTGGGCCTCAGGCCGTGCCTCCCCACAGCACGACAGAGGCGTCGCGACCGGAGTCGCGAACATCAAGGAGGTTCATGGTGGTGGCCAACGTTCAGGGGATGCCGACGCGAGATCTGCAATTGCTCCCCAGCGACCCGGTAGCGAAGGTCGAAGGCGTCGCGCGATGGCGCGAATGGGCGACCGCGCACCGCATGGCGGCGGCACTGCTGGGTGGCGTGGTGGCCACCCACATCGCCACCGTTTTCGGCTTCATGGAAGTCGGCGTCGGGCTACCGAGGCTCGACTGGCTCACAACGAATGGGGTGTTCTACATGCCCCATGCCTCGCCAGGCATCCAGTTCCTGTCCGGCGGGATATTCCATTACACCGACGGTATAGTCTTCGCGGTGCTTTACGCTGCCGCATTCCATCCGGTCCTGCCTTGGCGCTCGACCCC
>Ga0070708_100002183_pt1 | contig 15115 bp, 15 predicted proteins | sample KBSK5503metaG_FD_65469 | JGI IMG/M metagenome (GOLD analysis project Ga0070708, IMG submission 65469) | Corn, switchgrass and miscanthus rhizosphere microbial communities from Kellogg Biological Station, Michigan, USA - KBS K5-50-3 metaG | ecosystem: Host-associated > Plants > Roots >...
GACCTCGCCTGGACCGCCGCCGGTGTCTTCGACGGTTACTTCGAGCAGGCGCTCGGCCCGTGGGACGTGGCAGCCGGCGCGCTGCTCGTGCGCGAAGCCGGGGGAGTGGTGACCGACTGGTCGGGCGACGATCGAGCCTGGCTCACGTCCGGAGACATCGTTGCCGGACCTCCTGTCGTGCACGCGGCGATACTCGAGCTCACGCGAGCTACGTGCTGAACCCGTACATCTCCCGGAGCGGCACGGCCCGCTGACGCGTGCGGGCGACATCCTCGCCGAGCGCCGAGTACACGGCGTCGGTGACCTCGAACAGTCGCTGCTCCGCTTCGACGAACCCCGCGAGCCCGTTCGAGACGACCACCATCACGAGGCCGAACTCGGGATCGGCGAGCGCTCGGGACGACGCCATACCGCCGTGGCCGAACACGCGGCGACCCGTCCCGCCTGTGAACGCGACCTGCACGCCGAGCCCCCACGGGATGTTCTGCCGGAACAGCCGGTCCTTGATGCCGTAGCGGTGCACGCCGCCCATCACCTCGACCGTGCGCGGCTCGAGCACCGGCGGCGCCATGCCGAGCAGCGATTCGTAGAAGCGGCCGAGCTGCCGAGCGGGTCCGCGCATCCCACCGCCGGGCTCGACTTTGGCGATGAAGTGCGGCTCGTTGTGGAACTGGTCGACCTTGTACGGGACCATCTGCAGGCTTCCATCTTGGTCGACCACCGGCAATGCGTGGCCGCGCCAGTACACGGGGGCAATTCGCTCACCCAGGGTGGACTGTTCGTCCCGCGGGATCCCCAGGCGCATGTTCTCGACGCCGAGGGGGCCGAACACTTCCTCGCGCACGTACCGGTCGATCGGACGACCGTCGACCCGCTCGACGATCGCGCCGAGGATCTTCCAACCGCTCGACGGGTGATAAGCGGCGTCGGTGCCCGGCTCCCACCGCGCCGGTGACGCCGCGATGCGCGCGACGACCTCGCCGTAGGGCAGGTCGGCGTCGAACAGCTTGGTGTCCGCGTTCGGGAAGCCGCCGGTGTGCGTGAGCACGTGGCGGATCGTGCACCGCTCCTTGCCGGCGCCCCAGCCGTCGACGTACTCGCCGACCCGGTCGTCGAGACCGAGCTTGCCCTGCTCCCACAGCTGGAGGATCGCGACGACCGTGACGGGCTTGCCCGCCGAGTAGAGGAGCATCAGGTCGTTGGCCTCGAGTCGGCGCCCGGGGCGGGATTCGCCGACGGTCGCGTCCAGCAGGACGTCGCCGTTCCGGGACACGTAGCACTGCGCCCCGTCGTGCCAGCCGTCCGCCCGCCGCCGCTCGAGGAGGTCGGTGACGGCTGCGAGGTCGGGCCCGGCCTCCGTGATCGTCATGGCAAGCGAGCCTAGGCGCCGGAGGAGAAATTGTTTGACGGCCATCGGCTGACGTGTAGCCTTGTTTCCTTGACCGACAAGACCGGAAGGACCGACCCCGTGGCCAGCTACCCGACGATGCGCCAGCAGGCAGCCGTCGTCGGCGTCGCGCGCGCCCGGTCGGCCTCGGCCTTTGCCTGCGCGATGCCGACGAACGGCTCGTGGTCGACCATGCCGAGCCTCGGTGTGACCACCATCGACCACAAGCACGGTCGGCCCCGGCGGCTGCGAGTGACCTCGCCGTAGCAATCAGCTACCGCAAGAGCACCCACCAGGCCGCCGGGGCAACCCGGCGGCCTTTCTACGTTCCAGGCCCATCTGACCAGCGGAGACGAACACCAAGCAGCAAGTGACCGAGACGACAACCGAAGACAGGGGAAGCACGGCGATGTTCGCCATCGAGATCACAGAAGACGAGCCCTGGCGGCTCGACGCCCGATGTCGCGACGGTTCGGCGTCGCTCATCGAACTGTTCTTCTCGGAGCAGCTCGATGACATCGCGCGGGCCAAGGCCTTCTGCCGGGCGTGCCCGGTGCGCGAGGCATGCCTCGAGGCGGCCAAGACGCGGCGTGAGCCGTGGGGCGTCTGGGGTGGCGAGCTGTTCGCGAACGGCAAGGTGCTGGCCCAGAAGCGCAAGCGCGGCCGGCCGCCGAAGGTGCGGCCGCCCGAGCCCGTCTACGACGAGTGGGGTCAGCTCGTTCCCCAGTCGGCATGACGTGACGGCGAGGCGCCGGCCCGGTGCGATCCCCCTTCGCGCCGGGCCGGCGGTGGACCGCGCGAGATCGCCGCAGACGGCGGGCCGGGGTGACGAGGGGCGTCAACTCCCCCCGGACGCTCCGTCGAGCCCCGGCCTGCCAGCGGTGAACGCACCACTAACGTGACGCGGCCGGGCGCTTAGCTCAGTTGCGTAGAGCGCCGCCCTTACAAGGCGGAGGTCGCAGGTTCGAGCCCTGCAGCGCCCACGGTCGTTTTGCGCAGATCAGGGTCAGAGGTGGACGCGCTCGACGGGGCTCGGAGACCCGCCCTGGCACGAGACCCACTGGCGCCCGGCGAACAAACGTTTCGACGAGAACGACGCGGCCGCGGTGACGGGCGCGCTTCGTGAATCGGGCTCGTGAGGGACAAACCGGGATGACCCGACGGGCGAGACGCCTCCGCGCATCCTGTGCCCCGCGCGCGAGTTCCGCTCTCTGTGGTCGGCCGGTGACGTTGGGTGGCATTGCCGTTTTTTCCAAAACGTGTAACGGAGCGAACGCGGCGAACGTACCTAGTTGCGACAAGCGAACCAAAGCAATGGGGTGATCGAATGAAGAGGATCATCGTCAGTCTGGTGGCGGCAGCCGCATTGGCCGTCCCAGTGGGCTGGGGGTCAACTGCTGCGGCAAAGAATGGCCCCGACCCTGACGCAAATGGCGACGTGCACTCGAACTGTCATACCGGGTCCAAGTTCCGTGGTGCCGGCGGTGAGGACCGTCTCAAGGCGCACGGCAACGGCGAAGTTGGCGACTGCGCTGCCGCTCCCGTACCTCCGGTGAATCCCGTGACTCCGGGGGCTCCCGCTGCACCTGGCGCGCCGAGCGCGTCGCGTGTCGGTGCCGCAGCAGCTCCGGCCCGCGCGGCCGTGCCGGTTCCAGCTGCGCCGCGAACCACGGGCTAGTTGTCGGCAGCCTTCGGTCATGCCCCTAAACGGCATGCAGACAACGAAGAGGACCCCGGGGGTTTCGGCTCTCGGGGTCCTCTTGTGTGTCGTGCTCCTGGTGGCGGCGTGCGGCGGAGGGAGCGGCTCACCGCATACGTCGGCGACCAAACCAGTGCCGCAAAGCACTTCGCCTCCGACCGCCACGACGTTGCCCCCGGGCGTGAGCCTGACCGCACAAGTGACGGCTCCAGTCGCTGGAGTCTTCGATGACCCATCGTCGCCTCAGCCGAGCATGTCGTTCGGCGCCACCTGGTACATCGACGACGACCCGGCCATGCCCAGCGTTCCGCAGGTGTTCTTGGTCGAGGAACAACGCCCGGGCTGGGTGAAAGTCCTCTTACCGACCCGGCCGAATGGGAGTACCGGTTGGATCCATGCCAGTGACGTGCAGGTGAGCCCCGACCCGTACCGCATACAGGTGGACATCGCCGCGCACCAGATCACCGTGTTCAACGGGACAGAGGTCTTCTACCAGGGACCCGTGGCCGACGGAGCCCCGGAGACACCGACACCGCCCGGGCTGTTCTATGCGCGCGTGCTCCTCCAGACGCCGAATCCGAACAGCGTCTACGGCCCGTTCGCGTACGGACTGTCAGCGCATTCGGACGCCCTGACGACGTTCGACGGAGGTGACGCCGAGATCGGCATTCACGGCAACAACGACGCCTCGGCGCTCGGCAAGAGCGTCAGCCATGGCTGTATCCGCATGGACAACAGCGCGATCACCGTTCTTTCCAAGATCTTGCCGCTCGGTACCCCAGTCCAAATCAACCCGTGACGCTTGCTTCGGGAGACCACAACTCGCCGGGGCCGACGGTCCGCACGTCAGCTTTCACGTCCCAAAGAACTTGTTGAAGAATGAGCGCGGCTTAGAGGCCGTGTCCCCTGAGCTTGATAGCAAGCCTTTCTGTCTCTCGCAGACCGTCCCCGAGGTACATACAAATGATCTTGAGCGCGTCGATGACGTACCCCCGGAATTCCTCGTCAGTGGGAACCGCGTCGGCCTCCCCGTTGCGGTTGGCCCGCAACGTCACCGCAGCGTGGCGCTCCATCTCTTCAAGCGCCTTGGCAAAGTCCTCGGCCATTCCCATGCCGGATTACCCGGGAGCGGGACTGTTCGCGACCTGGTAGTCAGGCGGCGCGTCGCCGGCGTCCAGCCCCGTCACAAGCCGCTCCTCCCTTTCGAGGTCGAGCGCGAGCGGGTCCATATCCGCGTGTGAAACCGTCGCGGGCGGTCATCCCGTTACACCTCGAGGTTCGGGCGCCTCGCAGACGATGACTCTCGATTCGAAGTGCTCGCAGCCCGCAAGCGAACCGGCGTAACCGAGCCTGTTGAGGCGGACGCGAAGAACGGGAGGCCGCCGGTCCTGGATGGCCTCCCGTCTCCGTCTTGGGGGAAGTGGGCACCGAGGCGGTCGTGTCCCGTTCCGTGCGACCTGGTTGTTGTGCGAGTGGGCCGATCTCACCTGGCCGCGACAGGAGCTCTGTCCGAATCGACGCCGCCCGAAACCGTGGTTGACGGCGGGCGTACGTTCGCGACAGAGCGGCAGGCGGCAGGGTGGCGGAAACCCCGGGACATTCCAGCTCCCGGGGTTTTCTTGTTCTCGGGTCAGGAGGAGCTCCCCAACCCGCCCAGGTCTTTGTTGACGCGTCCGCAAAGCTAGGGATATTGTGGACGTGTCATCAAAGTTGGTCTGTGACCAGGAGCGGAGCCAAGTCCCGGGACAGGCGGTTCCAGGGGCAACGGGAGGACGTGACCATGAGCCAGACCCAAGAAAACAGAGTGATCGAGGGGATCGCGCTGCCCGAGCCGGGCGAGTGGCAGCTGGACCCGGTGCACACGAGCGTCGAGTTCGTGGCGCGCCACTTGATGGTGAGCAAGGTGCGGGGCAGGTTCACGAACGTGCAGGGCACGATCCACGTCGCCGAGGACCCGGCCGAGTCGTGGGTGGAGGTCGACATCGACGCTGCCGGCGTCGAGAGCGGGGACGAGAAGCGCGACGAGCACTTGCGTTCGCCCGACTTCTTCGACGTCGAGCGCTACCCGCAGATCACGTTCAAGAGCACGAGGGTCGAAGGGGAGTCGCCCGGACATTTCCTCGTGCACGGTGATCTGACGGTCCACGGCGTCACGCGCGCTGTCAGCCTCGAGGTCGAGTACCACGGCTGGACACCGGATCCGTTGGGCGACCGGCGTGCCGGCTTCTCGGCCACCACCGAGGTCGATCGCGAGGATTTCGGGCTCACCTGGAACATGGCCGTCGAGGCCGGTGGCTTCTTGGTGGGCAAGAAGGCGCGCCTCGAGTTCGAGATCGAGGCGATCAAGCAGTCCGGAGACGGAGAGACGTGACGTGACGACAACACTTCCAGGGTACGACCAGTCCGCTTCGCGTTCGCGAACGCGGTAAACGAAGCCGAGGCACACGAGCTCTACAACACGTTCTCGGTGCCACGTCCAACGCTTCGTCAAGCCCTGACCGCCCGAGCGGGCCGGCAGCGCTCGTACGACGGGACTACTTTGCGGGGGATGGGCGGGGACTCGAAGCTCGAGACGGACTATCGGCGCGACCGTCCGAGAGCTGCAGGGCCGTTTCTTCGCCGCGCTGTTTCCCGCGCTCGACAAGCTGCAGGTGTTCGCGGGCCAGGCCACGCCCCGAGAACGAGCGCGGATGTTCGAATCGGCCTCGGGTGTCGGCGCCGGAGGTTCGGCAAATACGCCGGCGTTATCACGGTTCCACCAGCAGGACTCCGAGGCTGAAGCCGATTGCTCCGGATCCCAAGAGCAGCACGAAGCTGATCAGGAGCACAGAGACAGCGAGCGCCAGCAGCTGGAGACCCGTGCGTAATGAAACTCAGCGCCGAGGCGCGTTGATCTCGTGTGATCGATGCGGCGGGTCAGCGGCGTCGCAGGAGTCGGCCCAACCGATACGCGACCGAGCGTTTCGCCGGCGTGTCCGACGAGCGCGAACCCTCGTGGTCGGGTTCGCCGGTCAGGCGACGACCCGCGTCACGCAGATCGTGCCATCGGGCGGCGACCTTGCGCGGACTGACCAGGACGAAGACGACTACGGCGAGGATCAGGAGGTGCCAAGGCGAAAAGAGACCCTCGAACACGGAGCGAGGCTACGCCATAGTCGACGGGTCGGTGATGTCTCGACCCGGGTTGCCAGGGTGCATACTGACCTCGTGGAGACCATCGGGGCTCCGGAGCTGATCATCGTTCTCGTCGTGGTGCTGCTCGTGTTCGGCAGCAAGAAGGTCCCGGAACTCGCGCGGTCGCTGGGCGAGTCCATGAAGGAGTTCCGCAAAGGAACCCGGGACGGCGCCGAGGACGACCCCGAAGGCGTCTGACGAGACGCCCTCGGGCTACCCGATCCTGATCTGGGGGTCGGTCGGTTGCACGATGTCGCGGCCGGCGTCGTCGAACGACCAGATCTCATAGACGCCGGCGTCCGGTTCGAACCTCCCGAATTTGTTCATGTGGGGGAAGACGGCCGAGGCGCCTTGGTATTCGATCGTCTTGCCCTCGTCGAGGAGCGTTTTGCAGGCCGCGTACGTGTTGCACTTGTTCTTGCCTCTCGTGTTGGCGGCGAAGACGTCCTTGATTCTCGCGGGGTCGTCGGACTTCGCCTTCTCGGCTGCCAGGGCAGTGAGGATCGTGCAGTCGTAGTAATAGGCCGAGAAGATCGGCGCGACGCCGGTAGCCGCGAACGTCTCAGGGAACGGGTTGTGGACACCCGCCGGTGCGGCAGCGGGTGAGGTCCCTTTGATCCCCGCCACGGCGCCGGGGTTGTTCGGGTCGACGGCACTCGCGAAAGAGTTCGTGCGCATGGCGTCGGGCACGTACATCGGGACCTGCTGGGGTCCGAGACCCTTGTCGATCATCGCTTTGACGACGTCGTTGTCGGTCTCGTCGCCGAGAACCACCACCGCGTCGGGCTTGCCCGCGGCCACCTTCTCGACATAGGAATCGAAGCTCGTCGCGTCGGGGTCGAACGCGACGTCGGCGACGGTCTTGACGCCGCCGCGGGTGAGTGTCTTCCTCAACGCCACTCCGAGCGCCACGCGATTCTCGGGATCGCTGCGATCGAGAATGGCGACTCTCTTGTGGTGGTCCCGAAGGACGAGCTTGGCCAGCGCCGGCCCTTGGAGCCGGTCGGACGGCGCGGTGCGGAAGTAATAGCCCCCCGAGTTCGCCGTCGAGAGGTCGGACGACGTATTCGACCCGGAGCACATCAGCACATGGGCCGCGCGAGCGTCGTCGAGCATGCCCAGCATCACGCCCGAGGACGCCGGACCCATGATCGCGTCGGCCCTGCCGCCTTCGAGCAGCATCTCCAAGGACCCGAGGGCGATATCGGGTTTGTCGCCGTCATTGGCGACCGAGTAGCTCACGGGTTGGCCGAACACTCCACCGGCGGCGTTGATCTCGTCGATCGCCGTCGTCACGGGCGTCGTCAGCGACGGCGCGATGCTGCTGAGCGAGCCTGTCTGCGGGGCGAGCTGCCCGATCGTCAGTGTGCCGTCTCCCTTGCCTGTCGGCTGAGGGTCAAAGCCGGCGCCGGCTACACCACCGAAGACGCTCACGATGCCGATCACGACGAAGAACACCACGAACGCCCGCAGCCGGTTCAAACTGAGGTTCTCCTCGAGATCGGGCACGAGTCGAGCCGTACCCGAGCATAGAGACGGCTTGAACATGAAACACGGCACGCCCGTCGAGGCGTGCTCGCCGGCGCGTGCTCTGACGGCTCAGACGTCGAGGTCTGTGTGCTCCGTGATCTGCAGCACTTCGAGTGTGCGGCCGAGTCCCAGGTAGACGGCCAAGCACAAGGTGAGATCCAGGATCTCGTCGTCTGCGAAGTGGTCGCGCAGCCGGCCGAACAGCTCGTCGTCGATCGCACGATGATCGACAGCGAATTGCTCTGCGTACTCGATGGCCAAGCGTTGTCGATCGGTGTATTCGGGAAAGGTTCGCCACTCGTCGAGATGCTCGTACATCTCCTCGGTGACACCGGCTTCGACGACTGATCGCGCTCGGAAGGTCGCGCACGCGCCGCAGGCGTTGAGTTGTGCGATGCGCATGCGGGCGACCTCGCGTTCGGCCGCAGGGAGCTTGCTGGACCCGTAGGCAGTGGTGATCATCTTGTTCACCATGCCGGCCATCTCGGGCCGCAGGGTCCAGACCATGGCGCTTTCGCCGCCGGGCCCGTCGGGGATGTCGATGCGCGCCATGGCGAGGCAGTGTACGGCGCGCCGCCAGGGAATCAGTCGGGCGGGTAACCCGGATCTAAACTCAGGAGCTCGTCCGGCACAGCGCGGGCAAGAGGGCAGGAGAGCGATGCATCCGAGATTGATCGCGACGTGCACCGTCGCCGCCGTGCTGATCCTGATGGCGGCATGCTCGTCGGGCGGTGACTCGAAGAGCTCGTCCTCCTCGACGACCACGAGCAAGGCGGCAGCCGGCTCCGGCCGGGTTACCGATCTGAAGCTCGACCCCAAGCACGACTACGGCAACAAGTACGCGAACGGGGTCCTGCCCGTCGGCGACAACAAGTACGCGACCGACGCGCCGAAGAAGGGATCCGTCTATCTGTGCCGCACTCCGCAGGGCCAAGCGGGTGGCGCGCAGGAACGGGGGCCGTGGTTCGTGAACGACAACACCGAGTACGACATCAACAAGAAGGTGGCGGTCGAGGGGACCGTCCACTGGGACGCGAGCTACTCGGAGGCGATGAGCGGCGGCAATCGCGTGATCACGACGAACGACCTCCCGCGTGACCACACGACCGGCGTCTTCCCGGTCCAGCCGTCTGATCCCGCCTACCAGTACGACCGCAACCCGAACCAGATCGCGGCGCAGTCGCTCACCTACACGCTCAATGCGGCTCCGACCATCGCCGCAAAGTCCAGCTGCCTCGGCGGCGAGGTCGGCGTGATGACCACCGGCGTCGCGCTGTTCGACGCCTTCGACGCCGGCGGGCGGGACGCCGGCGCGTGGGAGGTCCAGGACGGTTGCAACGGCCATCCGCAGATGTCGAGCGAGTACCACTACCACACGCTGAGCAGCTGCATTCAGGACAGGGGCGTCGGCAACGTCATCGGGTTCGCCCTCGACGGCTTCCCGATCACCGGACCGAAGGTCGGCGACAACAACATCCTCACGACGAGCGACCTCGACGAGTGCCACGGCATCACCAGCACGATCACGCTCGACGGTCGACAGGTCGAGACGTACCACTACGTCATGACGCAGGACTTCCCGTACTCGGCGAGCTGCTTCCGTTCGACCGCAGCCCAACCGCCGGGTCAACCCGCAGGACCGTCGGGCCCACCGGGCGGACCTCCTGCCGGACCGCCCGGCTGATCCCCGGGATACGGTCGGGAGCATGGCCGGCAGCGAATCGGAGTCGCGGTATGTCCGTCCCGGCTGGTTCACCAAGCACGTCTTCAACCCGATCGTCGCTTTGCTCACGCGGGCCGGGGTCAGCGTCTGGGGATCCCGGGAACTTCGCGTGCGCGGGCGCAAGACCGGCGAGTGGAGGACCACGCCGGTCAACCTCCTGACCTACGAAGGCAATCGCTACCTCGTCGCGCCGCGCGGCGTGACGCAATGGGTTCGCAACCTGCGGGCGACGGAAGAAGGAGAGCTGCGCGTCGGGCGACGTACGGAGGCGTTCCGGGCAACGGAGCTCCCCGACGAGGAGAAGCCGCCGATCTTGCGCGCTTACCTCAAGCGTTGGAAGGCCGAGGTGGGTGTCTTCTTCGGCGGTGTCAGCGCCGAATCGTCCGAGGAGGAGCTGCGCCGCATCAGCCCCGACCATCCCATCTTCCGCATCGAGGCGACGCCGTCGACGTGAGCGCGGCGACGCCGGGAGGCGGTCGAGACTCTCAGCGAGCCCGGTCGAGTTGCTCGAACAGCTGCGCGTACTGCTCGAGGTGGCGGTCGCCGAGGAACTCCGCCGTCGCGCGCTGGCGCGCGTTCTCGCCGAGCAGCTCGGCATACGTCGAGTCGTCGAGCAGGCGCCGCACGGCCTGTCCGAACTCGACCGGGTCCCGGGGGTCGTTGACCAGCAGGCCGTGCTGGCCGGACACGATCTGGTCCACGATGCCGCCGACGGCGCTGGCGACGATCGGCCGGCCCTTCCACATCGCCTCGGCGACCGTCAGCCCGAAGCCCTCGGCGAGGCTCTTCTGCGTGACGACGCTGGCGTGGCGCTGAATGGCGTTGACCATGATCGCGTTCTCCACCGCGTCCTGCATCGGGAGACATGCGAGATGGATGCGGCTCCGCTCGGCGTGCGGGAGCCGGCGCCAGACCTCGATGCAGCGCTCGAACGTGGCCGCGCCCTCCGGGTCGTCGGCGACGCCGGTCACGACGGGGCCGACAAGAAGGAGATGGGCGGAACCGGCTCCGGCGACGTGCTCCGCGAAGGCCGTCATGACGCCGACCATGTCCTTGAGGGGATCCCAACGCGACACCTGGACGACGAGGGGCACGTCCGCCGGCGGCGGCGGCCCCGTCTGGAGCACGTCGACATGACGATTGATGCGACCGATGGAACCGTCCTCGAGGGTGAATGCGGCCACGGCGGCAGGCGGCTCTCCGGCGAGCAGCCCGACGTAGTGGAGCACCGCCTCGACATCAGCCGGGCTCATCGGCTGGTTCTTGGCCGAGAACGGATCGATCGAAGGCGGGATCACGAACGTGCGCCGCGGGTCGGCCCAGTCGGGCGCGTAGGCCGCCCGGCTGAACACATAGGCGTCGACATCGTCGAGGTACGGGCGCAGGAAAGCCCAGGCCTGTTCCGTGTGCGCGTTCGAGGCGTCGGCGCCGACATGGCAGCGCCACACGACGGTCACCCCGGCACGGGCGAGGGCCTGCGCGAGCCCTGCGGTCTGGGGATCATGCAGCAGGACGATGTCGCGCGGTCGGACCAGCGCCAACAGCTCGTCGGCGTTGGGGCGCAGGATCTCCTCGTAGTGGCGCCGTTCGTCGCTGCCGAGCGGGCCGCCGTCGCCGGGCGCGCCGTGCAGGTTGTTGTGAACGCGCTTCGTGATCTCGAAGAAGTGCGGATCGCCCTGGATGACGACCCACTGGGCGTCGACGCCCGCACCGCGCGCATACGCCAGGAGGGTGCGGAGCATCTCCGCGACCCCGCCGCCGGACGCGGTCGAGTTGACGTTCAGCACGACGCGCCCGGCCAGCAGCTCGCGAGCGGCCTTTGCCGTCTCCTCGAACCGCTCGGCGCGCTCAGCTCCGATCAGCGGCAGCAACCGGTCGGGGGCGAGCGCCGCCACGTGGACCTCTTCGAGCTTCATAAACCACCGCTCATGCTGTGACCGGGACACGCCACTCGACGACGGTGCCTCCGGCCTCCCGATCCGACACGGAGAGGTCCCCGCCCATGGTCGCGGCCCGGTGCTCGATGTTGTGCAGCCCGCGACCGTTCTCACGCGGCGTCGGGAGTCCTTTGCCGTTGTCGGTCACCCGGACGACCACGTCCGTACCCACTTCGACGGTGACGTTCACATGTGATGCGCCGGCGTGCTGGGCGATGTTCGACAGCGCCTCTTGCAGGACGGCGAGCAGATGCTCGGCGGCGTTCTCGGAGACGAGCGTGTCGATCGGGCCGTCCATGTGCAGCTCGGGCGAGAACCCCAGCACCTCGCGCGCGCCGTCGATCAAGGCGAAGATCGAGACGCGAAGCCCACGCTGCGCGGGCGCTTGCAACGCGAAGATCGTGCTGCGGATCTCACGAATGGTCACGTCCAGCTCGTCGACGGCGTCGCTGATTCGGTTGTCCAGGTCGTCGCGGCCGGTGACCGGCAGCATCGTCTGGAGCGTCATGCCGGTCGCGAAGAGGCGCTGGATGACCTTGTCGTGGAGGTCGCGGGCAATTCGCTCGCGGTCTTCGAGGACGGCAACCTCTTCCGTGCGTTGCATCAAACGGGCGTTCTCGATCGCAACCCCTGCGGCGGTCGCCAGCGCGATCGCGAGGCGCTCGTCTTCGTCGGTGAACTCGTCGGCGTCCCGCTTGTCGCACAGGTACAGGTTCCCGAACACGGCGTCTCGCACGAGCACCGGTACCCCGAGGAACGAGTGCATGTCGGGATGGTGCTCTGGGAAGCCAAAGGATTGGTCGTGGGCGCCGAGATCGCGCATGCGCAGCGGCCGTGGATCGACGATGAGGAGGCCGAGGATCCCGTGCCCCTCGGGCAGGTGACCGATGGCGGCATAGCGCTCGGGGTCGATGCCGACAGAGATGAACTCGCTGAGGTGATGGTCATCGCCGATGACGCCGAGCGCGCCGTAGTTGGCCGAGACGAGCGAGCAGGCGGACTCGACGATCCGCTGCAGGACGATCGGTAGGCTCAGATCGGTGCCGATACTCGTGATCGCATCGAGCAGCTGCTGGATGTGTGGGTTGATCTTGCTGAAGGGCAAGGGCACATTCTGATCCTGGGGTGAAGCGTGGGCAATGCGGTGCGGGTGTTCCTCCTCGACGACCACGAGATCGTCCGGCGCGGCGTCAAGGAGCTCCTCGAGGCGGACGGCGACCTCGAAGTGGTGGGCGAGGCCGGAACCGCGGGCGAGGCGATGGCGCGCATCCCGCCGACGCGTCCCGATGTCGCCGTGCTCGACGTCCGTCTGCCCGATGGTGACGGCGTTCAGGTCTGTCGAGAGATCCGTTCGGCTCATCCCGAGATCCAGTGCCTCATGCTCACGTCGTTCGCGGATGACGAAGCGCTCTTCCAGGCGATCATGGCGGGCGCGTCCGGGTATGTCCTCAAGCAGATCAAGGGCGCGGACGTCGTCGAGGCCGTGCGCGCCGTCGCGAGTGGCCGGTCGCTCCTCGATCCGTCGGTGACGGCCCGGGTCCTCGAGCGGCTCCGCAGCGGCTCCGAGGAAGACGAGCTGCTCGCCCGCCTGAGCCCGCAGGAGCGGAACATCCTGCGGCTGATCGCCGATGGGCTCACGAACCGTCAGATCGCCGAGCAGGTGCATCTTGCCGAGAAGACGGTGAAGAACTACGTGTCGAATCTGCTCTCGAAGCTCGGCATGGAGCGCCGCACCCAAGCCGCGGTGTACGCCGCCCGACTGGGCGCGCAGCAAGGGCGGACGCCCGACGGGTGACCGGCTCAGCCGGCTCTCAGCGGACGCACAGCGAGTGGCGACCGCGTTCAGATGGCGCGATGACGGTCATAACCTGGCGTGGTGGTGGCCCGGTCGAGGACGCGGAAATGGCGTTACGTCGTGCCGGTCGCGCTGGTGGGCCTGCTCTGGGCGGGATACTCGGTTCGTGACCGGCTCGAAGCTCGGGCCGCGCCGACGCTTCCGGCCCGCACGCCCGCCGAAGTCGCGGACTGGGCGGCGAGCCCCCATCCGGAACCGAGGTCCGGCTTCCTCGAGATGAGCACCAACCTCGGGTTGGGCGACTTCGGGACCACGTCGGGAGACAGCGGCGGGTCCCTCGTGGGCCTGGCGGCGGGGAGCAACGACGCTCGCTTGTGGCAGGACGGGAGCCAGCGCCGCATCGCGCTCCTGCAACAGCTCGAGGAGACCGACTGGTACCGCAACGGCGACGTCACCTACGTCTGGCACAGTCGCAATTCCCGCGTCACGAAGGTGCAGAACCCGGCCCCCGCGCCTGACGCGACCGGGCTGATCTCCGCGCTCGCCGGCGGCGGGACCATCGAGTCGCCCGACGGGATGGCGGCGCGATTCCTTCCGCTGCGGACGCAGGCGACCCGACTGGCGCTCCGTGAGCCGACGTACGTCGCCGATCGCCCCGTCTACCAGCTGGCCTTGATCCCGGACACGCCGACGTCGCTCGTCACCGAGATCGTGATCGGAGTCGACGCCGCCACCGGCGTGCCGTTGAAGGTGGCGGTGCACACACGCAGCGGGACCGTCGCGATCGAGAGCAAGTTCACCTCGATCAACTTCAAACGTCCGGCAGCGTCGAACCTGGCGTTCCAGCCGCCGCCGGAGGCGAAGGTCGCGGACGGCGCGAACGTGACCGCCACACCGAACTTCTCGAACGACGAGCGGCAGCAGCGCGACCGGGCGCGAACAGTTCAGGACGTGCAGTCCGTCAACGGCGTCGACCAGACGCTGCTCCGGCTCGCGACGGTGGGGGACGGCTGGGACGAGGTCGTCGCGCTGCCCGGCCTCAACGGATGGCGATTGGAGAATCTCGGGCGCACCGCCAAGCCGGTCAGTGGCCCGTACGGCACCGGACGGCTCTTGGAGACACCCGTCTTCAGCCTGCTCATCCTGGACAACGGCCGCATGGTGGCGGGCGCGGTGACGCCGGTTGGGCTCGAGTCCGCCGCCACGCAGATCGCATCGACGACATGAGCGACGACCTCGCGATCGAGACCACCGGGCTCACGAAGCGTCTCGGCCACACCGCGGTCGTGGACCAGGTCGATCTCGCCGTGCCGCGCGGCAGTGTGTACGGGTTCCTAGGGCCGAACGGGTCGGGCAAGACCACGACGATCCGGATGCTGCTCGGGTTGATCTGGCCCACCGCGGGCTCGTTCCGTCTCCTGGGGGAGACGATGCCCGCGGCCAGCTCCCGGGTGCTCCCGCAGGTCGGGGCCCTCGTCGAGGGGCCGGCGTTCTATCCATGGCTCACGGGCCGTCAGAACCTGCGGCGTATAGACGCCGCTGGGCCTGACGGCCAGCGCAAGACGCGCGCCGCGCGCATCGATGCCGCCCTGACCAAGGTCGGGCTCGGCGCCGCCGCGACCAAGCGGTACCGCGCCTATTCACTTGGCATGAAGCAGCGACTGGGTCTCGCGGCCGCGCTCCTCCGGCCCCGGAGCCTGCTCGTCCTCGACGAGCCGACGAACGGCATGGACCCGCAAGGGACGCGCGAGATCCGCAACCTCGTTCGCGAACTGGCGTCCGAAGGCTCGACCGTGTTCCTGTCGACCCACCTCCTCAGCGAAGTTGAGCAGCTCTGCACGCACCTCGGCATCATCTCGGTGGGCAAGGT
>Ga0070708_100002184_pt1 | contig 15112 bp, 15 predicted proteins | sample KBSK5503metaG_FD_65469 | JGI IMG/M metagenome (GOLD analysis project Ga0070708, IMG submission 65469) | Corn, switchgrass and miscanthus rhizosphere microbial communities from Kellogg Biological Station, Michigan, USA - KBS K5-50-3 metaG | ecosystem: Host-associated > Plants > Roots >...
GGCGTCGTTTCGAGTCGGATCAGCTGGTTCTGGTCGGCACGCTTCGGCGCGACGGCTCGCCGAGGATCAGCCCCAACGAGGTCGATTTCGCCTTGGGGCGGTTGATGCTCGGGATGATGTGGCGCTCGCGAAAGGCTGTGGATCTTTCGCGCGACCCTCGCGCGGTGCTGCACAGTGTCCCGAGCGACAAGGACAACCGCGGCGGCGACGTGAAGCTGCACGGCTTGGCGGTGGCGGAAGAGGATGCCGGTGTCCGTGCCGCGTACGCCGACGCGATCGAAGCCAGGATCGCGTGGCGGCCCGAAGAGCCGTTTCACCTGTTCTCGTTCGACATCACAGAAGCGTCGTTCATCGTTTTCGGTGACGAACGCTTCGCCCTCATGTGGAACCCCGCCAACGGATTGCGACGAACTACGTTGGCCGGCTGACCTGGTTCGCGGCGAGGACCGACTCGCGTCGATAGGCTGAAGGCTCCCACTCGCGGAGGGTTCCGAGTCTGAAGCGAAAAGCGGGCGTCTCTATCGCCGCCCTGCTACTCGTCGCGGCCTGCGGCGGCGGGGGTGCGACGACCCCGTCGGTCGATGCGTGCAAGTCTTTCACGTCCGGTGGAGCTCCGACGCCGCGGATGACCCTCGCTCCGTGGCCGGCTCCACCCAACCCTCTCGAGCTTGCCTGCAAGGCCGGACTCACTCCCGAAGAGAAAGAGTTCGTGCTTTTCCACGTTCACGCCCACCTCGACGTATTCGTGAATGGCGGCAAAGTCGTCGTTCCCGCGGGGATCGGAATCAACATCTCCGACCCGGCGGTCAAGCACGGGGCGGGCCCCAGCTACGGGGGCATCTCGATGTGCGTGCAGCCGTGCATCTCGCCGTTGCACACCCACGACACGAGCGGTGTTCTCCACACAGAGTCGAAAGCCTCGACGCCGAACAAGCTCGGACAGTTCTTCATCGAGTGGGATGTGAAGCTCGCCTCGAGATGCGTCGGTGGATATTGCAGCCCTCAAGACCCGGTCGCGTTCTACGTGAACGGAAGGAGATATTCCGGTGATCCCGCGTCGATCGAACTGACCAACCTCAAAGAGATCGCGATCGTGGTCGGCACGCCGCCCGCCACAGGCGTGCCGGCAAAATACTTCTGACCGACCGAAAGGCACCGCATGGCCACGCCGATCCAGGTCGTCTTCGATTGCTCCGACCCTGCCCGGCTCGCGGAGTTCTGGGCGATCGCGCTCGGATACACCCCCGAACCGCCCCCCGAGGGATCCGCCTCCTGGGAGGAGTGGCTCACATCGCACGAGATCCCCGAAAGCGACTGGAACGCAGCGGGCTCGGTGATCGACCCCGACGGCAAGGGACCGCGGATCTACTTCCAGCGCGTCCCGGAAGGCAAGGCCGTCAAGAACCGGGTGCACCTCGACGTCAATGCCGGGGGTCCGCGGGGCACGCCTCCGGAGGAGCGCCGCGCCCGCGTCGCGCAGCGGGTAGCGCTGTTGACGGAAGCCGGCGCGACGATCTTCCGGCAGATGGAGCAGCGCGGGGAGCATTGGGTCGTGATGCAGGACCCCGAAGGAAACGAGTTCTGCGTTCAGTGAGCGATCATTCGCCTCGCGTCCACGGCCCGATGCCGCCGACGCGCTCGACCGTGATCCGGGTGACGAAGCCGGGTGGCGGGTCGTCCCACGGAGGGAACTTCACGCCGGGCCCGATGTAGGTGTACGCGAGCTGCTGGAGCAGCTCCGGCGCGCCGCCTTCGGTCACCGTCGCGCGGCCGTACACGACGAGGTAGACGTCCAACCCGCTCGCCGGGTCGCGGTCGTTCGTTTCGATCGAGACGGCCACGCGCGGATCGCGCCGCATGTTCCTGATCTTGCGCTGATCCGGCATCGTCGCGATCAGGATGTCGTCGCCGTCGAGTCCCACCCACGCGAGCGTCACGTGCGGCGAGCCGTCGGGGTTTATCGTCGCGAGGTGCGCGAGACGGCCGGAGGTGACCGCGGCCTTCGCCGATTCGGGAAGCATGAAGCGACCTCCTTCGCGACGCGGGCTAGAACGTGGCCGTAGCCCGGTTCCCGGCAGGGTCGACGAGCGTGACGGTTCCCGACGTCGCCCCCGACGGCATCGAAACGGCGATGCCGTCGGCGGTCGCCCCGTTGTCGAAGGACCAATGTGCCGCGACGGCCTCGCCCGCGCCGCCCGAGGCCGCGACCGTGAGGATACCGCCCACATGCGATACGGCCGCCGAGAGAGGATCGTCGACGATCACGGTCTGGGTCCAATGACTGTCGCCGGTCGGGCCGGTGACGCTCGCCGTCACGGTGTAGCTGCCGGGCCCGGCGTACGTATGTGAGATGAGTCCCTGTCCGCTGCTCAAGTGTGCTCCGTCCCCGAAGTCCCACGAGATGGAGGTGGGATCGGCGTCGGGCCCGAGCACGCCCGACGTCAGCGCGCCGAGAACCGATCCCGACCACTTCGTGTCGAACACGAACGTCGTGCCGGCTTGTTCGCGAGGGATCGGGAAGAACTGAACCCCGACGCGGCGGAGCGCGCCGGGGTCGTCGATCTGGTTCGTCTCGTGGTTCGGCGCGGGCATGAAGCCGAGCTCCAGCGCGTTGAGCGCGTGTGCGTTGACGTTCGCCTCGCCGAGGAAAAGGCTCGCGTTGTAGATCTGATGGTCGGAATTGTTGATGAACGTCCACGGGTACGTCTCGGGCGGGTAGTAGTAGCCGAGCTGGTCCTGCGCCATGCCGATCACGCGCACGTCGGGCCCGCCGTACACGCGGCGGATCGCGGTGGATACTTCGTTGAACGCCTCGCCGGGTTCCGTCGCGTAGACGACGTCGCCGATCCTGAACGCTGTGAACCAGGTCCCGATGTCATCCCCGGCGGCGAAGGGCGGGAGTATCGCGCGGTCGATCGTGCAGATCTTCTCGACCTGGTTCCGGACACAGTGCGTCACCAGCGGTTTCTTCGTGACCTCGCCGGCGGGATCCGCGACCTTGTTCGCCGCGTTCAACCCGAGCAGCGCCGGGTTCGTCGCCGGCACCAGCAGGTATTGCTCCGCGGCCGCGAGCGTCCCGTCGATGATCGGCCGCGCATTGGCCAGAGCCCGCTCGATCTCGTTCGCGACGTAGTGCCCGACGTTCTCGGCTTCGGAGACGCCTCCCACCTGAACGATCGTCTCCTGCCGGCCCAGCGTGCCCATCGCGACCACCGCGGTCCCGCCGAGGTCCGCGTCGAGGATCCTCCGCTCGACGCCGGGGTGATCCGCCGAGATGAGGTGGTGGCCGACGCCGTTGACGATGTCGGCGTGCGTCGGCACGTTGGCGTAGAGACCGATCGTCGCTCCTGTGGTGGGGTCGCGCGCCCACAGCACGGGCACGTCACCGTCGGGCCGCCACCCTTGATAGCCGTCGGTTTGGGTGACGTTCGAGATGCTCACCGTCGCGATGTCGCCATGGCCCGCGTACAGATACGCCGGCCGAAGGTGTCGCGCCGCGGCGACGAGCGCCGCGACCGTGGAGTCATGGACGAACTTCAGGTACTTCGGATCGGTCGTTCCCCAGATACCCATGATCGTCGGCGCGGCGTGCGAATGCGTCGAAGAAACGATGATGTCCTTCTCCGTCACGGCGTACCCGAGCTTTGCGATCGCCTTGGCCGCGCCGAGCCGCGCGTTGTAATTACCCCACGGACCTTCTTGATTCCCGGCGAAGTACCCCTGGGTGTCGACGATCGCGAAGAGCACCATGTGCTTGCCTCTCGCGATCGCCATCGCCCGGACCTGAAGTGGGTCGTTGACGTGCTCCGGTTTCCCGTCGACCCGGTCGCCGTATCCGAACCCGCCGAGGAACTGCGGGCAGGTCGGGCAGGGCGTGATGTCGCGAACCGCGACTCCGACCCTGAAAAGCGCCGGAGCCGGCGCCGCCCGGCTCGCCGCGCCCGAGAACACGAGCGCGATCGCGAACGCACTCGCGAGGAGCCTGCCGGACCTCATGACCTCATTGGTTCGCCGGAAGTCCAGCGGAACCTTCTGAGCTAGGGCCCGGCGCGGTCCTCGATCTCCCAGGCGTGGTCGAGGGCGTGCCAGGCCGACCGTCGTACGGCGTACCTGGGAGACCACAGAGGCGCGGTCCGCCGGCCCATCGGCGGGGTCTCCCCGGCGGCCCGCATCTCGAGCATCTCGAGAAACGCTGCCCGCATCGCCCTCATCTCCTCCGACGCTGTTCCGTCGCGCGCTCGGTACTTTCCGCCGAGGCCGCGGAGGTACGCGCCTTCGGCTTCGAGCACGTGGGCGACGATCTTGGCCAGGCTTCGTCCTCCGCCGCGCGGGCCCGTCGAGAGTTTTGCTCGCGAGCGCGACTTCGCAATTTCATCGAACGTTGTCCAGCAAGCTCCGAGTACCGTCGCGAGCCGCTTCAACTCCGCGGCCTTCACCGGCTCCGCGTCGTATCGCGGCGGAACTCCCGGCGCCCCGAAGTCGGTGGTCGGATTCCCCTTCACCCGTTCGACCACGTGGAACGGGGCGCGAACCATGGGAGGCGTGAACCCAGCCCGGGCGCGGCTCACGGCCGCGGCGTACCGAGGTGTGTACTCGGCGAGAGTTTCGAGCGCCGATTCTTCGTCGCGGCCGCTCCGGCACCAGCCGGGCCAATCGAGAGCCCCCGCGAATATGCGGCGCGTCCCGATCTCGAGATAGAGGGCGATCCTGGACTTCACTCGCACGTTTTACCCCATAGGCTCCGAGCGAGCCTTCGGGTCTGCCCGCGATCTGCATCGCTCGAGTTCTGCTCGGGCCGCAGGCCCCTGATACCCTGACCCGCGTCGGCCGGAGTCTCGGAGGTTTTCGATACGTAAAGTGCTGTTCGCTCTGCTCGCGCTGGCGTTCCTCGCCGCAGCGTGCGGTACGCCTCCCCACCTGGCTTCGGCCCCGCAGGTTAAGCGCCAGCCGGTCTCCGATCCCTCATCCGCACGGCAGTCAAAGGCCCAGTCCGGGACCCCGTTCAACGTCTACGCGTCCACGATCACCGGCGAGGTTGCGTCGAGGCTCGCCGGTCTTCACCCACTCGTCTACGTGCCCAACAGCGGGGCGCGCACGGTGGAGGTCATCGACCCGATCTCGATGAAGATCATCGACACGTTCGGGGTCGGGTCGGTGCCCCACCACGTGTTCCCCGCATTCGACATGAGCGCCCTCTACGTCGGGAATACCGCTTCCAACACGCTCACGCAGATCGACATCCTGACGCACCGGCCGGTGCGCACGATCCCGGTGACCGATCCCTACAACCTCTACTGGCCGTGGGCCGGCGGCACGAAGGCGATGGTGATCGCGGAGCGGTTCAACCGGATCGACTTCCGCACCCCGACCACGTTCAAGCTGATCAAGAGCGTGTCGATCCCGTGGCACGGGATCGATCACGGCGACTTCACCGCCGACGGACGATATTGGCTCGGGAGTACCGAATACGCCGGGGTGGTCGTCAAGATCGACGTCGTCGCGATGAAGCTCGCCGGTTGGGTGCAGGTCGGCGGGCTCCCCATCGACGTCCGCCTCGCGCCCGACGGCACGAAGATGTTCGTCGCGAATCAAGGAAAGATGGGGGTCAGCGTTCTCGACCCGAACACGCTCAAGGTCTTGAAGTTCATCCCCACGGGCCGCGGCGCGCACGGTTTCCAGATCAGCCGCGACACGAAACAGATCTACGTCGGAAACCGCCTCAACGGAACGATATCGGTGATCGATATCGCGACGCTGCGGGTCGTCGATACGTGGCAGGTCGGCGGCAGCCCCGACATGATGCAGCTCAACTGGGCGGGGACGCGCCTGTGGGTGTCGAACCGTTACAACGCGTCCGTGTCGGTGATCGACACCGCGACGGGGAGAGTGGTGAAGGTCTTCCCGGCCGGCGTCCAAGCCCACGGCCTGACGTTCTTCCCGAGCCCCGGCGACCGATGCACGGGTCACAACGGCGTTTACCGCTGAGCACTACCCGTCAGGCGCTCGATCCCGCGTAACTGTCGTAGTACTGCTCGACCGTGGGGATAAGGTCGATGACGTACTGCCCGTTCGCGCACCCCGAGCACCAGCTCGAGTCGTTGATCGCATGCGCGGTCGTCATGGGATCGGCGTTGTGCTCCAGGTTCGCCAGGATTGCCTCATAGCCGAATCCCGATTGCCGAAGCGTCGCGAGCGTGGCCTGGAGGCCTTGCTGGAGCGATCCGTAGTTGCGAACGCCTGAGCCGTTGTACGTCGTCGAGCCGGGCATCGGATACGTCGTCGCCAGCGGGTTCCACGCGGCCGACGTGAACTCGGCCGTCTCCCAAGCAACCATCACAACGAGGTTGTTGCGAACGATCGGCGCGCCGATCGTTCCGAGGAACGCGGTGGCCCACTTTCCGAACGAAAGCGGCGTCCCGTTTGCGAGAGCGGCCAGAGCGGCCGCGATCTCCTCCGCACGCAGCTGTTTGCGCAGCCGGACCAAGAGCGTGGACACCTGCGCGCGCGCCTGGGCGAGAGAGGCGAGACGCGCTTGTTGGTCCGCGAACCGCGCCGTCAGTTCGTTCTGCCGATCGGCAAGCTGCGAGAGGGCGGCGGCGCGTTGTGCCTCGAGCGCAGACTCTTGCCCGATACGCGCTTGGAGCTCCGCGCTCAGCCTATGCGCCTGATCGGCGAGCTCGGAATCCCGGCTGACGATGGCGCGCGCATAGCCGACGACGTACGTCACCTCGCTCAGGGAGCTGGCGGCGAAGAGCGCCTCGAGGCTGTACGCCGGTCCTCTCATGTAGGCCTGCGACGCAGCATCGGCGATCTGCCTCTTGATAGCGCGGTATCGACCCTCTACGTCCATCCGATACATCTTCGTCTGCAGGATCTGCGCCTGGATCGCATCGTAGAGGGCGCGACTCTGTTCTACTTGGCGGGCCACGGTTCTCAGGTCGGCCTGCGTGAATTCGACGGCGGCTTGACCGGCAGAGATCTGCTTCTCGAGGGCCGAGAGCTGAAGCTCGGCTGCCGAGATCTGGGTCTTGGTGTCCGCCGAGGAGGCCGGCGCGACGCCGACGAGAAGGAGCAGAGCGATCACCGCCGCGACCGCGTTGCGTGCGACTCGGTGGAACCTCAACCCCGGCATGTTGGGCAAGACAACTATCGAATGAGCGCCGGCGCCGCAAGTCCCACCAGCCAAGCCCCGGCTGAAAGCGCAGGTCATCCGACCGAGCACTCAGGGTGAAAACAAGCGTGCTGGAGCCACGGGCGGGGAGGTTGTGATTAAGTTCCGGTGATGTGGGAGGAACCGGGAGATCTCATTCATCAGACCCGAGCTGATGGCTGACGCGATCGGCGGGGGAACCGTCGAGCTCGTGCCGGTGCCGCTCGAGGACCGGCGGCTCGTGGAGCGGTTCGTACGGGTGCCCTGGTTCATCTATCGAGAGCACCGTCCGAGCCCGCACTGGGTCCCTCCGCTTCTCATCGACCGGCGCGATTTTCTGAACCCGCGCAAGAACCCGTTCTTCGACCACGCGGAGTGCGCGTTCTGGATCGCGACGCTCGGAGGCCGCGACGTCGGCCGCATCGCCGCGGTTGAAGACGCCGACTGGGCCCGGCACACGGGCGAGCGCGTCGGTTCCTTCGGCTTGTTCGAAAGCCCGGACGACCGGCGGGTCTCCGACGCGCTGCTCGATGCGGCGACCGCTTGGCTCCGCAAACGCGAGCTTCAAAACGTCGTCGGGCCCTTGGATCTGTCGACGAACTATGTTTGCGGGCTGCTGGTCGAAGGCTTCGATCAAGACCCGTTCGTGCAGATGCCGTACAACCCTCCCTACTACGAGGACCTGCTGCGCGGGTTCGGGTTCACCAAAACCAAGGACTTGTGGGAGTGGTACGGCGCCGCTTCCGCGCCGATACCCGAACGAGTGCACAAGATCGCGGCGCGGGCGCGTGAGCGCAGCGGCATCAACATCCGGACGATCAACATGAAGGATTGGGACGCCGAGGTCGGCCGCGCGCTCGAGGTCTACAACGACGCGTGGTTCGCAAACTGGGGATTCGTACCGCTGGGCGAGAAGGAGTTCCGGCACATCGCCAAAGACTTGAAGCTCGTCGTGCGTCCGGAGATGGCGTTTCTCGCCGAGATCGGTGGAGAGACGGTCGCCCTGGCGCTCACGATCGGGAACATCAACCCGATCCTCAAGAAGGTGAACGGCCGCCTGGTTCCGTTCGGGATTCCGCGGCTGCTGTGGGATCTGAAGGTCCGGCCGAAAGTGAACGAGGGACGGCTGATCATCCTCGGCGTGAAGCGAGCGTGGCGGCACCGGGGGATCGAGGCGATCCTGTATATCGAGTCGCACCGCACCGCGGGCGAGATCGGTTGGAAGGGCGGCGAGGCCGGGTGGACCCTTGAAGACAACGACGGGATCAACAAAGCGATCGAATCGATGGGAGGCAAGCGGGTGAAGACGTACCGCGTCTTCGGGATGGGGCTGTGAGCGACGCCGACCTGTTCGCCAAGTGCGACTCGCCGCGGGTGCAGGAGTATCGCACCGCCGGCGAGATGGGTTTGCTGCCGTACTTCCGTGAGATGGCTTCGCAGCCGGGCCCGGTCGTCGTCCACGCCGGAAAAGAAGTCGTCATGCTCGGGTCCAACAATTATCTGGGCCTCACCGCCGACGAACGTGTGAAGAGAGCGGCCACCGAAGCGGTCGAGCGCTACGGCAGCGGCTGCACCGGAAGCCGCTTGATGAACGGCACGCTCCCGATCCACACCGAGCTCGAATCCGAGCTGTGCGACTGGCTCGGAGGCGAGGCGTGTCTGGTATTCACGGCCGGATACCTCGTGAACCTGGGCGTCCTGTCGACGCTGGTCGGGCCCGGCGACGCGGTTTTCTTAGACACCGGGTGCCACGCGAGCCTGCTCGACGGCGCGCAGATGTCGCGCGGCAAGATGGTGCCCTTCAAACACAACTCTTCCGCCAGCCTTCGCCGTCGCTTGAGCGCCTGGCGTGCCGATGACGGCGGAGGGGCGCTGGTCTGTGTCGAGGGGTTGTACTCGATGGAAGGCGACGTCCCCTCGCTCGCGGAATTCGCCGCGGCATCTGCGGAGTTCGGGGCCCGGCTGATGATCGACGAGGCGCACGCGCTCGGAGTCCTCGGGCCCGACGGCGCCGGCCGCGCGGCCGAAGAAGGTGTGCGGCCCGATCTCCTGATGGGGACCTTCTCGAAGTCGCTCGCTTCCTGCGGCGGCTTCCTGATCGCGCCGCCCGACGTCATCGATTACCTCCGCGTTCTTTGCCGCCCGTTCCTGTTCACCGCCGCGTCGGTCCCGGCCGCCATCGCGGCCGCGCTGGAAGCACTGCGCGTCTGTCGCAAGGAAGGATGGCGCCGCGACGCGCTCGCCGAGCGCGCGGCGCAGCTGCACCGGGGCTTGACGGAGCTCGGATATCCGGTAGGGGCGCCCTCGCCGGGCGCGATCATCCCGGTGCACGTCTCCGACGACTGGAAAGCCGCGCGCCTCTGGCGGGCGCTGCTCGACGAAGGCGTCTACACCAACTGCGCGCTTCCGCCGGCGGTGCCTCGCGGACGCGCGCTTCTTCGAACCTCGGTGATGGCGACCCACACGCCCGAACACATCGACCGCGCATTGCGCGCGTTCGAGGTGGCGCGATCGACGTTGGACTGACCGGCGCGACCGGCCACCTCGGCGGCCGGCTCCTGCGCCGGCTGCTCGACGATCCACGGATCACCTCGGTCCGAACGATCGCGCGCAGGGCGCTCCCCGAGCACCCGAAGCTCCGCCACGTGGCGTGCGACCTGCGCTCATCGGATGCGCGCTCGCACCTGGCCGGGGTCGACGTGCTGTGGCACCTCGCGTTCCAGCTGTGGCGCACGGGCCCGGCAAACGAGATGGAATCGATGAACGTCGGCGGCACGCGCAACCTGCTCGCGGCGGCCCCCCGGAGGATCGTGCTCGCGTCTTCTGCGTCGGTCTACGGCGCCTGGCCCGACAATCCGCTGCCGATCGAGGAGTCGCACACCCCGCGCCCGAACCGGGAATGCCCCTACGCGGTCGAGAAGCTCTTCGTCGAATCGCTCTGCGCCGACATCGCGCCGACCGCGGTGATGCGGATCTCAGCGGTGCTCGGCCCGGCGATGGATCCGATCGTTCGGAAGGCGACCCTCGGCTACCGGCGCGGCGTCCCGGCGATGCGCGGCGCGCGCCAGGCGCTTCAGTTCCTAGACGAGGAGGACGCCGCCGCCGCGCTGCACGGAGCCGGGATACGCGACGTCACCGGCGCGATCAATCTCGCGACTGAGGACTGGCTGGACGAGAGCGAGATCGCATCGCTCGCAGGCGCCCGCGTGATCCGGCTGCCCCGGCGGATGTGGCTGTTCTTGTCGGAGGCCGGGTTCCGGCTGCGGCTGCTGCCATTCGGCGTCGACCGCGCTTCTCTGATCGCCGGGCCCCTGGCGCTGTCGATCGAGCGAGCCGAACAGACTCTCGGGTGGCGGCCGACGCGATCGTCTCGCGACGTGCTCGGCGCGATCCTGAACGATCCGGCGGGCTAGGAAAGAACGACGTTCGCGACGGCCATACCGTCGGAGTGAGCGATCGACACCGCCGCGTTGCGATCACCGGCGAGCTCGGCGGCCCGGCCCGCGAAACGGAGATGCGGGGCCCCGTCCACGTCTGGAACGACCTCGACGTCGCTCCACGAACAACGCGGCCAGCCGCCGCCCAGAGCTTTGAAGGCGGCCTCTTTGGCCGCGAAGCGTCCGGCGAGGAACTCCGCCGGCCGGGCCCGCGACGATGCGGTCTCGCGCTCGCGCTCCGTGAACAAACGCTCGGCCAAGCGAGGTGTGCGCGCCAGCCGCGCTTCGATACGCCCCACGCCGATCAGGTCCACCCCGACGCTGAGGGTCACTGCTTCGCCATCTTCTGGGTGACGAGGGCGACGACGTCATGCACGGTCTGGACGTTTTCGAGCTCGATGTCCTCGAGTGCCACACCGAACTTCTCTTCGAGCGCTACCACGGCCGCCATCAACTCCAGGGAGTCCACCCCCAGGCCGGAGAAAATGTTCGCGGTCGGAGAGATGCGCGCGCGGTCGATCTCAAGCTCCTCGACGAGGACGTCTGCGACCGTGTCGTAGATCTGCTGCTCGTTCACCGATGCCTCCTCAGCCGAACCGGGAGCGTAGCGCTCAGGCGCCGCGCCGCGCGACGGCGAGAACGGGGAGGTCTCCGCCCTCGAAGAGCCGGCGGCAGGCCTGACGCTGCCGCTTCCCGGACGAGGTTTTCGGGAGGTTCCCCGGCGGCACGACGACGACCTCTTGGGGCCCGCGCGCGAGGCTCGACCAGAGGCGCTCGAGAACCGCCTCCGCGACGCCCTGCGCGTCCTCGGCCGCGACCTTCGTCTCGGCGACGACGACCATGCGTTCGATGTCGGGGATCGCGAACGCGATCACGTTGCCGCTGCGCACGCCCGGCACCTGCTCGGCTGCGAACTCGTAGTCCTCGGCGAAGAGCGTCTGCCCGCCGAGGAAGATCACGTCCTTGATGCGGCCACACACGACGAGTCCGTTGCCGCCCATGTAGCCGAGGTCGCCGGTGTGCAGCCAGCCGTCTTGCAATGCCTCGGCCGTCGCCTCTTCGTTCCGCCAGTAGCCGATCATCAGCGCCGGGCTGCGCACCAGGATCTCGCCGACGTTGCCTTCGTTCAGATCGCCGCCTGCGTCGTCGACGATCCTCTGCTCGACGCCGGGTAGCACGCCGCCACAAGCGACGAGGGCCTTGCCGTCGGGATCTTCGGGCCCGGTGGAGAACACGCGCCGTTCCTTCTCGAGACCGGGGCGTGATACCCACTCGACCACCGTCGGTTCGGTGGGCCGCGAGAACGTGGCCGCCAGGCAGGCTTCGGCGAGTCCGTACGCCGGACACATCGCTCGCGGCTGTGCTCCGAACGTCTTCGCGGCCGTCTGGAAAGCCGCCATCGTCTTGAAGTTGATCGGCTCCGCGCCGTTGACCAAGACACGCAACGAACTCAGGTCGAGGTCGCGAGGCCGAGCGGTCATCTCTCGCGCAGCGAGGCCGAAGGCGAAGTTCGGTGCCGCGGTGATGCTGCCGCCGAATCGCGAGATGGCGTCGATCCACGATCCCGGCCGGGCGAGGAATTCCTCCGTCGGTTGCAGTGCGAGTTGCATGCCGGTCGCCACGGCACCGATGAGCATTCCGATCAAGCCCATGTCGTGGAACAGCGGAAGCCAGGAAACGACGATGTCCCGGTCGGGGTCGTGCTGGGCAGCCACGGCGCTGGCGGCAAGATTGTTCAGGATGTGGCGATGCGTGAGCGTCACTGCCCGCGAGCGTCCCGTCGCGCCCGAGGTGAATTGGATCAGCGCGACGTCGTCCGGTCCGGACAGATCGGGCCGGGGCGCAGGGCCTCCGTGCGTCAACAGTTCGCTTACCAGAACCGGCGCTACGCCGAGGTCGCCCGTCGGAAGGTGGGCTGCGAGCGCGTCGCCGAGCACGAATGCGCGCGCGCCCGACAGATCAAGGCGTGCTGCCATTTCGAGCAGGAAGGAATCGAGGTCCGAGACCCGGCGCGGGAACGGCAGGATGATCGGGATCATCCCAGCCCGCCACACGCCGAACAGGACCATCAGCATTCCCGAGCTGACCTGGGAAAGGATCGCGACGCGGTCGCCCGGCTCTAGCCCGCGAGCGAGCAGCGCCGCGGCTACGCTCCGCGCCCCTTGGGCCAGCTCATCGTAGGGGAGCCGTTCGTCCCTCAGATGGCGGTCGATCAGGGCGATGCCGTGACCGGACGTCGACGCGCTGTGCTCGAGCGCGCCGCTGATCGTCTCGACGCCGAACACGTCTATCGGAAGCGGATATCCAGTCATGTTCTCCATCCCCCGGGGTCCGCACGATGCTAGTGGCTCTGTTAACTCGAGGCGAACCCGCAGCGTTCCCCCACTGTAATTCGTACTGCGGGCCGTATGCGGGAAGCATGGAACAAGCCTCCCGGCAGTAGACTCGGGCCGGCGGTTCGTTCGTTACTCGTCAAAGGGAGGTTCCTGTGGCGGGATCGGTCCGGGATCAGGTGACGCAGTGGACGACCGTGGCCGGGGAGCGCGCGCTCCACCGGATCGAGCGGTACATCGAGCGCTCCTCGCTGGTAGAAACGACCCCCTTCCTATCGCCGGCCTCGTTCCCGTGGGCGGCGAAGCTCGAGGAGAACTGGAAGACGATCCGCACCGAGCTGGAAGACGTGCTCTCGTTCCAGGAGTCGCTCCCGAATTTCCAGGACATCTCCACCGACCAGAAAGAGCTCACCGACGACGATCGTTGGAAGACGTTCTTCTTCTACGGGTACGGATTCCGTTCGGATGCGAACTGCGAGCGCTGCCCCAAGACCGCGGGCCTGCTCGCCCGCGTCCCTGGGATGACGACGGCGTTCTTCTCGATCCTCGCGCCGCACAAGCAGATCCCCTCGCATCGAGGCCCTTGGAAGGGCGTGATCCGGTACCACCTCGCGCTGATGATCCCCGAGCCGGCCGACCAGAGCGGCATCGAGGTCGGCGGCGAGGTGCGTCACTGGGTCGAGGGCGGGAGTTTGTTCTTCGACGACTCGTACGAGCACCGGGCCTGGAACGACACCGACGCAACGCGGGTGGTGTTGTTCATGGATGTGTTGCGTCCGCTCAGACGGCCCGCCGCCGATCTGAACAAAGGGATCATCAAGGCCATCGGCTACTCGCCGTTCATCCAAGACGCGAAGCGCCGCCACAACGCCTGGGAACAGCGTTTCGAGAAGCTGCGGAAGTAGGCGGCCGGATCAGCCGCTGATCTCGACATAGGCCCACGCGCCGTTACTCGACGGAGGGCCTTGCAGCTTCCACTGGAGCTCGTACGACCCGTGTTTCACGCTTGCGGGGATCGGAAGCTCCATCGCGAAGACCACCGATGTTCGCGCGGGGATCGCAGTCATAGCGCCACAGTTGATTGCGAACCGTTGCGTTGCCGCCGTCGTGAGCCGCTCCCGGTACACCGGGCAGGACGAAAGAGAAACCGGGGAGTTGCCGTAGTTGGTCAGCTCGACGGTGTAGCGAAGCGTGGCGCCTGCCCGCGCCGTCTGTGGCGCGTCGATGTAGGCGAAGAGTGGGTCTTTCGCAGAAGCACTCTCGCGCAGGATCTCGACGGGGCCCAGATCCATCGACGACGCGGAACCCGGCGTCCCGTCACAGCGCGCAGTCAGGCGTGGGCTCGGCGCGGTGAAACGCGATCCGTCGATCGCGATCTCCCATCGCGCGGGAGGTTGAGAGAGGCACCAGTTGAACCATTGGAATTCGGCCTGAGCGCCCTTGCCGGGCTCGATCTCCACGACCGGCCAGCCGGCCGGTGGCTCTTCCTGAGCCGAGTCCCACATCGCCCAGATCTGGTGGATGGCGACAGGAAGGGCACGGCCGTCGGCGGAGCGGAAGGTGATGGAAGGCCACCCAGAGATGCCACATGCGCTGGCCGATGCGTTCGTGAAGGAGATCGTCCCGGCGACGGAACCCGTTGCGCCTTGACCGTCGAGAGAGACTTTGAGGTCGCGGGATGAGCATCGGCGGACATCGGCCGGGGTCGGCGACGGTTCCGGAGGAGCGGGAGTGTCGGCCCAGGGAACGACGCCGGGCAATCGACCGGTCGTCGGCTTCGTCGTCCCGTCCGGGGCTCTCAACTCCGAAGGAGCAGATGTCTTCAAAGGAGCCGCGACGGGCGTTGGAGAGGCACAAGCAGACACCGCTAGACCGATCGAGACGAGGGCAAAACAGAGTCTTTTCATTCCTGCATCGTGGGGCAGTCGTGAACGCCTCGGAATGTCCGAACGGGCAGACCCGCGAGGCTACAGTTTCTAACAGCTCGTGGCCGACGGTGCGGCGACCGTCACCGAGCTTCCTTTCAGGCAGATACGCGTTTGGGCGCTGCCTCCGTGGTGGCCGCCGATCTCGAGGACCTCGCCGAGAGGGTTCGCCTCGGATACCACGTCGTACACGCCGTTGGTGACGCCGGTGACCTCGATGTACTGGCCGGGCACGTCCCACGTGTAGACGTCGCCCCATCCGACCGA
>Ga0070708_100002185_pt1 | contig 15107 bp, 14 predicted proteins | sample KBSK5503metaG_FD_65469 | JGI IMG/M metagenome (GOLD analysis project Ga0070708, IMG submission 65469) | Corn, switchgrass and miscanthus rhizosphere microbial communities from Kellogg Biological Station, Michigan, USA - KBS K5-50-3 metaG | ecosystem: Host-associated > Plants > Roots >...
TGGCCCGATTCGAGGCCGATCGCTGCGGGCTCGGACGACGCTGAGGCGACGATTACCGATCCCACGTCGCCCAGTGCCGACGTGGCGCTGGGCTCGTCGGCCTACGTTGGGACGATGGGGCACCGAGGGGAGTGGGAGCCTGAGGCTGAGAACTGGCTTCGATGGGCCCGTACCACGGATCACGACGCGTACTGGTTCTACCGGACAGCGTTCTTCGACCTCGTCGTTCGGCCACCGGGTCGACGAACGCTGGAGATCGGCTGTGGTGAGGGGCGAGTCGCTCGGGACCTGACGGCGCGAGGTCACCGTGTCGCAGCTTGCGATACGTCGCAGACTCTCCTGCGTTACGCGCGGCGAGACGACGCCACCGGGTCATATGTTCTCGCCGACGGTGCGGCGTTGCCGTTCGGCGACAGGTCCTTCGACTTGGCAGTTGCGTACAACTCCCTCCAAGTCGTCGGCGACATGGAGGGCACTGTGCGTGAAACCTCAAGAATCCTCGACCATGGCGGCGCGCTCTGTGTCTGCGTGAGCCATCCCCTCGCTGACCTCGGTAGCTTCAACGGCGACGAATCGGACGCTCCCTTCGTGACGCGCCAGTCGTACTTCGAGAGGCTGCGAGTCGAGGACACGGTGCAGCGCGACGGGCTTGCGATGACTTTTCGCGGCTGGACCTACACGCTTGAGGACTACTCCATCGCATTGGAGGACGCCGGGTTCCGCATCGAGGTCATTCGTGAGCCTCGGCCCGCTGGGGCATCGGGCCAGTACGAGCGATGGCGACGCGTGCCGATGTTCCTGAGCCTACGAGCTGTCAAGTCGTGAGCCGCCGTCGACAGGAATCTCAAGCCGAACCAGTCAGCGGTCGCGGCCCACCCGGCGAGGTGGCGTCCCGGATCGCCGGATGAGGAAGCGCATCTCTGGCGGGTGACGCCGGACGTGGATCTCTCGCGCGCAGATCTCGCCGCCCGGCAATCATGCAGCCCCGCGTGATTACCGACTGGAGTGCGTCGAGGAGTCGCGCAATGGAGCCGCCGATCTCGCTCCTCAGAGGGTTAGCCATACTCGCGCCATTCGGCCACCAGGCCGTCGGCGAGTCGGAAGATGCAGCAGAAGTCTCTGGTCAAATGCTCACCGGATCCTGCCCTTGTCGCCGTCCAATGGTGCTCGGTGACTACGTGATCGCCCGACGCCAGAGAGTGGATGATGTCCTGTCGCCTACCGGGGAACATTGCGAGTGCGTCCCTCATGCGCTGACGGATGGCCTCCCGCCCGTGAAGGTCAACATCGTGCGGCAGCTCAAGGAGATGGACGTCAGAGGACAACATGTCCACGGCATCATCGATCCGTTGCTCGTTGTAGGCGAGCACGAACGCTTCGATAGCGGCGAGGTTCTCGTACTCAGACATTGGTCCTCCAGCATCGATCCTGACGCGTGAGAATCTTGGGTACCCGTGGCGGTGGCGACCATCCGGGTCGTGCCGATCCCGGATGCGCGTGGCGGTTGGCCAGCCGAGCAGCGACCGCCAGCTGTCGGCCTCGTTTGTTGGTGCTCCCGTTTCAGCGCAGTGCTGGGATGACGTGGGTTGCGATGTGGTCGAGGAGGCCGAGCCGATGCTCGGGTGGCCAAACGACCACGAACTCCTCGACGCCATCGTCGGTGAAGGTCCTCACCATCCGTTCGAACGCGTCGGGCGACGCCCAGGCGTCGAGGGCGTCGAAGAGCAGCAGTGAGCGGCGGAGTTCGGACGGGTCCCGTCCGTTCGCCCGGCACAACTCGTCGAGGCGGCGGTTCTGGCGCCGCGTGATGGCCGAGACGTCCTCGAGCGAGCGACCAAACGGCCCATGGGTGTTCCAGCAGTCGGCCAACGCCGCGGCGATTCGCAGGGCGGTCGGTGACTGGCCTCCTACGGTGATCGGTGGCCGCGGGCGTTGCACGGGTCCGGGGTGCATGGGCGTGCCCTCTGTGCGGAAGAAGCGCCCGCGGAAGCGGTAGCTGCCGCCGGCGCTGCGCAGGACCCCGTCGAGGACCTCGACGTACTCCGCGAAGCGCGCCGCGCGCTCGGCCGGCGCCCAGTAGTCCACGCCCATGGCCGCATGGTCGAAGCCGGCGATCCCGGAGCCGACGCCGAGCTCGAGCCGGCCGTCGGAGAGGTGGTCGAGCGCCACCGCCTCCTTGGCCAACAAGACGGGATGTCGGAGGATGGGGTTGCTGACCAGCGTGCCGATGCGTATGCGCGTGGTTTCGGTGGCCAGGTAGGCGAGGGCGGTCCACCCGTCGAGCCAGAACCCCTTGAGGTCTCGGTAGTCACCCACGTGATCGGCGACGTAGAGCGCATCGAAACCGAGCTCCTCGGCGTGCCGCCACCGCTGCGACAGCTCCGGCAACGGCGCGTCCTGCAGGGTCAGGATCCCGAAGCGCAGCGCAGCGCGAGTGCCTATCTGCGCGGTCATGCTGTCAGCCGGTCGGTCGTCCATGGGGATGAGGACGCCATCGTCGGTGAGCAGCGCGACGATCGGGTGATGTGGTGCAGGGCCTTGAGGATGAGCACGGCGTTGCCGCTTGGGCGATCCGCAGGCGCATCTCGCGAGCCTGCCGCGTCTCGGCCAATAGCGCATCTGGGGCCACCACGGAGCCACCACGAAATCGGCCATTCGCTCCAGGCCGCGCGAGATTGACGCCGTGTTCGGTCACAGCCGCCCGGCGTCGAGTTGCGAAGTCGAGGTTCTCTCGAGCGGCAGGTCCGTCGCGGCCTGACCGGTGCCGTCGGACACCCCGAAGTCGCGCGATCGGGACTGACGCACGCGCGGTGAGAGGGGCTCTTCGATCCAGCGAATGGCTCGACCCCGTCGCAGCGGCCCCGGGTCGCGGATGGCCACCCGCTAGGTGATCGGGCTCTCACTGGCATCGACGGAATGCGCTGTGACTGGCGCTCAGCATGCACGCGCTTCTGCTCGCTTAGCGGTGGCAGCGTCCGGCATCCGGCGACGGGCGTTGTTCCCGAGCAGGTGGCCGCGCGGAGACCGGAGCTGACCCGCCGAACCCGGCGCTGATATACGGCGAAAGGTGGCCCCGTCTCAGCCGCGTCCGGGTGGTTACATCTCGTCGGCGCACGACGGTCGTCGGAGGGCCCATCCGAAACAGGAACCTTCTGACCCGACAAACGGATAGCGCGCGTAGAGTCCTGGTCAGTCGCCTCGAGAGGACCACGATGGCCGAATCGGCCGACCAATTCTCGGTCGTCACCGCTGGTAAGGAAGGCGAGCCAGCCGTCCTGGCCGTCGTCGGTGAGGTCGATCTCTACACCGCGCCCCGCCTGGGTGAGGCGCTCGCGGGCGTGATCGACGCCGGTGTCCGCCAGGTGGTGCTCGACCTGAGTCGCCTGAGCTTCATCGACTCCTCCGGTCTGCACGCAATCGCCGCCGCCCGCCAACGACTCGGCGCCGAGGGCGGGTCACTGGTGCTGCGATCCGTGAGGCCCGAGACGATGAGGGTGCTCGACATCTGCGGCCTCTCGTCGATTGTGGAGACGATCTCAGCGACCGCCGGTGGCAGTACCGAACCCACCTAGGGAGTGATCATCCCGCGCCACGGGCTGTGCGGCCCGGTGATCGGCCCAGGGCGACCCCGCGTCCGAGGCCCCGTCCTCCCCCCGTAACGACGGCGGTTGTGCCCGTCAGCGCCCCGCGCTCTGGAGAACTGTGGGCGCTCACCGTCCCGTCCCCGTCAGCTCCCGCTCGAGGAGCACCCGCCGCAGGATCTTGCCCGACGGCGACTTGGGGATGTCCGCCACCTGCTCCAGGCGCCGGATCCTCTTGTAAGGGGCGACCCGCTCGGCCACGAAGGCCAAGAGCTCGGCCGGCTCGGCGGGGTGGCGGAGCACGACGAAGGCCTGGGCCACCTCGCCCGCCTCCTCGTCGGGCCGGCCCACCACGGCGGCGTCGGCCACGGCGGGATGGGCGAGCAGCACCTCCTCCAGCTCGGCCGGAGGGACCTGGTGGCCCTTGTACTTGATCAGCTCCTTGACCCGGTCCACCACGTGGAACCAGCCGTCGGCGTCGACCCGGACGATGTCTCCCGTGTGCAGCCAGCCGTCGGCGTCGACGGTGGCCGCCGTGGCCGCCTCCTGGCCCAGGTAGCCGGCCATGACGGCGGGGGACCGGGCCCACAGCTCGCCGGTCTGGCCGGAAGGCACCGCGGCGCCCATCTCCACGTCAACGACCCGGCATTCAACCCCCGGTGCCGGGGGCCCGATCGACTCGGGGCGGTTCGGCCCGTCGTCGGGCGCGATGCACATGGGCGCGCACTCGGTCATGCCGTAGCCCTGCTTGACTCGACAGCCCAGGCGCCGGGCCGCCGCTCGGGCCACCTCACCCGCAAGGGGTGCCGCGCCCGAGGTGAGCACCCGCAAGCTCGACAGGTCGTAGCCGTCGACCCGGGGGTGTCTGGCCAGAGCGAGCACGATCGGCGGGGCAACAACGACACGGGTCACCCGATGGCGCTCGATGAGCCCGAGGAAGTCCTCCAGGTCGAAGCGGGGCATCGTGACGACCGTGGCACCGGAGGCGAGGGCGTGGTTCATGACGATGTGCAGCCCTGCGATGTGGGAGAGCGGCAGGGCCGCCAGCACGACGTCGCCGTCGCGCACCGGCTCGGGCCCTTGCAGGCTGCAGAGGCCAGCAACGAGGTTCCGATGGGTCAGCATGACGCCCTTGGGAAGGCCGGTCGTGCCACTTGAGTACGGCAGCACCGCCACGTCCTGCGGCCGCACTCGGGCCAGCGTCGCTGGTGCCGACCCTTCGGTCAGGGAGTCGAAGGGGACCCCGTGGCTGGCGTCGCCCACCACGAAGAGCTCCGTCAGCTCCGGCCCGGCGGCGGTGGCGACGATGTCTGCCAACGCGGCGCTCGTCATCGCCCAGCGGGCCTTGGCGTCCCCTAACTGGACGGCAGCCTCGGCGGCCGTGATCTGGGTGCTGAGCGTGGTGACCACGCCTCCGGCCGCCAGAGCGCCGTAGAAGGCGACGGCGAACTCGGGCGAGTTCGGGCAGCACAGGGCGAACACGTCGCCGGGGGCAAGGCCCCGCCGCAGCAGCCCCGAGGCGGTGCGGCGAACCGCCGCTGCGAGCTGGGAGTAGGAGAGCACCTGGCCCGTCGAGGCGTCGATGACGGCGGCCGTGTCGCCCCGCCGCTCCCAGTGGGCCATAACGAAGGCAGGCAGAGAGACCTCCGGGACGCTGATGGCGCCCCACGGGCCGGTGATGACGGAATCCTTGCCAGCGGCGCCCATCGCGGTGGTCGGCATCGTGCTCCTCTTTCGTGGTCTTTCGGGAAGCATGAGCCAGGGCCCGATGCGCCGGCATCGGCAGAACTACCAATCTTTCGCGCCTGGGTCACCGTGGCCGCCCGGCGCCGGCGGTCAGAGGAGCTGGTGTTCGACCGCGAACAGGGCCGCCCCGGCCCGGCTTGCCATGCCGATTTTCACGTAGACGTCCTGCACGTGGTGCTCGGCCGTGCGGGGCGACACGACCAGCCGCTCGGCGATCTGGCGGTTGGTGAGGCCCTGGGCGAGCAGGCGGAGCACCTCGATCTGGCGGTGGCTGAGCCCCGCTGGGGCGGGCGGTCTCCTCCGGGGGCGAGCTGCGCCGGCGGCGGCGGCGACTGCGGCCACTGCTTCGGGGTGGAGCGTGCCATCGCGGGCGGCGGTCTCGAGCTGCCCACAGGCTTCTTCCAGGCTCAGGGCGGGCCGGTGGGGCCGGGGCTGGGTCATCGCCACCAGGGCGTCGGCCACGGCGATGACGCGGGCCGCCATCGGCAGGGAGGAGTGCTCCGCGCCCCGGTGGTAGCCGGACCCGTCCTCACGCTCGTGATGGAGACCGGCCAGGCGAGCTTCGGCGGCCAGCGCCGGCGACCGGCCGAGCACGCGTTCGCTGTTGTAGGGGTGCAGGCGAACCTGCTCCCAGTCGGCCTCGGTGAGGGGGCCCGGCTTCTCGACCACGGTATTGAGGAGGGCGGCTTTGCCGACGTCTCGCAGGGCCGCAGCCCGCCGCGCCTGGCCGACGGTCTGGGCGTCGAGGCCCAGGGCGGACGCGGCGGACGCGGCCAGGGCGAAGGCGCGTCGGGCGCCTCCGTGGGTGAACGGCGCCTTGAGATCCACGACCTCGCCGAAGGCGACCGCGATCTCATCGACCTCGGCCTCGGCCACGCACAGCGTCGGCTCGGGTTCCTCGTCCGGGAGCGCCTTGAGGACGTCAATGGCCGCCAGCTCCTCGAGGATCTTCGGGCCGTCGTGGACGAAGGCGTCGGAGACGGCGGGATCGAGGCTGCGACCCGCCCGCGTCCGAGCCACCTCCAAGGCGGCCTCCGCTCCGCCCAGAGAGTCGAAGACTGAGACCGCGAAGGCGGCCAACACCACCCGGGCGGCAAGGGGGATGTCGTCTCCCTTGCGGCCGAGGAAGCCGCCCTTGCCGTTGTACCACTCGTTCATGTGGCGGACGGCAACCTGGACGCTCTCGGGCAGCCCGATGCGCCGGGCCGTCGTCTCTGCCACCTCGCAGGAGGTGCGGGCGACCACCGGCGCCATGCGGGCGGCCGGCACCATGATCCGGACACGGCCCACCAGACCGGCGCCTTGGCTGAGCTCGGCCAGGAACGTCCGGAAGACGTCGGCGGGCCGAGAGAAGTCAGTGCGGTCGGCGGCGGCATTGACCTCGATGTTGCGGCCGCCGTCGAGTGGCAGGGTGTCGTGGGCGTGGGCCACGCAGCCGATGTGCTGCAGGAGGGCGGTGTAGAAGACATCCCGGAGGGTCGTGTCGTCGGCGCCGAGGCCCGCGGCCAGCCGACAGGCGATGAAGCAGGTCCGCCCGGCCTGACCCGTCGGCAGTCCGCGCCCCAGGTCTCCGATGGCAGAGAGGCCGATGAGCGGATCGGCGAGCCGAAGTTGCACGGCCGAAATCATGACCGGAACAGCCACGCTGCCGCTGGCGACCCGTGATCGCGCTCGCCTGGCTCCACACCGTGTCGTTCTGTATCAATCAGGAGTAATTCGACACTCTGTATGCGTGCGATCTCGGATGGTTGGCGCGCACCCCGTGGGCTTGCCGCGAGTCCTTTGCAACGCGTCCCGGATCTGGCGGTAGGCGCGGGGGCGCTACTCCTCGGCCAGCGGCGGCAGGGTTCAGCATCGCGCAGCCACGCGATTTCCGAGCGCATCGCGTAACCCTGCAGTTCGCAGCACCGCTTCGAGGTAGGTCGGTTACCGGATCGCCGCCGAGGTGTGAACCCGACCTCGTGATTGTGATTCAGCTCGGGACGGTGACTCGTTGCAATATGCGGGCCCGCGGGGTGCCAGCCAGGCCAGGCGAGAGGTCGCGAGACTGCCAGATCACTGTTTCGAGGAATTCCTTGAACTTGGCGGCACCCTCGATGGTCTCAAACTCCAAGTCGACGACGATGTACTTGTCATCGTCGACTGGCTGCTGAACGCACTGCGCGACCACGCCTGCTTCACGGCGCGAGTCGGCGAAGCGTTCGAAGGCCGTGAGCCACGTTGGAAGGTCCGAGATCGGGTGCTCAATATGCAGCGTCGCCATGTCGCCCTCCTGCCGCCGTGTCCCGGCGACTGTAGAGCTTCGGCTCGAATGTGCAGTCCTCCCCTCGTCGAGCACCCGTTCGACGCGCGAGCGGGACCCCGGATCGTGTCGACCGGCCTCTGACGATGAGCGCGCTCGCCGGGCGACCGCGTCATCACGTGCCCCGCGCAGCATCGCCCGCTGATGCGATTACCGCGCAAAAGTCGGGCTCGTCGCCGCCGTTCGATCACGCCTCGATCAACACGCCGCCTCAGCCATTTGGCGCTTCCCGCCACCTGAGAGGTCGCGTGGCGAGAAGCGCAAGCGTCGCCACTAGCATGCCTGCGATCAGGGGACCTGGCGGACCGTTGCCATTCGTCTTGCTCCACGCGACCAACGATGCCGGAACCGGTTGCAGGAGAAGCGCGGCCACTCCGCCCAGCATCAGCGACCCGAGGCTCACACCCAGGCGGGCGCCGCGGCCTGCGATCTGCCCGATGGGACGCTCCGTCCAGTCCTCGGCGATCAGACGCGGCACGCGGTGGATGTGGGCGATGGTATGGATGGCGATCATCGGCAGCCAGATCAGCACGCTGATGCCGTGCACGAAGACCGCCGTCTGGGTGGGGCCGGTCACCAACAACCCGATCCCGCTGCCCACGACGACGAGGGTCATGATCACGAGCGGTACGGCCAGGACCCGCAGCGCCGGGCGGGGTGGGCCCTTGCGCACATAGGCGGACGATCCGGCGTAGTAGCGCAGAAGCCGGTAGCCGGTGCTGGCGATCTTGACGGCCAGCGGTCCGGCCAAGACCACCCCGACAAGCACGTGCACAGACAGCAGCACGCGCATGTTCGCTGCGCTCAGCAGCTCGACGGTGAGCAGCACGAGCAACAGGGCGCCGGCCAGCGCGGTGAGCCGCTCGTTTGCGGCCACGCTCGAGGGTGACGCGCTCTACACTCGCTTCGTGCCCACTCGGTGATGCTCGCGCGGTAAATGGGCCATCTCACCGCGCCTGAGGCAAGTCCCGAACGTCTCCGTGCGGGGCATACCGGGCGGTCAGCTGTACCGGAGCGCGCCCGTTCCCGGTCGGTCTGCAGAAGCTGCCTCAGGTTCGTTGGAGAACGTCGTCGACGATGATCGTCGCGGCCGCCGGGCAAGCCTTGGTGAATCCGAAGAAGGGCCCGAAGTCCCTCGCTGCCGCGAAGCCTGGGATGTAGAGGCCGGGGACCCTCGGCTGGAACGTCTCATCGAGCGTGGGAAAGCCGTCCGACAGGTCGACGTCGTCGATGATGCCTGCGAGGTACGGCACCTTCGCCATGTCGGCGGCGTATCCCGTCGCGAAAACGATGCGGCCGACTTCCCAGAACCGACGCGCAATCTTCTGCTGCTCGGATTGGGGCAGCTTCCGCCACCAACCGCGAACAGCGAGCGTCGCGTCGATATTGTCGTCGACGAACTTCCAGCTGACGCGCTCGAAGCGCGGAACGTCGTGGCGGTGCACGATGTCGATGCGCTCAGCCTCGTGCTCGGCTATCAAGGCGGCCCACTCGTAGGCGCTCTGTCGGCCACCGACGATGAGCACCCGGGCGCGTGCTGAACCGAGACGAAGGTATCCGTCCGACGACGACCGTGGCAGACCTCGCCGCCCTCGCGCCCGCGTTTTCGGCGGAAGGCACGATCACTGCTGGAAACGCGTCGCAGCTCTCTGACGGCGCCGCTGCGCTGGTCGTGATGCACCCCGGCCGCGCGGAAGCCATGGGCCCACGAGCTGACTGACGCCACACCGCGACGGTTTCAATGACGCGCCGCCGGGCCGATTTCGGATCCGTTAACGCCCCTTCGTGGTACAGCCGCAGCAACGTTGCGAAAGGCGACCGAGAACTGGCGGGCGGCGCTGACCCACGGATCTTCGGACAGCGGCGGCCCTGTTCGAGATAGCGCGACTCCGCGATTTCCGATCGCATGATGTGCTGAGTCACCGTCCTGGTGCCGCCGTTCTAGTGAGGTGCCCCTCTGCGAAGTGAGCCGCGGTCATGACCGGTCCTCCTCCTCGGTCGACACCTCGCCACGAATGCCGTTCCAACGGCGCCCGCGAACAAGGTGCGCTCCAAGATCAGCTGGTCTGCTGCGAGATGGCGGCGATGTCCGACCAGACGTTCTCTCGGGTGATCGTGCCGTCGCGGAACTCGAACAGGTGGAGCAGCCGGAACGTCACGTCGCCGGAGCGTCCCTCGAGCCCGAAGAAGCGCCCATCGGAGACATGGCCGCTCCACAAGGTCTCGTCGACCACGAAGTCCTCGCCGTACCAGCGCTTCACAGGCTCCACGCCGGTGCCCTTCAGGTCGGCGAACAGCTGCTCATAGAACTGCCGGATGCGGGCCCCGTCGGACAGCTCCCCCCACGGCGAGCCCACGACGTGGTGGTGCGCGTCGTCGGACAGGCTGTTGACGATGCCATCGACGTCGTCGGTCGCCTCGTACACGAAGTGCTCGTTGACAAGACGGTCCATCTCTTCACGAGTCATTTTGCCGACCTTCCTTTCGTTGGGCCTGCGGCCCTCCCAATGCTGGTCATGTTCTGTACCTTCAGAACGGAACTCCGACGGCCAGCAATCCGTCGCCCGGCGCACGACCGGACAGGATCCGACAGAAGTCGATGGCGTCGACCTCGAGGTGCTCGCCGTCTTCGCCGTGGGCGAAGGTTCCCCCGGCGCGCCCGGCCAGGGTGAGACGGAAGGGCTGGTCGTGGCGGCGGGCCCACTCGGCGACGACGTCAGCGACGATGCGGCCGTCGTGCTCGGCGGTGAGCGTGGGCGGCCGGCCGGTGGCAGTGCTCAGGTCGACGACTCGGTGCAGCCACGGATCACGGGTGTGGATGACGTCGAACAGGTACCCGCGGGTCCAGTCCTCGCCGAAGGGAGGACCGGGAGCGTAGGTGGCCTGGCGTTCCTCGGCCGTCCACGCCGCCCGGCCGGCGACGGCGCGAGGCGCCGCCGCCCGCACCGCGTCGATGACCTGGCCCGGGTCGAGGTGGGCATGCTCCTCGACCTGGAGCGCCGTCAGGTGGTCGATGCGGTAGCCGCCTTCGGCTTCGAGGCGGCGAGTCGCTGCGCCCACTTGACGTTGCAGCTCGGCTCGGTCGGCGCCGAGCTCCATCATCCCAACGAGATGTCCGACCATCGCCCGCACGTCCCAACCGGTGCACGGTGTCGGCCTGGTCCAGTCGTCGGGCGTCAGGTCCTCGAGGGCGGCGACGAGTCGTTCCAACTCGGCCGCGGCCACCGCCATCCAGTCGTCATGATCAAGGGTCGGGATCTCGTCCACCGCGATCGTCGTGTTCATGGAGCCTCCTTGTTCACGCCGCGGCCGCGGCGGCGATCATCGCCTTGAGATCGACGTCGGATGGGGCCGGCGGTGGAACGGCGGCGGGCAGCGCGCGCACGATCCCGAACGCAGGCGCCACCGACCCGGCGGTGATCAACGGCGCATGGGCGGAGGCCACCGTCGAGATGCCGAGCTTCTCGATCCGATCACACCACGCATCGAAGCGGGTGGGGTCGACCAGCGAAAGCCACGGTGCCAGCGCGTGGTGGGCGAACATCGTCGTGCCCATCTGCCAGAACTCGGCGTCGAGTTCGGCGACCGTGGCGACCGGGGATGCCGGCATCGGACAGGCGAAGGCGTCGACCGCCCAAAAAACGCCGGTGGTCTCGTCGAACAGTCCCTTGCTGGTCGGCGAGTCCCACACCGGAGGCATGACGACCCGCAACCGCCGGTCGGCCAGCTCCAACACGTCGCCGTCGTCGACCCACCGGCAGCGCTCCAGCGGGAAGTTGAACGCGTTGGTGTGCCGTTCCACCATCGCCCAGCTACACACCAACGTCGCGTTGGGGCACAGCTCCATGACCTCGATCAGGTTGCCGGTGTGATCGATGTCGTCATGGGACAGGTAGATCCACCGCACGTCGTCGGGAGTCACGATCCCGAAGGTGTCCTCCAGCCATTGCCCTCGGTTGGCGATCGTGCCGGTGTCCACGAGCACGGGCTCGGCGCCGGTGATGACCATCGAGTTCAGGTACACGCACAGCGGCTGTCCTAGTGCGTCCTGGACTTGATGAACGATGAACGTGTCGTGGGCGACTCGCTCGGGCCCCACATGGGCGCGCGGGAGCACGGGTTCGTAGCTCATGATCCTCCTTCGATGCTTGGTTTTGTTGCGACGGTGCGGTCAGCGCCGCCGCTTCGTTGGTTTCAGGTAATGGTCGAGGTACATGTCCAACACCGTGTCGACATGACGGGTCCACCGGGTTCCGCCGGGCTCGTTGGCGATCTGTTGGGCGACGACGCCCGCCCACAGCGCCGTCCACACATCAAGGTGCGCCTCCTCGGCCAGCCCCACGGCCGCCAGGCACCGCCGCGTCGGCTCCAGGTTCCTCGCCGCCAGCGCGTAGGAGGCATCGGACGGCACGAACCCGGGAACCGGCCGTTGGTACAGCAACTGGTATCGGACCGGATTCTCGGTGCAGAAGCTCACGAACGTCTCCGCAAACCAACGCAGGGTGGCCATCGGCTCGTCAGGACGGCCTGATGACCGCCTGGCTGCGAACTCGAGTTGGCCCTGGGCGAACATCGCATCGAGGATGGCGTGCTTCGAGTCGAAATACGCGTACAAGGTGGGCGGTGTGACCCCCGCTCGCCTGGCCAGGTCCCGCATGGCCAAGCCCCCGAACCCCTCGTCGCCCACGAGCGACCAGGCCGCCTCGATGATCGTCTGTCGGGCCGCCGCCCGCCGCGCTTCCCGCCAACTCGGTTGCTCCGCAGCCACCTTGGACACTGATCATATTCTCTATAACACTGTGCAAGTGTTGTCAAGGGGTTGATGTCAGCCGGCCGGCGAGGTGCTCGCAGGTCGCCCAGAGGCGGTCCTCGGCCTGCTCGTTGCGGAACTCACACGGGATTTCGGTGCGGTCTTCGAAGAACTTGCCGGTCACTCCGTTCAGCTCGTCGCCGCTCGCGAGCCAGATCGCGGTGTCGGCTGCCTCGGGCACGCTCCGGCTGCCGTAGCTCGCGAGCTCGCGCTTCGCCGACGTGGGGAGATGCCGGTAGAGGGAGGTGTCGAGCGCGAGACCGGGAGCCATGGCGTTGACCGAGACCGAGGAGGCCCCGAGGCGTCGCGCGAACGCCCAGGTGAGCATCCGGTCACAGGCCTTGGACTGCGCGTACGCGCTCATACCGTCGTAGGGACGGCTGGCGAACTGGAGGTCGTCGAGATCGACGTCGAAGGCGAACGTGGAGGCCACGTTGACCACCCGCGACGGGGCCGCGGCCTCGAGCACGTCGAGCAGTTCGGCGGTGACGAGGTAGTAGCCGAGGACGTTGGTGGCGAAGGTGAGCTCGATTCCGTCGACGCTCATCGCTCGTCCCGGGAGCAGGGCACCGGCGTTGTTGACGAGCACGTCGAGGGAGCCGTAGGTGTCGCGGTAGTGGCGGGCAAAGCCACGGATCGAGCCCTGCCCGGAGGTGTCGAGCGTCATGACGGTTGCCCGATCCGCCGCCGTCGCGGCGTTGATCTCGGCTGCGACCTGGAGGCCGCGAGCGCGGTCTCGGCACGCGAGGACGACGGTGGCGCCGCGAGATGCCAGTTCGGCGGCCACCCTCTTGCCGATGCCCGAGGTGGCCCCGGTGACGACGACCCGCTTGTTCTCGATCCACTCCATTGCGCTGTCCCTCCTGGTCCGTTCCACGCCAACTCGAGGTGTCTCGTTCACGCTGCGCCGAGCTCGTCGCCGTTGCCATCCCGGGTCCCCGGGAGATTCGCCGGTGTCATCGAAGGGGGCTGTGGACCCCCCAGGAACCTGGGATGTCGGGGACCCCGACGGGTCGTCATACTGGTCACGTGCCCGGTGCGCTCACTCGGGAGCGAGTGCGACGTGACGTCGACGTGCTGGCCCACGCCGGGCTGGACGCCGACACTTTTCTGGTCGAGGTGTTCGAGTCGGTGCGAAGGGCGCTGCCCTACGACGCCGCGTGTGTGGCGAGCATCGACCCGGCCACGCAGCTGACGACCGGGGCGTTCAAGTTTGGCGATCTCGCCGATCGGCACGACACCGACGAGCTCTGGGGTCTTCTCGAGTACGGCCACGTCGAGGCGACGAGCTTCGCCGAGCTGGCCCGGACCGGCGTCGTGGCCGTCGGCATGCATGTGGCCACGGGCGGCGATGTCGGGCGGTCTCGGCGAGTGCGGGAGCTGGTGCAGTCCTCGCTCGGCTGCACCGACGAGCTGCGAGTTATCGCCGCGGACGGTGGACGGCTGTGGGGCGGCGTGGCGATGTTCCGCGACGATCGCGGCACTCCGTACCGTCCCGAGGACGTGGAATTCGTGTCCTCGCTGTCGGGTTCGCTCGCCCGCGGGCTGCGGGTGGGACTCCTCGCCCGTCTGGCATCGCCACCACTCCCGTCCTCTGGGGCCGGCCACCCGGCGGTCATGGTCTTCGACGCCGACGCGCGACTGCGACAGGCGAGCGTGGGTGCCGAGGAGCGGCTCGCCGAGCTGGTACGCGATCTCGACGCTCCTGCGCCCTACGCCGTGATCGGCTCGCTCGTCGCCGCTGCGTGGCGCTACGCCGCAGGTGGCACCGACGTGCTGCCCTCGAGTCGTCTGCGGCTACTCAGCGGCGAATGGGTCGTAGTGCACGCGTCGCCGTTGACCGCGACCGATGGCTCCACCACCGGCGTTGTCGTCACGGTCGAAGCGGCGCGGCCGCCGGAGATCGTGCCCCTCGTCGTGGCCGCGTTCGACCTCACGCAGCGGGAACGCGACGTGACCCAACTGGTCCTGCAGGGCGCTGATACCCGAGAGATCGCCGCCACGCTGCACCTGTCGCCTCACACGGTTCAGGACCACCTCAAGTCCATCTTCAACAAGGCCGGGGTCAACACTCGCCGGGCGCTCGTCGCCCGGGTGTTCTACGACCAGTACGTACCCCGCATCGGCAGCCCACTCTCTCCGTCCGGCTCGTTCCTCCACGCGCCGGGAAGGTGACCGAGTTCTCCCAAGAACTGGCAGCCCGTTTCATCTGAGACTCCACGCTCGGGCGTGCGCGAGGGCCGTCAGTCATCAGGGGCGCCCGACCAGCTCGTAGGATCGCCCCTCGCTCACGGCGAGCGCCTCTTCAGTTCGATATAGCGACTCAACGATTTGCGGTCGCATGATGGCGTGGCCTCACCATCCTGGCCCCGCCGTTATCGCTCGGTGCGAATGACGTGTCGGGCTACCGGCGGGCAGTGTCCGGCGGCGGTTGCATGACCTCGGCCCCCGTGGCGGTAAGCTCGACGAGCTCAACCAGCGCCCGCCGGAGCTGGCGGTAGCGTGCCTCACCCAGCCGCTCGAGATAGGCCGCTTCGATCTCGTCGTTGACCTCGCGTGCCAGACGCTGGCGCTTGAGCGTCTTGGAGGTCGGCTTGATCAGCTTGGCCCGTCGATCCTCGGGGTCGGGTACGCGCTCGACGTAGCCGAGCTCCTCGAGCTCGTCGAT
>Ga0070708_100002186_pt1 | contig 15101 bp, 17 predicted proteins | sample KBSK5503metaG_FD_65469 | JGI IMG/M metagenome (GOLD analysis project Ga0070708, IMG submission 65469) | Corn, switchgrass and miscanthus rhizosphere microbial communities from Kellogg Biological Station, Michigan, USA - KBS K5-50-3 metaG | ecosystem: Host-associated > Plants > Roots >...
AAACGATATAGGCGAGAAGCGCGAGCGGTTCGCCAAACACCTGCAGCCAAGCTTGAATCGATTCCTTCCAACCATGGGGCGACAACGTCAAGACTGCAAGCAAGACTGCAACGAGGGCCACGCCCGAGACCTTACGTTTGTCGGAGGTCTCCATTGATTTTGCCGAGCCTATGCGGGGACAGCGTCTCCAACTAGCGTCAACGGATCAGGGAACGACGTAGGAATCTCGCCGGAACCGATACTTGAGGCCGCGACTGTTCCCAAACCAGCGCCGTAGCGGACGCTCTCTCTAAAGGCGCCCGTTCTTAGATACCACCAAACAAGTCCGGCAGTCATAGCGTCGCCTGAGCCTGCAGTAAGCGATGTGGTCACAGGGTCGATAATTGCGACCTTGAATCCCCCAACCGCATCAGCGCCGTAGACTCCATCCGCACCGTGGCTAACGACAACCGCAGTTCCAGTCCTACCTTGAAGATCCCTCGCAATCGACAACAACTCGTCCCTGCCGTCCACGCCCAGGAGGTTGCCAAACTCCCAATGATTCATTTTCAACACCGAAGGGCGGGCCTGAAGCGCTTCATGAAGCGCCCTATCTGAAACATCCAACACGCTTGTGGCGTTGACTCCGCGGGCGAGTTGCACCATCTCAGTAATCACGCCCGAGGGCATGCCAAGAGGAAGACTGCCCGCTACCACCAGTGTCCCGGCCTCGGAAAGCGAAGCCGCGACTTCCTCAAGAAGAAGTTCCCTCACCTCGGGAGCATTCGGCAACGGGGGACCGGCATGGCGTACGATCACGCGCTTCGGGCCCGCTTCCTCACCGAGGACGACAGAAAACCTCACGTCAATCCGTGTATCAATAATGGCGAGTTCGCATCGACGACTATCCAAGAGCTGATTAGCGTACTCCCTAGGCAGAATCGTAACGAGCCTTACCTTGGCGCCGAGCGCTACCAGTAATCGCGCAACGGTATTGCCTTTGCCAGCCAGAATCTTTCGGTAGACGCTTGCAGTTTGCAGCCCTGGTTCGATCCTAGGTACGAGGAATGTCAGCTCAAACGTGGGGTTCAGGCCTACGACAACCACGTCAGTCTTCACGGTTCTTGGTTCAACGATCGCTCATGCCACGCAAGATCGCAGCCGTGCTGCTCGCCCCAAGACGATCGGCCCCCGCCCGAATCAACGCCAATGCCGTTTCCGTATCGCGAACGCCGCCAGCTGCCTTGACTCGAACTGAGTCACCGACGGTCGATTTCATTAGGCGTACTGCTTCGAGGCTCCCACCGCCACTCGGGTGAAAACCAGTCGATGTCTTCACGAAGTCGGCACCTGCATCGACGGCGAGCATGCACGCCCGAACAACCTCGTCCGAGGTGAGAACAGCAGACTCAATGATTACCTTCAGAATGTATGGGGCAGGAATGACTTTGCGGACCGCCGCTATATCTTCGCCGACGGAAGAATCGTCACCGTCCTTCAGTGCTCCAAGAAGCAGAACCATGTCAAACTCGCTAGCGCCCATCGCTGCGGCGCTCAATGCCTCCGCGACCTTAGAATTAGTAATCATTGCACCGCTCGGGAAACCGATCACACTACAGACCGGCACACCGCTCTGATGAAGTAGTTTGGTAGCCAGCCCTACGCGCGCGGAGGTAACACACACAGAGGCCACGCGGAACTCGATAGCCTCCCGGCAAAGAGCCTCAATCTGGAATGCGGTGGCTTCGGGCTTCAGCAATGTGTGGTCGATGCGGCCTGCGAGTTCTTCAACTGTCATCTCCATATGGTCAGAATAACATCACACTGACGTCAGACCTAGGCCCAGTTCGTTGATGTTCGATGCCTGTCTTAGATCTCTTAACGATCCGCTTCCACCAGGGTTCCAATGTCGATTACCCAAATCGCGTCCGCGACGGATGACAACTTCATGCCCAACGATTCCCCGGCCCGGCTCATATTGATGCTTGACCTGGTGATTCCGTTGGGCTGAGCGTTCTGGTTCACATGACAGTTGGTCATTCCTTTGATCGCTGTTCCTTTCCCCTGCCCCGCTGCCAATTGGCGAGGCGCCGCGAGCATGTCTAGCTCAGACCTGCGCACTCCTGGCACAGCGGCTTTCCACCGGTTCCCTCGCGGCGAACGTCCGGCCTAATGCTGTAGCCGGTGTTACAGTCAGTGTTGTTGTGATGCACGTCATCTTTGATTGAGTGCCACGGCGAGGTGACCATTTGGGGTTCACCTCCTCCCCCAGAAGATCGAGAGGGTCCTGGCGATCCGGGTCGATGAAGAGCTCGTAGGTTCTGAGGAAATCGGCGTGTACCCCCAGCGTGACGCAGAATATTGCGAGGCCGCTCAGAACTCCTCAGTTCGCCAAGCAGCTCCCGCAGAAGAGCGACCACGTCAGATTGCCACTCCAAGAGCTCGGCTAGGACATGTTCCAGGTCTTCCGGGACGCGATGATTTGAGCCTTCCGCCATTTTCACACCCCGATACGGACGGGCAGTCTTGTACCTATGGACTAGTACGACAAGGGGCGCCAGGCGTCTCGCAAAGGAATCCAGCTTCTGACGAGACATACCGCGACCTGCGATTCGAAGCCGGCGTCAGATCAATCGCTTGATGATTGCTTGCCTTCGAGCCGAGGAGGTCCTAATCTCAGCGTCATGCCAAAAACGAAGAGCAATAACCCAAGTTCACCCAAGGGTGGAGCGCGACGTCAGAGGCTCGTCTGCCCCGAATGCGGGTTCAAGGCTGCGCATGCAATGGGCCTTGGCCGCCATCGTACGGCTCGACATGGCATCCGATCTCAACGCGAGATTGCTCTGAGAAAGGCGAGAGTATCCGCGGAAGGACGCGGCGCGACCTACGCTGCCCTGGCAAGGAGGGTGGCAGAACTTGAGGATCGCCACGAAAAGCTCGTCGCCGCGCTAGGGCGAGCGGTTAGAAAGACCGGCAAGGGCCGAAAATGAGACAACGTGTGGAGGGCTCGCCAGCGCGGCAGGCTCGATAAACCCCGCGTAACGTTCGAGGTATTGGCGACTGTTCCTCTGCCCCAGCGTGTTGCCGCTTCTCAATGCCCCGATGCCCGGGTGAAGCTAAGGATGAACGGCGTCACTAGTCTTCTTGACACTCATCGTGAGATGTTTCCTGAGACTGAGGGCGACGAGCCCTCCGCCGATGTAGCAGGTAGGGCGCCGCGAGTCCAAGAATCAGCAAGGCAAAGATCAGGCTCTCGAACAGCCCGTTTCCTCCATCTGGGCTGACATGCAGTACCTTCTCGATCCACTCCATTGGGTCCCCCTTGATCGCCTCGACTGTTTGGCATTCGTCCTATGACGAAACCCCGATTAGCTGTCGGAGGCGGAGTTTGCGAAGGTCAATCCGGCGCGGCCGCGGGACAACTTCGATCCGGGCGCTCAGACCGCCCACCTCCCGCTTGCCGCGATCGTCGACTTGCACGATCTCAATTGGGAACGACGAGCCCACCTTGGCGCCTCGCGGCCGTTCGAAAAGCAGGAAGACTGTCCGCCAGGTTCCCGGCTTGATCATGAGATCTCGGATGGCGAGGCGCTCCTGCTGGGAATCGGAGGCCAGAACGAGGCCTGATTCCATGGCAGCCTTGACATCGTCGCTTCGTTGTCGACTCCACTCACGATCATAGGGCGTTTCGCTCTTCTGATTCTTCTCGATCCCCTCGAGATGCATCTCTGCCCAGCGACGAAAGGCGCCTGAGTCTTTGCCTCGCTTTAGTCCCTCCAGCTTGTCGTCGAGATCCCCGCGCACGTCGAGGTTCGGGGCGTGGATACGAATCCGGCCTGGATACCCGTTCGTCCTAATAACCAGCGACGAGGTGCGGGCCTTCTCTCCGACCCCGTTTACTCGAACGGCGATGACCGCTGGCGGCTCTTGAGTCGGCGGAAGGGTTCCGGTGAACTGAACGACATGGAGATTCTTGTGCGCACCTTTGCGCTCGCCGAGGCTAAAGAGGTCGGTGACCTGTTGAGTGGCTGTGAAAGGATCTGAGGGGTGATGCACGAAGGCCAGAACACAGTGATGATCATTGCCCGCCAGATTGGCCGGCGGCGGCAGTAGATTCGAGGTCAAGTTGAATGCGGCAATCTTGGGGAAGCCGACGCGAATATCGTCGAGCGTGGCAAACCCGACCGTGCGCCAATCTGCCGTAGTAATGGGCGTGCCGTTTTGAACGTTGGTCGCGTAACCCGCCGGCAGGTTGGGCAAACCGAGTGACGCGTTGGCCAGCAGCAACATCACACGGACGCCGTTAGCTGGAGTGACGCCGCGGTTGTGGACTTGGACGTAGACCCGGGTAGTGATATTGGCCGTGGCGTGACTGGCCACGTTCTGCGAGTCGTCACTTAGCACGTCAACGAACTGCTCGAAATCGATATTGGCTCCGGGGGTGACCGGGAACTGATAGTTCCCCATGGCATCAGGTGTATCCAACTTGATATCCGGGCCGGCCCAGTGCCGGACGAGCTGACCTTGAGCTGTCGGGTCCGGCAACCAGTTTGTGGTCGTGAAACGCCCTTGGTCCAACTGGGTGTCGCGAACGAACAACTCGACTCCAGCCAAGTTGGTTGCGTCAAGGCTGTACTCAAAGACTCCGCGTCCGTACGTGGCCGCTCTGAGCAAGCGCCGGGGACCGTGCAAAGCTAGATCCAGGACGCCGGCGTCAGGAAGCCCCGACGAGAACGGCGCCCAGTTCTGACCGCTGTCAGTCGATCGCCAGACGCCGATGTCAGCGCCGACAAATACCGTGCCGGGGTTAGCCGGATCGCAGACGATCGCGTTGTGCTGAACGTTGAGGAGGGCAGCTGCGTTGCCAGCCGCCGGGCCGCTGCGCAGTTCCCATTGGGTCGTAGAGCCATTGAAGCGCCAGACCCGGCGCCAGTCCCCGAATCCACCGAAGCACACAAAGATGGAACTGCCTGAAGCATCACTCGGGTCCACAGCGATGCCGGTTATGGGCCCCACGACTCCTAGAACGTTTGCTCCACCTTGATTGTCCAACCTAGTCTGAGTCCAGACCCCGCCTCCCCCTTGGTCGAAGCGGTAGACCTGCCCGCTTGTGGTGGCGGCGTAAAGCCGCGTGAAGGAAGCGAACGTCAGGGCCCGGATTCTGGCGCCGAGGTCGTCGGTGGCGGTGTTTGAGGGAATGGATTGCCAGCCGCCGCCGAATGTGTCGCTGATCCAAGCGCGCCGACTGCCGAAGGCCACACGTTCGGCCTGAGCGGGCGTGGCCGACGGTGGAGTGCCGACGAGCGGTGCGTAGAAGAGCGATGAATCGCCGGTGGCGTTTGGCACCGACACTCCCGAGTAGTTGTATCTGGTTCCTCCGTCGGTCGCTCGATTGACGCTCTTGCGAACGTACGTCGCCAGGACCTTGTAGGGATCGGCCCAGTTAACGACGAAATACCCCGCGTCGCCCCAGACCGAGTGATACCAGGTTTCCTCACCTGTGTACCTGACGCCACCGTTGTCCTGAGTTCCACAGAAAACGACCGCGTCTTCTGTCGGATGCTGCCCCAAGTGATTCATCTCGAGTGTCTGAAGCCCAGTGTTGCGAGGAACGAAGATGTCACCGGCAGCTGTCGGATTCGTCGAGTAAAAGGCGCCGCCATCGCAGCCCAGCCACAACTTGTTGGAATCTCCCGGCGCGAACACAATGGTGTGTGTGTCAGCGTGATGCGAATTGCCGATGAAGGTCGGCGTCATCGAGTAGGTCAGGCCGGGCCCTACACCGGCGCTGGTAATGGCGCAGCGATAGGAACTGCCGCCGTACTCACCGTTGGACAGCTTCGTCGAGCCGCCGATGAAAATCAGGTTCGAGTTATTTGGATCGAGGGCGATGGCTAGGTCATACGTTCCTTGGAAGCCAAACGCCGGATCGCCCGTCAGATCGGCCGGAGTTCCGGCGACCTGCCGCCACTGACCGCTAACGTTATCTAGCCGATAGGTGCCCAGAACTGATCCGTCGGCCGCCGCGGCGACCAGAGCGTAAAGAACGTTCGGGTTGTTCGCCTGGACCGCCAGTGCCACCCGACCGACATTCGCTCCAGGGAAGTTGGTTCCCACAACCGTCCATGTATTGCCATCCGGCGAGCTGTAGACCGGCCCACTGAAAGGCGCTGCGAAGAAGGTCGTTACTCCTCCGGTCTGGGCTACGACCACACTGCTAATCGATCCTGCGGGTGTTGTCTTGCGCACCCACTGGAACGCGCCGGGGCCGGCAGGCTCGCGTCTATACAAGCCTGGCACCGCTGCCGCCACCACGCGGTCAACGTTATTCGGATCAACCGCTAGGGCATAAAACGCGCTGCCGGCAAGCGGTGGACTCGTGGCGTCGACTGGCTCGGTCTGCCAGTTCTGTCCGCCATCGGGTGTGACTACCGGACCGACTCCAAGGAAAATGGCTTCGTCTCCGTCGCCGGTACCGACAAAGACGCGATTCGAGTTAGTTGGATCCATGGCAATCGCGCCGCATGACAGTGAGTCGGAGGAGAGATTGGTCGGATTTAGGTCCCAGGCGTCCATAAGCGATCGCCACGAAGCTCCCGCGTCGTCTGTGCGCCAGACGCCACCGTTCGAGCTCGCCAGATAGACAGTGTTGCCCCCTGGTGCAATGGCAAAGCCCATGACTCGTCCGCTGGTAGCAGGAAGAGTGCCGCCCTGACCTCGCCTTACGACGGAAGGCCCAATCGGTACCCAGTTGTTCGCCGGTGGTGGTGTCGGGGGTTGCGGCGGCTCGGCTGATTCTGGCGAGCGATCTTCAGCCGGAGCAGCTTCGCGCGTCTTCTTCTTAGGAGGGCCTGATTTCGATTCCTTCGAAGCTTGGGTTCGTTGGCGCGCCCGATAGTCAGAAATGGCTTGAGAACGAAAATCGCTTGGAAGAGTTTCGAAGGCTTCCGGAACGGCCGACTCATCCGCTTCAGGCTTTGGGCGCAGCCGAGTCTGCCTCTCCTCAAGAAACTCGCGCTTGCGCGCGTCGGGGCCGCCTTCTGGTTCTGGTCCGCTCCGTTTTGGTCGCTTGGGCTTTGCCACAGAGATCGCCTCCCCCTATTGCTTTCTCCCTCGCAATACTTATTTGAGCGTTGAATCGCCGCCGCACTAATTGGACCGGGACGCCTGGCCACAGGTTTGCCCGGCCCTTCTCCCTGAAATTACGAACAGCTCTCGCTGGTGTCTCACGTCTGATTTCTCACAGCCACCCGGCCTGAGACAGGCCAGTCCTCGCGCCGTACTCCCATTCGCCTCGGGCTCAGTTCCCGAAAAAGGAGGGCGCGATGAAGCATGCGTATTCACGAGTCGCCTTGATAACCATGGTTATTGCCGCGTTAGGGGCTGGAGTTTCAGCCCGGGCCGGTACCGAGTGTGCACACTACGTTGTAACGGCTCCCATCATTGGGACACGCAGTGGGTCTCGGTGCGTCAATCTACCGCCGGTTTTTGACTTCCCGTTCTCGGTGGAAGACTGTCAGGGCATTCCGCCCCTCGGTGTGAGCGAGTGCGCCGGGGTCGATCTGCATCTCCCGCTTCCTTAGGTAATCGCTCGCCAGTGAAACTGTTTCAGCAATAAGCCCGCACCGGGCTGATCTGCGGCACCAGATGACTGGCCTGACCATCGCCGCACTTGATGGTCGTCCTTCGCCAGTACAGAGATTGACCGCTCATGGTTCTGATCTCGAGGCTATAGAAGGTTGAAGAGGGGGCCGCTGCTCCTGGCCGTCGTTGAATTCGAACGCGCGCCACGGCTGGCCCTCTCTTCATCTCCAGGCTGAGGCGCCCCTGGAGACGAGAATTCGCTTGAGTTTCGATGGAATCTGCCTGATGCTGCGTCGGCTTGGACGGACTACTCATGTTGGCTCCTGCCGTGGCTAAAGCAGTCGCGGCATGCGAGCCGATCAGAAGGCTCCCTCCCAGCAGCGCTGTGGCGACTACCAGTTCGGCAATTCGTTCGGACACCAGCCCGCCAGCGCAGAGCCATTGGCAGTTTGCCTGGGTATTCAAACGACGCAAGCGGGCCCGTAGACGATCCGCGAAAGTAGCCAAAGGGAAGACAAGCCAGGTCCGAAGGTCTCTGAGCGATTCACTCAGTTTGGCGCGGAGGATTCCGCGCGCTCGCCAACCCGCGTTCCTGGCAGCGTCCAAACTCGTCCGATTCCGTGACGCTATTTGTCCCCAAGTCAGCTGGTCGACGGCATGGTTCCAGACAATGTCGCGATCCCGGTCGCTCAACTCGCCCATGGCGGCGTTCAGCGCCACGGCGATTCGCCATTGCGTGTCCTCTGAAAGTAGCTCCTCAGGCGTTGGGTCGAGATCGATAGTGCGTTCAAATCGTTCTGAGACCTGACTAGTCACTTCTTCAACCGAACGACCGCGCTGTCGCAGCTCGTCGATGCAAAGGTTCCGCGCGATCGTGGATAGCCATGGCCAGAAAGCGGCGCCAGGCCGAAACGACGCAATGCCTTCAAATGCCTTGAGGAACGTGTCCTGGGCCAGATCCTCTGCCCTTAAAGGACTACCGACCCGTCGAGCACAATACTCTCGCACTCTTCCCAGATAGCGTCGGTAGAGTTCGGCAAATGCCTCGGCATCTCCCTGGCGCGCGGCTCGCAGCCACATGCGTTCCTGGGCGTCTGGTTTCGAGATGCCTCTCATCGAAGCGATGCCCCACTCCGCCGGCCGGGCCCGGTGCCCTCTACGGGAGATGAGCCTCCAGGCTTAAGGAAGGTAACTTACTTGGCTTTTCGGGCAATTGGCCAGGCCGGCGATACCGTGAAGTTTCTCTCTGAGACAGGGTCTCTTCTTCTCCGTATATCAATCCTTGATGGAGGCTCGCAGGGCTTTGCCGAATCGGCCGGTCCGCTTCGAGATCTACCGGGATTTCGCGGGGCATTTTCGCTGGCGCCTTCGGGGTCAGGATCAGAAAATCATCGCGGATTCGGCCCGCAGTTTTGAGTCCGTGAAGGCCGCTGAGCTGGCAGCCCACAGAGTAAAGAACGAGGTTCAACTGGCTGAGTTCGCAACAGAAGCCGCCGGCCGACTCGAACCTCAACAGCCCTCCAAATAATCTCAGCAGCCATCGCGTCGGGGACCGGGTCGGGGTTGAGACAATCGACTCGGTCCCTCGTACCTAGTTAGGACTACGATGCATTATTAGAGGCCGACGATTCCTTCCTGGGAGAAATGATGGCGACCTCAATCTCTACTCGACCGACAACACGCTATCTAGGAAACCGGAACAACTTGGAAGTCCATGAACTGATCCGAGAGACTCGGAACTGCCAGATTGACGAAATAATCGCTGCTGGGCACGCCGTAGTCTTCACACCCGACACACTTGAACAGGCGCACTCAGAAGGCTACGACAATTGCGCCTGGTGTCTTGGTGCATCCACTCGTTAGAAGTCGGTGTCCCTGGTTCTGACAATCCGTAAGCCAAAAACGGTGAAGCCTGGACCTTCCCTGATACTCAAAGCTGGATGTCTTCGCGACGATCAACTTCCTTGAAGATTCCCGTTGCCTCGTGTATCTCCAGTGGGTCGTTGTTGGGCAACGAGCCGAACGATAGTCGCGTCAGCTTTTCAATCTTGCTTACGGGTACTTGGTAGGTTCGATAAGCTCCGTAGGAGAAGGCCTCAGGCAGGATCTCCAAGTCTTTGATCAGTTGCTCTTGGCTGAGCAAGTAGCCCGTGGCAGACAACTCCCCGCCCTGCTTGATCATCGCCACGACCTTCCAGAACTGCCTTGGCAGCTGCACCCCTTTGTATTCGTCGTCATCCTCGGCAAGAACCGGGCCTGAGAAAACGCTTACCTTGAAGTCCTGGTTATCAGCGTTGTCTAGGATGTAGTCCTCGAGTCCCGCCCAACTAGTCTTGTTCTGATTGAAGTCCTCGTGTTGTGGGGTGCAGTTGGTGAAGTGAAAAGTGTCGTCGTTGCTCAGCTTGGCAATGGCGCGGGTGGCTCCCCAGGCGGGGTCGAGTCGCCTAACCAAATGGCCTCGGTCGAGCGGGTTGTCGCGGTACACCTCTTCGCCTGTCTGCTCGTCTTCGGCCAGCCGGGGATCGAAGAACCAGCGATCTTTCTCTCGCTTCAGCCGAAGACTCGATGAGCCGTCGATATTGACGGCCGTGAAAAACGCCAGCCGTCGCTGCTTGTTCAAAACCACGCTGAAATGATGATAGGGAAGCACGTAGTTGGGCTCGCTCGTCGCAAGCTGATTGACGGCGGCTTGGTCGATTAGCCCTTCAGCGAGCGTCGGCAGCGGTACAGCGTGTTTCCCTTTCCCGAGAAAGTCTGGGTCATAGCCGGCACGGCTCTCATAATCTGGGTCGATACTGATGGCCTCCTGCGCCGAGGCCGCCAGAGGAGGGGCCGAGACCGGATTGCCAACGCGAAGGAAGACTTGCAGCGGCAGCGCGATTTCTGTCGGTTGACTCGACAGCTGACCGACGACTGTGGTTACGGTCGAGGCCTCTTTCGTTTGGTTCGGTCCAACGGTCATCTGCTCGGGCTGCGCCAGTAGGTCGACCAGAGCTTTCTGTGCAGGCAATAGGTCTTGGGCGCGGATGTGTTGCATCAGCCGGCTAACTCGGATCCCTTCATTGACGATGCCTCCGAGTTCGGTGTGGTCGGGTGCCGGGACGCTAGCGTGATGCAAGGCCACGATCTCCCACTGGTCGTTAAATACCGGCGACCCTGAAGAACCGGGTTCTGTGTCAGTCTCGTAATGCAGAAAGTTCTCGAGCAGATCGACGATTCGGTTCTCACGAAGTGCAATCTGCTTCTTCTCGCCGCTCGGATGCTGAACGATAGTGACAAAGTCTCCAACGATAGCTTTGCCCTCCGCTTCGATCAGCCGGTTATGGCCGAAGCTGGAAAGCGCCGCGTCAGTGCCCTTGACCGCGACTAACGTAAAATCGAGTTCCGTTTCGGTCAGAAAGAACCGCTCGGTATCGAAGCCGAATGACTTAACTTCAAGCGGCTGGCCGTCGGGTCCGTCCTGATAGTTGAACTCGATCGTGCTAGCAGAGGCGGTATCGGCGTCGGGCAACACATGGTGGTTGGTCAGCAGGAGGTCGGGGGATACCATCGAGCCGGTGCCATAACCGAGCAGTCGCCCGAGCGGATCACGGATATTGACCCGACCAACTCCGCGTGCCGCGATGACACCACCTTCGAGGTAACCGACGCCCAGGAAATCTTCGGTCTTGATGACGCGCTCGAGAATCGCACCGGCCGCAGCCATCGCAGCCGGTTCTTCTGCCACCACGGCGGCAGGATTAATCGGCCGAATGTCATGGTGGTAACGGCTCAAGCGATCAATGCGAGTTGCAACCCTTTTGGGGTCGTCCGCTTTGGCGATGCCTCCCGGTTGACCAAGGATATTTATCTTGCGGCGGCGTTCTTCGTGGCGATCAGCGACACGTGCGCCTGTAGCAGTTTGCTGCTTGAGGACCTCTTCTTCGAAGGACTCCATGCCTCTTCCTCCCCCAATAGCTCGCTCGAGTAAAAGCTCCCTACGTCGCCTTGGCACCGAAGATGGTCGTCAAGACCAACGCGATTAGGAACGCAGCCACCTGCAGGACTGAAAAAAGCCGAACGCCGCCGGCCATGATCGACGGAGCCGCAACAGGGCTACCCAAGACACCTGTCAGACTCATCAAAGTGAGCAGGCCGAAGACGACTGACAGCAGGAAAACGAACCAAGCCGCCACGGCCCATGCCTTTGTGCCGGCTGGCGCTTCGCCGACAAAGTCCTTCAGAAAAGTGATGCTGAGGGCAATGATTCCAGTAGCCAACGTAAGCAGTTGCTTTGTAGTTTCCTGCGCAAAGTCAAAGGCCTTGCTCGTCTGATCATTCATGTCCCACACTCCCTCTTAGCAGAATGGCCAGATAGGGCATAGCCCGCGCTCGGCATAGGCAAAGGTGTCCTCGTGCAACTCCGCGTAGCCAACTTCTCGTGCTCTGGCGTGCATCACAGCGATCAGACGATCGATATTTCGCTCGGCCAGTTGGATGCTGTTCTCGTCAACGTTGCCTTCGGCTTCTAATCTCGCCACCCCAGCAGGAATGAAGGCCGAGAACACCAGATCATTGGAGCCCTCCGAGAAATCGATTGAAAGTTCTTTTGCGGCCCGGCGTGCAGCCGCCTCCAGTCGGGCGCGAACGTTAGGCGGTTCCTTCACGACCATCGGCCGCTCTCCTTTCACTCCAGTCCCGCATCCCGCACAGATGTGGCGTCTACCACTAGACCACCTGAGCGAGCCCTTGAGGCTGTAAGAATGGGCAACAACTGATGTCGCCGGCGACGGCGCGGTGGCCCTACTATCACGTTCAGGACCAACGCATTTGCGACTCACCATCCCACGCTCACTGCCGGCCTGTAAAGACCCACTTAACAAACTCATTGGCGTGTTGCCACGATGAGGGTGTCTCGAGATGGCTTTCCTGAGCGACGAGTCTCTTCGCTGAGACGGTCTGGTTCGTCAGCCGTACTACTAAGGACGGGTGGGTGCCATGCTGATAGAGCTGGGCGCCGAATATCGCCTTGGGCTCCTCTTGTTTTCAGCCACGGGCTTTCTATTCTTGACGTACCTCTGATTGCCGGGGGGATAGGGGCAAGTTTGTCGCGCGAGCCGAAGGCAATGAGTCTGCTGCGCCCCATTGACTAATTCAAACGCGACAGGGCCACCAAGGTAACAAGCTGACCGGTCCCGCCGTCACTCGGCGGAATGCCGTCGCAACCCACGGCCCCGCCAAGGCTGAAGAGGTCAGAGTTCAGCTGAGTGGCGGTGTAGGGATCCGAAGGGTGTTGCACCAGGCCACGATTCACTTCCCCGAGATTCGCTGGATCGGCGCAAAGCCAACACGCATTGTGCCCGTTTGGGCATGGACGTTTACGCACCGACGAATGAGGCTTGTTCTCATGTCGCAGCCCCCCAATGCTATGTGAGACAGGTATCAAACGTGTTTGATGGAGATGATGCATTTGCATCATGACATTTGTCGGCGTTCTCGCTACTTTGTCCGAGCGACCTGAGTCAACATCGGATCTCGCACGGTAAAGAACGCCTGAAGAGAGGGATCGCCCTGGGGTCGCACTTCAGACCGACGACAGGGGGTCGTCAGTTAGAACGACCCCTGAGCGGGAGGAGATTGAGACTGGGCCAGTCGCCGTCGGCGACAAGTCGAGCGGGCAATCGTCCGCGATGATCAATGCTCTCTCTTATCCAAGAGCGGCGACCTGCAGCCGTGCTGCTCCAGACGTTCCGCGGGAATCCTGTCGGTCGCCGCGGTCGACGTGGCGTCGGTCTTGCTATTTGCTGAAACTTAGGGAGACCTGACCGCAGCTTTCGCCCCTCTACCGTGTATACGGGGGGGCGCGGGATGCCGGCGAAGTCGAAAGTGTCGGAGCGGGTGGATAGGAGTTGGCCTATTTCCCGGCCTTCACTCGGGGGTCTGGAAAGCGACCGCAGGGCAAAGGAGGTGAGGTAAAAGCACTCGATGAGCGCGCTTGGTGAGTAGGGCTAAGGGGGGCTTATTGTGAACGAGTCGGGAAAGCGATACGTCAAGCTGATAACGGCGCTCGCGCTTGCACTAGGGATGATACTTGCAGGTGGAGTGGCGTCGGCCCGTAATTCGGGAACCCAGAATCTCACCGTTAGTTGTGACGGCACAACAGTTAAGTCGGGCTACGTAATTACTCAATCGACTACTGGCGGCTTCTCGATCAAACAGATTTCTACTAACCCGACATCACCATCAGCGACCTGGGCAAGGAGTTCGCAGGGTAACAACCTGCCCGTCAAGTACGTTACGAATGGTGCAACTGCGAGTTGGAGCTCAGTTCTCCCATCCAACTACACGACGAGGGTCCGCCGTGACGGTTCCTATAACTGCAATGGGATCGGCTTCGGGTACGGCAACTATAACTGGACCTACATCGTGACCGCTACGGGATAAGCATTGAATTGATGGCGATGGTCGTCGGCCAGGCCGTGCGCGCGCGGGCATCCGGGAGCGTCCGGCCTGGCCTGTCGTCAATCGCCGTTGCTAGCATCTCTTTACAAGGGCGCAGGACACAATAGGAAAGCTTCAGGAGTTCGATCTCGAGTAGCTGCCGCTAACGAAGGGAATGGGAGCATCGTGAAGCCTCTCGCTGCCAGTCTCATCGGGCTGGTCGTTCTTGTTGGGTGCTCGAGCGATGGCCTCAAGCCGGACGCGTCCTTCTTCAAGGGACTTCCTCGTTCTGTGGTCGTCGAGGCGCTAGCAAACCCGACTGTGAAGAACAACCTCAGCGGTGAGTCGCAAACGACGCAACAGAGTCTGGCCCAGGCATCCGTCCGAAACATAATCTTCTGTCGCGAGGAACTTCGCATTTACCGGGCGTGGATCACGACAGGGACAGCGCCAGCAATCTCACCGGGGCCGGTACCCGATCGACCTCTGGAGCCGGGCAACTCCGCCATACTTGACGATTACTCGCGATTTAGGGAGGCTGTGACGTCAGGTGAGCCGAGTGCGCTCCGGCTTCGACTTACAGCGGATGGCAGTTGTGGCCAGTGGGTTCCAGCCACCGCGGGGGACACGAACGGCCCCACTATTGCGCGAACGGTTCAAGAACTCCAGCCTTGAGTCTTTCCAGCGGGTGCGCATTGGTTGCACCCCGCAGGCACTATCGGCGGGCACGTCTGAGACTTCGGAACCATCAGGCATCGCCACCTGCACAGAGGGGAGCTCCGGTTGATGGCGAACGGAAGCCGCGGTCGATGGGCTCTCTCGACTCCTCGCGATTTCTACCAGCGGATGATCAGCCAAATGGCTCAAGGTTTGGGCGCGTGACATCGAGGATTTGTTCGGGGATCGTTCTCGCGCTGCTATTGGTCATCTCTGGCTGCACTTCGTCACCCCCCGCCGCGAAGTCAAGATCGTCCTCACCCCCGACGACTGAGGCCGTGATCCGCCGCGCCACCTTTCAGATCACCTACGTCTTGGATGGTCGGTCGGAAAATAGTGCGCTCGTTTACCTCATCTCAAACCCCCAGCTGTCCTTCGTATCGAAAGTGGGCACCAAGGCA
>Ga0070708_100002188_pt1 | contig 15100 bp, 10 predicted proteins | sample KBSK5503metaG_FD_65469 | JGI IMG/M metagenome (GOLD analysis project Ga0070708, IMG submission 65469) | Corn, switchgrass and miscanthus rhizosphere microbial communities from Kellogg Biological Station, Michigan, USA - KBS K5-50-3 metaG | ecosystem: Host-associated > Plants > Roots >...
CAAGAAATCGTTCGTGGACCTTACAAAGCAGCGAACCCTTGAACCCATATGGGAGAGAAGGTTGCATAGGTTTCGACCAGCAAATCCGCTGGCGCCCGTAACGAGAATACTCTTGCCTTTCCAGAGGGATTTGTCAAGAGCAGATTTTGACACTTTGGATCGTCCACGGAGGTCGCGTTTTTCTTATCCTGGGATGATAAGGCTTCCTCGATGACTTGGAGCCTCAGGTCTCCCGTATGAAGCGGTACCTTAGAACGACTCTGACGGAAACGAGCGAAAGTAATGAACTTCAATCACGTATATTACAGCTGGTCGCAAGTGGCCATTGATAGTCACTTACGCTGAAGACAACTGGTAACTAGAGAGAGAAGTATCCTCAACGGAATCCAACGCAATTCTATCCAATAAGAGATAGAGGTGTCATGTGTTAGATGGCGCTTGTGGGTCCCGAAATTGTGATTGCGTTGCTGGTTGTAGCTGTGCTTGTCTGGGGTCCGAAGAAGGTGCCCGAGCTTGCAAAGGCATTGGGCGAGGCTAGGCGAGCCTTCGAAGAAGGAAAGAAAGGAAGGGACAAAGAGCAAAGGTGAGCAGATCTTGAGTCACGTCTCACGAAGGAACTTTCTGAAGAAAGTCGCACCAATAATTGCTGGCGTAAGTCTTGGAGGAGCCCTAGGGATTGATCGGGTCTTCGCGTCGACTCCGACGTTACGTCAGGGTCCGAACTCAAATACCCACCTGGGGACAGCAAGTTATGTGATTTTCCGACAAACAGATTTCTACGCACAGAACTGTTTGACAGGAGCAATCGACTTTTCGGGGCCTGACGCCGCAACAGTCATTCAGAATTCGATGGATTCCCTTGCATCAGGGGGTGAGATTTTTCTCAAGGCTGGCAGCTACGTTTTCAATTCAACAGTCATTATCCCATCTAACATAACTGTCCAGGGCGAGGGATCGGGAACTCTGATTCGAATGGCGGACAATGCCAACGCTGAGGCTTTCAAAACTGATGGTAGCTCAGGCATTATACTCAGAGACTTCAGAATTGATGGTAACAAGGACAACCAGTCGTCGCTAACCGGAGCGATGATCAACTTGAGCAATTCGGCGAATAACCTAGTGGAAAACGTATCGATCGATAACTCCGCTGATAGTGGGATTTGGATCGCCTCAACGACTGATACGCTCGTCATTAACTGTCGAGTCAGTAATTGTGCCAACGCTGGTGTAGGGATCCGTGGACCGTCGACCGCCCGGGTTGCCGTCATAGGAGGATACTACACCGCTAATGTAGTTGGAGTGCAAATAATCAATGATTGTCAATTCGTAACCGTGGTTGGAGTTATTGCGGAAAACAACAGTGTTCCGGGTCAATATGGGAGCGGGATTGAATGGACAGCACTGGTCGGTTGCACGCCGCCCACGTTTGGATCTGTGTCCGGATGCGTCTGCGCGGGTAATGACAGGGGCATAAATTTTGAAAGTAATACGAGCTATGTGACCGCTGTCGGAAACTGCTGCATCGAAAACCTTCACGGCATTGCATTAAACAGCGTCCAAAAATGTAGTGTGCTCAACAACATTTGTTCGTTCAACGGTTCGGGTATTAGGGTTGGGAGTCTCGCTGCGTGGAGCGCACCAGACGTTCTGAGCATTGTTTCCAATAGATGCTCTGATAATACTGATGACGCAATCTCTATCGATGGAGCTGGAGTTAGTAACGAAATCGCGCGAAATTCAGGTTTCAATCCCCAAGGAGCTGAACCGATATCTGTCGGAAGCAGTCCCTTCACTTATGTGAATACTGACAATGTTACCGAAGTGATCTACATTGATGGAGGAGTAGTTTCTGAGATCGCCAAAGACTCTACGAGACTTTTCACTTCAACCGGCAAAGGTGTCTCCCTGGATCCGGGTGAATCTCTGATTGTAACCTTTTCGCAAACGCCTTCAATGGTAAGAGATAGGAGATAGCGCATGACCTCATCGAGTCAATTCGACATACGGGTTCATTTGGTGACCTCTATTTTCGTTGACCCTAAGCTTGCATAACCGCCTCAGTCAATACGGAGAGTTTCCTGTACAACTGTCTCGGATAGGACAAATGCAGACGCAATAGAGCGGGACAACTCATACAAAGTATTGAGAATTCAAAGAAATTAATAAGCCACCCGGAAAGGTTCGCGAAGGAGAACTTCAGTGCCCACGTCAGTCGATCGCCATGGAATATGGGAGGTTCGTGGTTCTGACGCGGAGGACGCCCCGATCGAAATGAAACATGAACGGTTCTGGAGAGGGAAGGATGTGCTCGTTACAGGTGGAGCTGGATTTATCGGAAGCCATCTGGCCGAGAATCTCGATCGAAAAGGGGCAAGAGTCCGAGTCTTAGACAATCTTGAGAGTGGTTCTCAAGCCAATCTCGCCCAGTTTCAAGCAGACTTCAGAAGAGGAGACCTCTTTGACCGTGACACCTGCGAAGAGGCATGCGACGGAATCGAAGTTGTGTTCAATTTGGCTGCTAAGGTTGCAGGGGTCGGGTATAATGTTGGGCACCAAGCTGACATGTTTTATCGAAATTCGGTTCTCAATCTGAACATGCTTGAGGCCGCTCGTCGGAAGGATGTTGATCGTTACGTCGTGGTAAGCTCTGCCTGCGTATACGAGAGAGAAGTCCCAGTTCCAACTTTCGAGGAGCATGGATTCACGGGGGATCCGGAACCCACAAACCTCGGCTACGGTTGGGCGAAGAGACTCGCGGAGATTCAGGCTCGGGTCTACGCAGATCAGTACGGGATGAAAATCTCCATCGTCAGACCATACAACACTTATGGGCCAAGGGATCACTTCGAAGACGCAAATGGCCACGTGATACCTACACTTATTCGAAAAGTCTGGACCGCAGATAAGGAGGTCAGCGTATGGGGCAACGGGCAGCAGCGAAGGTCGTTCGTTTACGTCGATGATCTAGTTCGGGGTCTCTTGCTCTCTCCCGAGATGCATCCTGTTCCTGACCCGGTGAATATCGGAAGCGATGAAGAGGTTTCCATCGGCGACGTTGTGAAAACACTGATACGGATTTCTCGTAAACAACTTCAGTTGCGATTCGACGAATCCAAACCCAGCGGCCAGAATAGAAGATTACCTGACCTGAGCAAAGCGAAGAAGCTACTCGGATACTCGCCCAAGGTTTCGCTCGAAGAAGGTCTTACAAACACTGTCAGATGGTATGAAAGCCACGGAGGTGCTCGAAAGGTAGCACTAGAGGCATCTAGGTAAGACCGAGACTCGAATCCTATTGCAAACAACTGTCAAATCCGAAAAGACGTCTGTTAAGATAGAGAACAGCGTCGATCTTTCGATTGTAATCCCTGTTTTCAACGAAGAGGACAATGTGACACCTCTACACGCGGAACTGTCGAGGGAGATTTCGAAAATTACGAAGAACTACGAGATAGTCTACGTTGACGACGGGTCCGATGACGGAACTCAAGGCCTCTTGGAGGATATTTTTGATCAAGACGACCACGTCAGGGTTATTCAGCACAGAAGGAACTTTGGCCAAACTTCTGCGATTAGCAGTGGAATGCTGCTTGCCTCGGGCAATGTGGTGGTCACGATGGATGCCGATCTCCAGAACGACCCCTCCGATATTATTCGACTTGTTCGAAAGCTAGACGAAGGCTACGATGTTGTTAGTGGCTGGCGTTTGCAAAGAGATGATCCTTACTTTTCCAAAAGGCTTCCGTCAAGGGTATCAAACTGGCTAGCTAGGAAGCTTGTCCAGGTCAAGATCCACGATTTTGGATGCACTCTGAAGGCCTACAAGCGGGAGAGCTTACAGAACTTGGAAATTTACGGCGACCAACATAGGTACATTCCCGCTCTTGTAGCCGCAGAGGGATTCAGAATGACAGAGCTCCCTGTGAACCACAGGAAGCGGTACAAGGGAAAATCGAAGTACGGAGTATCGAGGTTGGTCAAAGGAGTGCTCGACCTAAGTTATCTCGCATTTTGGGTAAGATATTCTCGAAGGCCTTTGCACTTCTTTGGGTCTATTGGGCTATTACTGATACTCGTTGGGGTCTTGATTACTGGAGTAAAGCTGGGGCAACTGATTATCCTTGGAACTCCGCTCGATCTGGGACCTTTGTTACTATTCGCTTCCATTTCTGCGGTAGCTGGTCTTCAACTGATCTTGTTCGGTTTCTTGGGTGAGATCCAAGTACGGACTTACTACCAGACTAGCAAGCTAAACGCAGATCATCTATTGAAACGCGTGCTTTCCCGTTAATCTCGTTTGGTTGATCAACCTTGTGTGGGATATGCGGCATCTCCGGAAAGGGACATCTTGACCTCGTAAAGAGAATGATCTCAACCATAGAGCACAGAGGACCGGACGGCATTTCGTTTCTAGACGATGAACAGTGTACGTTGGGGTTCGCCAGATTAGCTGTGATAGATCTTGAGACCGGAATGCAGCCTATACACAACGAAACGGGCACTATCCAGCTAGTCATGAACGGGGAAATCTACAATTACCGTCAGCTGCGGAAGGACCTTGAGACGCAGGGCCATCACTTCTACACTCAATCTGATTCCGAAACTGTCGTCCATTGCTATGAGGAATATGGCTTCGACTTTCCGAAATACTTGGAGGGAATGTTTGCAATTGCCTTGTGGGATTCCCGAAAGAAGCGGATCGCCCTTGTAAGAGATCGAATCGGGATAAAACCGCTCTATTATGCCGTCATCAATAACGAGCTAATCTTTGCTTCAGAGATTAAGGCTATTCTGCGGCATCCTTCAGTTTCAATTGAGATAAACAAGAATGCGCTTTCACAATTCATCGCATATCGATTTGCTTGGATGCCAGAGACGATCTTTGCTGGCGTGTGGCGACTGCCGCCAGCTCATCTGTTATCATTCTCCCTAACAGAATCCAAATTTGACCTTCAAAAGTATTGGGAAATTGAGACAATAGACTTTGGAAGAGACAGCGCGGATCAGCTCATAGCTAAGCTGACGGCCCTACTTGAGACGTCCGTAAAATCCCATATGGTTAGTGACGTTCCATTGGGAGCTTTTCTTTCAGGAGGACTCGATTCGAGTTTGGTAGTCGCTCTAATGACCAGAGCGAGTCCCACGCCGATCGATACGTTCACAGTAGGATTTGATGGATTCAAGTATGATGAAAAACCGTTCGCAGAACAAGTAGCTGACTATTTTTCCACAAACCACCATACGCTTTCCATCGATTCACGATCCGCTAAGCAGTTGCCGAATGTCATTTGGAACATGGAAGAGCCAATTGCGGACCCGGCTGCGATCCCAACCTATGAACTTGCACGATTTGCAAAGAGTCGCTGCAGCGTCGTGTTGACGGGTGAGGGAGGTGACGAGGTCTTCGCGGGGTATGAGCACTATCAATACGCTCACAAAAGCTCATCCTATCTCAGACCATTTCCTCTAGGCGTTCGAAGGGGCATCATCGGTCCAATCGTCCAGAAGTTGCCAGTGGCGGTGTTGAGCCAGCTTTCTGAGTACATGTCCGAATTGGGGACAGATGCACGTGAGCGAGTTTCGTTTGTCATATCACACTCTGACTCCGCAGATCAGATGTACTCAGGAATGGTTAGGATCTTCAGCGACAACGAGATGCGGCTCTTGCTTAGAGAGAAGAATTGGAACATGTCAGACCTAGCCCATCAAACAAATTCGAAAACAAATGAACCTGACATTGTGACTCAATATCAGGTTCGCGAGATCGGGAGCTCCTTGCCGGAGAATCTCTTGATGAAAGTCGACAAGACGACTAGTGCTTTTGGCTTAGAGGCGCGCGTCCCTTACTTGCAACATGAGCTAGTCAGCTTCGGGATCAGTCTTCCTGTTCGTATGAAGCTTTCACGTTCCGGTGGAAAGGTGGCCCTCAGGCATGTTGCTTCCAAGTTCCTTCCGAAAGCTATCCGAGAGCGACGAAAGCAGCGGTTCTTCGTCCCAATTCACTATTGGCTTTCTGGCGAAGGAAATGACACTTTGTCACAAGCAATCGAAGATTGTTGCAAGCTCCCCTACTTCGATCCAGAGGTCGTTAGGGATATAGCGGCCAAGGCGATCTCGCGTCACCTCTACCAAGCAAGACAGATCTGGAATCTGATCACTTTCACGATTTGGCATTCTACATTCATCGAGAACAGAGCTCGGAGTCCAATCGAACTATGATTCACCTCGCCAAAGAGCCGTCGAGGAACAAAGATCTGTTCAAGAAAGTGGAGACCCGACTTTGAAAATCCTGATGATTGCGCCTACTGCTTTCTTCTCGAGTAGGGGAGGTCATCTAAGAATACTTGGCGAAGTCGTAGCACTAACCAGACTAGGCTACTCGGTTTTCGTTTGCGCTTATGGGGTTGGAGACGATGTCCCAAACGTCAAGGTCTTTAGGGGCAAACTAAAACCGAAAAACTTCCAGCATGGACCTTCCAAACTCAGAGCACTGTTGGATATTGACCTTCTACTGACTTCCATTAGGAGCTACATAAGAGAGAAACCGGACATTATCCACGGACATCTACACGAAGGAGCAGCCATCGGGTCGATTTTGTCACTGTTTACTCGGACTCCAGTTGTTTTGGATGCTCAAGGCAGCATCTCTGAAGAGACAGTTTCCTTAGGATTAGCGCGACGTGGGTCGCCCCTACACCAACTGCTGAGAGTTTTCGAACTCTTGACAATACGAAAGGCTAGCGCTGTAATGGCAAGCTCTAATCAACTCGTCGAATCCTACCGATCTCAACTGCCCTCGAACCAAAGGTCAAAACTCATGCCCGTTCTGGATGGATATGATAATTCTCATTTTCGACCCTTGCCAAAGAATCATGACCTTCAGAAGCAACTTGGGATTCAAGAAGACAAGAAAGTCGTGGTCTACTTGGGAAGCTTGGAAAGACAGCAGGGCATTACTACGATTATAGAAGCCGCCGGATATGTATTGAAGCAGAGATCCGATGTCCACTTTCTAATAATGGGGACGCCCGTCGACATAAGCTTGGATGAGTGTAGAGAATTAGCCGAAAAGAATGGTGTCTCACAGGAAAGTACGTTTCTTGGAACGGTACCCTACGAATTAGCTCCCAACTACTTGTCCCTCGGAGACGTAGCGATCTCTGCGAAAGTCTCCAAAAGCGAAGCAAACGGAAAAGTTTGCGTCTATATGGCGATGGGCTTGCCGACAATCTGTTTTGATACTCCAGTGAACCGTGACCTTCTCGGCGACCTAGGTTTCTTCGCGAACGATCCGACGCCAGGGTCTCTAGCCAAGCAGATCCTAGAGGCGTTGGACGCCGTTAAGACTCGTGGCGAAAAATTGAGAAATCAACTCTCGGAGCGAGCGAACGACGTTGCATCGTGGGATTCCATGGTCTCGCACATAACGAAGTCGTACCAACAACTATTCAATTGAGGAAACGGACGGAGCTTCAAACGGGGTTCCGAGCGAGGCACCTCGGAGAGACGAAGGGGCAGGGCTAGCTAATGAAATATATCTTGGGTTCTACGTCCCTCTAATAGTGCAATCCCACGATAAGATCATCAAATGAATCGGAGGGACTTTCCCTCGGAGAATTTGTCTTGCTCCGTCTAACCACGTTAATCATAGTTGGGAACATCAAGACTGCCAAAGCTGTCCAACTCAGAATCATAAGGCCGTAATACGTAAGCGGGAGATATTGGAAAGTCACTTTATGTGATCCTGCCGAAAGGAATACTCCCCGAAACGCTGCATCCGTCGGAAGGATCGGTGATTCTACTCCATCGACAGTTGCGTGCCAGCCGTCGTAATAGTTGTCGGAGAGAACCAGATATCCGGGACAAGCACTCTGAGTTTCGACAGTAGTACTATCAGGTCCATAGCTGACAATCCGTGTAGTATCATTATTCGATGAGGAACAGGCTCCGGACCCGTCATGGGGGGAACCCTCCAATACAGCACTGGTTCGCAGGTCGAGAGTTGACGAGGTCATCTCCCTTAGGGATTGAGTTTCATTTGGTGAGACTACCCATGAGTGTACTAAGAAGGTTCGAGGCATAGCATTAGTGTTCTCGTAGACGCGGACATTGTTGTCTTGAAGGAGGAGTTTGAGATGAGATTGTTCGTTTTGTGTCCAAGCTGCACCGATTATTTGGCCGTTACCTCCTGAGAGGTTCCGCGCGATATATCCCGAGCTCTGGTTAAGTGGCATATCAAGCACAAGGCCCGTTTCAACGGGCCCGGCAGGGTCTTCGTAGTTGTGTTGGACCTGATTCTGACTAAGCGAGCTGTTGTAAGCTCTGACATATGCAATTTGGCCATTCCACGGGCCGAGACCTGGAATAGCAGTTCCAACAAGCAAAGACTGATTGTAACGTTGTATGTCCCCTAGCAATAGGCGCTGAGCAATTGCAGTACCATCGACGTACAGCGTCGCGGCAGTCTTATCGTAAGTTCCGACAATGTCGTACCACTGATTAGGCATGAGGGAATAGCTGTCGTTTGTGACGAAATACGGCTTACCGTTCACATTCAAACCAAGTGCAGGTTTTGGCCCCACAGAGTATAACGTGATTTCGAAGTAAGGCGAGTTCCAAGATGATTGCGAGGCTGGAAGGGTTACGATCTGGGGAATCCCAGAATAACTTCCGGAGAATATCCATGCCTCGATCGCATAAACGTTGGTCAAGGCGGGCACTTCCACGTAATCGTCTACACCATCAAAAGTGAGGCTGGCGTTGGCTGGGGGAGGAAATGCAACGTTACTCGGTGAAATGACATATCGGACACCGAGCAAATCCAACAGGCTCGAATCTGAGTAGTGTTGGTACATTATCCGGTTCTGAGTGTACTCGAAACCGGGGATTGACTCGATGAATTGCAAGTATCGTTGAGGGATCGTGCTACTATATCCCCTCGGGTCGTAGATTTGGTATATCTGACCTGAGTCAGATGGTAAGGATGTTGCAAAGTCTCCGATCGAGACGGTTCGGGAATAGTCAGAAATGTTCTGAACCAATTGGATTGGCGCCGTTGCCGGGTACACGCTTGTTTGGTCGTTGAATGAAATCCAGCCATAGCTATAGCCGAAGAGGTCAAGACTGACGATCAGGATCAAGATCGTAGCTCCGATGAACTGGCGCCGATTGGGCAGTTTGCACCGGTTTGATTGTAGAAGGGTTTCGTAGATTCCTAGCCCAACTATAGACAAGGCTACAATCGCAATCAATCCGTTCCATTGCGAGTACCTTAGGGCGATCTGATTGTTCGTAAGAAACAGAGTCAAGATCCAAAGGCTGACGGACGAGGAGACAAATAGTATTAATCCAATAGTATTTTTGAACCGAAATCCAACTGTTCTCCAGTTAACCCTCTTTTCGAGTATGGTGAAGCCAAGCCCAGCTAGCATGGCAATAGGTAGCTCTTGTTGCTGCAATACCGTAGTGACGGTTGTCGTGTAGAAGTAGGGAATCCGTGAGAAGAGGGGATAGAGTGGAGATATTGTGCCTAGTGCGGCGATTAACGATAATCCTGTGACTAGGTAGAAAAAATAGAACACCTTGTTTCTAGCAAGGAAGGGCCGTTGGACAAGGAGGGGCAAGACGGCAAGGTAGAGGGGAATGAGACCGAAGTAGTGTACGAAGTCAACATAGTTTGCCCAGCAACAAGGCAAGTTCAAACTGTAGAATGAATTCCATCCTCCCAACGCGTTTGGGTTTACGTATGTTAGAAGGTAGACAGGAGGGAAGAAGGTATGACTCTGGACGGAACCGATCTCTTGGAGACGAGAAGAACCGCCGAGCTGGACTTCGGCTCCGTAAATTGTCGGGCCACCGACGATTAGGGCTAGGCAAACAAACGCGAGAAATAGCGACAAGGTCGTTAGAGCCTTCCGATTGTAATGTCGGTAGAGGTCGTAGAGCAGGGCCATGGCAAAGAAGAGAGAGATCACTAGAAGCAGGTCGAACAGAATATCGACCGCGCCGATGAGGAAGTCGTACCCGTAGACGGCTCCAGCTGCGGCAGCGTATCGGAAGCTCTGTTTTTGCCGTGCTGTCACAACGAAAAGAAGAACGAGTGGGATCCAGACCTTTGCTTCCAAAATAGGAGGAAAGGTTAGCGAGATAATATTTGGGAGACTGAACGCATAAACTAGTCCTCCCAAGAGGGACCCGTATCTTGAGAGGGTAAGTTTTCTTGCTAGCAAATAGGCAAGAGATCCTGAGAGAGTTAGACGGATAACTGAGACGTATCCTATTGCCACCGAGGCCGGCAGGAACATGAACGGAAGGCTTGTCGGATCAGTAGCCATGTTGAGCGGACCGCCTCCCCAGATCATTGTGGTGCCAGACAATATGTACGGGTTCCATAATGGGATAGAGAGATGATGCAGAGCCCAGGAGCTATAGTACATGAATGGATAGAAAATTAACGTGAGATCGCTCGTGTTGACATTGGTAATTTGTCCGGTCGGCGTGTTCGAGAAAGCGTAAGATGACCCTAGAAACCCAGTCGGAATAATCACTTTACCAAGGAACACTGGCAGAAGTAAGATCACACTTGCAATCAGGTAGAATGAAGTTGCTAGACAAAATTCGTAAATCGACGCATTGCGGAAACGAAGAAGCACAAGTCTGATAATCTCGCTCAGGTGAGTCATCCTGAACGACTCCGAATGATTCAAGCTTGATTTCAGATGTTCACCGATCTAGCCTTTGTTAAACCCTAGGTCTTGCCTTGTCAAAGCCGATATTGCCTCTCGTTTCAGTAGTCATCTGTACCTATAATTCAGCTAGAATCATTGAACCCTGCATCAAGTCAATAGTGAATCAGACTTATCCCAATCTAGAGGTCATTATTGTAGATGCGGGCAGTATAGATGAGACCGTTCGCATTTGCGAAGGAATCTATCCGAAGGTGAAGGTCGTCCTGGACAAGGACAACTATGGATACTGCTTTGCCGAAAACCTGGGAATCTCTGAATCTCAAGGCGATTTTGTCCTCATGATAAACAGTGATGCTTGGATCGACCATCGTTGCATCGAAGAGATGGTCAAGACTGCCTCTACCGACTCAATTTGTGCTGCCGTAGCTCCAAAGATCTTCTTGCCGTTACGTGGCATGCGATTAGATAGCGCGGGAACATATTTTGCAAAAGACTTCTCAGGTATGAATCGAGGCCATATGGAATTCGACAGCGAAAAATACGATAAGGAATGCGAGGTTTTTGGAGTCTCTGACGCAGTTGCCCTCTATCGTAGAAGCAGCCTTGACCTCGTTGGCACATACGATCCTCGGTTTGTGGCGTATCAGGAAGAAGCTGACCTTTGCCTAAGGTTGAGAATGGCCGGCTTCAAGATCGTATTCAATCCCAGAGCTGTTGGGTATCACCTGTCTTCTGCAACGGTCGGAGAATTCTCACCGAGGAAGATAATGCTCTCAGAGAGAAATGTCTGGTGGACGGGCATAAAGAACTGCCCCACAGCTTTGCTGCCTTATTGCGCGATCAATCTTGTATTGCGGTACCTGGCATATGCAAGACTGTTCCTAGGGCCATCGGAAACTCGCGTAACCCAAGCAAAAGCGACCGTCGGAGTCAGAGAGATCGTTCGAATCGTGGGAGAGGCACTCCAATCGACCGTACGAAATGGCTCATATCTGTTGAGAAAGCGCGCCCAAGCGCAGTCGGGTTTCAAGTATGGAGACGATGAGATCATCGAGATGATCCGAAGGTACGGGTATGACCTTCGAAGCTGGTTTGCAAACACTGCTCCAAGAAACTAAGCTGGGTCAACCATTTGTGGGTTAGTGAAATTCTCTGGTTACTGAATGAGAAATATTGAGAATCCTTTGCCTGACAACCAGATGTGAAAACTCGAAGGTATCGCTGACACTCCATACCAATTATTGGGTTGCGTCCACCAAACAGTGAAAGAGCTGTGCATTGATCCAAGCGAGGTTATCGGAGTTACGTTGATATTAACAGGAATCGGGGCAATTGTGTTTTGAACGACGCCGATCTGACCCGCGTTGAGAATTCTTACCTGATTTGGATTTGGAGACATTAGGGCCAGCCCGTAGAATTGCTGTGGCACAACGAATGTCGAATTCGCAGGCAAAATCGGAATCGCATTATCTAGGAGGTTTATCAGATTCTCCTCTTGAGATAGAGGCATAGTGCTCTGGAGATACCCATTTGGAAAGTATTGAACAAAGTTCTGCGACAAAAGGAGATATGGTGAGGGGGTTGTGGGCGATGAAACCGCAAAACTGAACCCGGTGGCGACTATGAATATCAGCATAAGGACTGCGAAGCTCCTCACGAATCTCTTCGAGTTGGTTTTCAAGGTGGCCCCAAACATGATTGCGAGGGGAAAACTTGTCATCCAAAACACGGTGATTGGCGAAACAATGTAGATGCCGATGGCAGTTGGCAACAGCCCGCACAGGATCGTGCAACATAGGAAGTAAACCGGGACCTGGGACTTTACTTTACGTAAAGCCCCGAACGGTAGCAACATCAGTGACGGCCAAGACATGATCAGCAAGAACATCAATCCGTACATGGATTCTGTCAAACCTAGGGACATGGACATAGTAGAAACTGGGATGGATGATCCAACTGCATTATTCGCAGCGACATTTAATTCCTGAGAAGCAAAAAGAATGATGGCGACAATGACTGAGTAGAGTTCGACCCGAAGCAAACTAAGCTTCCGGTAATTTCTTGCCAAATGGACAATAAGGGTCAGAATCAGGAGGACTGCAGGCAACGCGTTAGAAAGAACAACCAGAGCGACTAGGCCAATTGCAAGATATCTCACCCGTGGTTTGGGAGATACCAGAACGACAAGGGCTATGATCGCGAAGAATAGGGCAAGCATCATTCTGTACTGATCCCATGAAAGCCGCAGTGTGATCAGGCTGAAAGTGAACATAGTTGAGGTCAAGAATGAATTCCTTTCACCAAGTTCCTGGACCTTCAGAGCGTAGGAATAGACCGATAGCGACAGTCCGACTTGCACCACAACAGCGAAAATGTTGAGATTGACAAAGGCGTTCGGATACGCCATATACATCAAAGAAAGCAAAAGCTGCTGCAAGGAAAAGAAATGAAATACCCACCCGAGATCGGGAATGCCCTTAACCATGGATGGGAGATAGTAAGCCGTTGTATCGAACCCCGCCGGATAGGGCCATGCAAGAATCACAGGGGCCAACCTGACCAAGAGAGCAAGGAGGGCAGCAAAAAGGGGGTAAGTTAGCCCTCTATGCCCAACTATACATTGATACTTCTGCAAACCTAGTTTGCGCGGTGGAGGTGTGGTGGCATTGAGGTACGGCGGTCGCAAGGTCGTCGTTAGATCAGGCTGAGAATCAAGTTCCGGTAGGAATTATGCCTTTACTGCGACGCCTGACTCTAATTCGGATTCAAGTTGCCACCCCACTTGACTCTCTAGACCCTTCTGAAGGGTGACACGTGGGGAATATCCAATTTCTCGTCGTGCCTTAGAAATGTCTCCATATGTGTTTTTCACGTCTCCAGCGGCGCCTGGTCTGTAGGCAATTTTGGCTTTCTTTCCGACCAATCGTTCGATGAGTTCAACAGCATCAGACAACTTGATGGGTTTGCTTGCGCCCACGTTGAAAATATTTCCTGGAGTAGCTCTCAACGCCAAGAGGTTGGCTGAGACTATGTCATCGCAAAAGGTGAAGTCCCTCGATTGTTCACCATTGCCGTATATGTCGATCTGAAGACCCTTGGAGATTCTCGTTATGAACCGATTGAACGCCATGTCGGGCCGCTGTCTTGGGCCATAGACCGTGAAATATCTCAAAACAACGGTTGGCACTTCGAAATTCCGGAAGTACACTTGGCAAAGGTGTTCAGCCGCAAGTTTTGTAATCCCGTAGGGAGAATTTGGTCTAGGAATGCGTTGTTCCATTAGAGGTAGCTCTTCGGAATCGCCATAAACGGAAGAGGATGATGCATAGACAAATCTCGAAAGGATGTCCCGCTCTCTGCTCGCTTCGAGCAGTCGCTGTGTTGCAATGATGTTATCATGAACATACTCCGAAAAACCGGCACCCCAGCTTGACCTAACACCAGGTTGACCCGCAAGATGGAAAACGCCGTCAACGCCTTCCATGAGGCGACGAAGATTAAGTGAAGCAATGTCGCCTTCGATAAACGTGAACCGTCCAGACTTCCTTAGCGAGCAAAGGTTGGCCAGCTTCCGTTCTCTTGGATAGTAACTTGTGAAGGAATCTATTCCTATGACGTCGTGTCCTTGCTCAACTAGCTTCTCGGACAGGTGTGACCCAATGAATCCAGCTGCGCCCGTTACCAGAGCTAGCATTAGCCGTACTCGCACAGACCTTCCATTTTTATTGAAGTGAAAAGCTGACTGGTTCAGTTATAACGCCGACGTAACTGAGGCTTAGAACGGAGCGTCTTTGTGAGAAGAGGATAACCCGGCGGATATTAAGGATCTCCCCCGATTGATTAGACGATCTTTCTTAGATCATCGAGAATCTTCTGCTCTCGTGAGCGCCGTCCTTGCCACGTCGCAAGGATCCAGCCTGCCAACAATCCCGTTGCTAATCCAACCAGTGTTCCGTTGAGTAGCCATTGGGCGGGCCAGAAATTTGCAGCTAGCCACTGTTGCATGTAGAGGTTGTGTTGGTACTCTAAGCTCAGCCAGACGAGTAGTGTTAGAATGACAAAGGACTCTCCTAGTGCGGCAAGCCTCGCCCGACGCAGCATATGCTCCGCCTTCAGACGGTGCATGTCTAGAGTCTCAGACATTGAACGCGAGAAACGCTCGTCCAGAGATTATAAGATGCCAGAATTCTCAAGTCGAATCCACAATCCTATCAGACACACATTCCAGAAACAGGTATTTACCTGGATTATGGAAGAAACAGGGTAATATTCAGCTTTCTCCAGCCATCTGCGCCCCGATCAAAGCGTTGATCAGCGATATGTCCCCAAAACACCTATAGCCAGCAGAACGCACTTAACGGCAAGGGTGAAAGAAGAAATGCGTAATCCGTTCAGAAGGAAGTCCAAGAAAG
>Ga0070708_100002190_pt1 | contig 15097 bp, 17 predicted proteins | sample KBSK5503metaG_FD_65469 | JGI IMG/M metagenome (GOLD analysis project Ga0070708, IMG submission 65469) | Corn, switchgrass and miscanthus rhizosphere microbial communities from Kellogg Biological Station, Michigan, USA - KBS K5-50-3 metaG | ecosystem: Host-associated > Plants > Roots >...
AACCCGAGAGGCGCTCTCTAACGCGGTTCGCCACTCGGGTGCCGACCGTATAACCGTCAGCCTTGCTAGAGACGGCGACCCAGCGACTCTCTGCGTCGAAGACAACGGCAAAGGCTTCGACCATGAGGCGGCTTCAGGCAGGGGACAGGGCCTGGGCAACCTTCGCTCGCGCGCGGACGCCATGGGAGGACGGCTCGACATCGACACGGCATCGGGACGGGGCACGCGAATTAGTATCGCGATTCCTCTATGAAGGAGCGACGTGAGCGCTGAGGGTCACCCTCCGGTCCGCCTGATGGTGGTTGACGACCATGAAGTCGTCCGCCAGGGCATCCGCGCGATGCTCGAAGCCGCGGGGATGGAGGTCGTTGGCGAGGCGAGTGGTGTGGCTGAGGCCGTCGAGCGCGCGGGTGCCCTTCGACCGGACGTCATCGTCATGGACGTACGACTCGCCGACGGAAGCGGGATCGAGGCGACGCGCGAGATCCGCGCGAAGCGACCCGAAACGCGCGTGATCATGCTCACCTCGTTCGCCGACGACGAAGCCTTGTTTGCTTCGATCATGGCCGGAGCGTCGGGATACGTCCTCAAGCAGATCCGCGGAGGCGACCTCGTTCGATCGATCCGTGAGATAGCCGAAGGTAGATCCCTCCTCGACCCTGCAGTCACCGAGGCGGTCCTCGCACGTTTGCGGAAAGGCAAGAATCTGCTCAAGGACGAGAAGCTCGCTCGGTTGTCCGCGCAAGAGGAACGGATCTTGCACCTCGTCGCACAGGGCAAGACGAACGGCGAGATCGCCGACGCCCTGAGGCTTGCCGAGAAGACGATCAAGAACTACGTTTCCGCGATCCTGACGAAGCTGGAAGTGACTCGCCGCGCTGAGGCGGCAGCGTACCTCGCGCGGCGCACGACGACTCCCGGCTCCGAATAGCGAGGTGGTTCTGCGGGGGTCCGGTCGGCCCTCGCGCGCCGGGCCCTTCAGCCCTACCTTCGCTCCGGGTTGCCCTCCATGCTGACTCTGGAGGTGTGAGATGTTCGTGTATTACTACGTGCAGGTCGAGGGGTCTTTTGACGACGTCGAAGGGTCCGTTCTGCGGATGCTCCCCGGCCTCCGGGGCTGGGCCGAGCAGGCCTACCGGGACGGCGAGCAACTTCGCGCCCGCATCAACTCTTCGGGCGGCGAGAGGATCGCAAAGACCGTCCTCATCGAGGTCGGAGCCCCAGCCCGGGGAGCGACTGAGACCTGGATCCCGATCTCGTGGGTGGCAACAGGAGCGCCCGGACTCTTCCCCAGCATGGACGCCGACGTCGTGGTCGGTCGAATAGGCGATGAACTTACCCAGATCTCGCTTCGTGGTTCGTATCGCGTCCCGCTCGGGCCGCTCGGTCGCGTCCTCGACAAGGTAGGTCTGCACCGTATCGCGGAGTCGAGCGTCAAGAGCTTTGTCGACCGCATCGCCGAAGCAGTGCCCGAGCTCGATCGGGAGCGACTCGCCGGCGCAGTGGGATCGTTGAACGGCGCCGACCAACATGGAGCAGCCGGCCATGGCCACCGTCCTGCTCGTTGAAGACGCGGCCGATGATGCGCCATGGATCTCGCGGTCTACTGGATAGCGCCCGACTTCATCGCCATCGTTGAAGCGGTCGAACGGCTGATATCCGGCTCAGACGCGCATGTGCTTCAAGGAGGGAGGAACCAATGATTTCACCCCACCTGAGGATCCAATCGAGCGTCGCGATCCGGCATCCCGCCGCGGCGCTGTTTCAGAAGGTGATATTCGAGGTTACGGGTATCCACTGTCTGACCTGCGCGGCAACGCTCGAGGGAGCGCTTCGAGAACTACCGGGCGTTCGACTGGCGTCGGTCTATCTCGTGTCCGAACGCGTCGAAGTCGCTTACGACGCGTCCGTCATTTCCGACGGCGAGATCATGCAGGCTGTGGAAAGCGCTCGGGTGCACGTTCTGAAGAGGGCGTCCGCGAGATCGCATGCCGTGTCCGACGCTCCATCCTGCTGAGCTCCCGCTCGGTCCCTGAGCCCTCCTCGTCCCAGGGAGACCCGAGTGTCAAGGTAGGTGAGCCGGGTGTCCGCGTCACCGAGCGCTCGCTGCGCGTCCTGGGCCTCGTGGAGCGATTGATCCAACGCTCGGCGCCGCGCAGCGAGCTCCTCTACGTCCCGCTCGCCGAGCATAAGCGACGTGGACGGGTAGGGCAGCCGTGCGGCGAACTGATGGAGATCGGAGGAGGAGAGGAGGAATTCGATCGCGCGGCCGGGCCCGTCCATGTACGCCTCGCGCACGCGAGCTTCGTACGTTCGCCGCGCCGACTCGGCCCGGTGCGTCCTCGTCGAAGACCCGCGGCCGGAAACAGACGCAGGCGCGGCTGAAACCGACCAGGGCGCGACGAGGCTCAGCCCGAGCGCCAGCGCGCACGCCCCGGCCCGGCGCCCGGCTCCGATCCCCTCGCGAAAGGGTGTCGTACCGGAGCGAGCATCGCTTGGGCAAAGACGCCCGATCGGGTTCGGGCCCGATGGTAGGCTTCCGCCGCCATGCCGGACGATTGGGTCGAACTTCGCTCCGACACCTTCACGAAACCGTCCCCCGGGATGCGCCGCGCGATGGCCGACGCCGACGTCGGCGACGACGTGTTCGGCGAAGACCCGACCGTCAACGCTCTCCAGGAACGCGTCGCGGCGCTTTTCGGGAAGGAAGCCGCGCTGTTCGTGTCGAGCGGCACGATGGGGAACGAGGTTTCCATCCGCTCGCTCACCCAGCCCGGCGACGAGGTCGTTATCGAGGAACACGCGCACATCGTCCTGCACGAGGTGAGCGCGCCGGCGACGATCAGCCAGGTCATGCTGCGTCCGTTGCCGTCGAACCGCGGCGTGCTCGACCCCGACGCGCTCTCCGAAGCGATCCGGCCACCGACACCGCTCTTCGCTCACACGTCGCTCGTGTGCGTCGAGAACACCCACCAAGCATCAGGCGGCTCCGTCTGGCCGCTGGACGCGCTGCGCGCCGTCTCCAAGGTCGCGCACGAGCGCGGCTGCCGCGTCCACCTCGACGGAGCGCGGATCTTCAACGCGAGCATCGCCTCCGGCATCGCGGTGTCGGAGTTCGCCGCAGAGGTCGACACCCTGTCGTTCTGTTTCTCGAAAGGCCTCGGGGCTCCCATCGGATCGATGCTGGTGGGTTCTCAGGCGTTCATCGACCGCGCGCGCAAGATCCGGCGCATGCTCGGCGGCGCGATGCGACAGGTTGGCGTGATCGCCGCGGGTGCGGCGTACGCGCTCGAACACAACGTCGATCGTCTGGCTGAAGATCATGCCCGCGCGCGGCGGCTCGCGGAGGGCTTGGCCGGCGCCTTGCCGGGCTGCGTCGACCGGGCGGCCGTCGAGACCAACATCGTGTACGCAGATCTCGGGGATCTCGACGCCGTCGCCGTCTCGGGCGCGATGTGGGAGCGCGGCGTCAGGATTTACCCCTACGGCGCGAACCTGCTCCGCGCTGTGACCCACCTCGACGTCGACGACGACGGCATCGAGCGCGCGATCACAGAATTCGCCGCGGCTGTGGCCGGCGCTTAGGCCGGCTCCCCGATAGCGGCTTCGATCCGCGACGCGTACTCGGCCATCTCTCCGTCGCTCGCGTAGCGCGTCCTCGGCCAGAAGAAGCCGCGCAGTCCGTCCTTCCGCCGGCGCGGGACGACATGGACATGCAGGTGGGCAACCGACTGCGACACCTTGTTGTTGATCGCGACGAAGGTTCCGTCGGCCTCGAGCGCTCGTTCTACCGCCCCGGCCAGCAGTTGCACCCGCGCGAAGAAGGGCCCGACGAGGTCGCCCGGCAAGTCGGGGAGCGTCTCGACGTGGACCCGCGGCGCGAGCAGGCAATGACCCTTGAACAGCGGCCGGTGATCCAGGAACCCGAGTGCGACGTCGTCTTTGAGTACGACGAGGGCATCGAGCTCCGAGTCGGCGATGGAACAGAAGACGCAGCGGCTCACCGCCGCGGAAGCCTACCGGTTGACGTAGCCGCGGAATCAGGAGCGCTCGACCGGACGAGCCACCGTCTGTTCATTACTCGTCTCCGATGGTCACCGTAACGCGACTCTCTGAGGTAGGGGCCGGCCGGGGCGACCCCGGCAGCTTGATGGTGAAGGTCGTCCCGGACCCCGGCTCGCTCGAGGCGACGATCTCTCCGTCGTGCGCCTCGGTGACCGCCTTGGCGATGGCGAGCCCGAGGCCTGAGCCGGGCCGTTCCCGCGAGGAGTCGGACCGCCAGAACCGGTCGAAGACATGCGACAGCTCCTCGGCGCTCATGCCGAGCCCGTCGTCGGCGACGGTCAGGATCGCGGTCGCGCCCTCTGTCACGAGGGAAACGGATATCGCGCCACGCGGATCGGTGTACTTGATCGCGTTGTCCGTCAGGTTCTCCAGGAGGCGGCGGAGCAGCCGCTCAGAACCTCGGACCCGAACGTCGTCCGAACCGATCGTGACCGACACGATCCGGTCGCCTCCCGTGGCGCGCGTCGCCTCTGCGACGTCTCGCACGAGCGGAGCGAGCGCAACCTCTTCGTCCGGCATCGCCATCCCTGCGTCGACGCGTGCGAGCGCGAGGAGGTCCTCGACCAACCGCGTCATCCGCTCGGCCTCCTCGATGGCGTCGCGGAGCGCGGCCTCGCGCTCGAGCGGCGCCATGTTCGGGTCGCGGGAGACGAGCTCGAGGTTGCCGCGCATGATCGTAAGCGGCGTGCGCAGCTCGTGCGATGCGTCGTCGACGAAACGCCGCTGCGTCTCGAGACTCCTGGACAGGGTCCCTTGCGCGGTCTCGAGGCGAGCGAGCATCGTGTTGAACGCCTCGGCCAGCCGGCCGAGTTCGTCGCTACGCTCCGACGACACGCGCTGGGTTAAGTCGCCGGTCGCGCCGATCCGCTGCGCGGTCGCGCCGATCTCCTCGACCGGACGCAGCGCCGTGCGCGCGAGCCGCCACCCCAGCGCAGCGGCGAGCGCGATCCCGGCGACGCCGGCGAGCGCGAGCAAGCTCCGCAGCCGCGCAAGCGTGTCCTCGACATCCTTCAGCGGAGTCGCGATGAGGACCGTGCCGACGGGGTCGCCGAACTGATCGGTCAGCGCCGACGCTCGGGCCCGGAGCGCGACGCCGCGGACCGAGATATCGCGGACGAAGGGCTTGACGGTGCCCTTCCCGACCGCGATCACCTCCGTGTCGACCGGGAGCTCTACGTCGCCGAGCGCCTCGGAACGCGCGACGATCCGTCCGTTCGTATCGACGACCTGGATGTAGACGTTCGAGGGGGTGAAGCCGAGCCCGCGGATGACCGCCACGTCGGGACTGACTCGCATCGCGCGGACGATCTGTCCCGCGCGCTGGTCGAGCGTGGCGTCCAGACGCGAGCGGAGGTTGCGGTCGAGCAGCACGTACACCCCTGTACCGAAGACGGCGAGCACGACGGCAAGCACCACGGTCGTGATCAGCGTGAGGCGGAGTCGTAGCGACATCTACGGCTCTTTCAACGCGTATCCGACGCCGCGCACCGTATGGATGAGCTGCGGTTCGCCCATCTTCCGGCGCAGGTATCCGACGTAAACCTCGAGCACGTTCGACGCGACGTCCTCACCGCCCCAAACGTCTTCGAGGATCGCGTACCGGTCGTGGACGACTTTCGGCTCGCGGAGGAAGAACTCGAGCAACTGGAATTCCTTCGTCGTCAGCTCGATCCGAGCACCCGCACGTTGCACCTCCCGCGTCCGGGGATCCACCTCGACGTCGGCGAACCGCAGCAGCTCTCCGGCCTCGCCGCTCGCGCGCCTCACCAGAGCGCGGACCCGTGCGAGCAGCTCCTCGATCGAGAACGGTTTGACGAGGTAGTCGTCCGCCCCGGCATCGAGCCCGGCGACCCGGTCGGTTACGGCGTCCCTGGCGGTGAGCATGAGCACCGGGGTCGGGTCTCCTCGTCCCCGCAGGCGGCGAGCGACCCCGAGGCCGTCCACCCCCGGCATGAGCACGTCGAGGACAACCAGGTCGAACGCCCGGCCCGAGATCGACGCCAGCGCCCGGCCACCGTCCTCCGCGGTATCGACCTCGTACCCGGCGGACTCCAGGGCACGCCGAAGCATGTCCCTGAGCCTTCGATCGTCGTCGACGACGAGTACGCGTCCTGCTGCCATGTTCTCAGGCTACGCTCAGCATCTGAGAAGCCGGTGAGGAGACTCTTACTGACCGACCGCGCTCAACCCCGGGGTCTGGCGAGCCAGCGACTTTCCGACGGCCTCGGCAACCCGCCCCATCTCGGCCACGAGGGGCGGCAGCTCCTCGGTGGTGAGCGCTTGGGGCCCGTCGCAGAGCGCCGTCTCGGGGTGCGGGTGGATGTCGATCATGACCCCGTCGGCGCCGACGGCCACGGCGGCCAGCGCAAGAGGAGCGACGAGCTCCCGCTTCCCGCTGGAGTGCGAGGGGTCGACGAAGACCGGCAAGTGCGACAGGCGATGAACCAAAGGGATGGCCGATAGGTCGAGGGTATTGCGGGTCATCGGCTCATAGGTTCGGATCCCGCGCTCGCACAGGATGATGTCCTCGTTGCCCTGCTGCGCGATGTACTCGGCCGCCATGAGCCACTCCTCGATCGTGGCCGACAGGCCCCGCTTGAGCATCACGGGGCGGCGGGTCCTGCCGACCTCGCGCAGGAGCTGGAAATTCTGCATGTTGCGGGCGCCGATCCGGATGATGTCGGCGTAGGAGGCGACCAGGTCGACGTCTGAGGTATGCAGAACCTCGGTGACCACGGGAAGCCCAGTTTCGGCGCGCATCTGCGCGAGGATCTCGAGCCCGCGCTTCGCGAGGCCTTGGAACGCGTACGGCGACGTCCGGTGCTTGTACGCGTCGCCTCGCAGGACGTGGGAGCCGGCGGCCTTCGCAGCGCGGGCGGCGGACATCGCCTGCTCCTCCGTCTCGATCGCGCACGGCCCGGCGATGACGCAGAACGAGTCCCGGCCGATCGCGACGTTCCCGACCTGGACGACGGAGGCTGCCGGGCGGGACTCGGCCGCTACGAGCTTGTACGGTTTGCCGATCCGGACGACCTGGTCGACACCGGACATCCCGGCGAGCGGCAGGGCCATGAAGCGCTCGGTGTCCCCGAGGAGCCCCACGATCGTGCGGTGCTTGCCACGCGAGACGAACGTCTCGCCGCCGGCGTCCTCGATGAGGTCGACGACTGCAGCGACCTGCTCGTCCGTCGCCTCCGCACCCATCACCACGACCATTCCACTGCCTCCCGTTGACCCGCTAGAAACGAAAAGACCCCGGGCGCTTCGCCCGGGGCTGGCTCTTCCGGCTTCGGCCTAGCAGGCCTCGGCCCCCGGGCGGGGGTTACCGAAGAACCAGTAATAGCGCTGCATAGGTGCGGCCGATGGTAGAAGCGCATGCTCTGACTGTCAAGGCATCCGGTTCCCCCAACACCACCCATTTGAGGGGGGCAAGAAGGGACTTCCGCACTACGTCATGGCACCGGTCTCGTCGTTTGAGATGGTAGCCGGTTCGAAAGGTAGAGGAGTTGGCTCGGAGGATCCGGCAGTGGGGATAGGCCGAAAGGGTGGCCCGGTAGTCCTTCCGGACAGGGGGAAAACCGGCCGAACGGACGGTCAAAGAGGGCGCTCGCGACGTCGAGGATGGGACCGACGGTCGCGGAGGAGCCAGACATGGACCAGATGGCGGAACGTCAGAAGGCACTTGGGAACCAGGCCGTATGGGGCCGGGTGGGCTACGCAGGAGACGCGTTCGCCCCGGCCGAAGGCACCTACGCGGGCGTCACCGCCACCGGGCTCAACTACACGCACGTGAACGACAGCGGCCTTCCGCCCATGCCGGGCAAGCGCGCCGCACTCGCCAACTTGATGCCGATGGTCCTCGGCGCGATGTGGGAAGCGGCCTTCGCCATGGAAGCCGGCCCGCTCTCGACCTGGAGTAACTAGCGATGACGACCGTCGCCCTCTTCCTGGCCCAGTTCCTGGCCCGTCGCCGCTCCCGCTAGAAGCGGCGCAGCTACAACGCTTCGACCTCCGGAGCGAACAACTCCGCAACCAGCAGCCCGCTAACGATCAACGCCGCTCCCACCCAGCCTCGCCCGCTCAGGCGCTCGCCCAGCATCAAGAATCCGAACACCGCCGCGAACGGCGCTTCCATCACCAAGATCACCGCCGCCCTGGTCGGCGGGATGAAACGTTGGGCGCCGCTCTGGATGAAGAACGCGAGCGCCGAGGCCAGCACCGCGGTAACGACGATCGCCATCCAAACCCCCCCGTTCGTCGGTATCGGCTCGCGCTCTGTTGCCGCGGACGCGACGCCGGTCGCCAGAGCAACGACGGCAAGCTGCATCACGACGAGCGCGCGCAGCGGAACCGTCGCCGAGTAGCGCCCGAGCAGCAGGATGTGCACCGCGAACAAGCCGGCGCATAGGAGCACCAACCCGTCGCCGAGGGACAATCCGATGCCCGATCGCGACGCGAGCAGCAGCAGTCCGGCGAACGCGAGCACTGCGCCTACAGCAGTCGACACCGACGGCAGCCGGCGAAAGAAGACCGCCCCGAACAGCGGCGTGAGGATCACGTACACCCCGGTCAAAAACCCAGCGTTCGTGGCGGTCGTTCGCTGGAGCCCGAGGGTCTGGAAGATGTAGCCGCCGCACAGCGCGAGTCCGATCGCCCCCCCTATTGCCAGATGGCGCCGGGTCAGGCCACGGAGCGCCTCCATCGACACGGCTCCGACGAGGAGAGCCGCGATCGCGAATCGGAGCGACAGGAACAGCAGCGGCGTCGTCGGGTGTTTGATCAAGGAGATGCCCAGCGCGGTGTGCGCCGAGGAACAGCGTTGCACCGCGCACTTGACGATCGGGAAAGCGGCGCCCCAAATGGCGGTGACGCCGAAGAGGGCGATCTCCCAGGAGTAGCGGCGGACCCGTGGTGGCGAGCGCACGAGCAGCGAGTATATGGATCCGCTTGCTTGGAGCGGCTACGCAGTGAACAAGGTCGCCGTATCGCCGCGCTTCACCGTCTGTCCGGACGAGGGTCGTTGGCCCACGACGGTGTCACCATAGGAGCCGGGAACCTCTTCTCGTTTCACGATCAGTCCGAGGCCCTCGAGCATGGCCTTTGCCTCGGCGAATGACTTGCCGCGCACGTCCGGCATGGGGAATTGAGCCGGCCCCTTGCTGACGACGATCGTGATAGCGGAGCCCTTGTCGGCCTTGGTCGCGGCCGCAGGCGATTGCGAGATGACCTGTCCTGCGGGCACGGTGTTGTTATCGACATGCTGCGGCGTGACGGTGAAACCTGCGGCCGTCAAGATCTGCGTGGCCTCGGCTTCTGTCTTCCCGACGACGTTGGGGACGTCGATCCGCTCGACGCCTTTCGAGACGGTTAACGTGATCTTCGTCCCCGCCGTGACCAGAACGTCGGCCGCCTGACTCTGCGCGATGACGTACCCCTTCTTGACCGTGGGGCTGAACGCGTCGACCCGCGACACCGCGAGTCCAAGCCCTTCGAGCTTCGTTTTTGCATCCTCGTAGGTCATGTTGATCACGAGCGGGACGGAGACCGTCACGGGCCCGGAGGAGACGATCAGCTTCACCGTGGACCCTTTCCGAGCCGACGAGCCGCCGGCGGGATCGGTCCGGATGACACGCCCCGTCGGAACCGTCGCGCTGTTCTCGACGTCGGTCGTAACCGTGAAGCCCGCGTCTCGCAGCGTCTTTTCGGCCGCGGCTTTGGTCTGTCCGGCGACCACCGGCACGTCGACGTGGGAGAACCTCCCGACGAGGATCGGGATCGACCCGGCGATCAGCGCCAGCGCCGCGACCAGAACGATCACGCCGCGACGCGTCAGCCGGTGACCCCGCTTCCGAGCGAGGTTGATCGTCTCTTGCGTCCCGATCGGGATAGCGATCGTCGGATGGACCAGCGTCCCGACCTCACCGGTGTCCGATCGGGGCACGGCGGTGCGGAGCGCTTCACCCATGTCTGCCGCGGACGAGTACCGCTTGTTCGGGTCGCGGGCGGTGGCGCGGGCAACTACCTCGTCCATCGCCGGCGGGACGCCGGCGACGAGCTCGCTCGGGCGAGGCACGTTCTCGCGTACGCGTTGATAGGCGACGATCAAAGGGGTATCGCCGGTGAATGGAGTCCGGCCGGTCAGCATCTCGTACAGCACGACACCGAGCGCGAACAAGTCAGACCGGTGGTCGCTCTCTTTACCCTCGACCTGTTCGGGCGCGACGTAGTGCGCGGTGCCGAGCAGGACACCGGCCTGCGTGGCCTTCGATTCCGCCATCGTGCGGGACAGCCCAAAGTCGGCAACCTTCACCCGCCCGTCCGGCGTTAGAAGGATGTTCTCCGGCTTGATGTCGCGGTGAACGAGCCCCGCCTTCCGCGCTGCTTCCAGGGCTGCGCAGACCTGACCCGCGATGCGGGCGGCAAGCGACGGCTTCAATCGTCCGCTCGCGGTGAGGACTTCGCGAAGGTTTTGGCCTTCGACGAGCTCCATCGCCATGTACGCGGAGCCGTCTTCGCTGCGGCCCCAGTCGTAGACCTGGACGATGTTCGGATGAGACAAGCGTCCGGCGGCGGTCGCCTCTTTGCGGAAGCGTTCGACGAAGTCGGCATCCGACCCGAGTCCCGCCCGCAACACCTTCAGCGCGACGGTGCGATCGAGTACCCGGTCGTGCGCTTGAAAGACCTCACCCATCCCGCCCGAAGCGATGAGGCCCGTTATCTGGTAGCGACCGCCGACGAGGCGAGCGACGCGGCGGTCGGCGCCGATATCTTGCGACACGTTCCATCAAGTCTAGTGACCGAGAGCGAGGCGGGCACGCAACCCGGTTGGCCCGAATAGACTCCTTTGCGGGATGAAGGTCCTGGTCGCGGGCGGTTCCGGCTTCGTCGGCCGGCACCTCGTCGCTCGGCTCGGACGCGAAGGTCATGAAGTAGCCGTCCTCGCTCGCGATCCCTCGCGCGCACCACGCGGAGCGACGTTCGTGACCGGCGACCTCGCGGACGGCGGGGCGCTCGAGGCGGCGCTGGCGAGCGTCGACGCGGTGGTGAACCTCGTTGCGATCATCACCGAGCGCGGTTCGCAGACGTTCGACCGGACCAACGTCGGTGCGACTCGCAACCTCCTTGATGCGATGAAAAAGCGAGGCGTTGAACGGTTGGTCCATCTTTCCGCGCTCGGCGCCGGGCCGGACCCGTCGTTCCCATACCTGCGCTCGAAGTGGCTCGCCGAGGAGGCGGTGCGGGCGAGCGACCGCTCGTTCACGATCCTGCGGCCTTCCGTCCTACACGGCGAAGGGGCCGGGTTCTTCCGGTCGATCGTATGGACGCTCCGATGGGCGCCCGTGTATCCGATGGTCGCGGGTGGAGGGACGCGCTTCAGTCCGTTGTGGATCGAAGACCTCGCGGGTTGTGTCGTCGCGTGTCTCCGAGGCGAGGCGACCCGGGTGACGCTGGACGTCGGCGGGCCCGAGGTGCTGACGTTCTCGGATATCGTTGCGCTCGTCATGGAGACGCTCGGCAAGCGGCGGCGCATCGTCGACGTTCCTCTGTGGGCGGCCCGGCCCTTCGCCTTGGTGCAAGGACTTCGGCGGGATCCCCTCGTCACCAATCAACAACTCGACATGGTCGTGCTCGACAACGCCTGCGCGCCGGGCTCGGTCTCCGAGACGTTCGGTTTCCCTCCGCGTCGGATGCGCGACACCGACCTCCGCTGGCTCGCGAGGCTGTAGCGATGGCAGACGACGACGAACGGTTCGCCGGCGACCTCGAAGCCTTGGGGTTCAAGCCGGTGGGACAGAACCGCAAAGGCGAGATCACCTACGCGAAGCAAGCGAGCCGCTATCTTCTCTACAACGTGCACTGGGACCCGATAACGCGCGAGGTCCTCTTCACGTGGGAGTTCGCGATCGGTGAGTTCTTCGACGCGCGCGGGATGCAGATCGGCTCGAACGAAGCTCTGAACCTCTTCCTCTTCCCGCAGCACGACGCGAGGGGAACCCCCGACGCGACGTTCGTCGCCTCCGAGCTCGACCGAGCCGAGCAGATCTTCCGTTCGCTCGACTTCATGGGCCCGGCCGAATGAGCCCGCCGCCGGCCGCGTATACTCGGGGCGAAAACCGAATAGCGCGGGGAGCTCGGGGCACCGGGCTGAGAGGCTGCCTGACGCCGGCGACGACCCAACGGACCTGATCCGGGTAATGCCGGCGGAGGGAGGCGAAAAAGGCCACCGGATCGGTGGCCTTTCGTATCTCATGGAAGACACGAACGATCCGCTCGTCATCGCGGGGCGCGCGTTCTCGTCGCGCCTGATCGTCGGGACCGGCAAGTTCGCTTCTGGCGAGGCGATGCGCGACGCGCTCGCCGCGTCGGGGACCGAGATGGTAACGGTCGCCCTGAGGCGTGTCGACCTCGACGCGACGGGCGGGCCGGACATCCTTGAGTTCATCGATCGGGACCGTTACCTGCTGCTGCCGAATACCTCCGGCGCGATGACGGCGGAGGAGGCGGTGCGGCTCGCACGGCTCGCGCGCGCGATGCAGCTGCCGACGTGGATCAAGCTCGAGGTTACGCCCGACCCGCGCTACCTGTTACCCGACCCGGTCGAGACGCTGAAGGCTGCGGAGATCCTCGTCGCCGACGGATTCACCGTGTTGCCGTACATCAATGCCGATCCGGTGCTGGCCAAGAGGCTCGAAGAGGCCGGCTGCGCGACGGTGATGCCGCTCGGCGCGTGGATCGGTTCGAACCTCGGCGTGCGCACGCGCGACGCGATTCGGATCATCGTCGAGCAGGCGTCGGTCCCGGTGGTGGTCGACGCGGGGATCGGCGCGCCGTCGCACGCGGCGGAAGCGATGGAGCTCGGCGTCGATGCGGTGCTCGTGAACACGGCGATCGCGGTCGCGCGCGAACCGGCACGGATGGCGGCTGCGTTCGCCGCCGCCGTTGGGGCCGGGCGCGAGGCGTATCGCGCGGGCCTCGCGCCGGTGCGGGAGGACGCCGAAGCGTCGAGCCCGCTCACCGGGTTCCTCGATCCGATGAGTCGCGTGACGCCGTGACGTTCGCGGAAGAGCTCGCGAACACGCCGGTGCCCGAGCTGGCGGCGCTCGCGCGCGACGCGTCCGACATCGATGTGTCGCGCGCGCTGGCCCGGCGAACGGGGGAGCGCGATCTGTGGGACTTCGCGGCGCTCCTTTCACCCGCGGCGGCCGGACGGCTGGAGGAAATCGGCCGCGCCGCGCGACGGCTCACGGAGCGGCGGTTCGGCAACACCGTCCATATGTACGCGCCCGTGTACCTGTCGAACGAGTGTCTCACGACGTGCACCTACTGCGGGTTCGCGAAGGACCTCGACATCGTGCGCCGCACGCTGACCGTCGCGGAGGCGGTACGGGAGGCGCGCGTGCTCGCGGAACGAGGGTTCCGCCATCTGCTTCTGCTCACCGGTGAGCACCAGAAGATCACCGGCGTGGATTACCTTGCGCAGGCGCTGCGCGCGCTCGCGAACGTCGTTCCGCAACTGTCGATCGAGGTACAGGTCTGGTCGGAGGAGGAATACCGGCTTCTCGCCGCGGCCGGGTGTGACGGCGTCGTGATCTATCAAGAGACCTACGATCGATGCTCGTATGCGACGTACCACGTGGCCGGAAAGAAGCGGAGCTACAAATGGCGGCTCGCGGGGCCCGAGCGCGCCGCGCGCGCCGGGATCCGGCGCCTCGGCGTTGGTGCGCTGCTCGGTCTCCACGACCCATGGCGCGAGGACGCGATCGCGACCGCCGCACACGCGCGATTCCTGATGAAACGGTTCTGGCGGTGCGAGGTGAGCGTCAGCGTGCCGCGGATCCGCCCGAGCGCGAGCGGGTATGCCGCCAGCGCGATGGTGTCCGACCGCGACCTCGCTCAGCTCGTCTGCGCGTTGCGGCTGTACCTCCCCGACGCCGGGATCGTGACCTCGTCGCGTGAAGCGGCGGGTTTCCGAGATGCGCTCGTGCCGCTCGGCGTGACGCACACGAGTGCCGGGTCGCACACGGAGCCCGGCGGCTACACCTCACCCGGCGAGGCCGAAGGGCAGTTCGAAGTGAACGACACCCGCTCGCCGGCGGAGGTCGCGGCGGCGCTGTCGGCTCGCGGCTTCGACGTCGTTTGGAAGGACTGGGATCGGGCGATGAGCGCGCCCGCGACGATCTGATGGCGACGATCCTCGCCAACGGCAAGGCGCGCGAGGTGCCCGACGGCGCGTCGATCGTAGACTTCCTCGGGCTGCTCGGATGGAAGCCGGAGTGGGTCGTCGTCGAGCACAACGGAGAGCCGGTCGAGCGCGCTCGCCTCGGCGACCGGCGGCTCGCCGACGGCGACCGGCTCGAGGTCGTGCGCGCCGTCGCCGGCGGCGCCGTCGCCTGATGGATCCCGAGGAGCTGCGGCAACGGCTCGAAGCCGCGCGCTTGTACCTCGTCACCGACGGACGCGGAGGCGGAGCGGCGCTCCGCGACTTCTTGGACGCCGTTCTCGGCGCCGGTATCGACATCATCCAGCTCCGCGAGAAGGAGCGGGAGGCCCGGCAAATCCTCGACCTCGCCGAGGTGTTCCGCGATCGGTGCGCCGCGCACGACGTGCCGTTCATCGTGAACGATCGCGCCGACGTGGCCCTGGCGGCTCGCGCCGACGGCGTGCACCTCGGGCAAGACGACCTGCCGGTCGAGGAGGCCCGGCGGATCCTCGGACGCTACCCGATCGTCGGACGTTCGACGCACGACGCCGGCCAGCTCCGGCGCGCTCTGGAGGAAGAGGTGGACTACGTCGTCGCCGGGCCGGTTCACGTCACGCCGACCAAGCCGGGCCGTCCGGCGGCGGGGATCGATCTCATCCGGCTCGCCGCGACGACGGCGACCAAGCCGTGGTTCGCGATCGGCGGGATCGACCTGGAGACGATCGGCGGAGTCCGGGCAGCCGGTGCGTCTCGTGTCGTGGTGGTGCGCGCGATCACGACGGCAGCCGACCCCGCTGGTGCCGTCAAAGAACTGAGCGCTGCACTCGACTA
>Ga0070708_100002191_pt1 | contig 15097 bp, 15 predicted proteins | sample KBSK5503metaG_FD_65469 | JGI IMG/M metagenome (GOLD analysis project Ga0070708, IMG submission 65469) | Corn, switchgrass and miscanthus rhizosphere microbial communities from Kellogg Biological Station, Michigan, USA - KBS K5-50-3 metaG | ecosystem: Host-associated > Plants > Roots >...
TACCACATCTATCATGTATTTCTCACAGCAGCTTTGCTTCCACTGTCATAGCTTCGATTGGCCTGTGAAGGGGCTCTATGGGCTTATGATAGATTTTTGCACGAATCCTAGCCCTACCTCAATTTACAAGGCACTGATGGATGAAGCTAGATGTGGAGTAGCTTCTCAAACAGTCAATGGTTGAGCTGCTCACTCTTCGCGCCGAGTGCTCACTCGTTAGTTCTGGCTCACATTTGGTGATCCAGAGAATGACGAGCTTTGAAGAAGAATCAGGAAAGCGCTTCGGAAGCGGATGAACGTTTTCAAGGTGTCACGCTGATGAGCGCGAGATCACCAAAAGCGCTCATGCGCCAAAGGTCCAGTGCTCTTGACAGAGCATCCCGCCTGCTTCATTGGCTTGGCTCTCCCACTCACCCCTCGCCTCTGCCTTCACAGGAAAGGTGACACACTCCTAGTTGCCCCCATCTGAAAAGTCAGCGGCTCTCCACGGCATTTCCTGCAAGGTCCAGCTATTGCCATCGGGATCACTGAAGGCGGCATACTTCACGCCCTGGTCATGTTCCTCGATCTGGCCGACGAGAACGCCGCGGCCAATGAGTTCTTCGCGTGCTGCTTTGATGTCTCCGACCACCAGATGCAGCCCCTTGACCGACCCTGGCTGCATTGCCATAGCGGGCAGGCCAGCCCAAAGGCCAATCGAGCAAGCCGAGCCGGGTGGAGTGAGTTGGACAATTCTCATCGTGTCGTTGGGCCGAACATCAACGTCTGCATCAAATCCCATCTTTTCAACGTAAAATGCTTTGGCGCGATCCATATCAGTCACTGGTATCTGCACCAGCTCAAGTTTCATTTTCATCTCTTTTTCTTCTCCCTACAGCTCATGAGCAAACCGTCTCCACAATTCTTGTACGGGTATCATAACACAGGGTGAAGCAGGCGTCTTGTATGAAACGGCAAAGCTGTGTCAATCTTGTGATTCTGAGGAGCTGGCACCATCTCAGTGAAAAAGCTCATCAACAGCTTGCGGTGAACCGTTTCACTCATGCAGAGAAGCGAGGTCCTCAGACCTCTTCAGAGCTCTGCACTCTCCAGATCACCAAATGTGGGCTCATCCCACGGGATGCGCAACGAGGTTTCATAGCTGAACAATAAGGGAACTGGCAAACGGTGTGGAAGTGTCTCGCTTCCGAGAGAATACGAGAAGAAATTGTTTCTCAGATAAGAATGTACGCGTGGAAATTCCGTGGGAAAGTCTACGCATTGTGTGCCGTCCCCAAAGGGAGTCTCTCAGAGAAGCTCCCCGCAAAACTCATGCACATAGCGTTGGAAGCAGGCCAAGGCTTCAATGCACATCCAGCTGGTCCGCATTAGCTCCTCGCGCCTCTTCTCCACTGCCACGATGGCTTGTTCTGGCCGGCCTGCCTCCAGTTCGTCCAATACTGACCGAATCACGTTGAAGTCGTAGCGCGCCTCTCGGAGCAGGACGACCACGCGCAGGCGGCTCATCTGGTGCTCATCATAGAGGCGGTAGCGGCTGCTCTGGTCGCGTACCGGGTGCAAAAGGCCCTGCTGTTCCCAGAAGTGCAGGGCCGAGACGCGCACGCCGACTTGTCTGGCTGCCTCTCCCACCGGAGCGCTTGAGAAGTGTGAGGACTCTGTACAGGGGCAGGTTGCGCGGTTAATGCATGCAGCGTAGAGACGGTAACCGCTCTTGCTCCGCGAAGTCGGTGGCAACAGGCCCCAGGATTCATAGTTGCGCACCTGCTGAACGCTGATCCCTGTAGCCCTGGCCAGGTCAATAGGGCGCAAAGAGGTGTGAAGTGCCATATGAAACTCTCTAGAATTACAGAAGACTTTTCTTATCTACCCACCTCTTTCTATCACACGAAACCGGCTCATTGAGGCTGGATAGGACGCTACTCCATCCATACGGATGATCTCAACCCTCCACACTAGCATCCGTGTTGTAGAGTAGACGTGTGATCCAGAAAAAAGCCTGGAAAGCCGAGGATCGGATGCAAATACATGCGAAAGTGAACACAACGGAGGTTGAACGAATGACTCATCCCACCCCCACGTATGCGATGCTCGATGACTGGATTGCGCGCGAGGCGATCCCATTCTCTCTCGATTCCCCCGGTGCCTTCAGCACCGCCGTCGACAAGGTAACTGCCTCACTTGGTGACTCGGTAGAATTGCTTGGTTTGGGAGAAGCACTTCACGGCGGTGAAGACATTCTCATCTTGCGCAACCGACTCTTTCAACATCTGGTCGAGGCGCATGGCTACAGCGCCATTGCCATTGAGAGCAGTTTCCCTCAGGCGCACCTCGTCAACGAGTATCTAGCTGGTCGCGGCCCGACATCCTATGAGGCCGTGCAGGACAGCGGCTTTAGCCACGGCTTTGGCCATATCTTTGCCAATCGAGAACTCGTGGAGTGGATGCGGCACTACAATGCCGATCCAACGCATCGCATCAAACTCCAGTTCTACGGCTTCGATAGCCCAACCGAGATGACCGGGAGCGATAGCCCACGCCAGGTCCTGCACTTTGTGCTCGACTACCTCGCCTCGGTTGATGCTGAAAGCTCCCAGGCGTATCGTCAGCGCATTGATCAGCTTCTTGGTCCAGACGCTGCCTGGGAGAATCCTGCGGCCATGATGGACCCGGCGCAGTCGATAGGCCTCTCACCAAACGCAACCGCGCTGCGGATCGAGACGGAGGAGCTCATTGCAGAACTACAGGCACGTCGTCCCGAACTGGTGGCGAAGAGCGACAAACGCCGCTATTTGGAGGCCATGCACTATGCTTCAGTGGCCCGGCAGTTCCTGAACTATCACGCCGCCTTGGCGCGAGCGTCAAGCGACCGGCTGGTCAGGCTTCTCGGCATCCGCGATGCGTTGATGGCAGATAATCTGGCGTACGTGGTGGCTCGTGAGCGTGGCCGAGGGAAAGTGTTGGCCTTCGCCCACAACAGCCATCTGCGGCGCGGAAAGGCAGAATGGCAACTAGGCGGTGAGGTCTACACCTGGTGGCCGGTGGGGGCACACCTCCATGAGATGCTCGGCCCGCGCTATGCCGTCATCGGTTCAGCAGTAGGCGAATCGCTTGCCAATGGCATCGGCAAGCCCGAATCGGACACACTTGAGAGCCGCTTGACGGCTGTGCCGGGGCCAGTGCGCTTTCTTCCCACGCACCGGGGGCAAGGACTGCCAGCCTCGGCAATCGCGGCTCTTCCAACTCGCTCCGGCAGCGTGAAGAACCCGACCTACTTCACCCTCACGCCTCAAAGCCTCATCGACTTCGACTGGCTGGTTGTCCTAGACTCCACAGCATACAACCGCGGTGGGCCGCCGCTGGAAGATGTGAGCACAAGCACCGAGCAGTAACCGTATTCCCCTCGCGCTTCACGTGCTCGTTGTTGGAGGCCATTCCAATTCAAAGGGAAACGGAGGAAGCAGTTCGCCCTGTTTTGGAACGATCTCCACCCACGGGATGAGCCAATTGATGCTTCCAATAACAGGATAGGGTGTCAATTAAGGTGTCAAGTGGAAACGAGAACCGCCTGAAGCCGCTTGTATCCTGGCTTCAGGCAAGTATGCCGAAGGGGGGACTCGACTTGCGTTGTTCGCTGGTGTTCGCCCTCGTCCTTTTTGTGCTTGAAACATCCTTGTTCTGTTCGTTGCGTGTTATGTTTTATCGCTGAAGTTCGTCGGCGTTGCTGTATGGGTTGCTGTACAGCATTTTCTTGTACAGCAGTGTTTGATCAACGAATGGAAGCAAGAATCAGACGATCATGACCCGAAGGAGCAAGCGGGTTGTTGTGCCGTTCACTGACGTTCGTTCTTGTGCGCGTTGTGCTTGCTGAGCAGTTCGCTGATGTTCGCCGATGGTTCCTGTCAATGTAAATTATCACAAACATTGGGCATTAGCTCAAGCATAAATGAGCTTACTACTTTCCCTTCTTTCACAATTATTGGGCAGCTTTTCTCGCAAATATTTGGCCAAACCGCACTCGCCTTATACTATCTTCCATCTTGGATAATGCTGCTCGGAGCATTCAGTATAGCATAATAAGAGCAGATGTGCCGTTCTGATCTTTCATCAATCCTTGCCTTGAAGCGTATTTGGGTTTTAGAATGATAGAGACACATGGTAGCAAGTCTATAGTTCTGTAAACAATAGGAAGGAGTTCCTAAAAAATGATTCGTCGTGCCAAAGATGACGAACGTGAAGAGCGGATTAACATGGAAATCATTGTGGATGCGTATGGCCCTGAAGAACAAGCGGCGGTATGGTATAATTATCTTTCCGACACCTTGCAAATCCCTTTTTCTGCCCGGTGTATTGTTAGCCGCGCGACCTCGCCATTGGAACCGGGAGATGAAGTCGAGGTCGTGGGAATGGCTCCAGAAGAGGAATGTGAGCATGACATGTTCGTGTTGATTCAGTGGAAACCGCGTCAGCTTGCCGTCCCTTTTATGCAATTGGAGGGCATCCAGGTGGATGAGGAGACCCAACAGGCCATTGAGGATTGGCACTATTGGGTGAACCGGGGATATGAGTTGTAAGAGGAGATTGTGCTGATGGATACCCCCTCAACCGATGTCATCTATCAACTGCATATTCGTCTTGCTTACATTGAACCACCGATCTGGCGACGTATGGGGGTTCCGGGTCAGGTGGCACTCTTTAGCCTGCACCGGATGCTCCAGGTCGTCATGGGGTGGGAGAACTATCATCTGCACCAGTTCATCGTAGGCACCACCTACTACGGAGAGCCAGATCCGGAGTTCGACGACGGCATGAAAAGTGATCGACGTGTACGACTTCGAGGTATCGCTCGTGAGGCAGGTGCCAGCTTTGTCTACGAATACGATTTTGGAGATGGGTGGCAGCATGTAATTACGGTAGAAGAGATCGAACCGTGGACTCCGAATAGCCTTGCGCCGCGCTGTCTGGATGGAGCGCGGGCGTGCCCTCCCGAGGATTGCGGCGGCGTTAGCGGCTATGAACACTTGCTTGACGCGCTGCGAGATCGACGCCATCCCGAGCACAAGGAGTTGCGCGCTTGGGCGGGAGTGCATTTTGATCCCGAGCTGTTTTCCTTGCAGGCGGTCAACTCGGCCCTGGCCAACCTTCGATAGCACTTTCTTCTTTGACGATCTCATACAACCATGTAGAGAAGTGGTTGTATGTGCTCAAAAGCAGATGGCCGTTCTTGCTCAGGGTTGGCGTCGGCGTTTCCCTCCTGACGTTTTCCGTCCCGGCTTCTCCAGACGTGGGACGGGATCCATCTGCATCTGCGGGGTGCCCAGGTTTAGCGGCTGCACAAGTTCCAGCAATTCCTGTCCTGGCTACTTCGTACATCCGTCCAAAAAATCAACCCATTGAGCCTGTTTGGCGACGAACATTACGCTTTCCAAATGCCGTTTTTATGAACGGATGTACGAAGTAGCCACAGGTCTCGGATTATGTCTTGGCTACCGCCATGCTGGACCGCCTCTTGCATTACTCGACGACGATTAACATTCGAGGAGAAAGTTATCGCCTTCGTGAGAAGCGCAAGGCAGGGGTGTTCCATGATCTGACCGCAAAGGCTCTTGCGCCGCGCCCCTCCGCCCGAAAAACACAAGGGGAGGAGCCAGGCCAAGTAAATGGCCGCTATGATGACCTGTAAATCAGCAGAAAGGAGGGACACCCTTTTCAAGAACACTTGATCTGGGGAATGTTAGACCGGCACTCGCCTGTGCCAACATACCATTCCTCACCCTGGGGATTTTTATCTCAGCACTTTTGGGGAGTTTTTCGTCGCTATTGACACATCCCAGGTGATCCAGGCTCTGTTCATCAGAGAACTGACCCCTGGACCATAGCGAGTGAGATGCAGTTGAAGATGCTTCTTCACTGAATCGGCCAGCAGTGCCTCAAGAGACTTTTTTAGCTTACTCCAGATCATTGGCAATCACCTCTTTTTTTGCTTTCGGTCCCCAGGCGTGGCAATGTCCTTCTTGCCAATCAAGAGGCATTTTCGGTCCCTTCCACCAACATACCATAGTTAGCTATTCTTGAACAGGTCAGTAAAAAAGTGGCGCCATTGCTCGCTGCTCTCCAACAACTATGGGATATGCTCTCCAATGCCTCACGGTAATATTCGGAGGATACTTGCTTCTCTCCGACAAGCTGCTAGACGCGCAAGAACAGGCAGTGGCGTGAGACCCTGAAGATCTTCCAAATGGTGCGATTTACTCAACTACCCCTGCTTATCGCCTACTTCAGCGTGGACAATCGAATAGTATTTTGCCATGATTCGACCCTGGTTGGGGCCGGTGCAGTACAGGTGTTCGAGTTGTTCGGCATTCACATCCACCACCTGCGTAAAGCCTCGCTGTACGAGAAAGGTTTCAATCTGACCTGGTTCAATTCCAAAAACGCGCTTTTCACCGGTTAAACGATTAAGCACTGCATATGCACGATGGCGCTGGGTGAGGGTAGAGGTATCTTGATAATCAAAGATAATGGCGCTCCTCGGGGAGGCATGGATGCGAATCCATTCGAGTGTGCCATCTACTGCCTCTTTATCGAGGTAGAGGGTCACGCCCTCCCAAATGAAAAGGGTCTTCAACGACTGGTCAAAGCCATCAACAAGAAGTTTATCTAACGTCTCACTCTTGAAATCAATCGAAACATAGACAACATTTTCAGGGATTTTGCCGAATATCCTCTTCACCCGTTCGATCTTGCTTGCTTGAGTGGCCGGATGGTCAACCTCGAAGGTCTTTATGGCTCGAGAAAGTAGCTCGCCACGGTATGCCCTAGAATCCAGCCCCGCCCCTAAAATCACGACCTGGGCAGTTCCCGTGTTTAAGCGTTCCTGAAGATAATCGTCGATATAGCGACAGCGACCGACGACGAAGGTCAAGGCACTATGGGTGCGCTGTTCGCCATACCGGGCAAAAAGCTTGACCTGGAGATAGAACCATGGAGTGATGAATTGCCGAGCGTAGGGATCAGAGCACATCCGTTCTGTGGCAGGTTTTTCTGATTCAATGGCGCGTAAAGCTGCTGTTCCCATAGCAGTTTGGCTGGCCCGTGTTCTTTTCATCGGCTGCACTCCTTTCCATTCGAACTTTAGACTGCTAAAGCTGGGTTCACTCTAAGCTTAGACAATACGAATTTATCACATTTTGCTGTAACAGTTCGACGCTTTCGCAACTTCGCCGATCTCGGAGCAAGCATGTGGTGAAGAATTGAGATAGGGTTTGCAAGGAAAGCCGCGAGACATCGCCACGGAAGACATGATTGCCAGCTCGAGGCCGCCATCCCGTTTACTAGATGATCCGCCCTAGCGTGGAGTATATGAGATAGGAAGAGATTAAAGTAGGCTCGTCCATATCAATAGTGTGGAAGTTCCAATATCCAAGCTCCAATATCCTGTGAGTCAGAGCTATCGATGGTGGCAACGCGAACAAGGCTTCCAGCACCTTGGAAAGCGCATCATCCTGTCATTGGCAGTGCAGCTAGGCGGCTCTCGCAATGAAGGAGTCGAACAATGACGCTTGATTCATGCATCCTGCCTTACCTTTGATTCTAGCGACTTCTTCCTGCTATCATCGGAAGAAAAAGGTGTGTTCCAAACGTTAGGATCTTCCTTGTTGTATCAGCTTTTGAGAGGCTGCCGAACCATCGTGAGTGAGGTGATCCTCGTCTGTTTCTTTCACGCCGCCTGCCCCCTTTAGTTCCCCACGCTCAGATCAGTAAGACAGCAGCAATCAGGCACGCCAACAGAAACGGCAAGTCATAGCGTAGTCCATGACGGCCTCGCGGATCAGGCACTGCTTCCAGCAACTGGACTAAACTGTGCATGGGCGCCTCTTGCATCAGGTCGTAGCGCTGCTCATCTGAGAGGGGAGGTAAGACGCCTTTGTGTGCGATAGTATACATACAACGAGACTCCTTCGGCAACTAGAGTGGTGTGATGCCTCTATCTTACCGATTTTGGGAGTCTCTGTCTCCTAGCAATAATTCACAGGCCCTGCCTATGTAGAGAGGCAGGTTGCCAACCACGTTGCAGTCTGCTATAGTACGGATGTTTTTTACCAAGCGAACAAGTATTGCTAGAGATTTTTCTCAAAGGGGAAACGTCATGTCTGTACCCTCTCTTACCGAAGCGACTCTTTTACGCTATGCCTCCGCTGAAACCTTCCAGCACGGTCGCGGCTGTTACCAGCAGGGTGCCGTACTTGCTCCGGTCCTGTATGGCACAAGGCTCCTGGCAGAAGTGCAAACGGACGGGCCAGTTCCGGCGTTTGTGTGTTGTACCTTTGAGTCCGATGGCTCGATCACTGCGACCTGTACCTGCCAGAATGTCTGGGGAGGCTGGTGCAAACACACGGTCGCGGCATGCCTGGTTCTTCTGTATCAACCCAACACGGTTACGCAACGTCCAGCTCTGGAAACGTTGTTGCAACCCTTCAACCGTGAGCAATTGCAGGCGCTTGTGATCAAACTGGCCGGATACATTCCGCATTTGGCAGAGGCTCTGGACAAAGAACAAACTCCTCAACAGCCCGCAGTTCCCCAAGCCCAGGCGACACCAGCTTCAACCACTCCGGCTCAGCCGCAACATGCAAACGTGGATACCAAAGCCCTGCGCCGTGGGGTTCGTTCTGCCATCCATAGTCTGGATCGCATGCAATCCTCTCAAGCCTACTATTACGTGAGCTCGGTGATCGATGAGGTGGAGAAGCTCGCCGATCAAGCCATGCAATTGCTTGAGGTCGGGGATGGATATGGCGCGTTAGCTGCACTCGAAGCGGTCACTGAAGAATACGTCGACGAATGGGAAAATCTGGACGACTCGGATGGCTATGCTGGCGAGTTGTTTAGCCAACTGGGACAACTCTGGGCGGAAGTCCTTCTCAGTATAGAACTCTCCAAGAAAGAGCGCGAAGCCTGGGCTGATAAGTTAACCACTTGGCAAGAAAATGTGAGCGACTACGGTATCGATGACGCTTTCGATATCGCTGCCACGGCAGCTAAGCAGGGCTGGGACTATAGACCGCTTCAGCAGGTCTTACAAGGCAAGATCACCGAGCGGGGAGCCTGGGGAGGTCAAAAGCCTGGTTACGCAAATGATCTTGCTCAGATTCGGCTCGCGATTCTGGAACGACAGGAACGTTTTCAGGAGTATCTCTTGCTGGCAAAAGCCGAGGGACAAGCCGAGGCGTATCTCACCATGCTCATCCGTTTGAATCGGGCCCAGGAGGCTTTTGACGAAGGACTCCAACAATTGACCACGCCTGGGGCTACGCTGACGGTAGTTCGAGCGCTGTGTGAACATGGGGAGCGCGAGCAAAGCTTGCGTCTGGCCGAACATGGTCTGACGCTGGAAGGACGCAAAGCCGAACTGGCTGTGTGGTTACGTGATCAGGCTGAGGCGATGAGCCAGCACGACCTGGCGCTCAGGGCAGCGGAACAGGCATTTTTTGCACAAATCAGCCTGGAGAACTACCGCCATGCAGCCAGACTAGCCGGAGAGCAGTGGGCCACGCGAAAAACAGCCTTGCTGGAGTATGCCCGCACCTCACAGAACTACGAGACGCAGGGAAAAATCGATGTGTTTCTGCACGAGGATCTGATCGACGACGCCATTGCCGCTCTTAGGTCCTACGCCGGTCTTACCTCAATCGCGCAAGTGGTAGATGTGGCCATCAAAGAGCGTCCCGAATGGGCAATCCAGGCCAGCAAAAAGCAAGCAGAATCCATCATGGATGCTGGCAAGGCGCAATACTATGACGCAGCCGCCAACTGGCTCTCCAAAGCACACCGAGCCTATCAGACGCTCAACCGCAATGACGAGTGGGAGGCGTATCTCAACGGACTCCTGCAATTGCACGGGCGCAAGTACAAACTGGTTCCCCTTCTTAAGGAGATTAAGTAAGCCGATTAGGAAAGAACAAGAGAAGGAGATGTATCACATGGCCACACTTCCAAACGGAAAACCCATCGACATGGACATGCTTGAAACTGCGATGGAAGACTCGGACCTTGCGAACAAGTATTTTTTGAATCTGGTCACAGGCAAAGTGCTCTTCTTTTCAGAATATGTTGGCTTTTCTAACGAGGACGAACAACTGTTGACAGAAATCGACGAGAGCGACGACTATGTTGCCGTTGAGCGCATCCCCTCCCATGAAGCTTACCAGTGGATGGTCGATTTTGTCGACGAAATCGCCACACCCAAAGACGAATACAGTGCCGAAAAATTATCCATTGCATTAATGGGCAAAGGCGCGTTTAGACGATTTAAAGATGTTTTACATGCCATTGATGATGAATGGGTGCAAACGTGGTATCGCTGGAAAGACGATCGGCTTAAAGAAGCAGTAGATGCATGGTTAAAGAGTGTTCTGTAGCTCAAAGGCATCTGGCATCAGAAAATGGTAATGCCTGCCGAAAGAAGCTTATGTGTGCGGGCGGCGCTGCCCGCACAGACTTTGCTGGGATCATAGCTCCACTCGGCAACGGTAATGGGTACCAAAAGTGGAGCCTTTCCCACGGGATGCGCAACGAGATGCCAGCCGCCACTAAATGCTTCCAGTGATTAGTTGCGGAATGAGACTGGGGACTAGATGACAGGCGTGGCCGAGATGGCAATTCCGCAAGTTCAACATGGAAGCATTTAGCAGAAAAAGAAAAGAGAGATCTCTAATGAGAAGGAAACAACATCTTCTCTCACAAGGAGGTCTCTCTACCTATGATACCCAATCCCTGTATTGAGGTCCAAACCTCACCTCTTGATCGTCCTTCGGTGCCTGGGTGGTTCGCCGAAGTCGTCATGATTGCCCGTCACTTGGCGACGAAGGGGCTGCTCGAGGCTTTTGCGCAGCAAGTCCGCCTAGTGCGGGGTCGCTTCGGCAGCTATGAGCCCATCGATTTTCTCGGGCCGCTGGTAGGTTATGCCATCAGTGGGGAACGGACCCTGGCCGACTTCTTTGAGCGCGTAGCGCCGTTCGAAACGGCCTTCATGGCGCTGTTTGGACGCCGGTGCCTGCCCCACCGGTCAAGCCTGAGCCGCTTCCTGGCCGATGTCGATCGTCCGTGTTTGGAAGCCTTCCGCGCGCTCTTCGAGCAGCAGACGTTCACGGAGGGGTGGACCTCGGAAACCATTGGCGGCATCTTCGATCGACAGGGTCGCCGCTATCTGGTCTTTGACGTCGACGCCACGCGCCAAGCAGCACGACAACGTGCGCTGCCCTGCGATCCTACCTTGCCTGCTGCCAAACGCCGACTCGATGCCGTCTGTGCCCCTGGCTACCGGGGGCGCAAGCGAGGTGAGGTGGTCCGCACGCGCACCACAGCGCTTCAGATGCATACACGCCAATGGGTCGGCACCTATGCAGGCAAGGGCAATGGCGACTATCGCGGTGAACTGGCCTCGGCGCTCCGAGCCATCACGGTCTATTTGAAGCACTTCGCTTTTCCTCCAGAGATGGCCCTGGTCCGTCTCGACGGAGCCTATGGCGATGCGACCGTCATCGCTCAGCTTCTGCTGGCAGGCCCATATTTCGTGACGCGCTGGAGAGGCTATCTGCTCTTGGAGCATCCCCAGATCCAGCGCGTGCTGGCTCATCCACCGACAGCGAGCGTGACGAGGAGGAACAGCGGTGAGGTCGTCGAGCTGTTTGATGGAGGTTGGTTGGAACTGGGGGAGGACTTGTCTCACGTGCGAGTGATTGTGGTCCGGCATGCCGCTCCTCCCCCAGGGAAGGACATTCCGGTAGGCAAGCGTGTCGGTGAGTGGGTCTATGAACTGTTCATCACGACGCTTGGTGCCGATGGGTTCCTGGTCGAGGATGTGCTCGATCTCTATCATGGACGTGGCGCCTTCGAGGCCGTGCTCGCCGATGAAGATGTCGAAGATTTTAACCATTGTCGAGGGAGGTACCCTGTGACCAGACCGCAAGTGCTGTCGCCTACACACTACCAGTGGCTAGAGACGCTCGCCATCCTGCGCAGGATGGCGAGCGTCTCTAGCCACTGGTAGTGTGTAGATAAACGAGCTCACGATCTGTGCTGAGCGTCACATATGCACAAAGGGGGTTACGAGATAAGATCCCGATCGCTGGTGTTCCTACACCGAATGTGGGCAAGAGCTGTGGCAAATCGCGTGTCAATGGGTGTGGAACCTGCGACTGACACTGGGACAGACGATGCAGGGAGGGAATGTGCGCGAGATCGAGTGGGCGCCTCCCAAAGAAGCACCTCCGTACTTCGCTGCTGAAGAAACCCTCCCGGAAGAGTATGGCCCATGGCAGTCGGCTGCGGCGTTCGGACGAGCAACGGGGCGTTTCGGGGCAGAGGCCTTTGTGTTACAAGAGAACGGGAGGCTGCGTTGTCCGGCGGGGGCTAGTCTCTGGCTGAGTGAAGTGCGTCAGGAGAATGCCTTTACCCAACGGGCCGTCTATCTGGCCTACCAGACTGATTGTCTCCCCTGTGCCCTCCGTGAGCAGTGTCTCGCTCCAGGAGCCAAAGGTAATCGTGCTCGTCGCGTCAGTGCCGTCCGCCGCCTCTTGCCCCCGCCCTCCTCTGTTGTTGAGCGAAAGCCCATCCTGCTCGGCCCGATGCGGTGGGTAGATGTGGCCGGTCGAGCGCTTCGCCGCACCTGGACCGCCCACTGGCGCAGGCAATATGTCGAGGTGCTTGCGCTTGCGGACATGCCGAAGAGCGTTTCCCCTCCCCCTCGCCCACCGCGTGCGGTGCGTTCTCATCACCGCTGGAGTTGGCACGATCGGCTCGCATGCAATGCCTGGTGGGGACCACCGCAATGGCGCATCACTGTCGCTGGCGTTCCCGCTTTTCTCATCACCAGCGAGCAGTAGGAGGAAGCGGCAAACAAAGAGACTCAATCAAGGACGAGTCATCTCCCTCTGAGTGAATCACGAGGGCGGAGTTCATCTGTCTTCTTCCAACAACCTCTCTTTCGTCCATTCGTACTCGCTTACAATTTGGAAAACTACCTCTTCAACAAAGAAACTTGAATGCCATGAAGAACCGTCTAGAGCCACTTCGCTTGAAATGTACAGCTCGTTGCGCATCCCGTGGGCAGAGCCAATTTTACTGACAAAGGATAGAAATGCTTGTGTCCGAAATCATAACAGGTCCCTGGAAGAAGCATTACCCCCTGTTTTTGCACCAGGTCCGTGCAAAATTGCTCAATGTCCTGCTCGAAACGAATACGTGGAAACGCGATGGAACCTGCTTTGGGCGCGATCCAGTGGAACAAATGCTGGTAGGTTGCAAAGAAGGGGATGAGTAGGCGCATATTCTCTTCAACAATTTGCTTGTTGCGCCCAAGAATCGCCGATGTGTTTCGCAATGCCACCGTTGCCAGAAACTCACTGGGGGCACTGTGCGATTTGAGGCAATTTATGGTTCTTCCGCAACCGCGCTGATAGGAAATGTGGTATGCCGGTGACGCTTGGTTCAAATGCTTCGAGATGGCTGGCTTCCACCTCTTTGAGCCAAGCGTCAAGCTGGGGTCCTGTGCACACCCATCTCTGGTTCGTTAGTCACCCGAGGAGGCAAACCCCCGCAGTGCCTCTACAGATGGGACGAAGTAATAGGCCCCGCTGACAGCCGTTGTATATCTGGTCAAGGCGTCACGTATGCCATCCTCGGCTCCCGCCATACGATCAAGCATCCGGGCCAGGCGATGCTGGTCGCTGCTGAAGCCGATAAACATCGTCCCATGGGAAGTCGCCGTCCCGAAAGGAGTATTGCGGCGGAAGATATGCTGTTCTACCCCATGCTCTTCGATCACCGTGCGCGAGACATGGGATTGGGGACCGCGTACCTCCTCAGCAAGCTCCGTACTCGTCTCTTTGGTCCGTCCGATGACCTTCTCTTGCTCCTCAAGCGGAAGCGCCTCGAAGGCGGCGGCATCGTGCATCCACTTCTGCACCAGGACCACACTCCCACCTGCCCCTGGAGACCCATCGGGAAGGAGCGCCACCTCGGGCGCCTCGGAGAGACTGGGATTCTCAGTCCCATCGACGAAGCCGGTTAAGTCCCGACTCTCCTTGTAGGTCCACCCGGCGACTTCATCGGCAAGGGAGGCAACCGGAGCGAGGGCGGCCATGGCTTCTCGCGCGACATCAAAGACCTTATGGTAGGCATGGCCCGCCACCCACACCCACAGGTCATGCTGGGTAGCGGGCATCGTGTACCCATCGACACCACGCACGTCCTGCTCGAAGTCTGTCACCTCTGCTGGCATCTCCTCGGGCGCAACGCGCGCCCACAGCGATGGCCTGAATCCGATCACCAAGTTCACTCCTCCGGTCGTCATGCGTGGTTCCTCCAGGTTGGCCATCACCTGAACCAGCGCGAGTGGATCGCCATGCACCTGAAGATCAAACTCCAAAAAGGCGTGCGAGCCAGTCCCCAGCGCGAAGATCCCACTTTGGGCTACATACATCGTCATTCCTCCTGTGAACGAAGCGGTAGGCAGAGAGACGGAGGGACGCAACTCGTCTCTCTCGCCTCTCCCTTGGAGGAAATACAAACCAGTCCCCATCCCATGCGACTAGCACACTCACCATCCTTTCGCACACGATGGATCGGTAGAAGAGGAAGGTTGGCAAATCTTGGCGTGTCCCGCTTCATAGACGTTTTCCCAATAGAGATCATTATACGACAATCATATCAAGTAACAATTCTCTTTGTTTTATCACATCTCTCATCAGCGCGGTTGCGGAAGAACCAACATATGCTTCACAGGGTTGTGTTTCTCCTCAAAATCAGCGAGCTTCATCTGGGGTCGTGCTACGTGCCTGCTCGCTTTGCTCCAGCGATGGTGCTGACGGCTCGGCGGTGCTGCTACCCTCCCGCCTGAGTGGCTTCACTCGACTTCCAGATTGCTGCACCAGCTCGCCAAGAGCACTTCCCGTCTCCCGCATTTTTGTTGCTGCCTGTTGTGCAGATTGCTTGAGTCGCTCACTCTCGGGAAGAGCGTTCCACAGTTCCTCCAAGCGCTTGCTCAACTGACGGCGCCTCTCTTCGCTCCTCATCAGTGCTATCAGCAATGCGACAA
>Ga0070708_100002192_pt1 | contig 15095 bp, 10 predicted proteins | sample KBSK5503metaG_FD_65469 | JGI IMG/M metagenome (GOLD analysis project Ga0070708, IMG submission 65469) | Corn, switchgrass and miscanthus rhizosphere microbial communities from Kellogg Biological Station, Michigan, USA - KBS K5-50-3 metaG | ecosystem: Host-associated > Plants > Roots >...
CGCCAATTCGGACCGAACGCCAGCAGTTGGAGCGCCCGGAGCTGGCACACCAACTACAAGATCACTGTCGAAGTGCCGCGCGGATTGGATCTCGACGTGGAGACGCGCTACGGCGAGCTGAACGTCGATGGCGATTTCGGCAACATCGACGCCGATCTTCGGGCCGGCGAGATCCATCTTCGCACCCCCAGGGCCAATGTGCGCGAGCTCAACGCCTCCGTGCGCGTCGGCGAAGTGCATGCCGACGTGGGCGACGTACGCGAAGATCACGAAGGCCTCTTCCCCGGCAGGACGCGCTTCTACAACGCCTCAGGAAAATCGACGATCAACGTGCATACCACGGCGGGCGAAGTGCACGTGACGCTGACGCGCTGAGGAATGTTGAATGTTCAATGTTGAATGTTGAATGTTGAATGGATCGCGACGGCGTCATTCAACATTCAACATTCAACATTTGAATCAACCGATCCCTCGCTACGCTCGGGATGACACAACAAACTTCTCCGCTTCCTCTCGCGTCCGCACTTCCCCGCGCAACTGCGCCTCCAGCAGCGCGCGCTTGATTGCCCCGAGGCGCGGACCTTCCTCAATGCCGGCCAGCGCGGCAATCTCGTTCCCATCGAGAAACGACCGGGTGTTGAAAATCTCCGGGATCGTCACCGGCTCGCGGCCGACCGTCTGCAGGAGCGCTGGAAGCTGCCGGGCGATCGACTCCCCGGCATCATAGAGGGCGATGACGCTCGCATCGCGCATCAGCCCCTGCAGCGTCAGCACTTCGCGCAGCAGGGCACCGCTCCATTTCCAACGCCGGGCGAATGCGCGCGGATCGGGAAGAAGCAGCGCATACGAGGCGGCCATCGACACCACGGCATCGTGGAAGCGCTCCGCATTGAAGGCGTAGCCGAAGAGCGGCTCATCGAGCGCGGTTTCGTGCAGCAGGGCCACCGCGCGCCGAAAACGATTCATGGAGAAGATGGCGTCCAGCTCATACCTCACCCGCTCCGCGGCGACGGTGACGATCTGCCCGGCGCGGCGGCGGATGGCGGCGATCGTCTCCCCCTCGACGGCGAAGTCGAACTGCACGGCCAGCCGCACGGCGCGCAGCATCCGCAGCGGATCATCCTGAAAATTGCCCGGACTGATCATCCTCACGTTTCGTCGTTCGATGTCCGCGACGCCGTCGAACGGGTCGCGCATCTCGCCGGTGGTGAGATCGATGGCGATCGCGTTCATGGTGAAGTCGCGACGGCCGAGGTCCATGCGCCGCGAGAAGTCGTAGATTCGATCCGCGAGGACCACACGATAGACCTGCAGATCGCCGCGACCGAGAGTGATCACCTTGCCCACCCGGGAAGCGCACGCCAAGGGCTCGTCGCATTCGACGTCGACGTCGGCCGGCTCGGCGCGGAGCATCAGGTCGCGCACGGCTCCGCCTACCGCTTCGGCATGCGGAGGGAGCGTAACCAGCGCGGGGAAGCGGCGCAGCAGCTCGTCACGCAACATGGTTGCGAAGCGTGCCGATCCCCTCGATCTCCACTTCCACCGTGTCGCCCTTCTGCAGTGGGCCGACGCCGGCCGGCGTACCGGTGAGGATCACGTCGCCGGGCTCCAGCGTCATCACCGAAGTGATGAACTCGAAGAGCACGCCGCAGGGAAACACCATGCTGCTGGTGCGGCTGTTCTGGCGCACATCGCCGTTGACGCGCGTAGTGAGTGCGAGATTCGAAGGATCGAGCTCCGTTTCGATGCACGGGCCGATGGGGCAGAACGTATCGAAGCTCTTGCCGCGCGTGAATTGCACATCCTTCTTCTGCAGATCGCGCGCGGTGACATCGTTCGCGCAGGTGAACCCGAGGACGTAGTCGCGCCAGCGATCAGCCTTCACGGCGTGCGCGCGCTTGCTGATGACGATGGCCAGCTCTCCTTCGAAATCGACGCGCTCTGACTGCGCCGGGCGGACGATCGTCCCATTCGGCGCCAGGATCGCGCTGAGTGGCTTGAGGAAAATGATCGGCTCCGACGGCGGCTCGTTCCCCAGCTCTCTGGCGTGCTCCGCGTAGTTTCGCCCGACCGCGACGATCTTGGTGGGAGTGGTGGGCGGGAGGAGCGGCGCGTTGGCCGGCGGTTTGTCGGCGGTTTGTGCGCGACCGTTCTGGAGGAAACGATAGATCTTCACGACGCCGTCATCTAATCACACACGCCCCTCATCCGGCCTTCGGCCACCTTCTCCCCGCAAGCGGGGAGAAGGACCTCGAGTGCCCTCGACGCGAAGCGGCGGGTGAGGGGGTCGTGCCAATTCCGCGGCTCAGGATGACGTCAACGGCTGTCCGCCGCGGTCGTAGATCAACCAAAGGCCGCTGAAGCCGCGCAGGAGGCGGAATCGCGAGCGGTAGAGCTGGTGAAGAATTTTCGGATTGGAGTAGTAGACCGCCTCGTGCAGGAAATCGTTGAATGACTCGTCCAGCTCCTTGCCGCAGTCGAGGCTCTCCTTGGCCCGGGCCAGCAGGTCATTCTCCGGCGAAACGCCGGCGCCGATCGACGCGGCGAGCATGGTCGCCTCTTCATCCACCTTGATGCGCAGGGCCGCAGCGCGCAGATAGAGGACCCACAGCTCTTCGTTGTCCTCCTCTGCCTCCGGCGAGCGCCGCTCAAAGAGTTTCTGATAGGCGGCTACTTCCCATGGCTCCAGGCGCAGCTCCTTGACGTTGGGAAACTCGGCCACTTCTTCGGGCATGACCCCCGGGTCGGCCAGATCGACGGCCGACGCGATGCGCAGCAGGAAGCGCCGCAGAACCGGATCGGGTCCGAAGCGGCTGGCGATGTTTTCAGTCCGCTCCGCTTCGCTGAAGAATGACGCGGGCAGATCGGCCGACGCTTCCAGGTCATCGCCTCCCAAGCCGCGATCGAGCTGAGAAAGGATGTTGCCGATACTTTGTTTGAGGTGGGTGACCACGTCGTGCTTCACGTTGGAGTCCGCGCGCGAGATGTCGAAGCGCTGCTTGAACTCGCGGAAGCGGGCGATCTCTTCGACCAGCTCCGGATTCTTCTCTCCGAAATTGCGCTCGATGGCCGGCCCGTGCTCCATCAGCTTTTGGGCGTCATCGACGATGCGCCGCTCCTCGTCGTGATAGAGCTTGAGGAACTTGTTCTTGGTGGACACATTCAATTCGACGATGGCCAGCAGCACGTCGGGGTGAAAGTAGAGATCGCCTAGGCGATGCTTGAAGAGGCGGGCGTTCTTGAGCAGATTCCGTTCCGTCAACTCCTCGAACGCTTCCGCCGACTGGATGTCGTCGCGGATGGCGCGGACGGCCCGGATCAGCCGAACCACCTCCTCCTGCGGCGCGTCCACCACGCGCAGCAGCGAAACGAGGGCGATGATCCGCTCGCGAAAATCGGGCGCGGACTCGCGCGACCAGGAGTCGCCGCGCTCGGTGACGAAATGTTCGCCGATCCTCGTGAAGAGAAAGTCAAGCTTGTCGCGATGATCGCCCTCCACCGCGTCGGCGTAGAGATAGAACTTGAGAAGGAACTGGACAATCGCCTCGTCCTGACGCTTCAGCTTCTCGAAGAAACGGCGGAGCACCGAGGCGCTGACCATCTCGTCGGCGCGCAGAAGCTGCGTGGTGGCGCGATCGAGCGCCAGCTCGCACAGGCCGAGAGCCGCACTCGCTTCGTGCACCTGCGCCGCGTTCAGCGTGCCACTGGCGGATTTGATCCGGTCGTAGGTGTTCTGGAAATCGATCCGATATGGCAACGGCGCGTTGAGCAGGCTCTTGAACACGCCCGATGCGAACTGGTGATAGGTCCACATCGACTTGAACCTGTCGGTGAGGCGCACGTAGCGCCCATGCAGAAGACCGATTTCAGCGACCGACATGGGAGTTCCGATTTCGATAAAAATCGAGGTGCTAAAATTCTCGCACAAATGCCGCAATCGACGTTAATCACCCGGGCCCAGATCGAGAAGCGGGTCGCGGAAATGGGGCGTCAGATCAGCGCCGACTTTGCCGGCTCCGAGTTGATCGCTCTCTGCGTGCTCAAGGGCGCGGTCTTCTTCTGCAGCGACCTGATGCGCCAGATTTCGCTCGACGTGGCCCTCGATTTCATCCAGGTTTCTTCATACGGGAACCAGAAATACTCCTCCGGAGTGGTGACCATCCTGAAGGAGCCGCAGCTCGATATGCGCGGGAAGGCCGTTCTGATCGTTGAGGACATCATCGACAGCGGACTCTCCATGCGCGAAGTGTTTCGCTACATCGAGAGCCGCGGCGCGAGCGTGGTGAAAACCGCAACGTTTCTGGACAAACCCGCTTCTCGCAAAGTCGACTTCAAAGCCGAATACGTCGGCTTCTCCATCGATCCGCAGTTTGTCATCGGCTATGGACTGGATTATGCGGAGCGATATCGCAACATCCCGGAGATTCAAGTGCTGTCGGATTGACATAAAGGGATGAGGGCTGAGTGATGAAGACCCCGCTTATGCCTCATCCCTCCTATCTCATGCCTTGTTTACCGCCGCAGCGACAACGTTGCCGGCTCCCGCGGCCGATCTCCGCAGTTGTGCTCGAGCTCCAGCTCCCCGATGAGGAGCGCTCCGCCGTTCGCCACATCGAGCGTTCCGGCCATCGTTCCGCGGCATGATTTCGCGGGATACGAGAAGTCGCCGCGATAGGTGATGCGATGGCCCGAGCGCGTGGCGTTCAGCGTGCCGGAAAGCGTGTTGTCGGTCGAACGGAAATCGGCTGTCCGCTCGTCCGCACCGAATGTGACCATGACTGGGAAGCGGGTGTGCCCAACCAGCAGGTGTCCGTGCCATTCGCCGCTGATGTTTCGTGCGGTCGGCGTCGCGGGCGCAGCTCCAGGAAGCGCGTAGGCCACGACAAAGTCGCCCAGCTTCGTGTGCAGGCGATCGTGTCCGCCGGCTGCGATCACCACGAACTGGCGTCCGCTCTTCGACGAGACATATGTCATCGGCATCGCGTTGCCGCCTGCCGGCAGTTCCGTTCTCCAGATCTGCCGGCCGCTCTCGACGTCGAATGCATAGAGATGTTGATCGAACGTGCCGGCGACGAAGACCAGACCGACGGACGTGGTCATCGCGCCGCCGAGATTCGGCGAACCCCATCGCTCGTGCTCCGGCTGAGAGGCGAGCCAGGGAAGGAATCCGAGGGGAACTTCCCATCGGATGGCGCCTGTCCGAAGATCGACCGCACTGAGCGCTCCCCACGGCGGCGGCGTACAAGGCACGTGACCGGGCGTCATCAGCCACCATCGTTTCATTCCGTACGGAGTTCCGCGCTGTGTGGCCACCTCCGCTTCGCCGGCATTTCTGCGCGCTTCCGCGAGCTGGTCGCGCGGAATCAGCCAGATCGTCGCGGCCAGGCGGTTGGTCGGCGCGACGATCAGTTGCCGATCGGGATCGACCGATACTCCGCCCCAATTCGATCCGCCGACGTTCCCCGGATAGGAGATCGTCCCCTGCACCGACGGCGGAGTGAACATCCCCTCGCTGCGCAGCGCCGAAAGTTGCGTGCGACACCACTCCCGGTCCGCATCGCTGAGGGCGAAGATCTGATCGGCTCGAAACTGCTGCGGGACGAGCGGCGGATTCGTAGGAAAAGGCTGCGTGGGCCACGCCTCCTCGCCCGGAACGTCGCTCTTCGGGACGGGTCGCTCTTCCACGGCCAGGAGCGGCTTGCCAGTGGCGCGGTCGAGTATGAAGAGATTCCCCATCTTGGTCGTCTGCACTACGGCCGGCGTCCCCTTCCAATCGGCGAGGACCGGTTGGGCGGGGACGTCGTAGTCCCACAGATCGTGATGAACGGCCTGGAAGTGCCACACCACTTCGCCGGTCGTTCCGCGCAGCGCGACGATCGAGTTGGCGTAGAGATTCGCGCCGGGCCGCTGGCCCCCGTAGTAGTCGGGACTGGGGCTGCCGGTAGGAATGAAGACGAGATTGCGCTCGGCATCGACGGAGAAAATCGACCAGGCATTCGCCGCACCGACGCTCGTCGAGGCCGGAAGTGGATCCCATTTCCAACGGAGCGCGCCGGTGCGTGCGTCGAAGGCCCGCACCACGCCACTCGGCGCGTCGGCACGGTTGTTGTCGCCGATGGCCGATCCGACGATGACCAGATCGCCGAGAATCGCCGGCGGAGACGTGATCTCGTACTCCCCTTTCCAGCGCGGTGCGTTGATCAGATCGCGCTCCAGATTCACCTCGCCGTTTACGCCGAAGTCGTGGCAAGGCGCGCCGCTCGCGGAATCGAGGGCGATGAGACGCGAGTCGATGGTGGCGACGAAGATCCGCCGCGCGCATGGATCGCCCGCGCCTCTTTTCGGATCCCGCCAAGTGGACGCGCCGCGGTTGGCGAAGTCGCCGTAGTCACCGCTGAAATCAATGTGCGGATCGTAGTTCCAGCGCTCGACGCCGCTGTCGGGGTCGAGAGCGATGACGCGGCCGAACGGCGTCGTCAGGTAGAGCGTGCCGTCGACCAGAAGCGGCGTGGTTTCGAATCGCGCTGCTGATTCGCCCACGCCGTAATCGCCGGTCCGATAGACCCAGGCCACTTCGAGCTTGCTCACGTTGTCCGGCGTGATCTGCGCGGCCGGCGAATGGCGCGTTCCGCCAGCGTCGTGACCATAGGCGGTCCAATCGATTGGCACGGTGGTCCGACAACCGACCACCAACACGGCGGCAAGCCAGAACTTCTTCACGCTTTCAGAAACCCGCTAACCAGCAACGCGATCATGACTGCGCCGAGGGCGAAACGATAGTAGATGAAGATGTGAGTTGTGTGAGTCCGAAGATATCGCAGAAGGAACCAGATGGAGGCGTAACCGGTCACGAAGGACACGACGATGGAGACGATGATGGAGGTCCAGCCCAGCAAGGCAAGCTGATGTCTCTCCTTGAACAATTCGAGAAACCCTGCCGCGCCGACGGCGGGAAGGCTGAGCAGAAACGAGTATCGCGCCGCGGTCGGCCGATCGATGCCGCGGAAGAGCGCAGCCATGATCGTCGACCCGCTGCGGGACGATCCTGGAATCAGAGCCAGGCACTGCCCGAATCCGATGGCGGCGCCGTCGGCCACTCCCATCTGCTCGAAGGAGCGCAACTGGCGTCGTCGCGCGTACATCTCGGCCAGCTCCAGCAGAATAGCCACCACGATCACCATGGTCGTCACAACCCACAGGCTCCGGAATGTCGACTCGACGTACTTCTTCAGCGCCAGCCCGAGCACGACGATGGGAATCGTGCCGATGATCACCAGCCATGCCTCGCGCGAGTCGGTGTCATCGAGAACGCGGCGCGTGGCCAGGCCGCGGAAAAAGCCGCCGATGAGGCGAACCACATCGCGGGCGAAGTAGATCAGCGCGGCGATCCAGGTCCCGAATTGAATGACGGCGGACGCCGCCGCCCCCGGATCGCCCCAGCCGAGAAGCACCGGCACGATTTCCAGATGAGCGGTGGAGCTGACAGGTATGAATTCGGTGAGGCCCTGGATCAGACCGAGAACGATGGCTTGAGTCAGCGACATCGACGCACCTTCATTCTGAATGCAGAACGCAGAATGCAGAATTCAGAATGAAGAAATTCGAGAGGATCTCTTACTCAATTCTTCATTCTGCATTCTGCGTTCTGCATTCAATGGGCCACTACATCTCCCAGATAACGGGAAGAATCATTGGCCGCCGGCCCATGCTCTTCCGGAAATAGCGCTTCAACGCCGCGCGCATCGACTCCTGCAACACTTCCGAATCGCGCAGCTCCGCCCGCGGTGTTTCCGCAAGCATGCCAACCAGCATGCCGCGCACTTCATCGAGCATTTCCTGATTGGCGTCGACGTGGACCAGCCCGCGGGTGATGATCTCCGGATCGCGCACCAGCGTCCCTGCGCTGTCGATGGCCACCACCACGATGACGAATCCGTCCTCGGCCAGGTGTTGGCGATCGCGCACTACCACCTCCGGCACCTCCTCCGCCTCGGCATCGATGAACACTTTCCCGTACGTCACCCGCTCTTCCAGGACGCGAAGCTCCTTTCCGTCGGTCTCCACCACCTGGCCGTTGGTGATCACCATGCCATGCGGCACGCCGACGCTCTCCGCCAGCCGGGCGTGATGCACCATGTGGCGCAAGGTTCCGTGGATGGGGATGAAGAACTTCGGCCGGGTGATGCCGATCATCAGTTTCAATTCTTCTTCGCAGGCATGACCCGACACATGCACCTCATCCGTATCCCACGATTTCACCTCGGCGCCCCGGCGGTAGAGGTTGTCGATCATGTGGGAGATCGCGCGCTCATTTCCGGGGATCGTGCGCGCGGAAATGATCACGGTGTCGCCCTGGCCGATTTCCACGTCCCGATGTTCTCCGATTGACATGCGGGAGAGCGCCGATGTTGGCTCGCCTTGAGTGCCTGTGGTGATGATGACCAGCTCGCGCGGGTCGCCGTCGCCGCCGTTGGTGCGCGCGTCGCGCGGCACGCGGATGTAGCCCAGCCGTTCGGCCGTCTCGACGTTGTCGACGATCGAACGGCCGATCATGAACACGCGCCGGCGGTACTTCAGCGCCAGATCGATCACCTGCTGGATGCGGTGGATGTGAGAGGCGAACGTGGTGAAGATGATCCGTCCCGGCGCATTGGTGAAGATGCGCTCCAGAGCGCTGCCCACACTTCGTTCGGACGGGCAGTGTCCCTTGACCAGCGCGTTCGTCGAGTCGCTCAGCAGCAGCAGGACTCCCTCGCCCCCGTAATGCGCAAATCGGGTGAGATCGGTGGCATGACCATCGATCGGAGTGTGATCGAGCTTGAAGTCGCCGGTGTGAATCACCGTTCCCAGCGGCGTGCGAATGGCGAAGGCCAGCGCGTCGACGATGGAGTGCGTGACCCGAATTGCCTCCAGCCGGAACGGGCCGACTTCCACGACTTCGCGGGGCTTGATGTCGCGCAGCTCCACGCCGTCGATGCCGAATTCCTCGAACTTGTCGCGCACGAACCCCAGCGTCAACGGCATTCCGTACACCGGAACCGGCAGCCGCTCGACGAGAAACGGCACCGCGCCGATATGGTCCTCATGTCCGTGCGTGAGAAACACCGCCTTGATCCGCGAGGCGTTCTCGAAAAGGTAGGTCATGTCGGGAACGATGACGTCGACGCCGAGTGTGGCGGCGTCGGGAAACATCATTCCGCAGTCGACGACGATGGCGGAGTCGCCGTACTCGTAGACCATCAGGTTCATCCCGATTTCGCCGAGGCCGCCGAGAGGAATGACTCTTAACGTCATCGTTGGTGCTTGGTGCTCAGCACGGTCAACTACCGATTACGGATAGATCCGATTCAACATTCGCGGATACGGAATCGTCTCCCTCAAGTGCGGGACGCCGGACACCCACGCGACGACGCGCTCCAGCCCCATCCCGAATCCGGAATGAGGGAATGTGCCGTATTTTCGAATGTCGAGATACCACTGAAACGCTTCCACCGGGAGGTTGTGCTGCTTGATGCGCTGCAGCAACAGATCGTAATCGTGAATGCGCTGTGAGCCACCGATGATCTCGCCGTAGCCCTCTGGGGCGATCATGTCCAGGCCGAGGACCACGCTCGGATCCTTCGGATCGGGCTGCATGTAGAAGGCCTTGATGGCGGTCGGATAGCGGGAGATCATCACCGGCCGGTCGAACGAGTTGGCGATCACCGTCTCCTCGTCCCCACCGAAATCGTCTCCGAACTTCACCGACATCCCTTTCTTGGCCAGCAGCTCGATCGCATCGCGATAGGTGATGCGCGGAAACGGCCGCTTCACGTTCTCCAGTTTCGAGACGTCGCGCTCCAGGGTTTTCAGCTCTTCCTGGCAACGCTCCAGCGCGCGTCCCACGACGTACTCGATGAATTCTTCCGCCAGATCCTGCAGGCCGTCGAACTCCAGAAACGCCACCTCCGGCTCGACCATCCAGAACTCCATGAGGTGGCGGCGCGTCTTCGATTTTTCAGCGCGGAACGTCGGTCCGAAGCAGTACACCCGACCGAAGGCCGCAGCGGCCGGCTCGAGATAGAGCTGTCCCGATTGCGAGAGGTAGGCCTTCTGGCCGAAATAGTCAGTCTCGAAGAGCGTCGAGGTCCCTTCCGCGGCGTTCGCGGTGAGGATCGGCGAATCGATCAAGACGAAGTCGCGATCGTAGAAAAAATCGCGGATGGCCTTCTCCAGCTCATTCCGGATGCGCAGGATGGCGTGCTGCTTCGAGGAGCGAAGCCAGAGATGGCGGAGGTCCATCAGGAACGCCGTGCCGTGCTCCTTCGGCGTGATCGGATATTCGGCAGCCGGCGCCAGCACCTCGAACGACTCGACGCCGAGCTCCACGCCGCCGGGCGCGCGCTGCTCCGCGCGCACCGTTCCGGTTACGCGCACTGTCGATTCCTGCGTCACGTCTTCGACCGCCTTCCACGTCTCTTCGCTGACGTCCTTCCGGAAGACGACGCACTGCAGATAGCCGCTGCCGTCGCGGATGATCGGAAACTGCAGCTTTCCCGAGCTGCGCTTGTTGTAGAGCCAGCCATTGACGGTAAGGCGCTCGCCGATGTGCTGGGGAAGCTCCTTGATACGAATTGTTAGCATGAAAACGGCGGATTATAACGATGAACGATGAACGATGAACGATGAACAGCCCACCCGACCGTTCATCGCTCATCGTTCATCGTTCATCGTTCGTCTCTCGGCACTCTCACCAGCAGCGACTGCGGCACGATGGTGACGACCAGCGGCGTGTTCATGGTGAATACCTCGCCGTCGATTCCGAGCCGGAGTCTCGGCCGCGAGGACTGGAGCTTAGCCCGCGCCGTCCGGAACGAACGGAAGCCTGGAGTCTCTTTCACGCGGCCGGCGAGATAGTGGGCCACGAATCGCATGAGCGCCAGGCGCGAGAGAGGCGGCAGCCAGTAGATCGACAATCGCCCTTCCTCCAGCGTGCTCCGCGGCGCCTGGACCCCGATGCGGGAGAGATCGTACGAGTTGTTGGAAATCATCAGGACGTGAGTGCGGATCACTTCCTGATGATGCTCCGTTTCCATGGTGAGGCTGACGTGCCGATATCTCTGCAGCGTGGCGATCACCGCGTGGGCGCGCGCCTTCCATCGGGGGTAGTCGCGACCTTTCTCCTCGCGGTGGGCCACCAGCTCGGGATAGAGGCCCAAGGAGACGTTGTTGACGAAGAAGCGCTCGTTGACGCGTGCGGAATCGACCTGCCGCGTCGCGCCGGAGATGGCGACGTCGAGCGCGTCGCGCCAGTCGAGGGGAAGGCCGAGGTCGCGCGCAAAATGGTTGTACGTGCCGACCGGAATCACGCCGAGGACCGACTCGCTGTGCACGAGGGCCTGAATCACGGAGTTGATGGTGCCGTCTCCGCCGGCGGCGACGAAGAGGGTATGGCCGCGCTGGATCCGCTCGCGCACGAGGCTCGGCACGTCGAGATCGCGCGCAAGGCGAATCACTTCCAGGCCCGCGGCGGAGGCGGCCTCCTGCAGCTGGGAGAGTTCGCCTGGCTGCCGCCGTTTCACTCCCGAGGAAGGATTGAAGAACATCGATCCAAGTTGCTCCGGCAATATCGGCTCCCAGCGAGGCGTTACGACCGCGCAGTACTTCCATCGTCCGCGAGGTCAGAATGAAGAAAGTTGCGTTCGCTGCAGTTGCCTTGCAAATTTCCATCCTCTCCCTCTTTGCCGCAAGCACTCCCAACGAATGCACCCTTTGCGTGGGGGCGGTGGCCAACCTGCAGAACGCTCCTTTCTCGCCGCTTCCACTGCTGCTGCAGATCCGAGAGGACGACTTTGCCACGGTCGGGGCATCGCTCGACGCGCTGACGCCCGACCAGCGGAAAAAGGTCACCGTCCTCGTCGAGTACGCGGTGACCAACGACTCGCTCGACGAAATCGAGACGCACACCAAATCAATCGTGGAGTGGGCCCGCCTGCACGGCCCGTTCGATGCCATCGGAGTCTCGCCCCTTTCGATGAAGCCGGACATCGCGGGATTCGCGATCAAGAGGCTGGCGGTCACTGCTCAGGGATTGAATGTGGCGCGCGCCATCATCGCGTCCGGGAAGTTCCGGGAAGCGCTCGCCTCCAGCGGCGCACTCCCCTACGTCGACGTGCTTCTCGTCGACGCAGCCGACGTCGCCACCACGTCGGCATGGTTGGCGGCCAACGATCCGTCGAAAAAGATCTACGCGGTCGTCGCTCCGCAGTCGCCGAACACCTTCTACGACCTGGCGCGTGCGCTGGGCGACGGCGCCGTGCGAGCCTATCTGATGCAAGCGACAGCGGAAGATCTTGTCACGCTGGTCAACTTCAATCGCGCGCTCATCGGTGACTACGCGTTCGACTCGACCGCCCACACCGACGTGCTCGATGCGAAAGGAAATCGCGTGGAGATGCCGGTCCTGACGTTCGTGCGCGGTGAGGATCTTCGCACGATCATCGTGCCCCGTGGTCTGGCGGATGCAGCGACGATTACGTCGCTGGCCAGCGATCTCTACACCCGTCCGCGACAAGTCGATGCGGCCGGCGATCGCGAAACGACCGACGTCGGTCGCAAAGGCGGCCACTTCCTCATCGGCGTCCAGCCGGTCAAACGTCCTTTTCTGCTCACTCTCGATCACACCGAGAAGCCGGAGATCACGAAGGAGGCCATCAACGTCCAGACCCGGCGCGGAATCAGCGTCGAGGAAATCATCCGCAATCATCAGTCGTATCGCGCCTACCAGGAGACGATCCAACCGCGTTACATCGCCCGCGACACGACGAAGCTGCGATTTACCATCGAGGGAGGCGAGGCGCTGGAAGCGACGATCGCCGGCGATTACTTCTCCGAGCCCCACGGCCGCGCCGACTGGGTGTGGCAGGACTTCTACATCAACGGCGTGAAGTGGAAGTACGGCCGCATCCCCGAGCTTCCGCTGATCCAGCCGGAGAAGGTGACCCAGCTACCCCTCGACATCCACCTGACCAACGAATACCGCTATCAGCTCGTGCGCGACACCGATCTCCTCGGCTATCACGTATACGAAGTTCGATTCGAGCCGCCGCCCAACGCGCCGATCAGCCTGCCGCTGTACCGCGGCACCGTGTGGATCGATACGCGGAGCTGGGCGCGCATCCGCATCTCCATGATCCAGCTCAACCTCACCGGCGAGGTGCTATCCAACGAAGAACGCGTCGACTTTCAACCGTTCGTCCGCTCAACGCATGCTCCGCTGACGGCGACTGAAGTGGCGAAGAGCGATCCGCGCGAAATCCTGTGGTTGCCGAGCCTCGTCGGCGCGCAGCAGGTGATCTCCGCCGCAGGGCGGGCCAGCGCTGTTCTTCGCGAGACGACGTTCAGCGATTTCCGCATCGATCCCCCCGACTTCGAGCAGCGACAACAACTGGCTGCTGCGTCCGACGCGCGCATGGTGCGCGAAACGCAGGCCGGACTGCGATACCTCGAGAAACGCGGATCGGGCCAGCGCGTGGTGAAGGAGGGATTCGACACCGCGCGCACGTTCATGCTGGGCGGCGTCCACCACGATGCCGGACTCGATTATCCGGTCATCCCGCTGGGCGGAATCGACTACTTCAATTTCGATCTCGGAAAGCGCGGCATTCAGACCAACGTCTTTTTCGCCGGCGTCATCCTCGCAGCGAACGCCACCAATCCCAACGTGGCCAACACGCGCACCAACCTCGGCGCGGATTTCTTCGGCATCGCCATCCCCACCACGAACTCCATGTATCGCTTCGGGAGCGAACAGAAGAACGAGGCCGTGAAGTCACTCGCTACGAGTCTCACTTTTCGCGCAGGCCACCCCGTCTTCAGTTTCGGAAAAATCGATGTTTCCCTCGGCATCTCGCGCGTGAGCTATCAGCGCGCCGACGATACGGCACCCTCCTTCGCGGTCCCGAGCGATACCTTCGTCATCAATCCATCGCTGCAGGCCCAGTACGCGCGGTGGGGTTATTCGATCGCCGGCTGGTATGACTACAACAAGCGCACTTCCTGGAAGCCGTGGGGCATTCTCTCGGAGTACGACCCGAAACAGAAGACGTTCACCGACTTTGGCGCGACAGTGGCCAAGAGCTTCTACCTCCCCAAGTTCCAGCGCATCGGGATCGAGCTGAATTACGCGGACGGTCAGCGGCTCGATCGCTTCTCGAAGTACGAGCTCGGGTTCTTCGGCTCACAGCGCATCCACGGGATCAAGTCAGGTTCCGTGCGCGCGGAGAAAGCGATCCTCGGCCATCTTTCGTATGGCTTCGTCGTCTCCGACCAGTTGCGGCTCGAGGCCTTCTATGACCACGGCCTGCTCGACGACCGCCTGGCCGGTTACCATCGCGAGCCGTTCCAGGGCCTGGGCGTCGCAGGCCAGACCGTGGGCCCGTATGGCACGCTGCTCCGCCTCGACATCGGCAAGACCATCGGCCGCAACGCGCAGGGCGGCTTCGTGGCCAACGTCGTATTCCTGAAGTTGTTCTAGCCTTCGGAGTGCGGCGGCTTGCCGCCGTCGAAGGAAAGCGGTGCCAAGGCACCGCACTCCGAAGGCGTTCCAAAAAAAACGCCGCCGAAATCGGCGGCGCTCCTCGGATCCGATTGCGATTTCGCGTTAGGGCGTCAGATTCAGGTTCTGCACGTAGAAGTCGACGGAGCCGATCTCCGTGCGCAGGCCGTTGGAGGTCATGACGCGCACCGTGAGCCGATGCCGCGCGTTGCTGAGCTTCGACGTGTCCATCGTGAATCTCCAGCCGCTGTTCAAGCTGTTCGGCAGGAATGGAAATGCCGCCAGCACATCCGGCCGGGGAAACCCGTACTGCGCGACACCGATGAAGTCACCGTCGACGATGATCTCCACCGAGATCACGCTGTTGGCCTCATTCGACGCCCAACCTTGGAAAGTCACGATCCCCTTCACATAGTCGGATGACGTGGGAACATCGATGAAGCCGATTGCTGCGGCAACCGCATTCTCGGAGCACTCAAAGAACACCGGAAGGCCCTGCGGGCCGGGCAGCTCAGTGAACGTCTGCTGCAGATCGCCCACGCGGACTTTCAGCTGGTGG
>Ga0070708_100002194_pt1 | contig 15091 bp, 10 predicted proteins | sample KBSK5503metaG_FD_65469 | JGI IMG/M metagenome (GOLD analysis project Ga0070708, IMG submission 65469) | Corn, switchgrass and miscanthus rhizosphere microbial communities from Kellogg Biological Station, Michigan, USA - KBS K5-50-3 metaG | ecosystem: Host-associated > Plants > Roots >...
GATTCAATCAGATTCAACCACGAGCCGTGTTTCGGCGTGAAGATGAATTCGAAGCGGTTGGGCACACTCGCTAAGTACGCTCGCGTCTGTTTGGAAATGTGAGCGGAATGATTATCCAGAACGATACGAATGCGAAGTCCCGCCGCATAGCGTTGTGCCACGGCATAAACCAGCGGTGACCTGAGAAAAGGGACTGGGTTCAATTCCGGCTCGAAGAGGAACAGCCGATGCCAGAGCGAACTGGACGAACTCCACTGCAAATCGTAAGGACCGACCATATCCCCTCGGAATGCCCTCGGTAGGACCTCGAAGAGCCAGACGCGGTGGATGTCCAGGCCAAAGATCAGCATAGAAACCGCCGCAAGTGCCACAGAACCGACGATCAACCCCGCGACCGCGCGCCAATCGCGTTTCCGCAGAAAGAGCAGAAAGAGAAGGAGAAAGACCGCGGGAAACACCTTGAACCAAGCGGCGGCTGCCAACAGCGTCCCTGCAGTAAAAGGGTGCCCGCGGAGGCAGCGAAGTAGGCTAGGCAAATGAAGAGCAAAACCACAACGTAATACTGGCCAAGCATGAAGTTGGTGCGCAGAGGAATGAGGCATAAAGCGGCGATGAGCAGTATGCGCCGCCAGCCAAGCCGAGTGACGCGATCCAGGATGCACAGCGCCACCGTTAGAAACGCGAGGTTGAGCAGGATCCACACGCGTTTGGCCGGGAGGGCTCGAAGCGAAGCCAGTGGCCAGCATCGGCGCGGCGCACAGAGGAGGGTTCGGCACAAAACCGACCAGCGGCTGAGAAATGTCGTTATGGTCTTTTTGCCGTTGAAACCAGATCCACTCGTATGCGCGGTCTACTCGATTGCCCTGGGAACGAAGCACAGCCGCCAGGTAGTAATTGGGGAAGTCGGTATTCAGAGTGCGCCAGCCTGGCAGAGAGTGCGCGCGACAAACCACCCGAGCAAGGCGATGAGGAAGATCCACTCAGCAGTTGGGAGGAGCATCTGCCTGCGCGCTCTGTTGGAAGTCGTTTCTTTCACGCTCTGGGCTCGGATTTCCCCCGAAGTGCGCCAGTCATCTTGCATTCTGAGGTCCGATTGTTGTCCTGGTACGACAAAGACGCCTTAGTTCATTTTGGGGCTTCAGCGTCGGAACCCTTGCTGTCCCGTAGAAGTTACATACATAGGCGGGTCCCAGGGAGGGATTTGATGACCCATCACAAGCTCGTCGCGATGGAGCAGCCGGTTTACGTTGTCGCTACCGAAAATGATCGGATTGCTCAAGATGAGCGCGACCTCGGCAGCCAAGCCAACCAGGAACACTCCGAGCGCCTTCATTGCGACGTTCTGCGAGATCAGCAGAGTTATTCGCACCCAGACCCGTGGCGGCATCTGCTCGGTTGGACAATGTGAAGCGAAAAACAAGTCGCAAGATTATCAGCCTTCGAGAACTAGCGGGTCAACGGTGTCCTCCGGAGACTCCGGAGACTCACCGGCGGGGAGAATCAGCAGACGAACTGTGTGGCAGCGCTCGCTAGCAAGTCAGTGTGCTCAGAGTTTTATCCTGCAGGTGCGCGTTGGATGTGGAATCGCACCTGAGGCTTCATTCATATGCCGCTGTCAGGAATAGGTTTATATCGGGTGGTCGGGGATCTGTTCGGCGAAAGGTGGGCCGTTCCGGCCGCGTTGCTGTTCGTCACCAACCCGTTTTTCCTCGCCCTGTCCACCGTACCCTATCAGGAGAGTCTGATGATGGCGGGGCTGCTGTTTGCGTTTCACTTCTTCTACCGGGAGAGATGGTGGGCGGCGAGCCTAGCCCTAGCCATGGCGTGCCTGACGCGCTACGAAGCTTGGGCGGCGGCTCCGGTGTTAGCGTTGGTTTACGTCCTGCGCAAAGATCGCAGCCTCATCGGATGTTTGAAGGGCGGATTGCTGTTCGGCTGGATGCCGGCTCTCTGGATCCTGACGCATCGGGGACTTTCAACACCCGGAAGCTTTGTCATCGAATCCCGGATCTCGATCTGGCGCCTGCAACGCTACGCGTACATCGGCTGGATCACTGACAAGAATACCCAGCTTACGGTGCTGGCGCTTGCGGCCATCGGAGGCTGGCGGCTCCACAAGGATCGCTCGCTGATCGATTGGCGATTGTGGACTCAGATTGCCTTCGTCGTGCTGTTCTTGATCTCAGTGCTGTTCTCCGCGCACGGAGTGATGCCTGATCCCGAGCGGTACGTCAGCGCGCGAGGCCTACATTCCCATCTACTTCGCGCTTCTATTGGCCACGTTGGGTCTCGCCCCAGTGGCCGCGTTGGACCGGCGTGATCGTGGCGGCCAGCGTGGTGCTGGGGGCGGCGGGAGCTTATTTTTATGTCTGGCGGGAAATCTCCCAGCCTGAAGTCCAGCTGGCCTATCGTCTGGCAAAATACCTCGACGGTGCCGTAAACGACAACCAGCGGTCCTTGATCCTTGCCAAGCCGATCCCCGAGGCAGCGAAGCAGCGCTATCTGGAGCGGGTGCGCCAGTCCGATGGAGAGGAGGCGATGCGGAAGGCACAGATCGAAATTCAGGGACTAGAGCTGGGGGGAAGTGATTATCAGAGGTTGCTGCTTTACTCGCACCTCGGCCGTGATCGGCTACTTGCGTCGCCCACTGCGTGCGCCGAGTGGGTTGCTGTGTGGAGTGATTATCCGTCGGCCGTCAGCGAACTCGCCGGAAGACAACCAGTCCAGGTGCTGCGTTGCGGACCTATGTCGGTCACAATTCTGGAGCGTGAGTGCACAGGAAAGTAAGGCGGGTTTCCCGCCCAAACATCGTCCGCCGTAGGCCGAGGCCTGATCCCATGATGCCGGCAGGAACCGTGCCCACAATGCTGCCCACTGCCATTGCGCTGGTGACCAGGCCGAGAAATTTCTCATTGAAACCGCAGTCGAGCAGAGAGAGGTTGTTAAGGAAAAAAGAACACGAACATACCCGTGTCGAACAGAAACGACACGGCGAGAAACTGCAGGAAGTCGCGGCCAAGCTACTTCTTGGCCCACCACCAGCGGCCGCCTTCCCACAAGGTCGCTGGCAAGCTTTGCAAGTGGTAGCGAAGGCGTCGCACTGCATAGGATCCGAAGCTTGCAAACGTACGCGCAGACCATCCCTTCACCGCTCCTACCGGGGGTACTCGCACTGGAAGCAGGGCGTTGCAGAACACCGCCGCTTTGTCGCGGGTGGATCGGAGCAAGCTGAGGTGCAGCCACAAACCGTGTTTGTTGGGGCGAACCACAGAGTCCAACGGCGATTCACGGTAACGGTCGAACCATCGCTTCACTTCCGGCGACAAGGAGCCGACCTCTTCCTCGACGGCTTCGTGCAGGCAGCAATTGAACCAATCACGGGCGAGCTGGAACGAGACCGCCTGCAACTGCCGCAGTGAGTCGTCGTGGAGATCTTTCCAATCGGTCCAAAATCCCTGGTCTTCCGCATGGCTGTGGAGGAACCAGGCGAGTTCGTAGATGTTATAGGGAGTGGGCTCGTCGAGTAGAAGATGGTGGAGAACATGGAGCGCGGTATACCCGAACGCGTCGACCGGATGGAGAGCAGGACAAGCTAGACCTCCCCACTGCCGCTCGACCCTGCGGTGCCAGAATTGTTCCACTCCCTTTGCGTCCAACCGCTCGCCGGCTTCATTCCAGAAGCGGGAGTGCAGATCAACGGCCAAGGGCATCTCGGGATCGTAATAGTCGCCGCGCCACTGCCAAGCGGTCTCTCGCACCATGGGGGGCAAGTGGTCCTTGGGCTGGGGTTCGCCTCCGGGTGTGGGTGCATATCCGATGCCGCTGAGGGCATCACGGACGGCGAGAATCGATTCCGGGGGACTGAACAAATCAATGTCTGACTGCGTGCGAATGTGCGGCCCCTGCATCGAGGCTGGCCACTGGGCGAAGCCCTTCAGCACTATGTATTCGGCGCCCGCAGACTGCAGCGCAGAGTCGATCTCAACATAAACCTTCCTAATGCGGCGAAATCGCTCGGTGTTGTGGGTTATGTTCCGATCGATTTGCTCTCGGACCCAGTTGGGAAGATCATCACTGCATACCTGTCGGAGCGGGAGAGTCAGGTGCACGAAACCCCACTGGGAAAGAATGTCCTTCCACTCGGAGTCGGTCATGGTGAGCAGTCCGTCTCTTCGTGCGCCGCCAAACTTCAGCGCCTCCATGACAGCTTTGACGTGAGGTGGAACGTTACGCATGCTTTCGTTCTTATGGGACAGCAGGTGTCTTAACGAAAAACTTCCGAGAAAACGCAGCGCGAACCAATCAGCCTGGCAATCCGTACGTACAACAGATTAGTACGTATTAGTACCTAACTGGTATCTAAATAGTACGGCGACGCAGCGTCCCTTCCGCCATTTCCGCATCAACAAACCTTATTTTCTACGGTCAGCAGATTAGTAGTGTTTTGAACCTACCGCACATGCAACCGGCACGTCATACTGTTGCGCTACGGAGCGAACCGTGCAGAAAATCAGAGTACTGGTGGCGAATCGGCCGCGCCTCATGCGCGAGTTGGTGCTGGCGACGGTCGCAGAGCAGCCCGACATTGAGGTCGTTGGCGAAGCCGACAACGATCGAGACATCACCGAACTCGTGGAGAGAACGCGCCCAGACTGTCTCATCATCGCGCTCGAGGCTCCCGAACAACGCCCAGGGTTGTGCGGCTTCCTCCTCGGACGATATCCGGCAATGCGGGTTCTCGCCGTCGGACCCGGACAGCAAAACAGCATTTTCTTCTGGGCATTCGTGGACATTCGCTCGCAGGCGGTTCAAACCTCGGAAGAAGGCATTCTCGGCGCGGTGCGCAACCGTATTGAACTGGTGCTGGCCTGAGTGCGCGTGCGGCAGGATTCATGTTGCGACGCGAGGAGTTGAGTGACCCGGCGAGGGCACAGTCCCCTCTGGTCTTGGCCAGGTGCTGTCGGTAAATGCTGTACCTCTATGTAGCTCAGCTACTTGCAGGGTTTTCGACCTGTAAGTAAGGTGGCGGAGCTGCGAGAAGGTGGACTTCATGCAAGCCAAACCGGAGACCGAAGCCCAGCCCTGCAACCCGCTGGCGAATCTCAAGCCAAGCGCCGAAGAGTCCGCCGCGCTCCCGTGGTATGTGACGTACACCTGTCCGCGCCACGAAAAGCGGGTGGCGACGCAGATTGAGGGGCACCGCATCTCCTGCTTCCTGCCACTTTACCGGTCGACACGAAGTTGGAAGGATCGTCGCAAGGAGTTGGAGCTACCCTTGTTTCCAGGCTATGTCTTCGTCCAGATCGCGCCTCAGAACAGGTTGCAGGTGCTGAAGTTGCCCGGGGTGGTGCGGCTGGTCACCTTCAATGGGCAGCCCGCCGCTCTGCCGCTAGGCGAAGTTGAAGCTTTGCGAAACCGGCTATCGGCCTCTCCGAGAATGGAACCGCATCCTTATCTGCGAGTAGGACGCCGAGTCCGCGTGCGCAGTGGCCCTATGCAAGGATTGGAAGGCATCATTCTGCGCAAGAAGGACAGCTGTCGCGTGATTTTCTCGATAGATTTGATCCGGCGGTCCGTAGCTGTCGAAGTCGACGAGTCTGACGTTGAAGTAGTCTCCTGAAGCCGACGAAAGGATCGTATCCAACTGCCGACGATGGAGGGCAATCGGGTTGGACGATGCGGGTATCTAGAACGCGATCAAGATAAGGTCACGCGACAGATACATCGCTTCCTACCGTGCGAGGCAGCTAATTCAGGCGCTGAAGGCTGGAAAAATAAATCATGTTAACGTCCCAGATGGTGATCTCTAGAAGGTTCTTTGGGAGAGCAGTACGTTGCATGGCGTTGCTCACTCTCTGCCAGTTGATGCACGGCCAGACGAATGACAGCTCTCGTGTTCAGCCAGCCGTTTCTCGGACGAATCGCATGGCTGATGCATCCGATCTTGCCAACGACAACTTCAACCACGTGGCGGCGTCTGCAATTCAGATCCGGACGGTTCTCCTCAAAGATGCCGGGCTCCTGGTGGAACTGAAGCGGTGGGTGGCCAAGGAAGCCACTGACAGTGGGCAGGTCGTGGAAGATTCGAAGCTCACCGACCAAGCGATATTCGACCGGCTAGACCACGACGTGGGATTTCGCTCGGTTGCGACCCGCCTGCTGCAACGCTACGGCTATCTCATGCCCACGCCGAATCCGGATTCGGACTTCGCAAAAGAGCAGGATCTTGTCCTGAAGGAGCGGGCGCGTCGTCTCGTAGCTCTCGAAGCGCAAGAAGACAGCCTGTCACTCGTTCCCCCGAAGCAGGATCATCAGAAAGATGTGGAGCGTACGGCGACCTGCGATCCAGCGCAGGACGAGAGTTGTGAAAAACAGAATCCGAGGACCCGGCCACCAGATTATCCCGTGCAGCAGAATGAACCGCAGGTCCCTGACAGCGGCCCCAGTTTGCCGCTGCCTGGCTATTCGCCTTCTCTGCCCATGGATCGAACCCTTCGAACCGACCTGGGGATGTCCTCTGGTGGAGGTTTAAGTGGTGGAGGGATATTAAGCGGTGGTCTGCTCGACCGTGGGTTGACACCCGGAGCTGAGTTGTCGTCGAGTTCGATGAGGCTCACACCCGACCTGGCAATGGGCGCTCAATCTTCCAACCTTTCAGCTCTCGCTGCGTTAATGGCGGGTGGCAGTGCTAACTCATCCCTTGACGGAAGCGTCCCGCGCGAGAGCGCGGTTCGCGACAATGTGCCCACTCCGTCAGTTCGTCCGAGGACATCAAAATATGGGCGTCACGGAGAAGGGGAAGATGTGACCCCTGTGAAGATGGTGCGTCCGGCAAATCCGTATGCCGACATTCCATCGCTTTATGACATGTACGTGCAAGCCGCTGCCTGGCAGCGCCCGGCCGAGCGTTTTGGGCTCGAAGTATTTCGCAATTCCCAAAACCTGCCCGATGTCATTCCCATGGATCTCCCGGTCGGCCCGGACTACGTTGTCGGGCCGGGCGATAGCTTGGCCATTGATCTCTGGGGCAGCGTCTCGCAGAGACTGGTACGTCTCGTGAACCGTGAAGGACGCGTCTCGCTGCCGGAGGTGGGGCCTCTGCTGGTCAGCGGCAAGAGTCTGAGCGATGTGCAGTTGGATGTCCAGCGCGTGCTGCGAGCTCAGTTCAGGGACGTATCGGCGGACGTTTCTGTTTCGCGGCTGCGCACCGTACGGGTTTATGTCGTTGGGGATGTTGCGGAGCCGGGCGCATATGACATTAGTTCACTCTCCACTCCGCTCAATGCCCTTTTCGCAGCCGGCGGAGTCACTGCCCGGGGTTCGCTGCGTACGGTGAAGCACTACCGCGGCAAGGAGTTGATCGAAGAGGTAGACGCTTACGACTTACTTCTGCATGGGGTGCGTTCCGATTTGAAGCGGCTGCAAAACGGCGACAGCTTACTAGTACCTTCTCTCGGATCCCAGGTCACGGTCGAGGGAATGGTGCGGCGCCCAGCGATCTATGAACTGCTGTCCGAGACTTCCCTGGCTGAGGTGCTTGAGCTAGCGGGTGGAATTTTGCCCACGGCGGCGCTCCGTCACATTGAAGTGCAGCGTTTGGAGGCCCATGAAAAGCGGACGATGCTGTCTTTGGATCTGACCTCGACGAGTGATCCCAATGCCGTCGACCAGCAACTCGAGGCTTTTAAGATCCACGATGGCGACGAGGTGCACATCTTCCCCATCGCTGCCTACAACGAGGACGCCCTCTACTTGCAGGGGCACGTCTTGCGTCCAGGCCGCTATTCCTACAAGCAGGGAATGAAGTTAACGGATCTGATTTCATCCTACAGCGATCTCTTGCCGGAGCCGGCCCCCCACTATGCCGAAATTGTGCGCCTGAGTGCTCCTGATTTCCGTCCAAGTGTCGAGAGTTTCGACCTGTCTTCAGCGCTCGCGAACCCGACAACCGCGCCCGCGCTGAACCGCCTCGACACGGTACGAATATTCAGTCGATACGATTTTGAGCCTCCGCCGGATGTTTGGGTGGGCGGTGAAGTTCGCGCACCTGGGAAATACCGAACCTCAGGCCAGGCTCACTTGCGGGATGCCATCTACCTGGCGGGCGGGATCACCCAAGATGCTTCGCTCGATTCTGCCCAGCTGTTCCGAACTCAGGCTGATGGCACGATGAAGGTCCTTAGTGTGAACCTCGGTGAGACCTTGGCCGGAAACCCTGTGGACAATCTAGTTCTCGAGCCCCGTGACCGAGTGCTTGTCCATCGCAATCCCGCCAGAATCGATGCGCCAACCGTCTACGTCGAAGGCGAAGTAACAAAGCCTGGACGTTATCCGCTTACGACCAACATGCGGGTAGAGGATCTCGTCCGAGTTGCTGGAGGTCTGAAGAGGAGCGCCTACGCGGACAGCGCTGATCTGACCCGGTTCGCCGCAGGCGATGTGGCCCATGGCTCCAATCAGCGCATTGAAGTGAAGCTGGCCGCAGTCTTGGCCGGAGATCCCGACGAGGACGTGGCTCTGCATAATGGAGATGTTCTTACCATTCGGCAGATCCCGCAATGGAATGATCTCGGCGCGTCTGTCACCGTGCGTGGCGAAGTGCAGCATCCTGCCACATATGGGATTCAGCCTGGAGAAAAGATGAGTTCTCTACTGCAACGTTGCGGCGGCTTCACTGGGGAGGCCTATCCTTATGGAGCGGTGCTGATGCGTAAGGAGGTTCGCGATCTGGAAATGAAATCGCGTCTGGAACTGGTCGAGCGCATCAAGGCAGAAGAGGTTTACGTAAAGTCGTTGCCAGAAAACGATGCCGACCAGAGGATTGCAAAACTTACCGCCATCGCAAAAACCGAAACAGCACTTCAACAACTGGAAGAGACCGCCCCAATCGGGCGCGTGGTCATTCACATCCCTGCGGACACAAGGAAACTGGCGACCCTGGCGAGGACGCCTGCTGACATCCAGCTGCGAGATGGAGACGAGCTGATCATTCCGAAGAAGGCAAACTACATCCTGGTGCGCGGACAAGTCTTCAATCCCACGGCGGTGGCCCAGATCCCGGGCAAGAATGCAAGGTGGTACTTGAGCCAGGCCGGGGGCTTGACACAAATCGCGGACAAGAGCGCAGTCTTTGTCATTCGCGCCGATGGGTCGGTGGTCTCCAAGAATGCTTCCGTGTGGTCGGGTGATCCCATGGGCGTTGTCTTGAGGGCTGGGGACTCGATTGTCGTTCCCGAAAAAGCACCCAAAGTCGCTCCCCGCAACTGGGGCACGCTACTCCAGGCGGCACAGGTGGCGACGTCGGTTGCCATTGCGGTTTCTTATCTGCATCCATAGTTTTCTGTCCCGCCGTGCGAATGAAACCGCGACTTTTATCGGGAACTTTGAGTGCATTCATGACCTTTTGCTTGCTGCTGGACGCTTCGTCTCAGGAGAGCGGAAGCGAATCCAGGGTTGATGGGACGACAGTGAGCAGGACGACGGTTGACAGGACAACCGCAGCCCATGATGCGGAAGCGAACCCTCAGGCCAAAGCGATCCCCGCTCAGTCCACCGACGCCGATACCGATGCGAGCAGCAACCCAGGACGGAAGTTCTCCCAGCTGTTCACCTATTTTGCGCAGGATCAAAAACAGATTTGGACGAGCCCTGCGCGGATTCGATTCTCCGACGCAAGCTGGCTTGTGCCGTTCGGCGGAGTGACCGCAGGTTTACTCGCGACCGATCACGAATACAGCTCCTCGCTCTCCCAGAGTCTAGCGACACTTCGGCACTACAAGACCGTCTCGAAGGTTGGGCTTGCGAGCCTGGTGGGTGCCGGCGCCGGCCTTTATCTCTTGAGTTTTCCTTCCCACAATGACCATTGGCGTGAGACCGGATTTCTGGCGGGGGAGGCGGCTGTCGACAGTCTGGTAGCCGTCGAGGCCTTCAAGTACTCTCTGAGACGCGAACGGCCGTATCAGGGTGACGGAAGCGGGCCGTTCTTTCACAACGGTGGCACGTCCTTTCCCTCCGAACACGCAGCTGCCGCCTGGTCAATCGCTGGCGTGATTGCCCACGAATACCCGGGAACTCTGCCCAAGCTTTTCGCGTACGGCGCGGCTTCCGCGGTCAGCTATTCGCGGATTCATGGGCGGCAGCATTTCCCCACAGACGTTTTTGTTGGAAGTGTGCTCGGATATCTGGTCGCGCAAAGTGTCTACAGCAGGCGACACGATCCCGAGATCGGCGGAGGAGCCTGGGAACCACCACGCGAGTTCGTACAAGGCGAACGGAGCCGCAGCTCAGCCTTCATCGGATCTCCCTATGTTCCCCTCGACAGCTGGATTTACCCTGCCCTGGAGCGGCTGGCCGCACTTGGTTACGTGAAGACTGCAATACTAGGTCTGCGCCCTTGGACGCGCCTCGAGTGTGCACGGCTGGTGAGCGAAGCAGCAGAGCTTCAGACAGACGTTGACGGCCCGTCGGATGTGCAGAAGCTTTACCAGTCGCTCTCCCAGGAATTCGAAAGCGAGTTTCAGCTCCTCGACGGCGAGCAGAATCTCCATGCACAGGTTGAATCGCTCTACGTGCGCGCTACGGGAATCGTGGGGAAGCCCCTCACGGATGACGAGCATTTCGGCCAAACCATTTTGAACGACTACGGAAGGCCGTACCGGGAAGGCTTCAACGGTGTCGCCGGTGTCTCTTCTTGGGCCGCTGGGGGTCCATTTGTGATCTACAGCCGCGGGGAATATCAATCCGCGCCCTCGGCTCCGGCTCCTTCGCCAGCGGCGCTTAACTTTATCAGCTTTGCCGACAATCTTCCTCTAAACCCTCCACAGACGCCCATAGCCGCCATCAACCGCTTTCGCCTACTCGATGCCTATGTGGGCATGAATCTTGCCAATTGGCAAATCTCGTTCGGCAAGCAGACTCTGTGGTGGGGCCCCGGGGAAGAGGGTGCGATGCTCTCCACCAACAACGCAGAGCCGCTCAACAAGACGTTCCGCGTCAATCGTGTCAGCCCCATTCACTTGCCCTCCGTGTTTGGCCTGCTCGGTGATATCCGCATGGAGTGGTTCCTAGGGCAGGCGTCGGGATATCAGTTCATCAATAACGCGCAAGCTGGTGCGCCGGGTATCATCGGACAATATGGTCGCAGTTTGAGTCCTCAGCCCTTCCTGACGGGCGGCAAGATCAGCTTCAAGCTCACGCCGAACTTTGAGATCAGCATGTCGAAGACGACTCTGTTCGGAGGGCCCGGGAATCCCTTGACGCTAAAAACTCTTGTTCAAGCCACCTTCAACCTCCACGTAAAGGGTGAGGCTTTGGGCGACGGTCGCGCTGCATTGGATTTTGCATACCGAATTCCGAAACTGCGGGACTGGCTCAGTTTCTACGGAGATGCCTTCCAAGAGGATGAGATTTCCCCGCTCAATCGTCCCTACAAGGCGGCGTTCCAGGGAGGGCTCTACCTCGTTAGATTTCCGAGGATTCCCAAGCTTGATTTCAGACTGGAGGGGGGTACGACAAGTGCTGTGAACTTCCCCACATGCAATGGCTGCTATTACAGTAACGGGCAATACCTAAACGGCTACACCAATAACGGCGAGCTTATCGGTACCTGGGTGGGCCGGGCAGCGCAGGGTGAAGCCATACGCAGCAACTACTGGCTGGGTCCGCAGAAGAAAATCGGCATCGAGCTTCGCCATCGCAACATTGACAGACAGTATCTCCCCCAAGGCGGAACTCAAAACGACATAGCGGTGAACGGAGACTTCTTTTTGAAATCGGGGTTTCGCTTTTCCGGCACACTGCAGTATGAGTCCTGGCAGATTCCCTTGCTGGCGACGACCCGCCAAAGCAACGTAATGGCGTCGTTCCAGTTTAGCTACTGGCCACGGGTAGGCTCGCGATGATGACAAGTAGGCCGATATCATCACCAACTGAAGACACTGTGCCCGAGATTGTTCCGCGGCCTCGCCTGACGGAAACTCCCACCACGGATGAGGAGTCCGCTCGATCAAGAGTCGCGAATCGACTGCGGCTGTTGCGGGAAGAGAGCAGATTCCTGTTCAAACTTGTGGCCTGTGCCGTTGTGTTTACTGCGGTTCTGGCATTGCTCATACCCAACCGATACGAGGCAAGGACATCGCTAATGCCTCCCGATGGCGACTCCAATTCGGGACTCGCCTCATTGCTGGCCCTGACCAAAGGCAGTGAGCTCGGAATGCTAGCCGGCGATTTCTTGGGGCTAAAGACATCCGGGCCTCTCTTCATCGGAATTCTGCGGAGTCGCACGCTAGAGGATCGGATCATCAACAAGTTCGACTTGAGACACGTGTACCGCGTGCGGAAGATGCAGGATGCCCGCAAGGTACTCGAAGCCAACACTCAGATTTCTGAAGATCGGAAAAGCTGGATCATAACCATGAGCGTGAGCGACCAGAGTCCGCAGCGAGCTGCGGATGTGACCCGGGCTTATGTGCAGGAACTGAATCAGTTGGTCGCGGACTTGAACACCTCGGCCGCCCACCGTGAGCGCCTCTTCCTCGAGGAGCGGCTCAGGTCGGTGAAGCGAGACCTCGATTCGGCGGACAAGGACTTCAGTGAGTTTGCCAGCAAGAATACCGCGATCGACATCAAGGAGCAGGGCCGCGCGATGGTTGAGGCTGCAGCCATGCTGCAGGGGCAAATCATTGCGAGCCAGTCGGAACTGGAGGGTCTGCGCCAGATCTACTCCGATGAAAATGTGCGGGTCAGAGCGGTGAAGGCGAGGGTCGCTGAGCTCCAGAAAAAACTCGAGGAGATCGGGGGCGGAGGATTGGACGCGGACGCGTCCAACGACGATACCCCTCAGGCCCTGTACCCGTCCATACGCAAGCTGCCGCTGTTAGGAGTCACTTACTTTGATCTTTACCGTCGTGCAAAGATCCAGGAAACAGTCTTCGGGTTTCTGACGCAACGATACGAACTTGTCAAAGTGCAGGAAGCCAAGGAGACGCCCACTGTGAAGGTTCTCGATGTCGCCGAGATTCCTGAGAAGAGGTCCTTTCCACCCCGGCTATTGATCGTCTTTCTGGGAACGTTCTTCGCATTCGTCGCGGGAGTCCTTTGGATACTCGCCCGCGCTTCGTGGAAAGAGACAGAAGAACAAGACCCGGTCAAAGTGGTGGTCTCTGAACTCTATCGTGAGATGAAGGCGAAGGTGCGAATCCACGCGGCCAATGGCTGGACGATCCGCCATATGCGAGCGAAAATCCTGAGGTTCAGATCCCATGAGGAATAGCCCACCAGTGAAGGAAGTCAGACTGATGCAAGAAAACCTCGACCTTAGGCTCGGGACGCGCCCTCGCTGATCGGCAAACATCGTGGGGTTACCCCGGCAACGGTTGTTGTGTGCGCTTCCGCGTTTTTGGCCGTGGAAATCCAAGACGCGCATTTGTTGTGGATGCTGGCAAGTTGTGCAGCGCCAATATTCGCTTCTTATGTTCACGAATATGCAATGAGGGCAGTCAGCGTGATCAATTATCCTTCGTTGCTGAATTTGCCGCGCCGGCATGACGAGGTCTGGGACGCTCTCGCTGTCACTCCAGAACTAGCCAAGGCTGCTGCGTGCGGCTACAGTGACGAGAGCGCCGTACGCCGTTCGGCGCAGATTCCGGTGAGAACCTGATCGAGCCGGCTGGAGTCCGGGCCGCACGCGGAACGTTTACGTGGATTGAACAACGTCCGAGACTGCAACGTAGGACCGGATGAACTGGAGAGCAACTCGTTCGCTCTGGTCTATTCGACCAACATGTTGGCCCAACTGGACGAGATGGATCGATGCCGTTATGTGAAGGATGCCTCCCCGTGCCCGTCCGCGTGGGCGCCTGCGCATCGACAATGTTGATCTCGAGTCGGATGAAGGATGGGGAGCATTCGCCGGGGGACTGAGTCGTCGCAGCCATGGGAACGTCCCCCGTATATCCCAACGCAATCGACCGCAGCGGAGCTAACCACCTATGCATTGCGAGCGGGTGGAAATTCATCATACAAACGGTCTCCGCTGGTCATCGTAACGGCTCTCCTGGCCGCTATTGAGGAGTAAACGAGCCGTGCCGCGTCAGCGCCCCAATCTGATTTGCTGGCGGGTAACCGTAGGCTGACGATTTTGTTCGGAGCTTTTGGGGGAGGAATAAGGAGGAATAGTGAGAATACTCGTCCTGGGCGGAGATGGTTACTGTGGTTGGCCGACCGCGCTCTACCTTTCGCGGCGCGGACATGAAATTGCCATCGTGGACAGCTTCCATCGCCGCCTGTGGGATCACGAAGTGGGCGCACAGACGCTGACGCCAATTCAGCCTCTGCCCGAAAGGCTTCGCACCTGGCAGCGGGTAACGGGTAAGACAATAGAGCCGTTCGTTGGCGACGTCACGGACTACGAATTCCTGGGCGAGGTTTTCCGGATCTTTGAACCCGAAGCTGTGGTGCACTTCGCGGAGCAGCGTTCAGCACCGTACTCGATGATCGACCGCCAACATGCGGTGTTTTCCCAGGTCAACAACGTCGTGGGTACGCTGAATGTCCTGTTTGCCATCAAGGAATTCCAGCCCGACTGTCACCTCGTAAAGTTGGGCACAATGGGAGAATACGGTACCCCTAATATTGATATCGAAGAGGGGTTCATCAAAGTTCAGCTCAACGGGCGTGAAGACACGCTACCGTTTCCCAAGCAGCCCGGGTCTTTCTACCACCTTTCGAAGGTTCACGACTCGCATAACATTCATTTTTGTTGCAAGATTTGGGGCATCCGCGCGACCGATCTCAATCAGGGAGTGGTATACGGCACGATTATTAATGAAACGGCAATGGACGATGCGCTCGTTAATAGATTTGACTACGATGAGGTATTCGGGACAGCCCTGAACCGATTCTGCGTCCAAGCCGCGATTGAGCACCCTCTGACTGTTTATGGCAAGGGTAGACAAACCCGTGGGTTTCTGGATATCCGTGATACCGTGCGCTGTGTTGAACTTGCCTGCGGCAATCCCCCCAATCGCGGGGAATACCAGGTCTTCAACCAGTTCACGGAGCAGTTTTCAATCCTGGAGCTTGCCCACATGGT
>Ga0070708_100002195_pt1 | contig 15083 bp, 12 predicted proteins | sample KBSK5503metaG_FD_65469 | JGI IMG/M metagenome (GOLD analysis project Ga0070708, IMG submission 65469) | Corn, switchgrass and miscanthus rhizosphere microbial communities from Kellogg Biological Station, Michigan, USA - KBS K5-50-3 metaG | ecosystem: Host-associated > Plants > Roots >...
CATCGTGATCATGCAGAACAGGTGGTCGTCGTACTCGGTGATCGTCTTGCCGGGCCAGTGTTTGTAGACGTCGCCGACCGTGAAGTCTTCGAGATAGCGGCCGAACGGTCGAGCTTCACCCATCGTGACCTCCCGCGCGGTTCGGAGTCTATTGGAGCAAGGGAAACGAATCCGAAAGGGGCCCGAGCATCTCGCGCTCCGCACCCGTCATCGTGGCGCGCCCGGTCCCAAGGAGCGAGAAGCGGACCTCGTCCATCCCGAGCGGCCGCAGGTCCGTTCCCAGCAATCCGCGCAACGCGTCGCACGTCGCGTCGATCCCTTCCGGCGTCGGGTCGGGTTCGAGTCCGAGCGCGTCCCGCAGGTCCATCGTGTGAATCGTCACTTCCACGCAGCGCGACTTGACGTACTCGCGGAGGCGGATCGTTCCGAACGGGCTCGCGATCACCGGGTCGTCCGCGGCCTCCCGGCGCGCGGACTCGATCGCGGCGGCCCACGCCTCGCCCCATTCGGCCGCGATGTCGGCGTCCGCAGGGCGCGCATCGGACTCGGACTTCGCGCGCGAAACCACGGCCGGAGCCACCTCCGCGGGGTCGTAGCGGTAGTAGGTCACCACGTCCAGCTCGGGCTCGTCGTCGATCGAAGGCCCGCCGAGGAACTCCGTGACCCGGTACGCGCCGCGCAGCGCGTGAACCGCGAGCTCGCGCACGGTCATCGGCGGGCACCGCGTCGCCCGGGCCCAGTCGGCGGGCGTCAGGTCGTGCAGGAACGCCCCCGTGCGCGAGGCTTCCACCTCGAGCGCGTCCAAGGGCTCGCTCACCCCTCGACCTTGTACCGCTCGAGCAGCTGACGCCCGATGACGAGCTTCTGGACCTCGCTCGTCCCCTCACCGATCAAGAAGAACGGGGCGTCGCGGAACAGCCGCTCGACGGTGAACTCCTTCGAGTAGCCGTAGCCGCCGTGGATGCGCAGCGCGTCGGTGCACACTTCCATGCACATCTCCGAGGCGTAGAGCTTCGCCATGCCGGCTTCCAGATCCGTGCGCTCGCCGGAGTCCTTGAGCACGGCGGCGTTGATCATCAGCATCTTCGCGGCCTCGATCTTCGTCGCCATCTCCGCGAGCTTGAACTGGATCGCTTGGTGCTGTGCGATCGGCTTGCCGAAGGCCTCGCGACCTTGGGCGTAACGGATCGCTTCCTCGAACGCGCGCGTCGCGACGCCGACGGCACGGGATGCGACGTTCACCCGGCCGAGCTCGATCGCAGCCATGTTCTGGATGAAGCCCTGGCCCTCTTCCCCGCCGAGCACGTTCGCGGCGGGAAGGCGATGGTCATCGAACGCGAGCTCGACGGTCTCGACACCCTTATAACCGAGCTTCGGGATGTTCTTGCCGACGATCACGCCGCCCGAGCGCTGCGCGCCGGGCTCCTTCTCGACGATGAACATCGTCATGCCCTTGTAGCGCGGATCGGCGTCGGGGTCGGTCTTCGTCAGCGTCATGCACACGCCGGCGCGAAGCCCGTTCGTGACCCACATCTTCTGGCCGTTGATCACGTAATCGTCGCCGTCGCGGACGGCCTTCGTCTTTATGGCTTGCACGTCCGACCCCGCGTGTGGCTCGCTCATCAGAAGCGCGGCGCGCGGGTTCCCGGTGACCATCCGGGGCAGGAAACGTTGCTTTTGTTCCTCGGTCCCGAAGGTCTTGATGAGCCAGGTGCCCATGGTGTGGGTGTTGAGGATCCCCGACAGGCTCATCCAGCCGCGCGCGAGCTCCACGATGACGAGCGCGTAGGTCGTAAGCGGCATCCCCAACCCGCCGTAGGACTCGGGAACCATCATTCCGAAGAGGCCCATCTCCTTCATCTGCTCGACGATCTTCTCGGGATAGGTGTCCTCCCGCTCGAGCTCGTCGGCGACGGGCACGACCTCGCGCTCGACGAACTCGCGCACCGCCTCGACGATCGACTTCTGCTCGTCGGTCAATTGCAGGATGGACATTGGTCACTCCGCCTTCACGAAATCGTCGACCGTCTTCACGCGCTTCATCCCGGCGGCTCGTCCACGGGCCGCGAACTGCTCGGCCATCTTGCGGGATGCCTCGTCGATCATCTCCTTGCCGAACATCACCGCGCCTTTGCGATCGACCGTGGTGACGTGCTCGTAGTAGTCGAGGATGGCCTCGGCCTTGTCGTACTCGTGCTGGGTCGGGGCGAAGACCTCGTTCAGCACCGTGACCTGATCCGGGTGCAACGCCCACTTCCCGTCGTAGCCGAGCGCTCGCTCGCGCATCGCCGCGGCACGGAACCCCTCGAGGTCGCGGATCAGCAGGTACGGCCCGCCGATCGCTTGGAGGTTGTTCGCTCGCGCCGCGACGTTGATGTGCGTGAGCACATAGTGGAAGTGATCGAGGTTCTCGTATCCGGGGATCGGCTCCCCCGCGGTGACCGTCGGCAGTCCAAGGGAAGCGCTCATGTCCGCCGGGCCGAGGATGAGGTCTTCGATGCGATCGTCGCACGAAGCGATGTCGTGGAGGTTCTTGAGACCGATAGCGGTCTCGATCTGGACCTCGATCCCGATCCGGCGGTCGAAGCCCATGTTCTCTTCGATCATCCGGAGCATGTTCGATACGAACTTCACGTCCGACACGGTCTCGACCTTCGGGATCATGATGCAGTCGAGTTGCTCCCCGACCGCCTCAGCGACGTCGAGCAGGTCCTTCGCGCACCAGCGCGTGTAGACGCCGTTCACGCGGAGCACCTTGGTCGGAGCCTGGTATGTGTTCTGTTTGAGCGCCTCGACCACGTTGCCGCGAGCCGCTTCCTTCTCGAGCGGGGCGACCGAATCCTCGAGGTCGAAGAACACCTCGTCGGCCGGCAATCCGGCCGCCTTCGCGAGCATCTTCGGGCTGGAACCCGGTACGGACAGACAGGATCGGCGAGCTCTCACGTGCCCCTCCTCGACGCGGCGCTGCGGTTCGTACTATCCCCGGTCTCCGCCGGGTCGACCAATCGGCCGCCCCTCGCGGGGCATCACCCCACAGGGTCCCGCATTCCGCGTCATGCTGTCCAATAGGTCTTGAACGGTGTTCCTATATCACTAGGGTATGCTTTTGAAACATGGACCTCGCAGACCTCGCCGCCGTCCGGGCGATCGTCGACGCCGGGACCTTTACCGGCGCGGCCTCGGTTCTCCGGGTCGCCCAACCGGCGCTCTCGCGCAGGATCGCGCGACTCGAACGCGATCTGGGCGGGCGGCTGTTCGATCGGCTCCCCCGCCACGCCGCTCCGACGGCGCTCGGCGAAGCCCTCGCCGCGGCGGCGGCGCGCACCTTGACCGAGGTCGACCGAGCTCGCGAGGACGCCATTGCGATCGCGCGCGGCGCGGCGGGGCGGATCAAGATGTCGAGCCTCGGCGGTGGGATCCCGGCGCTCGCGCGTGGCATCGCCTCGTTTCAGGAACGACGCCCCGAGGTCGCCCTCGAGCTGCGCACGCTCGACGCCGAAGCGGCCGTGCTCGCGCTGCACGAGCGCGCGATCGACCTCGCGACGCTCCCCGGCTCCTCGCTCGAGCCTTCGATGCGCTTCCGCCGGCTCGCGCGGTGGCGCGTGGTGCTCGCCGTTCGTCCGGAGCACCCGTTCGCGACGTTGCGATCCGTCTCGATCGCGGAGCTGGCCGCCGAACCGCTCCTCATGCTCGCACCAGAGTTCATGGTCACTCGGCACGTGACGAACCTCGCGACGCGCACGGGGCTCCGATTGTGGGTACGGATGCGCGACGCGACACCGGAGGCGGTGCTCGCGCTTGCGCGTCGGGGCTGGGGGGTCGGCGTGCTTCCCGACGCGGTGCGGATCCCGCCGGATGTGGTCGCCGTCCCCCTCGCCCGCGCGGGAACCTCGGCCGATTTCGACTACGTGGTGTCCTGGCTCGCCGACCGCACGCTCCCGCCCGCCGCCACCGAGCTGGTCGACACGCTCGTGCGCGAGACCGCGGCGTTCCGGTCTCCGCCCCGGCGGTCGTAGCCCGGGAAGGAAACGGGCGATCCGGGCAGAAGAAGAAGGGGGACGGGATGCCAACGTCCGCGCAGGTCGCGGCCGCGCTCACGAGGCGATCGGAGGCCGGGGATGAAAAGGGTTCGGGTCTGGTGCGGAGTCGCGGCGATACTCATGCTCGCCGGGCTGAGCGTTCCCGGCCGCGGCAGCGCCGCCACCCCGCCTGCTTTCGGCGCGTCGGTCCTCCTCCGCTGTCGCGCGCTCACCGGAACGAACTGCTCGCAGAACATCGAGCCCGACGTCAAGATCGACGGTGAGGGGAACGCGTACGTCTCGGCCATCACGGGCGTGCCGGGCGGCGTGAATCTGTGGAAGCGAACGGCCGGGGGGACGAGATTCGGCTTCGTCGGCATGCCGGACGAACTCCCAGCGGGCCTGACCAGGACGACGGGGCTCGCGCCCGGCGGCGGAGACGTCTCCGTCGCGGTCGCTCCCGTGCGCAACACCTCCGGGCGATACAACGTCTACCTGGCGAGCCTCTCCGCGGCGTCGGTGACCGTCTCGTCGTCGCGCGACGGCGGCGCCACCTTCAAGAAGAACTATGCGGCGACCGCGCCCATCGGGGACGTCGACCGCCAATGGATCGCCGCGCGAGGCGCCGAGACCGTGTACCTCATGTATCGCGACGGGGCCAAGATGCTCTGGGTCCACCGGTCGGACGACGGTGGAAAGACCTTCAGTCCGCCTCATCCCATGCTCACGAACCCGCAGGCGATCGCGGTTGCGGGGACACCGGTCTCGACCGCCGCGCGGTTCTCGAACCTGATCGTCGATCGGACCGGCGGGATCTACCTGGCGTTCGTGACCGAAGCGACTCCGGTCGCGTCGGTCTACGCGAACGCGGTGCCCGGTCCCGCCGTCTCGTCGCTTCCGCCGGACCGGAGGCCGGAGCAGAGGCGCAGATTGTGGCTCGCGCGTTGCACCTTCAAGCTGTCGTGCAGCGACGTCGCCCTGTTCACCGCGCCGGATCCGCAGACGCGGCTCGACGCGGTCTTCCCCTGGATCACCTCCGATGACGCCGGCAACGTCTACGTCGTCTACAGCACGACCGAAGGCGTTTTCCTTCTTCGCCTCGGGCGGGTCGGCAACGTCGTGAGCGGCCCGGTGCGCGTCGACACCCCACCGGGCCCGGCATGGCGGACGGTCCTACCAGCCGTCATCGCCGGCTCTCCGGGGCGCGTGGGCGTCGCATTCATCGCCTCGCAAACGTCGAGCATCGACGACGCGACCTCCACGTGGAACGTCTACTACGCGTTCTCATCGGCCTTCGGTCAAGCCGGAACCTTCACGCAGGTGCTCGCGTCCGACCAGCCGAACCACGTCGGCTCGGTGTGTCTGCGAGGGCTCTACTGCGACGTTCCGGTGCCCGGCTTCGAGGGAGACCGGTCTCTTGCGGAGGTAGTAACCCTTGCGATCGACGCCGACGGCATGCCGATCATCGCGTACCCCGCGTCGGTTCGGGACGGCAAGACGCTCGGCGGAACCCAGTCGGTTTTGGTGAAGCAGATGTCCGGCGACCGGCTGATCGACGGGCTCATCGGTACGCCGTCGCCGATCGAGCCGCCGCCGCCCGTCACGTTCGGACCGCCGGTCGCGCAGACGCTTCATTTTGACTCCGCGCTTCCCGAAGGGGATCCGGAACAGGTCCGGGGGTTCCTCGCGCCCGACGCCGGGCCGATCCTGTCCCATTCCGCGCCGTCGGGTGCGGTCAAGATCGTCAAGACCTCCGCGCTCGGGAACCCCGCGGTCGCCGGCAACCCCTTCCTCGCGTGGTTCGCGCTGGCCGGCCCGGTCAAGGTCACCGCCACTCCGGTCGTCGATGTCTGGCTGTCGATGCCCGGCGTGGAGAGCGTGACCCCACTCCGGCTGTCCGTCGAGCTGTTCGCCGACGGCGTTCCGAGCTTGGGGCACACGGGACCGAGCGGGTTCGTGCCCTTCACCGTCGACGTCGCGGCGGGGCCGGCGCCGGCACGATTCCACCTGATCCTGCCGGCCGTCGACGTGATCGCGCTCGACCGGCTGACGCTCCAGCTCGGAGTCGAGCTGCCCCAAACGAGCAGTCAACCCGTCGCTGCCGTCGTCTACGGATCTTCGCGGTTCGATTCGATCCTGAGCGTTCCGGTCGCTGCCGGGTCTTAAGACTCGGCCGACGGCCCGAGCCGCGCGAGGCCTTGATCCGCCGCGGTCTTCTGCACCGCGGTCGCGATCGCTTCGACGACTCTGCGGTCGAAGACGCTCGGCACGATGTATTCCTGGGAAAGCTCGCCTTCGCCGACGACCGACGCCAGCGCTCGCGCGGCCGCCTCTTCCATCTCGATCGTGACGCCGCTGGCGCGCGAGTCGAGCAGACCCCGGAAGAAGCCGGGGAACACCAGCACGTTGTTGATCTGGTTGGGGTAGTCGCTCCGTCCGGTGGCGACGATGCCCACGTTGGCCGGCACTTCCTCCGGCATGATTTCGGGCACGGGGTTCGCGAGCGCGAAGACGATTGCGTCGGAGGACATCTGCGCGAGCCAGTCTCCCTTGACGAGGTTCGGACCGCTGACGCCGACGAACACGTCGGCGCCGCGGAGCGCGTCCTCGAGACCGCCGGTGACGCCGCGACGGTTCGTATGGTCGGCGATCCAGCGCTTCTGGTCGTTCATGTTCTCCCTACGACCCGTGTGAACGACGCCCGAACGGTCGGCGCCGATCACATCGCCGATCCCGACGTGCAGCAGCAACTTCGTGCACGCGACGCCGGCCGCGCCCATCCCGAGGAACACGACCGTCATGTCCTCGAGCCGCCGACCGGCGACGCGCGAGGCGTTCAGCAGCGCGGCCAACACCACGACGGCGGTCCCGTGCTGGTCGTCGTGGAAGACCGGGATGTCGAGCTCCGCGCGGAGGCGCTCCTCGACCTCGAAACATGCCGGTGCCCCGATGTCCTCGAGATTGATCCCGCCGAAGCCCGGCGCGATCGCCCGGGCCACGGCGACGAGCTCGTCGGGCGTTCCGGCGCGCGCGCAGATCGGGTAGGCGTCGATGTCGGCGAACTCCTTGAAGAGCATCGCCTTGCCCTCCATGACCGGCAGCGCGGCTTCGGGCCCGATGTCGCCGAGTCCGAGCACGGCCGTGCCGTCGGTCAGCACCGCAACCGAGTTCTGCTTGATCGTCAGCTCCCAGACCCGGTCCGGATCGTCCGCGATCGCGCGCGATATGCGGCCGACGCCGGGGGTGTAGGCCATCGAGAGGTCGTCGCGCGTCTTGAGCGGGAAGCGCGGCGTGACCGCGATCTTGCCTCCGAGATGCATGTCGAACGTGCGATCTGAGACCGAACGCACCTCGACCCCCTGCACGCGCTGGGCGGCGCGGACGATCGAGGAGCCGTGCGCCTCGTCCCGGCATTTGATCGTCACGTCGCGAACCACGATCGTGCCGCGGTGCTCGACCAAGTCGACCGCTCCGATGTCGCCGCCGGCGCGTCCGATGGCACTCGTGAGCCTGCCCAGCGCTCCCGGAATGTTCTGGAGGTTGACGCGTATCGTGAGCGTGTACCCGGCCGACGGAGATATCTGGGGCATGGTCGGGGGATTATACGGCGGCGAAGAGCGGCCCCGGTCAGGAGTTATCGCGCCGGATCTCGTCGCGGAGCGCACCGAGGATCTCGACATCCGCGCGATCCTTCGGGCGGCCGACCGCCCTTTTCATCCGAATGAGATCGTCGATCGAAGCGACGAGCACATTCAGCCCGTCGAGATCCGTTGAGACCGCCCCGGCCGCGAGGTCGGCGAACCCGGTCGTTCCCGCCGGAGTCCCGAGGCAGTCGAGGTCGCCGGCATCCGTCGAGAACGTGAACTGATCTCCCCGTGCGAGCGTCGCCCGGTCGAGGGAGAAGGGCACGTCGGCCGGCGCTCCGCGGAGCGTCGCATGAAGCTCCCGTAACACACCTGCGAGGCATGAAAGGTTTTCATCGCTCCGCTCGTAGCAGACATCGAGATCCTGGGTAACCGACGGCGAACCGTGTGCCGCCGCGGCCACTCCACCGATGAGGACGAACCGAACCCCTCGCTCGTCGAGGAGCCGGACGATACGGAGCGGATCGAAAGCGGTCATCGCGATCCGGCCCTGGAGCGTCCTCGGATGCGCGAGATCGCTCGGGAGGCACGAACGGCCTCTTCGATCCGCAGCGTGGGTGATAGGGCGAGCCGCTCGCGGATCTGCGAACGGTCGACGCCCTGCCCGAGAACGGGGTGCAGTTCGAACTCGTACCCGCAGGCGCGGAGCAGGCTCTCGAGCGTCCGGGCCCTCGGGTCGATCAGCCCCGCTTCGATCCGGCCGACCGTCGACTGTGGGACCCGGGCCCGGGCGGCGAGAGCGCGTTGCGTCAGGCCGGCCCTCCGCCGAGCGACCGCGACGTGCCGTCCCGGTTCCATCGAAACCCTATGATAGCGCAGACGCTATCAGACAGCGATGACGTCGCGGATCGCCTCGAGGAGCTTGCCGAGCTTGTCTTCCCGGCACGACTCCCCCATCAGCCCGATCCGCCAGGCCCGGCCGGCGAACGCACCCAGGCCGCCGCCGACCTCGATGCCGAACTCGTCGAGCAGGCGTTTCCTCAATGCGCGCTCGTCCGCCCCGGGGCCCGGCAGCGCGGCCGTCGTGAGTTGCGGCAGCCGGTAGCCCTCGGCGGCGAGCAGCTCGAACCCCATATCGACGAGCGCCGATTGAAGCTCGCCTCCGATCATCAGGTGGCGGTCCCACCGCGCCTCGAGGCCCTCCTCGAGCACGAGCCGCAGCCCTTCGTGCAAGCCGTAGAGCATCGAGATCGGTGCGGTGTGGTGGTAGGCGCGCTCCGCACCCCAGTAGCGGGTGATGAGCGTGACGTCGAGGTACCACGAGCGTACCGCCGTCGCGCGCGCACGCACCGCCTCGATCGCGCGCGGCGAGAACGTGATCGGAGAAAGGCCCGGCGGAACGGAAAGGCATTTCTGGGTCCCCGAGTAGCAGACGTCGATCCCCCACTCGTCGACGAGCAGCGGGATGCCGGCCAGCGAGGTGACTCCGTCGACGACGAGCACGGCGCCGGCGTCGCGCGCGAGCGCCGCGATCTCCTCGATGGGTTGCCGCACGCCCGTCGAGGTCTCGGCGTGCACGATCGCGACGAGCTTCGCCGGGCCGCGCTCGAGAGCCGCGCCGACCGCGTCGGCCGGGACCGGCAGGCCCCAATCCACGCTCACCTCGTCGACGGCCGCCCCGCACCTGCGCGCGATTTCGACCAGGCGCTGGCCGAAGACGCCTGCGACGCCGATCACGGCCCGATCGCCGGGCTCCAAAAGGTTGACGAGCGCCATCTCCATCCCGGCGCTGCCGGTACCCGAGACCGCGAACGTAACGTCGTTGGTGGTTCGGAAGACTGAGCGGAGCATGGATCCGATCTCGTCGAGGAGTCCCACGAACGCCGGGTCGAGGTGGCCGATGACCGGCTGCGACATCGCGTCGAGGACCGAAGGCGCGACGTCGGACGGTCCCGGGCCGAAAAGCATGCGGGACGGGAGGGTGGGCACGGGGACCAACGATATCGTGGTAGAACCGCGCCGTGAGCTACGCGCTGGTCGGTCTCATCGCCTCAGGGATCACGGCGACGATCGCGCTGCTCGTCGTCCGCGCGCGCCGCTGAGCCTGGGCATTGGGCTTCGGCGTTCCCTACCATGAATCGGATGCGACGGATCAAAACTCCGACGATCGCGCTGGGCCTCCTCTTCCTCGGCGTGTCGATCGCCATCGCCGCGACTCGCCTCAGCTTTCTTCAGGGCACGCCGCCGACGGGGTCGGTGCGACACGACCCCGCTCCCGAGTTCACCGGCATCGACGCCTGGCTGAACTCGGCTCCGCTCACCGTCGGGGCGCTTCGCGGCCACGTCGTGCTCATCGATTTCTGGACCTATTCGTGCGTGAATTGCGTGCGCACCTTCCCTGCGCTCCGCGCGCTGTACGACCGGTACCGCGCGGCCGGGTTCCAGATCGTCGGCGTTCACTCCCCCGAGTTCTCCTTCGAGAAGCGCGTCGATAACGTCGCCGCGGCGATCCGCGAGCATGGGCTCCCCTGGCCGGTCGCGCTCGACAACCGGATGGCCACCTGGAACGCCTACGGCAACCACTACTGGCCGCACGTCTATTTGATCGACGCGCAAGGCACGATCCGCTTCGACCACATCGGCGAGGGTGGCGACGACCTCATCCAGACGCGCATCCGATCGCTCCTCACCGAGACGCATGCCACCCTCCCCGCGCCGGTGGACTTCACCGAGCCTCTCCAGAACCCGCACCTCACGCCGGAGATCTACGCCGGATCGGACCGTGGCGCGGTGAACGGCGCGATCGGCAACCCGGAGGGGTACCAGCCGGACAGAGTCGTCGACTACCGACCCGTCGACGCGCAAACGATCGCGCAAGTGGGGACCGACGGAGTGTTCTTCCTGCAGGGTCGCTGGCGCGCGAGCGGAGAGTACCTCGACGCCGCGGCCGACGGAGCGCGGCTCACGCTCCCCTTCTACGCAACGGACGTATTCTTCGTCGCCGCCGCGCCGTCGGGCGCCGACGTGCGGCTGGAGCTCGATGGAAAGCCGGTGCCTCCGAGCGTCATCGGAGCGAGCGCCGGGGGCGGCGTGGTGCGCGTCGGGCGGTCGGATCTCTACCGGCTGATCCATCTGCCGAACGCCGGCGCTCACCGATTGACACTCGTCGCCGGGAAGGGATTCCGCCTCTACACGTTTACGTTCGGGTAGGAAGGTCGAAGCCGCGGAGGTTAACGTCGGGATCGATCCGTCCACTCGCCCGAAGCTCGAGGACCGACGCTTGGAGCCGGCGGAGCCGCTCGTCGAGGTCGGTCACGTCTCGGTACAGCGCCCGCAGCAAGAGCGACATGTCTTCTATGCTCATCTGATTCATCGCATCGTCATGGTAGGTGGCGGCGTGCGTGGGTCAAGCAGCGAAGGAGGCAGAACGGGCCTCGATGGCGCTCGCGGAGCGAAAATGACCCGAGCAGGCTAGTTACTTCGGCCCGGGAACCCCCGCGCGGCTGATCTCTTCCAAAGCTCCCGGATTCTCCAGGCTCGTCAGATCGCCGGGATCTTCTCCAAGCGCGGCGGCGCGGACGGCGCGGCGCACGATCTTGGCCGAGCGCGTTTTCGGCAACGCCGCGACGAAACGGATCTGGTCGGGACGGAACGCCTTGCCCAGTGCTCCCTCGACGATCGCGCGGAGCTCGGCGCCGAGCGCGTCGGTCGGCTCGATGCCCGGCTTCAGCACGGCGAAGCACCAGACCTTCTCGCCCTTCACCTCGTCGGGCACGCCCACGGCCGCGGATTCCGCGACCGACGGGTGGGAGACGAGGAGCGACTCGATCTCTGCCGGGCCGAGACGCTTGCCGGCGATCTTCAACGTGTCGTCGGAGCGGCCGTGCAGGAACCAGTATCCGTCCTCGTCGCGCGAAGCCCAGTCCCCGTGCACCCACACGCCGGGCCAGCGCGACCAGTACGTTTCGATGTAGCGGTCGGGGTCACCCCAGATCCCGCGCGTCATGCCGGGCCACGGCTTCGTGCACACGAGCTCGCCGACCTGCCCCGCCGGCAGCGGCTTCCCGTCGGGGTCGTACACGTCGATGGCCATGCCGAGCGCCGGGCCGCCGAGCGTGCACGGCCTCAACGGCGTCAACGGTGTCGGAGAGAGGAAGCACGCGCCGACCTCGGTGCCGCCGGAGATGTTGATCACGGGGCAGCGGCTCTTCCCGACGACCTCGAAGTACCAGCGCCACGGCTCCGGGTTCCACGGTTCGCCGGTCGAGGCGAGGATCCGCAGGCTCGACAGGTCGTGTTTGGTCACGTTCTCCTCACCCTGCGGGATCAGCGCGCGCACGAGCGTCGGCGAGACGCCGAGGATGCTCACGTGGTGTCGCTCGACCAACGACCAAAGGCGATCGGGAGCGGGGAAATCGGGGGCGCCTTCGTACATCAGGAGCGTGCCGCCGTTCGCTTGGGTGCCGAAGACCTCCCACGGTCCCATGATCCACCCCATGTCGGTGAACCAGAACAGCGTGTCCTCGGGATGACAGTCGGCTTGATAGGCGACCTCCCCGGCGATCTTGGCGAGGAACCCGCCGTGGACGTGCACCGCGCCCTTCGGGCGACCGGTTGTGCCCGATGTGTACGCGATCAGCAGCGGATGCTCGGAGTCGAGCTGCTGCGGCTCACGTTGCGAGCTCTGGTCGGCCACGAGATCGCTATAGTCGCGGTCTCGGTCCTCGTTCCATGGGATTTCCCGGGCGAGCCTGCGCACGACGACGACGTGCTCGACCGTCGGCGCGAGCGCCGCGGCTTCGTCCGCAGACTCCTTCATGGCAACGACCTGCCCGCGCCGGTAAAAGCCGTCGGCGGTGATCAACGCTTTCGCGTCCGAGTCCTGCAGGCGCGCGGCGACGGAGGGCGCCGCGAATCCGGAGAAGATCGGGAGCGCGATCGCGCCGAGCTTGGCCAGCGCGTAGAGCGCGACGGGGTTCTCGGGGATCATCGGCAGGTAGACCCCGACCGTGTCGCCGATGCCGATGCCGAGCGAAGCGAGCGCGTTCGCGAACCGGTCGACCGCCCCCCGCAGCTCCGCGTACGTGTGACGCCGCACCTCTCCGTCTTCGCCCTCCCACACGACGGCGACCGCGTCCGGTCGGGCCGCGGCGTTGCGGTCGACGCAGTTGTGCGCGGCGTTGAGCGTGCCGCCGGCGAACCAGATCGCCCACTCGATTCCGTTCGGCGTCTCCACGACGGAGCGATACGGCGAGAAGAACTCGATGTCCAGATCCTTGACGACGGCGTCCCAGAACCACGCGATGTCCTGCTGCGAGCGTCGGACGAGCTCGTCGTATGAGTCGATTCCGTGCGCGCGCATAAAACGCGACACGTTGGCGTTCTCGATGTAGTCAGGCGTTGGACGCCACGCGAAGTCAGGCATCCGCGCGAGCCTAGCGGATGCGGCTCGGCCGGGCGGCCGAGACGCTGCTCGATCAGGTGGGGCTAGCATGAAGCGAGCACCGCGAAGAGGCAGGAGGTCCGTCATGAGCGATTTCCGTGTCGAAAAGGATTCGATGGGCGAGATGCGCGTTCCCGCCGACGCGTACTGGGGCGCGCAAACCCAGCGAGCTATAGAGAATTTCCCCGTGTCGGGCGTGCGGTTTCCTCGCCGCTTCATCGAGGCGCTCGGAATCATCAAATGGGCGGCCGCGAAAGCGAACGAGGAGATCGGGCTCCTCGACTCGCGGCGAGCCGAGGCGATCCGCGCCGCCGCCGAAGAGGTGGCCGAGGGGAAGCTCGACGATCAGTTCCCGCTTGATGTGTTCCAGACCGGATCGGGCACCTCGACGAACATGAACGCGAACGAAGTGATCGCGAACAGGGCCGACGAGATCCTCGGCGAGGCGCGCGGCTCGAAGGCCGTTCACCCGAATGATCACGTCAACACCAGCCAGTCCTCCAACGACGTGATCCCGACCGCGATCCATCTCTCAGCGCTCGCGGAGATCCACTCCCGTCTCTTGCCGGATCTGCTGGCTCTCACGAAGGCGCTCAACAGGAAAGGCGAGCAGTTCGCATCGATCCTGAAGGTTGGACGCACCCACCTCATGGACGCGACGCCCATCACGCTCGGGCAGGAGTTCGGCGGGTACGCCAGACAGATCGAGAACGGGGTCGCGGGACTGAAGGACGTGGCCGGGAGGCTCGGCGAGCTGGCGCTCGGTGGTACGGCCGTCGGAACCGGCTTGAACGCCGATCGACGCTTCGCGCCGAGAGCGATCGAGATCGTCGCGGAGCGAACAGGCTTGAAGGTGCGCGAGGCGACGAATCACTTCGAAGCGCAGGGCTCCAAGGATGCGTGCGTGTACGCATCCGGCGCGCTGCGGACGATCGCCGTCGCGCTCATGAAGATCGCGAACGACATCCGATGGATGGGGTCCGGGCCTCGGGCCGGCATCGGCGAGTTGAGGCTGCCCGAGCTCCAGCCCGGCTCGTCGATCATGCCGGGCAAGGTCAACCCGGTGATACCCGAGGTCGTGACGCAGGTCGCGGCTCAGGTGATCGGGAACGACGCGGCGATCGCCGTCGCCGGGATGTCGGGCGCGTTCGAGCTCAACGTGTTCATGCCGGTCATCGCGCGGAACCTCCTCGAGTCGATCACGCTTCTCGCGAGCGCGAGCCGTCTGTTCGCGGAGAAATGCATCGCGGGGATCGAGGCCGACGCGGAACGCTGCCGCCAGCTCGTCGAAGGTTCGTTCCCGATCGTCACGGCGCTCGTCCCGGCGATCGGGTACGACGAATGCGCCGAGGTCTCGAAGGAGGCGTACCGGAGCGGACGCTCGATCCGGGAGGTCGCTCTCGAGCGCGGCAAGGTCGGCGAGAAAGAGCTCGACGAAGCGCTCGACCTGAAGAAGATGACCGAAGGCGGGATCGTCGCGCCGGGCCTCGGAGGCGGTTAGACGTTACGCTGCGCGCAGCCGGTAGACGGCGCCGTTCAGATCGCAGACGAATAGCTCGCCGGCCTGATCCTCGCCGAAAGACGCGATCGAGGACGCCGTGTCGAGCACGAGACGGACCCGTGAAACCCCGCGCAGCGCTGCGCTGGCGTCCAGCGCCCAGATCCTGCCGCTGCAGTAATCGGCGTAGAAATACGCACCGTTCAGCCAGGAGTACGTCCGTCCGCGATAGACGTACCCGCCGCTGACCGCGCAATTGCCGCCATCGTGCGTGTACTCGGTGATCGGCAGAGCCTTGCCGGTGCGGTTGCATCCCGTTGACGGGTTGTAGCAGTGGAAGCCCTCCATCTGGCGCCAGCCGTAGTTGCGCCCGCCGGTGCCGGCGTGCTCCACATCGATCTCCTCGTAATTGTTCTGGCCGACGTCGCCGATGAACGTCCCGTGCGTCGAGCGGTCGAAGCTGAACCGCCACGGATTGCGGAGGCCGTAGCTCCAGATCTCGTGACGCGCCGTGGAGCTGTGCGCGAACGGGTTCGTGC
>Ga0070708_100002196_pt1 | contig 15082 bp, 13 predicted proteins | sample KBSK5503metaG_FD_65469 | JGI IMG/M metagenome (GOLD analysis project Ga0070708, IMG submission 65469) | Corn, switchgrass and miscanthus rhizosphere microbial communities from Kellogg Biological Station, Michigan, USA - KBS K5-50-3 metaG | ecosystem: Host-associated > Plants > Roots >...
GCGCATCCGTTCGGCGAGCGCCTCTCCCACCGAGATCGGGTCCGAGCCGGTCACCGCGTCGCGAAGGATGATCGTGCCGTCGAGGGTTCCGACCAGCCCGCGCAGCTTGATCTCGTTGCCGTCGAGCGTCGCGAGCGCGCCGAGCGGCACGTTGCACGAGCCGCCGAGCGAAAGCAGGAACGCCCGCTCGGCCTCGAACGCGCGCCGGGCGAGCGGGTCTTCGATCTTCGAAAGCGCTTCGCGCATGTCCTTGTCGACGGAGCGGCACTCGACGGCGAGCGCGCCCTGGCCCGGCGCCGGCAGCATCACCGTCGTCGGGAGCACCTCGGCGACACGGGCGTCCTTCCCCAAGCGTCGCAACCCGGCGAGCGCGACGACCAGCGCCTGAACTTCTCCTCCCGAGAGCTTTCGCAGCCGCGTGTCTACGTTGCCGCGGATCGGCGTGGGAACCAGTCCCCGCGCCATCGCCAGCAACTGCACCCCGCGGCGCAGCGAGGATGTTCCGACGGTCGCGCCGGGCGTCAGTTTCTCGAGCCCGCCTCCGTGCCGGGTGATCAGCGCGTCGCGAGGGTCCTCGCGCGGCGGAATCGCCGCGAGCACAACCCCATCCACGTCGAAGGCCGGCAGGTCCTTCGCGCTGTGGACGGCGAGATCGATCTTGCCGGTCGCGAGCGCGTCCTGGATGTCGGCAGTGAACAGTCCTTTGCCGCCCCCGGAAGGGATCGGTCCGCGACGGGTGTCGCCGCTCGTCGTGATGGGGACCAGTTCGAAGTTGCGGTGGGAGATCACCTGCGAGATGGCCTTGCGCACGCCCTCGGCCTGCGCGAGCGCGAGCGCGCTCCCCCGGGTCCCGACGCGCAACACGCTTCGCGGCATCGGGGCCGAAGCCTATCTGTTGGCGTCGGGAAGGTCGAAAAGTTCCCGGAGGGCGCGCGCGAGCGCCTCGCCTTCACCGGTGCCCGCCTTCTGCTTCACAGCGGCTACCGGATCATGTAGCAGCTTCGCCACGATCGAGCGGGTCAGCACTTCGACGGCTTCTCGCTCGCGGTCCGAGAGCTCAGCCAAACGGGCCGCGGCGCGGCGCAACTCCCGAGCGCGCGCGTCCTCCCCGCGCGCTTGCAGCGCTTCGAGCAACGGGGCGAGATGGTGCGCGCGCTGCCACCGCGTGAACCGCGGCACCTCTTCGCGCACGATCTCGCGCACGCGCTCGACCTCGAGGAGCTGTTCCGGTCCGGGCAGGAGCGCCTCGCGCAGGTCGTCGAGATCGCGAAGAATCGCGCCGTCCACCGAACGCACGGCCGGGTCCACGTCTCGCGGCACGGCAAGATCGAGCAGCACGAGCGGCCGGTCCGCCCGCGTCGCCATCGCCTCGGCGACCATGTCGCGCGTGATCATCGGCTCGGGGCTGCCGGTCGAGGATAGGACCAGGTCCGCTCGAGACAAGCCATCGGCCAGAGAAGTGATCGGTAACTCCGCGCCTCCGATCCGTTCCGCCAGCGCGCGAGCGCGCGCCCGCGTCCGGTTGGCGACGAGCACCGTCGCGCCCTCGCGAACGAGCCGCCGTGCGGCGAGATCGCTCATCTTCCCGGCGCCGACGACGAGAACGGTCTTGCCGTCGAGCGAGCCGAGCGCCTCGCGCGCGAGATCCGCGCCGGCGCCGGCGAACGTCTTCACCGTCTTACCGATCCCCGTCTCAGCGCGCGCTCGTCGCCCGACTCGGATCGCGTCGCGCAAAAGCGCGGAAAGCACCGGGCCGATCGCGCCCTCGTCGGACGCGACCCTGAACGCGTCGCGCACCTGCGCGAGGATCTGCGGTTCCCCGACCACCATCGACTCGATCCCCGCGGCGACGCCGAAGAGATGTCCGACGGCGTCCTCCTCGTAGCCGCTCTCAAGCAGGTGATCGAACTCGTCGACCGTGACGTGGTGGAACTCAGAAAGGAACCGCCGTAGCTCGGAGAGCCCGGCGTGGTAGCCCGTCACCAGCGCGTAGACCTCGACGCGGTTGCAGGTCGACAGGATCGCGCCCTCGCGGACGTGCTCGCTGGTACGCAGCTGGTGCAGCGCCTTGGGAAGCGCATGGGCGTCGATCGCGAACCGCTCCAGCAGCCCGACGGGCGCTTTGCGGTAGGTCAGCCCGACGACGAGGACCGACACCTCTTTCGTTCCCTCCTACTTCTCGCTTGCCGTTCCCAGCAACAGCGCGGTAGCGCGCTCGCGCGCGCGCTCCATCTCTCCCGCCCGCACGAGATCCTTCACGTCGGAGTCAACCACCCGATACCACGCTTTCGCGCGCTCGTCCTGATCGCCGGGGACTTCGACCTGCTCGCGAAGCTCCCCCATGAGAGCGAGGAAGCGCGCGTACTCCTCGCCGAACTCGCGCTCCAGGCGCTCGCGGATCCGCACCGCGAGCGCCGGCGCATTCCCCCCGGTCGAGATCGCGACGACGAGGTCACCGCGCCGCACGATCGACGGCGCGATGAACGTGCAGAGCGAAACGTTGTCGACCACGTTGACGGGGATGCCCTCCTCCGTCGCCTCGGCGAACACGCCTCGGTTGACCTCTGCGTCGTCGGTGGCTGCGACGACCGCGGCGGCGCCGGCGAGGTCGCCGCGCTCGTATCGCCGGTCGACGAGCTCGATCTCGCCGCCCCCGGCGCGGGCACGGATCCCCGGAGTCACTTCATCGGCGACGACGCGCACCTTCGCCCCGGCGTCGATCAAGGTCCGGACCTTCCGCTCGGCGACCCGGCCGCCGCCGACCACGACGGCGAGGCGGCCCTCGAGCAGCAGGATCGCGGGGTATCCGGTCGTCATGGGCGCGTGGACTTCGCCGCGCTCCCGGTCAGCCGCTTGCCCCGGCGGAGTCCCTCGAGCGCCGACTTCCTCTGCTCGTAGAACGACAGGATCTGCAGCTCGATCGAAAGATCGACCTTGCGCAACGAAACGTCGTCGGGGACCTGGATGACCGCGGGTGCGAAATTGAGGATGCTCTTCACGCCGGCAGCCGCAAGCCGGTCGGCGGCTTCCTGCGCCGCAGGCGCGGGCGTCGCGATGATGCCGATCGAGACCTGCCGTTCCTTCGCGATCCTTTCGAGGTCCTCGAAGTCTTCGATCGCGAGGTCGCCGACCTGCTCGCCGATCTTTCTTTCGTCGGCATCGACCAATGCGACGACGCGGAACCCTCGGGCGGAGAAACCCTTGTAGTTCGCGAGCGCATGCCCGAGGTTACCGACGCCGACGATCATCACATTCCAGTCTTGCGTAAGGCCGAGCTCGCGAGAGATCTGGTAGATGAGGTACTCGACGTCGTATCCGACGCCGCGCGTCCCGTAGGACCCGAGGTAGGAAAGGTCCTTCCGGACCTTCGCCGAGTTGACCCCCGCGGCCACCGCGAGCGACTCGCTCGAGACCGTGTGGACGCCTCGATCGATCATCTCGAACAGGCTGCGCAGATACAGGGGAAGCCGAGCGACCGTGGCTTCTGGGATGGCGCGCTCTCTCATCGAGGAAACCCCCGAGGTGGGCCCGAGGACCGGGCGCCGTCGATTGGGATTCTAGAAGCTTGTGAGCACATTCTCAAATAGGAAAACCGCAGGCCCTGCCGGTCTCAACCCCGAGAACAGATGCTTTGAGCAGGGAAAACACGAGGGGGAGACAGGACGTCTCCTCCTCGAACAGAGTCGCAGACTTCGCCTCTAATAGCTTTCGAATGCGAACCAAAAGTGGTCGATGCGAGCGAAGGGCGCTCGCCACGCGCTCGAAGGCGGGCCGCTTCCCTATCGCAGGCGTTCCAAGGCCCGGCGGAGCGATGCCTCATCGATGTCCCCTTCCGCGAGGATCTCTCCGGCGGCTTCGATCACCGGGGTACGCAGCCGGTACGGGTGGTCGTCTGCGATGAGGACCTCGGTATGCGAGACGCCGATCCGGGCCAACGCCTGTTTGGCGTGGTCGCAGAGTCCGCAGTTCTCGCTCGTGTAGAGAACAACGGGCCCCCCCGACACCTAAGCCTCGTCGGTGACGGGCGCGGGGGCATGTGGCGCCCGCGAAGCGAGGCGGAACCCAACGAACATGACTACCACCCCGGCGGCGAGCAGCATGCTGAACACGGTGCCACGTCCGTAGCGGGCCAGCGGCCCTCCCGCCGCCACGACGCTTGCCCCCAAAGCGATCAGCCAGTTCCCTCGAATCCGGTGTGGCGGGAGCTTTCCGCCCCGACTCGACGCGACGGCGATCAACACCACGATCAAGTATGCGGGGATGCTCATGTACGTCGCGAGCTTGGCGACGAGCGTCCCCTTCCCCCACGCCTCCGAGCCTCTCGGGATGTTGCGGGACGCTTGCGCTCCGATGTGAACCGTCGACGAGGCTACGGCGATGACCGCGATGACCGTCCCGATGACGACGAGCAGCAGCATGAGCGCTGTGACCGGCTTTCGCTGGAGGAGCGCGACGCTTCCGAGCGCCAGGTACGGCACGTTCAGCAACGCGCCGAACAGCCAGTAGATCCGGAATAGCGTCGGATCCCATCCGCCGCTCACGCCGGCCGCAACGGCCAGTGAAGCGATCGCGTACATCGTCATCGCGATTCCCCACGCGAGCTGGGGGAGCTTCTTCCGGTGGGCGTACGACGTGAGAAGTTGGATCGCGAAGATCGTCGAGACGACCGTCGCAACGGCCGGGAAGACGGTCACGAGCCGTCCGCCGGAGTGGCCGCGTCCTCACCGCCGCGCAACGCTCGTTTCAGTACTTTCCCGGTCGGCAGATGCGGCAGCTCGCCGACGAACTCGATGACGCCTGGGCACTTGAACCGCGCGAGGTACTTGCGGGCGAAGTCGAGGATGTCCTCTTCCGTCGCGCGCTCGCCCGGTTTCAAGACGACGAACGCCTTGACCGCCTCGCCCGTATATGGATGGGGGACGCCGATCACGGCGACGTCGGCGACCTTCGGGTGGCGGTAAAGCGCATCTTCGACCTCGCGTGGATAGACGTTGAAACCGCTGACGAGGATCAGGTCCTTCTTCCGGTCGACGAGGAAGATGTAGCCGTCTTCGTCGGCGTATCCGACGTCGCCGGTGCGGAACCAGCCGTCGCGCAACGCGTCCTCCGAGGCTTCCTGCTGCCGCCAGTACCCCTTGAAGACGTTCGGACCTCGCACGATGATCTCGCCGGGGTCGCCCTCCTCCACGTCTTCGCCGTGCGCGTCGACGATCCGCACATCGACGCCGGGAAGCGGCTTGCCGATCGAACTCGGCTTCGCCTGCTCCCCCATCGCGTTCGACGTCACGCCGGGCGCTGTCTCGGTCAGGCCGTAGCCCTCCCAGATCGTGATTCCGAGGCGGCGGCGGAAGTCCTCGAGCACCATGCCGGGGAGCGGTGCGGCGCCCGACACTGCCAGGCGAACGCTCGACAGGTCGTACCGTTCCACGCCCGGCGTGTTCAGCCAGGCGATGAACATCGGCGGAGCGCCGAAGAGCACGGAGACCCGGTGGCGCTCGATGGCGTCGAGCGATGCGACGGCGTCGAAGCGTTCCATCAGCAGCGCCGCGGCACCGACCCGCAAGGTGAGTCCGAGGATCACGTTGAGCGCGTAGATGTGGAACATCGGAAGCGCCAGCAGCACGACGTCGTCTTCGGCTTCGGCGAGTTGTGGCACTCTAGTCATCTGGTCGAGGTTGGCGAGCAGGTTCCCGTGCGTGAGCATGGCGCCCTTCGGCTTGCCGGTGGTCCCGCTCGTATACGCGATCACCGCGAGCTCGTCGGCGGCGGGATCGACCAGCGGCGGATCTCCCCCGCGGCCGAGCATCTGCTCCCACGTCATCGCCCCGATCGGCGCGTTCGTGCCGGCGACGATCACGTGCTCGAGCATCGGCAAGGTGTCGCGCAGGCCGTCGACGGTGCCGACGAACGGCTCCGCCGCCACCACGGCGCGAGCGTCGGCGTCTGCAAGGATGAACGAGACCTCCTCGCTCGTGTACATCGTGTTGAGCGGGATCATGACTCCCCCGGCGCGCAGCAAGCCGTGGTATGCGTAAACGAAGTGCGGCACGTTGTGGACAAGCAGCGCGACCCGGTCCCCTCGCTTGATGCCGACCGATGCGAAGCCGGCCGCAGCGCGGTCGATCTCGCGGTCGATCTCGGAGTACTTGATCGGCTGATCGTGGAAGATCAATGCCGTCTTGTCGGGCACGCGCCGCGCAGTGTCGCGAACCAGATCACCGATGTTCAACGGTCGATACCCCTCATCCCAAGAACGCGCCCCGCTCACCGAGCATGCGCTGCACTTCCGCCACGTCGACGGCGCGGACGCTGAGTCCTTTCTGCGCCGCGAGCGCCGCCGCGACGCCGGCCGCTTCTCCTTGCGCCATCGACGGCGCGATCACCCGGGTCGAAGCCAGCGCTTCGTGCGTCGCGGAGATGCAGCGGCCGGCGAGCAGAAGGTTATCGACGTGCGCAGCGACGAGCGCGCGGTAGGGCACCTGGTAGTACGCGCCGGGCTCGAGCCAGCGCCACTCCGTACCCTTGCCCGTCACGTGGAACTCCTGCGGCCATGCGCCGCATGCGATCACGTCGTCGAACCGGGCGGCGCCAATGACGTCCTCACCCGTCAGCACGTAGTCGCCGGCGGCCCGTCGCGTCTCGCGGACACCGAGTTGTGTCGGCGTATCGGCGAAGAACGCCTCGGAGAAGCCCGGCATGTGTTGCTTCAGGAAGCGACCTGCCTTCTCGGCTTCGGCCCGGCCGGCGATCTCCGCGGCGGTCGCCTCGAACGGATCGGTCATATCGGGAGCGTGGCCTTCTACCCCGATCCGGGTCATCGCTCCGAGCGCTTCCCCGGGCCGGAACGTGGGAAGCACGGCGCCGCCTGTGCGCGAAAGGTTCCATTCGGGCCTTTGCCCCTCGGTTGCGAGCAGCTCGTTCAGCCGATCGAGTCCCGCGGCGTAGGCCGCTTGGATATCGACGTTTTCCATCACGAATTGCATCGAGGGGAACTGCCTCTGCCCGGGGCCGCCGGAGTCCGTCTGCAACCCCGCGTGGAACGCCACGTCCGCGTCCCCGGAAGCGTCGACGAAGACCTTGCCGGAGACCGCGAGTGGACCGCGCTTGGAACCGACGACGACCGCGTCGATCGACCGGCCCGTCCGAACCACCTCGGTCACGGTCGCGTGGAGCAGCGGGGTCAGGTTCGACTCCGCCGTGATCCACCGATCGGCTTGCCACTTGTATGCCCACGGCACATACAGCAAGACGGCGGTCTCCTTGTAGGGGATGGGGCCGAACCCGCCGCCGTCCGCTTTGAGCCCATCCGCCCAGCGCTCGGCGAAACCGCCGCAGACCAGATCGAAGCCCTCGGCGGTTGTGCGGTACAGCCCGCACACCGTGCCGACCCAGGCCGAGACGGCGTTCCCCCCGAAAAACCCGTAACGCTCGAGCAGCACGGTTCGGGCGCCCGCCTGCGAAGAAGAGATCGCCGCGGCCAGACCGGCCGAACCGCCTCCGATGATGACGACGTCCGCCTCCAAGAAGACGGGGATATCCCTTCGATCGAGCGGGATCGTCTTCGAAACCATAGGGACCCTGGTCCTGTTTTTCGGTGACGCACCGAAGTGCTGCGAAGTCTACGGCCGGCGCCAGAAGCGGGGCCAACGTGACCAAATGTGTTCTCCGAACCGCATCCGTTCCACCCGAACCGGACGACACCTGTCTCCCGACGAAAGTCATAGTCAATTCCGCCTACGTGGTTTGGTCACGCAGTGTGGTCAAGAAGAACGAGCGCGTCACCGATACTTGCCTCGAACACTGACATCCCGATAGGCAGTCGGTCTCCACGACAAAGGCAAACCCGTCGCGAGACGGGGACGCAAAGCCACGGGGCCCTGAAGTGCATCGAGGGGTCGGCCGGGTTGCCGAATGGGGACGGCGGGACATCGCTACCCGTCGACCCCGAAGTTTCGGCTCAGCAGAGGATGCTGAGGATTTTCGGGAGAGGCGGGCTGTTTGTTCGGGCCACTGAAAAGGGGCCGAACAGATGGGCAGGCGCACTGTTTCCGCAGCACTCCTCACGGCGCTCGTCGCCGGGTTCATCGCGATCCTCGCGCCGGCAGCGAACGCGCTCACCAGCGTCGAATCCTGCTTCTACAACGACATCAACCGAGAGCGCGCGGCCAACGGCCGACACGCTCTGACGCTCATGAGCGATCTCACGTCGATCGCTCGCCGCCACAGCAACTGGATGGCCGGCGACGGCACGATCTACCACGCCGACTCGAGCTCCCCCCACTACAAGCAAGGTGACAACCTCGCGGCCGAGATCTCGGGTAACTGGACCGCCGCAGGCGAGAACGTCGGAATGGGCCCGGACTGCTCATCGATCCACAACGCGTTCATGGCCTCGCCCGGCCACAAGGCGAACATCCTCGACACCGACTACAACCAGGTCGGCGTCGGCGTGGCGTTCGACGCGGGCGGCACCGTGTACGTCACCGAGGACTTTGCCGGACGCTGGAGCTCCACCCCGACCACTACCACGCACCACACGACGACTCACCACTACACGAGCCGAGCCGTCACCCACCGGGCGACGACGCACACCGCGGCCGCCGCCCCCAAGCCAAAGGCCACCCCGAAGCTCAAGCCCGCATCGGTTCCGCAGGAAGCACCGATGACGGTCGAGGTCCTGATGAAGCTCGTCGGGTTGGACGCCCGCCAGGTCGATCCGGCCACCGGCGCGGCCATGGGCGTCTAGGAAAGACCCATCTCCGCGCCCCGGGGCTTCGGCCCCGGGGCCGGCCCCCCTTCTTGACTCCTTGTTCTCTTTCTGTCTCGTGGTCCCCGCTTGTGGGGTCGGCATAGCGACCCCACGAGTACCTCGCCGCGCGTCAGTTCGAAAAACAGAACCTTCAACGGCAGATCAGGAGACAGCGTTTGGGGGGCGGGGTGGGAGATGGTTCTGTGGTCGGTTCTTCTGAGGGCTGCGCGGAGGGCGACGAGGAGGGTTCGGAGGTCGGCGTGATTTTTTCGTGGTGGCGTTCTGAGGAGTGGGTGGTGTCGGGGGCTTGGTATTTGTTGAGGAGGGCGGTGAGGACTCGTTTGAAGATCTGGGCGGGGAAGGAGTTGCCGGTGACTTTGATGCCGTGGACGTGGTTCATGGGTTTGTTGGAGGGGTAGCCGACCCAGACGGCGATGGCGAAGCCTTGGGCGAAGCCTACGAACCAGGCGTCGCGGTGGTCTTCGGTGGTGCCCGTCTTGCCGGCGAGGTCGTTCACGCCGGGGAGACGGACGGTAGTTCCGGTGCCGCGAGTGACGACGCCGCGGAGCGCCTCGCGCACCTGGTCTGCAACCGTCGGAAGGATCGCCGGGATGCTGCGTTGCGCGTGGACTGCGTAGAGCTGCGTCCCCGATGCATCTTCGACCGTCCAGATGCCCGTCGGCCGTTCGTATTCACCTTGATGGGCGAACGCGGCGTAGGCGCCGGCCATCTCCAGCGGTGTGACGCCGGACGTTCCAAGTGCAAGGGATGGCACCGCCGACAGCGGGCTCCCTATCCCGAGGTTTCGCGCCATGTCGGCGACGCGCTCCGGCCCGACGTCGCGGATAAGCTGGGCGAACACGGTGTTCACGCTGTACGCAGTTGCGCTGCGGAGGCTCAAACGCCCGTAGCCTCGCTTGTCGAAATTCGAGACCGACCATACCTCTCCCGAATCGAATCGCAGGCGGATCGAAGCCGGCGCACGATACGTCTTCGAAAGCTCGAACCCGTCGTCCAAAGCCGCGGCAAGCACGAACGGTTTGAACGCGCTTCCGGCCTGGCGTCGCGCTTGGGTCGCGTAGTTGAAGTCCCCCGGCTTCGGCGACCGGGCACCTACCATCGCGCGAACCTCGCCGGTTCCGATGTCGAGGGCAACAACCGCGGCCGAGGGATCGCCCGGTCGATCGAGGACATTCGCCACGGCGTCTTCGGCCGCAGATTGGATATCGAGATCAAGCGAGGTACGGACCCGCAGCCCTCCCCGGTACAAGACGTCCTCGCCGAACCGTCGAAAGAGCTCGCCCCGAACCCAGTCCACGAACAGCGGCGACCGTACGGGAACCCGCTTCGGACGTACCAGCTTGATGGGTTGCTTCATCGCAGCGTCGTGCTGGGCGACGGTGATGTAGCCGCGCTCCAACATCCGATCGAGGGCGTGATCGCGGCGTCCCCGAGCGCCCGCCGGGTTGAGCCGGGGCGAGAAGTACTCCGGTGCGGCCGTGATCCCGGCAAGGAGCGCGGCTTCCGCGAGCGAATCGTCGGCGACGCCGTGCCCGAAGTACGTGCGCGAAGCGGCCTCGACGCCGTACGCGCCGTGCCCGAGGTAGATGGAGTTCAGGTAGGCCTCGAGGATCTTCGCTTTCGGGTATTTGCGTTCGAGTCTGATCGCGGTGATCGACTCGCTGATCTTGCGCCACAGCGACCGATGTCCACCCACCGTCTCGTTCTTCACGAGCTGCTGGGTGATGGTGCTCGCACCTTGATGAACGCCGTGTAGGTTCGCGATGACGGCGCGCACGATCGCGAACGGATCGACCCCCGGATGGCTCCAGAAGCGCGCGTCCTCGACGGCGATGAACGCGTTTTGCACGAACGTCGGGATCTTGGCGAGGGGAACCACCACCCGGTTCTCCTCGGCGAGGATCTGCCCGAGGAGCTTCCCGTCGCGGTCGTAGAGGAACGCCGTCTGCAGCGGAGGAGTGGAGGCGAGCGTTGCCGGGCCGAAATAGACACCCGCCGCTCCGCTCGCGAGGAACACGGTGGCCACGAGCAGTGCCGCTTGCCACCTCTTGAGCCGCCCGAGCGGTCCCGCCGCGAGGATCCTCGACGCTCGCCGGCCGAGCGGCCGCAGGAAACCCCACCTGGGGAGCGGCTCCGGCGGCCTCAGGGGGATCCCGCCGCCCCCCTCGACGGTGGTGGCGCTCGCCGAGATGTCGGCCAGGGCACGCTCGAACGAGGGACCGGTCATTGCCTGAATCCTCCTATCGCCAGTCCTACGTTCGACCAAACCTCCCGCCGAACCTGCGCCTGGGACTAGGATGGAAGAACATCCGAAAAAGCGAGGAGACGTCGCATTGAAAGCGAACGCGCGCGTGGTCTGCGCGACCGGACCGTTCTACATGCTCCCGCTCGGCCAGGTGTTCGAGGCCATAGGTAAAGCGGGGTTTACGGGCGCTGAGGTGATGGTGACCTCCGAGCGCGAGAGCCAAGACCCAATCGCCCTGAAAGCGCTGGCCGAAGACTTCGGGGTGGCCGTGCGCGCGATCCACGCCCCGTTCCTGCTCCTGACCAGGCGCGTCTATTCGACGGATCCTTTAGAAAAGATAAAGCGCTCGACCGAGCTCGCTCAGGAGGTCGGGGCGCCCCTGATCGTCGTGCACCCGGCCTTCCATTGGCAACGCGCGTACCAGCGCTGGCTGCGAACCGACCTCGCGGACTTCCAGGCGACCGAAGAGGTCACCATCGCGATGGAGAACATGTTCCCGCTCTGGATCCGCGGGCGCGGCGTCACCGTGCACAAGACGACCGGGATCGAAGACATGCGCCGTTTCGGCGCGGTGACGCTCGACACGAGCCATCTCGCCGTCACCGGGATCGACATCATCCGGGCGTACGAGGAACTGGCCGACCGCGTCGTCCACATCCACCTTTCGAACAACCTCGGCGTCGGACGAGACAGTCACGCGCCGCTTACCCAGGGCGTGCTCCCCATCGCCGCGTTCCTCGAACGTCTCGGGGCGAGCGGTTACTCCGGGACGATCACGCTCGAGCTCGATATCCGGCCGTGGGCATCGAACCCCGTAAAACTCGCCGCAATGCTCCGCGAAAACCGCGAATACTGCCTGGAGAAGCTCGGGGCGCCGGCGGACGCCTGAGCGGGCCATGGCGATCCGAGTCATGGTGGTGGACGACACCGATCACGTCCGCGAGATGCTGGCGACGATGCTCTCCCTGGACGGCTTCGACGTCGTCGCCAAGGCGCGCGGAGGGCAGGCCGCGATCGACGAGGTGTCCGGGTCATTACCCAACGTCATCGTGATGGACTACAAGATGCCGGAGATGGACGGGATCACCGCGACCCGGCGCATCCGCGAGATCGCGCCGGGAGTGGGAGTCATTCTTTACACGGCCTACCTCGACGACGACCTCGAGGAGCGCGCGCGCGAAGCCGGCGCCGCGCTCTGCCTCGGCAAGGTCGAGGGGCTCGAGGAGCTGGAGCACCGCATATCGGAGATGTGCATCGAGTTGATGAGGTAGGAGGTACCACGATGCGACTGAGCGGCAAGAAGATCGCGATCCTGTGCGGGCCCGACTACGAAGACATGGAGCTTCACTACCCCCGCTACCGATTGATGGAGGAAGGGGCCGAGATCGTCGTCGCAGGCATCGGGCCCGCCGATTACAAAGGGAAGAAGGGCTACCCGGTCACCGTCGATGCCCAGATCTCCGACCTCAACCCAAGCGACTTCGACGCCGTCGTGATCCCCGGCGGCTACGCGCCCGATCACATGCGCCGCTCTGAAGACCTGCTCCGTTTCGTGCGCGAGATCCACGACCAAGGCAAGGCCATCGCCGCGATCTGTCACGCCCCTTGGGTGACCGTATCGGCCGGGATCATGAAAGGACGCCGCGCGACGTGCGTCCCCGCCATCAAAGACGACGTCATCAACGCCGGCGCCGACTACGTCGACCAACCCGTGGTCGTCGACGGGAACCTCGTCACCTCCCGCCGCCCAGACGACCTGCCGCTCTTCCTCCCCGCGTTGATCGACGTGATCGAGGCTCAGGACTCTCCATAGGGGAGGTCGAGCGGGGAGCCACAAAACAGAAAGGCGAGCCGGTACCGGTGGCTCGCCCTTCGGTTCGTTCTCGTCGATCAAGTGGTCGCGCAGTTGCCTGACTCTTCATCCTTCGTGCCCCAGTCGACGGGGCGCTTCATCCTTGGAGCCGCAACACTTTTCGCGCTGCCACCACTTACTTAACTACGCGGCCGGCGATCGGTTTCCTATGACCTTCCGGGCAGCCCGAGCCAATCTTCCGCTTTTCGACACTTCGGACGGCTCGACCGGCTCGTCCTCCCCGGCTGAATCGAAACGCGAGAGGCGAGAAGTAACCCCGGGCCGGGCACTCGACGCTTTCATCACAAGAAGCGGACAAAGGGGCGAATGTGGGGAGTCGCGACTTGTCTGGGGTGAACGGGAGGGCCCTCGACCGAAGCCGGACCGAAGCGCGACCGGAGCGCGACGGTCGCGGAAATGGTCCCTTCCTCCTACGAGGAAATCATCCGAACGTCCCTTTACCCGCCATCCGAACGGCCCGTACAGTCCCATGTGGAGCGGAGGGGGACGCCCTTGCGACGCGGAACGGCTTTCTTGCTGGTGGCTTTGATGGCCGGTCTGCTCGTAGCGGTGATCCTCCAACTCGTGTTGAACCGGTGACAAATGGTCATACGTAAGCGACAGTCCATACGTATCCCATAGTGAGGAAGGGCAGATCGATTTGCCGCGCGCGGTCAACCAACAGCTCGCGCCGGCCGACCCTATCGAGGAAGGTCTGATGCGAGGACCACTCGAGTCGGTCCCGGCTCTGAGCGACGACGCCCCCGCTGCCGAACCGGAGTCACAGTCCGCCGGCGAGGCCGATGTCGTAGCTCTGGTCGATCGCGCCCGCGAAGGCGACCCCGACGCGTTCGCCAGCCTCTACGACCGCTACGTCGAGCGCGTGTACCGATTCGTCCTCTATCGGGTGCACGGGGACACCGCCCTCGCGGAGGACATCACCTCCGAGGTCTTCCTCCGGGCGCTCCGCAAGATCAAAGGCTTCACGTGGCAGGGCCGCGATGTCGGCGCCTGGTTCCTGACGATCGGCCGGAACCTCGTGCTGGACCATTTCAAGTCGGGCCGCGCCCGGCTCGAGGTGCTCGGGATCGAAAATCCCGTCGCCGTCGACGACCGCGTCCTCGATGCCGAAGATGCCGCCCTCTCGCGCGTTTCGACCCAAGACCTCTATAAGGCGATCCAGCAGCTCGGCACCGAGCAGCAGGAAGTCATCTACTGGCGCTTCTTGCAGGGGTACTCGGTTGCCGAAGCCGCCGCGGCCATGGGCAAGACAGATGGGGCGATCAAGGCATTGCAGTACAGAGCGGTCAAAGCGCTCTACAAGCTGGTCGTGGTGGGAGAAGATGCGTAGTCCGTTCGAACTACCCGGAAAACCGCCCCTTCGGGCGACGTGTCCAAGCCCGGCCGGGATTCGTTGGATTTGGTGGAGAGAGATTCGATGAAGCCCACGAGAGACGAACAGGCGTTCGCCGAGCTGCTCGACGGGCTGCGGCAAGACGCGCCGGGGGACATGGCGCGCTTCGCGCGGCTGGTCGCGGCCATGGAGCACGTACGCCCGGCGCCGGGCCCGGCGCCGGACTTCCGGAACATGCTCCGAAACCGGCTGATCGCCGAAGCCGCCGTGAGCGTCTCCTGGTTCGACCGCCTCGCGGACTCGTGGGCGGAGCGCAACGCGCGCATGCGTCGCAACTTCAAGATGGTGTTCGCCACGGCCGTCGCCGCGGTCGTGCTCCTCGCCGGGGGTTCCGTTTTCGCCGTCGCTCAGAAGTCGGTCCCCGGCGACTGGGACTACTGGGCGAAGCGTCTTCAAGAGAGCGCGCACTTGCTCATCACCCGCGCGCCGGAGGCGCGAGCCTTCCTCGAGCTGGACTTCGCGCGTGAGCGCCTGGATGAGGTTCGCACGCTGTTGAGCCGTGAACAACAACAATCTGATCCCTATTTCGTCGCGCTCGACGACATGGACGCCAAGACGCTCGACGCAACAAGCATCCTCGTCGACGACTTCCGGCGGACCCATCACGCGGCGGCGCTCGACCGGCTGGAGCAGTTCGCCGTCGCCCAGCGGCACGGGCTCGAGGTCTTGCTCGACCGCCTGCCTCCGGGCGCTCGGCCGCCGGCGCGGGACTCGATCGACATCCTCCAGCGGGTGCAGGACCGAGTCACCGGGATCCTCCAGGGCTGCCTGTGCCCGGCCAATGCGCTCTTGCCGAACGTG